>FWWL01007520.1_pt1 | contig 14756 bp, 12 predicted proteins | sample 2228331 | NCBI WGS metagenome assembly FWWL01 (sample SAMEA103939775, study PRJEB20133) | metagenome
TGGAAAAAGCAGAAGTAACATCCGGATCGACTTCGCCATGAGTAGTATGCTGGCAACCCTAGACCGGAGTCGTTTAGAAGTGTCAGAATGTCTTCTTTTACTAATCCGTCTTCTATGAAGGGGTAAACTGGAATTATGTTGGCTTTGTGACTTATGTAGCCTGTTCTATCCTCGTCTGCTCGAAGACCAATGTAACTTAGAACTCGGTCATTTCCTATGTATTTTTCGTATGGGACTAGCTTTAACTCGCGGGTGCACCACCTATTTTGAGGTGATGGTAGGCAGCCATTGAAGATATTTAGCCAGAAATCGAAATCTCTTGGTGATTTTAAATGAACGATGTTTATCCCTAACACGGCTCTCATACGATCAAGGAACTCGTAGGTTTCGGGGAGTTCGTGACCTGTATCTAGAAAAACGTATTCAAGGTTCGGAATTTTATCTTTAAGATAAATCGCAAGAGCAGCGCTGTCTTTACCTCCGGACAGAGGCAGAATGTGACGAATGTTGTCGCTTTTATTAGCCATGGGCGTCGTCCTGGTCTTCTTCGGAAGAAATGCCAAGCAGTTCCTGTCCCAACGTGATAAAAAGCGTCTCCAAGAAAAGTCGGTCATTGCGGTGAGTTGTAAGAAGCTGCTGGACCGCCTGCACAACGGAAGAATGTTTTTGATCGTCTTGCCAAAGGACGCGGGAGCACGATTTTCCATCCGGATAAGTGAGGGTTACCATTCGTGGGGCACGACCGTTGGCAGGGCTGGGCAACTTTGTTTCGAGTTTTTGTGCCATCATCTCCAGATTATGGAATCGCTGAGCCATATCGGCAAGGGCAACGGCGAAACTCTTCAAGTCGTCATCACGCCAAGATCGAATCGGGCGCTGCGTAACAAGGGTCGCGATGGATTCCAGCCAACCCTCAAGATCTCCAGAAAATTCGGCAAGCATCTTGACGAAAGGCTTGAGGGCTGAATCCCCACACCAGTCCAGGAGGCCTTTGGCGCGCTGCTCAAGAGAGTGTCTGAGGTTCGATAGATTGTCAGTGTGATTGAAAACCCTGCGGACCAAAAGCTCAATCGTATGAAGAAGCTTCCTATACGCCTGACGAAGCTCGGTGACCGCGCGTGGAAAACGCTCCTGAAAGAGCTTGAGATTTTCTTCTGTAATACTTGTCTCATCCTTGAATGGTGGAACTCCTACCGCCTGGGGCAATTGAATATAGAGCAGATCAAAGGGGTCCTGCGCCAAAAGAAGGGCCTTGCGCACCTGCTGTGCCTCTGGGCTCACCTGATGAGTTTGCAAGGTGTATTTAGGAAGATCTTTAATAAACTGAATAAGGGGAAAGACCACCGCGAGAAGGGAGGGGTTACGCCATCCTTCACTTTCCCCCTGCAATCGGGCGCGAAGAAGGTTGTCATATAGATTTAGGACCTTGCCATGCCTCTCATCTACCCGAACCCTTTTAAAAGAAAACAGCTCAGGGCGTTTACTGAGAAGCTCCATATCTTCAGGCCCGATGCGTGGCGCAAACACTCCGTCTTGGTACAGGGCGATTTCATCGGACTTCACCATCAGGTAAAGGCATAGAAGCACCGGAATAGGCCCTTCTTTGAGACCGAAAGGAGGGCGCCTAAGATGATCGATAAGTGTTGTCACCCTCACCTCGGCATCACCAGCCTCGGTGACTCTTTGATCCAAGAAATCCCACGCCACACGATAGCTGCTGCCAGGCTTCGGAGAACTAAAAAACCAAGCTCCGTCAGGACCTTGGCGGTGAAATCCCTCCTGCAACAGCATGCTACGGTAGATGGCCACTTCGGGACCTGTGCCTTCGAACCCGAGCATAGCTTGCGTCGTGCGGGTGACCATTGCTTCCAGTAATTCTCTTCGAGCGCGCGCGGCCGCCGTGGATAGACGGTTCCGATTGATGAGTTCATTGCGTATCCGTGGTGCATGCTCATAGGCTCGATCACAACACTCCGAAAGGGCCATGGAAAGATCCCGGTCGTTTTTCAAAGCGCAGGGTTGGCCCAAAACAAACCACTGCGCATCTAGGTTGCCGGGAACGAAGATGGTTTCCAGAAGCGCACGCAAGCGCTCTTCGGCCTTTTGTGCCCTAAAAGCTGCTTCTTTACGTGCGACGCCATCCCGAGCTAATTCGGGGCTTTCCAACATCACGGCTCGAATCGCCGCATAATCCAAAACGGCCTCTCGTATTTCGTCTTCGCACGGCACATAACAGACAAGAATGGGACGTCCATCCCTTGTCTGAGAGGGCACTCGTGGAGGCGCCGGTTCCTTACCGAATACATAAAGGATGAGGCCATCCAGGTCGTGCATACACTCCCAGACGTCGTTATCTGCTAAGGTGTCCAGCGCAACCCAGCGCCTTTCAAAATGGCGCAGATTCCCAGTGATAAAGGAATGCCGCGAGGCTGTAAGTGGAGCTAAAGAAACACTCTCCCTGAGCACTTTCTCCAAAGATTGCGTCGCCAATAAGGATCGGCGCTGCCTCATAGCCTTTGGAATATCGAAGTCGCTTCCTTCCCAAAGGCGATACTCATCGGCATATTCCCGATAAATCAGAACACCTTTTTCCTGAGCCGCACGTAGGATGTCGTCCAGAGAGGGGCATCGGTCTGCCTCTGTCTGCAAGGGCCGGAAGAAGGCAAAACGCAGCAAAGAAGATGATGCACGAAACCCAGACGGTCCCGAGACTAGATTTAGAAGCCCGATGGTTTTGAAAACGGCAAGTTGGTAAGGGTCGGCACTTCGAGAGCGTTCAATAAGGTCGTGAATTTCTATCCATCGTTGGACGTCGGGCCGTCCCATAAGGGATGCGCTTGCCGAGGAGAGAAAATAATCATAAAGCCGTTCTGGGCCGAAGGTGGGAAGCATCCAGTTTGTGGTGTTGACCGTTGCCTGCGCAAGAAAGGCTGGAAGAGCCGCAGGTTCCCCGCTGCACAAGAAGGCGAAAAGAGTTCGGTCATTTTGTGCGAATCTTAAACACAGTTCGGGCAAAAGCACAGCCGATAGCGGATGAAGCGGGTAAAAGATCTCGAAAGCTTCAACGTCCATGCCTTGAAACTCTGCGAGATTCAGATTCCTAGCTTCCCTAGCATACTCTTCGGCCCAGTGGCGGACAGCTCGAGAAAAATCACCTTTGCTGTCCTTTCGTATCAGGGTTTCCCCTATGAAACCCAGCATTTCCCGACGGGGTTCAACGAAAGAAATATCTTCAAACCGCCCCTGAATTTTAGCCCACTCCTGCATCTGCTTTTGCGAAAGCCGCGATGCGTACTCTTCAAAAGCTTGATGCAGACATACCCAAAGGTAAATATCGGAAGCTTCCGCCAGAATCTGAAGAATAAAAAGGTCGCCTTGGGCGGGGAAGCGCGCCATGTACTCTAGATTCTTTCCGAATTCATCGATGACGACAACAACCGGTGTTCCACTTCTCCTAGGCACTGAGACAAGCAGCTGGGCAAGCTCCGAGGTTTCAATGGAATCCTTTTGAAGGAGGATTTCTGCTCTTCGCAAAAGGTCCATGCCCAAGGCCGCCTCATCTTTTGCCCGCCGAAAAGCACTGAGAAGTCCTCGAAGCAAGGTCCGGTTAAGGGGTTCAAAAGAGGATGTGACGCCAACACGGAAAAATCCCTTGGGATGCGCCTTATGTTTACGCATCAGCTGATGCAACTGGCGTGGCAGTTGGGGATTCTTTGCCTCCAAAATCCTCCACGCCAACCCCGTGGATGCCTCCGATTGCGGACCACACAAAGCAAGAAGGAAACGGGCAAAGGATGACTTTCCCATGCCGTATGGGCCGGTGACGGACCACGCGGTGACAGGTTCGCCCGCCAAGGCTGCGAGAAAGCGGTTTAATATCTCGAGTCCCTTTGCTGTTAGGCGATATTGTGACAAAGTGTCAGGACTGTCTTGATCCCGCTCTAAATTCACCGAACGCGCGACGTGAGCTTGAGGTCTAATAAAAGCCAAAAGGTTCATAAAATCTATCCCGTCTCGACTTCGCGGCCATAATAAGCATTCAGAACGTTTTGAAAAATGTCCCTTGGAGAACGGAGGAATTGAAGCTGGCGGGTTCCGTAGCTTTCATAGAAATGAATGTCCTCGGGGAATCGGTTAGCCATCTTCTCCAGGCGATAACCGATGTCCGTTTCAGACATTTTGAAAACGACTCCCGGAGCATTGTAGCCAAAGGCAAGTTTGTTCAGCGAGATGGAACGAGCGCCTGTCGTAGCCCCCGCCTGCTCTTCCACACGCTCAGGCTTGGAGCTCTTGACAGCATAATCGCAACAGGCGGCCAGAAACACCTCACTAGGCAAAGACCTTTTATCTTCCATAGAAAATCGATACGTTTGCTTTCCTTCACTGGCCAAAAGGAGACCTAAATGGGTAAATGGACATTCGATTTCATCCGATTGGGCTCGCCCCTGTGCCGGTCCGTACATTCGCACCAAACAGGAGACATCTTTACTAAGGGAGGAGTCGGAATAACGTTTTCCATCGGAAAGAGCTGTAAGCCTTTGCTGCAAAGCCTCTACTAAGTCATTAGGGCTGAAGGTTCCAGTGTACGGAAGATTGAAAACAAGGGGCCAAGTCGCCGCCATGACCGGAGGTGAAAAAAGATGCCAATGAAGCAGCCATAAACTCCCGGGGTCTTCAAGATAGGGATCCCAGCCGTCTTCCGAAAGCAAGGCTCTGCCAAGGGAGGTGGGCCGCATGGCACCTCCCAGCCGCCACGGCACCTTTGTGTTGACCGGCTCGATGACATGAAACGCCAGACACCAAAATCGAATGGAGCGCACCATGTTCTTGCCTACACCAAGCCGCTCTATGTCGTCACTAGCCTCGAAAACATGGGGGTCTTCACAGACGGCATCGAAACCCTTCTTGATCCAGCCATAACGAGGGCAAAAGGTTTCATGGCGTGCAAAAAAGCCAGTGACCATCTCCTCACGTGTTGTCTCTTCTTTTGCCACGGTTTGAACCCCTAGGCTGCCGACCAGCTCTATTTTCCCAAGAAAGAGCTAGAGTATCTTTCATTTATCCGGTTAATTGTGTGTTCTTTCTGATTTTGCTATAGGACAGGCGGGCGATCAACCAAAAAACGGAGAACGACGATGGGCCCGTTTTCCCGCCGAGAATCGAGAGCACCAAGGACACCGCCCGGGGCAGCCCTCTGATTTCGAGCGCATAGATGGAGGTAGCGGTGCCGATCATGGGCTTTAAAGTCTTAAATCCAAAATAAACTTTGCCTCGTTTGCGGTTCCCATGCCCGCTTTTGATCCTTTCTGGGCCGTTGCCACGATGCAACAACGGAGCCGCTTCACACCCCTGAAGGACCCTTTGCTCGCCGAAGCCTAAACCTAACCGCTCTGGTAGGACAAAGAGCGTCCCACACGCGGTTAAAAAGTTAGGACCCGAGAAACTGCGAAAAACATGCAGGATTGGACTGAAAGCGGTGAATTTAGCTCGCGAGCATCCTTGAGATGTCGTGTCGTTTTGATAACGCTTCATGCGGTTCCAGACAGTCACAAGGCGGACACCGAGGACGAAGGGCCTCAGTCTGGTCGTGTTTTTCGGGGGCAAGATGCGCCGTAGCAGCCAGCCGAGCTAGGACGTCATTATTGTTGTTATTTTTGACGTTCCTGAAAGGGAAAAAACTTGGATATTATTTTGCAGGGTATACCTTAACCTTTGTTGGTGTAGAGCCTGCAAGCGTTTCAGGTTCTATTTCAAATTCAAAAGACTGCCGAAGTCCAAGCTCACTCCAGTTAGTAAACTGACGATTCACAAGATCACCGTCTGAATCAAAAACCAAGACCTGTATTTCCACGTAATCGGAGATGGGTTGTGCATTTGCAGATGCTATCTCGCCAATAATATTTAGCGTCCCTTTCCTATCAATAAAGGCCGTACATGCTTCAATCTTAACACCCGTAAACAGCTCCATGTTTTCATCACGAATGATCGGAATTTTTATCTTGTTTTCTGTCTTTTTGGGTGATGCTTGAAATTTGGTTCCTGATGTGGATGTGCTTCTTAACGTGTCAATAGCTATCTGCAATTCATGCAATTTCCTCTTAAGAGGAGCAATCTCTGCATCAATCATTTGTTTCACATCTTCTGGTATCATTACAACTTCCTTCTCCTGGATTTCATTAAAAGCCAGACGTCCCGCACAGTTCATATCCAGCAGTCAGTGCGTCTCGGCGTACAGGAAGAAGTTACGAACGTGCTCCAAAGTACTTAAAGATTAGCAACGGATAGAATCGTGTGTCAAAAAGAAAATCAGTGACCATGTTGTGTGGGGAACGTGTCCGTTGGTGCCTCGTGTCATTGGTAAAGCGTTTTAAAGCCATGGAGAAGCGTTTTTCGCAGTTGCAAGAGAGGATCGGGCAAGGTGTCGTACTCGTCGTGGCGCTTGTCGCTACGGTCCGGAATTTTGGATAAGCCGCACCTGGAGACTGCGAAAACCGCGTCGGTCATTTCGTTTTGGGAAAACCGGCCGAGTTTAAGCTGAAATTATCTTTTGAAGGTCGATGTGATAACGTTTCATGCGGTTCCAGACGGTCACACGGCTCACACCGAGAATGCGAGCGGCTTCGCTCTGGTTGCCTCCAGCCTGCCGCAGCGCTTCGATGAGCTCCTGGCGTCGGTCTCGGCGCGGTTCGCGAACGCTCATGGCCGCTGGGGGCGCGCTCAAAACATCCCTCAAAGACTCAGACGGACATGCAGCCTCCTGAGGGTGAACCACATGGGGAGGCAAATGTTCGGGGCGGATGAGACCGTCTTCGGCCACCACACAGGCGTATTCCAAGGTGCTCTTCAGTTCTCGAACATTTCCGGGCCAGCGGTAAGCCATGAGCACGGCCATGGCCTGAGGGTGCACGCCGTCAATGCGCTTCGCCTTACGCCGCTGTTGTTCGAGAAAAACATCCACCAGAAGCGGCAGATCTTCCATCCTTTGGCGTAAAGGAGGCAGATAAATGGGAATGACATTGATGCGGAAAAAGAAATCCTCACGAAAGGTGCCCTCGCGAACCATCTTGGGAAGATCCCGATTGGTGGCCGTGATAATGCGCACATCCACCCGAATGGGACGGTGGTCCCCTACCCTTTCCACCGTCTTGTTTTCCAGCACCCTCAAGAGTTTCACCTGAATGGAAAGCGGCACATCCCCGATTTCATCCAGGAAGATGTCTCCACCGTTGGCCGCCTCAAAGCGCCCTTCTCGATGACTGGTGGCTCCCGTAAAAGCCCCTTTCACATGGCCGAAGAGTTCGCTTTCCAAAAGGGATTCGTTGAGGGCGGCGCAGTTGACCTGGATGTACGGGCCTTCCCGGTGAGGACCCAAATCGTGAATGGCTCGAGCAATGAGCTCCTTTCCCGTCCCACTTTCCCCATAGATGATCACAGGGGCGTCACTTTGCGCCGCTTTCTCCGTGATATCAAAAACCTTTTGCATAGCGGGGGAGGTTCCAATGATGCCTCGAAAGCCTTTTTCGCTGTCCAAAAGACGGGACAGGCGGACAATCTGTTCTTCTTTGCGGTCCAATTCGGAAATATCGGTAAGGGTTTCCACGGCGGCGATGGTTTCGCCCTTTTCGTCCTTTAACACGGAGGCGTTCTTCAGCACATGCACGTAACCGCCGTCCTTTCGAACCACCGTGCAACGCCGATGGTGCATGGCACCCAGGGTGAAGAGACTGCACCACAAGGCGCCGCCTTCACGGCGTTCGGCTTCGCAACTGTCGCAGTGAAAAAGGGCGCATGATTTGCCGACAAGTTCGTCCCGTTGATAGCCGGTGATGCGGCACAGGGCATCATTGGCCAAGAGAATGGATCCATCCGGCCCGACGACCATCAAGCCGTCGTTCATGGTGTTTACGATATCTTCCAGATAATATCGAATATCCGGCATCCTGCGACCTTCCTTCAACCTGCTTTTAGAACGCAACGGCCGACGATTTTTCATGTCGCAGTATACCATCCTTGTCAAAGGAACCAAGAGGCAGGAGGCGGGATGAAGTGAAACCTCGGGATGCCGGCACCATCCCGAGGTCTTTGGGATGACGTTCGCTTAATACACTAGAGTGGCTTTGGCTTCGAGAATGTGTTGGGTCAAGGCACCGGCGGCGGTCACCTGAGCGCCGGGAATCAGTTCACTTTCATCAATGCGTCTTTCTTTGATGCAGGGACCGCACACCAGAATTTTCCCTCCGGCATCCACATAGTTTTGCACCAGATCCTTAAGAGGTGGAAGACCGGCCGCAAAGACGTGTTGCAAGCATCCATGAGTTGCGAGAAAAACCGCCGGTCCCTGCAACACGACCACCGCTTCCACATCCATGGCTTGAGCGGCGTTGGCCAACACAAAGGGAAGGCTTGCCCGTTCCGGATCATCCCCCGCGTGGGTGACGATGTAGACGATCTTTTCCGTATCCGCCATTTTTCAACTCCTTGATAAGGTTAGGGTTTAGAATGTTCGAGGACGTTTCGAACAAGAAAAGAGGCCAAATCCTGCGCGTCGGCGCCTACCTTTTTGAGATTGCCCAAACAGATGGGACACATGGCCAGAATCGAGGCTCCCGTCTGCTGCAGTTGTTCCACGCGCCGTGTGACAATTTCCCGCGATAACTTGGGGGAAACCGACTCGGCCGGCCCTCCACAGCAATGGGTCAGGGTTCCCGACTGCTGCACATCGCAGACGGTGACACCGGCTTCACGAAGCACTTGCCGAGGAACATGGGAAAGCTTCAGGTAACGGCCGAAAAAACATGGGTCGTGAAGCGTGACTCGAGACCCGTTCTGAGGCGCTCGCAACCGTAAGAGCTCAACATAGGGCCGGACATTGAAAGCGGCGCCCACGTACTTGGGATACAAGACCTTGTAGGCATAGGTTGTATGGGGATCTATGGTGATGAGGGTGCGCACGCCTGCCTTTTGGAGTTCGCCGGCCACAAACCGAGCATGCGCCTCGAAGGCCTCCTGATCACCCAAATCATAGAGCAGAATCCCGCTATAGAAGTCCAATTCCGAACGATAGGCAAACCGAATGCCTGAGTGCTGAAGCAGTGTCACCACATCTTTGAGGATTCGGTTGTAAGGGGCCTGTTCCTTGGAAGGGACCATGAAAAGAGACCCCAACTGCACCAGCTTTTTAGGGATCCAGTTACCGTAACCGATGAAAGGCGCCCAACGCGTGTCTTCCAGCCTTTCAAGCTGTCCGGTGATCCTTTCAATAAACGGGACCGACTGCACCATGAGGCCGGTCGCCAGCAAGGTGTCACCGTTTCGAGGCAGTCCGAGTCCTCTCCACCAACGGTTGATGACCCACGAAAACGCCCCGAAAGGGTTCCGCGTGGCTCGAACGTTCCCCGCAATCAGGTCAATGATGGCTTTAGGATGATACATGAGTGCGACTCCTCCAGGTCTGCAGCACGTAGCGCCGCAGCGCGAGAATGACTTCCCCAGGGTCGGCCTCTCGAGGACATGTCTGTGTGCACATGCCGCAATGAAGACAGCGCCACAGTTCCGTGCTCGATGCCAGAAGGCGGTCCACAGCCCCGATCTGGGCGTAGCGAATCACCCGTCGAGGAAAGTGCTCGTCCAGGAGAGGACAGATGGCGGCGCAGGTGCCGCAATGGAAACACTCCAAAGTCTTGGGAGCTCCAAAACGCTCCAAAACTTCGGAAAAAGAAAGATCCACGAGAGCCATTGTCGGCCTCCGTCGTTCCCCCTTCTCAGAGGGCTGCACAGGTTAGGATACGTCGGGTTCCCCAATTCCAGAAAAAGATTTGTTTACAAGGACATACGTGTAGTAAGCGCCTCGCTTGGCACCTTCCCCGACCATGCCGTACTTTTTGAGCGTTGCCATCCACCAGAGGGCTTCCTGCGCGGAAAGGCCGATGGCTTCGGCGATCTCAGGCACCGTTTTGGGGCCTTCGCCAAGGGCTTTCAGTATCGAAGCGATGATTTTCTTTTGCATCTTCACTTCCGCGGCTACTTGCTGGACGATGTTCCGACGGAGTTGGCGAAGATGCTTGAGAATTTCTTTTTGCTGGATTCTGCTCGGGGAGTGCTCTATCACGGCATCCATTTCTCTCTCCTTTTTCGGCCGAGTCTCGCGAATAGGCTGCTAAGCCGCTTCGTCGGCGGCGATGGCTTCCACCATGGCTTCGTACTGGGCCAAGGTGGATCCCTTGAGCTGCACAGCGCCGTGGGGACAGACGGCCACACACGCTCCACATCCCTGACACAGGGCGGAGACCACCTCAGCTCTACGAACCGTTCGACCTTCCTTTTCCGTTCCCACCCAGCGAATAGCCCCTTCCCGAAGACATGCTTCCAGGCAGGCTCCTGTCCCCTCGCATTTTTCCGGATCCACCTCCGCCACAAAGGGATCCAGGGTGACAAAGCCCTTGGCGAGAAGCACCGCCGCTTTGGATGCCGCCGCCGATGCGGCGTTGCAGGATTCGGCGATGTCCATGGGAGCTTGGCAGGTGCCGGCGAGTAAAAGTCCCGTCGTGGCCAGTTCCACAGGGCGTAGTTTGGGATGCACTTCCAGAAGAAAACCATCAGCACCGACGGGTAACTTCATGAGATGCACAAGATCCTGAATGTTCGATGGTTCCATGCCCACAGCCAAGACCACCAGATCCACCGGCACCTGCACCTCTTCGTCAAAGGTCAGCGTGTCCTGAACACGCACCTGAAGCGGATAACCACCCGGACCTCGATACGGTTCCACCTGAGGCGGGTTTTCCGCGGTAAATCGGAAGAACAACACCTTGTGTTGGGCCGCTTTGTGGTAGATTTCCTCCTGCCCTCTTCCGTACGTTCGAATGTCTCGGTAGAAGTCAAAGACTCGGGTTTCCGGAAACCGTTCCCGCACCTGGGTCGCAGCGAACAGAGCGGCCGAACAGCATGTTCTGGAACAGTACTCGTTAAGGCGTCCGGAGTCCCCTTCTTCGTGAATGCCTGGAATTTGGCGGCTGCCTACACAGTGAATCATGGCCAGGCTGCGAACAGGGCGGCCGTTGACCGTGAGAAGTGAACCCGGCGAGGAGGTGTCGCGAAGGATTTCAATCAGTTGCGCCAAAGTGATCACCTCGCCGAAGGTCCCGTAGCCGTACTCCCCGTTTTTCGGGACGTAAGGTTTGAAGCCTGTGGCGAGGACGACGGCGCCGGTTTCGACGCGAAAGGTGTGCCGGCTCGATGGTACGGGAGCGATCAAAGCTCCGTGAGACGGCACGAACACAGGATCGTTTCCCGTGAGCGCCTCTTGAGCGAGTCGAAGCGGCTCGTCAGAGAAATCCGAAGGAGGAGCCGTTTCCAGATCCAGGGAAAAGTTCCCCACGTAGCCTTCGAACCCGACGACCTGCGTGCATGGATGAAAGGCGATGGAAGGATGCTCCATGATCCGTCGAGCCAGCGTGAGGACCAGATTCGAAGCCGGTTCGCCTGTGGGTGCCACACGGTCCAAGGCCGCCGCACGACCCCCGACCCAGGGCGTTTTTTCGATGAGTGCCACGGCAAAGCCTCGATCCGCCAGATCGAGAGCGGCCCGCATTCCCGCGACGCCGGCGCCGATCACCGTGGTGTGCGGCTGCGCTTCGACACGCAAGGGTTCCAGGGGTTCAAGGAGGCGCGCTTTCGCCACCGCCGCCGCGATCAGTTTCAGGGCCTTGTGCGTGGCCGGATCCCCATGGTGGACCCAACTGACCTGCTCCCGAATGTTGGCATGTTCGTAGAGGTACGGATTGATCTCGGCACGCTGCAAGACACGCCGAAAGGTCATCTCATGGAGGCTTGGGGAACAGGAGGCCACCACGACGCGGTCCACGATACCCTCGCGCAGATCTTCCAAGATCAATTCCTGGCCCGGGTCGGAGCACATGAACATGTTGCGACGCACAACCGCTACACCAGGAATGTACGTCGCTTGTTCCGCCAGAGCCTCCACATCCACATGATCGGAGATATTGCCGCCGCAATGGCAAATGTAGACGCCGACCCGTGGTGATTCGGTATTCTTCGAGGATTCTTGTCCCTGAGATTTCATGGGAGCTCTCCTTTGAAGAGGATCATGCCGCGCTCGAGGCGGCTTTCTTGCGCTGCGCCAAGTAGCAGGCTGCACGAGCGGCGGCGGCGCTCGATTCTGCGATGCTGTCCACAATATCTTTAGGTCCCAAGGCGGCTCCGGCTGCAAAAATACCCTCCACGCCGGTATAAGACGGGGCGAGCCTTCCATGCGGACTCGAGAGGAACCCATCGGATCCCGTCTCCAATGGGGTTCGGCCTGTAGGATTCCAACAGGGAAGTTTGCCAAGGGATAACACCACAAGATCGTGGGAGGCCGTGGTCACCCCTTCTCCGGATTGATCTTCGTAGCGGACCGCGACGGATCCGTTTTCCCCCGGTTCGATCAGGGCGACTTTGGCTTTGACAAAGCGAATGCCCATGGCCTGAGCGTTCTGATAGAACTGCTCGTAATTCTTCCCAAAGGCTCGAATGTCCATGTAGTAGATGGTGATATCGGCCAAGGGAAGAGCCCCTGACAACAGCATGGCCTGCTTGATGGCGTACATGCAACAGACCCGGGAGCAGTAAGGCACTCCCATGCTCTTGTCTCGAGACCCGGCACACTGAACAAAGGCGATGGAGTCGGGTTCCATACCGTCGGAAGGCCGGAGCACGCGGTTGTACGGTCCGTGAGGCGCCAGAAGACGTTCCATTTGCAGGGCCGTTATCACATTGGGTATGGTTCCGTTGCCGTACTGAGGTTTGTCTTCCACGGGCATGATGGAAAAACCTGTGGCGACGATGGCGGTGAGCGCCTCGATGACGAGGGTTTGGGGTTCCTCATCGTAGCGGACGGCATCCTTGGGACAGACCGTGGCGCAGGTGCCGCACAGTATACAGTGGTCTGGATCCAAAACGGCGATTTGCGGCACGGCATTGGAAAAAGGAACGCAAATGGCTTTTCGAGCCGCGAGGCCGCCTTGGTCTGGGTCGGGCACATACACCGGGCAGTGGTACTCACACTGGCGACACCCGATGCACCGTCTCTCATCCACAAACCGCGGCTTTTTCAGCACCTTCGCTTGAATCGTTCCCGACGCATTCCGCTGCAAGGACTGCAGTTCACAGGAGGTGTAGAGCGTGATGTTCTCGTGATGCGCCGCGGCGGCCATCTTGGGTGTGGTGATACAACTGGCGCAGTCCAGCGTTGGAAAAACCTTGGAGAGGCGAATCATGGTGCCGCCGATGGAGGCGTCTTTTTCCACCACGACCACCGAATACCCTTGATCCGCCAAGTCTAAGGCCGCCTGCAGGCCGGCAATGCCGCCTCCCACGACCAACGCATCAAAGCGCAGAGTTTCTTGCGATGCCATGGTCCACCTCTTTTTTCAGGCCGACGCGGCCTTAGGGCCGGGCTCGACGAGGGTGTTCGCGGAGCGCTCCTGCCCCGGAGGACCCAGGTCCCGAACAAGAGCGTTCATTTGGTTGACTTCGTTAAGAAAGGCTCGAGTGCACACGGTACAGATGGAGGTGAGCCTCAGGCGGCGAATGTCGAGGCCTCGCTGTTTCATGAGTTGGTAGACGCGGTCGATGCGCTTTGCCAAGGCTTCATAGGCTCCTTCATAGGGGCATTCCACCCCGCAGCTCATGACGATGATGCCGGCGATGCCTTTCTCGAAGCAGTCCAGATAAAACTTTTCGGGAAACATCACCGGAGATCTCTCCTTGAGCACGTAGGTATTGGCCGGATAGCTCATGTGCGCCTGCCCGACGGCGTCCGCCCCGGGATAGGCGCAGCTTTCCGTTGCCAGAATCAGGATCTTGCCGGAAGAAGGCAATGTCTCCATGGGCTTTTCCTTGTTTACTTCTTGCGCATAACGAAGATGCGGTCATAAACGTCGGCGCTCACATAACCCAGGTACTCATGGCCTACCTTCTTCGCCCATACCGGAATGTCGTTCTTGGTGCCGGGATCGTTGGAAAGGATTTCCAAAACGTCTCCGACCTTGACTTTCCCAATGGCCTTTTTGGCTTCCAAAAGAGGCCCCGGGCAGGCGCTTCCTCGGGCATCCACCACCGAAGCCGGTTGAATCTTGTGAAGATCTGTGCTGGACATGGGATGACTCCTTTCCTGTGTTTTTAATGTTTGCCCTGTCAAAACGGTGCTCTCACACCGCACTCGACCTTAGGGCAAACACTGTGCCAGGAACCTTCTCTGCCCCTCGAAGCGGCCTGATCCAAGCCGAGGACAAAGGACGTCGGGGCACGGTGTGCCGTGCACCTTCTTCCTGAAGTGGCGCTGCCTGGACTGGCCCATTGTGACTTCCCGGGAAATCTTCCGAGAACGTGTCAAAAGGGCGGATTTTTTTCCCTGGGAGCGCCGGCGTTTCCGCCCGCACAAACAGCGGGCCTGAGGCCCGCGCTCGCAGGGAATAAAACAGTTTCAGGTTTGTTGGGGATAAAGCAATTTCGACCTTGTCTGGGATTAAACAATTTCGGGCTTGTCGGGGCGAGGCGCCGCCTCGCCCCGACCCTGAAATGGCATTGGAAAAAGCTTCTTTGACAAAGCACCTGTTCACAAATGAACGATCGTTAATACAGCATCTTAACGCATGTTAAGAAATTTTAACATTTGAAAAAGGTGGGGAGCGCTTCGAGGGCGCTTCAAAGCAGGTTCTGGGTGATGGAGGCCGCCGAGGCCTTCTTTCGGCAGG
>FWWL01007521.1_pt1 | contig 14756 bp, 33 predicted proteins | sample 2228331 | NCBI WGS metagenome assembly FWWL01 (sample SAMEA103939775, study PRJEB20133) | metagenome
AGAAATAAGAAAAAAAAAAAAAAAAAAGAACGATAGAACGGATTAAAAACTTTTTCAAAAAATAAAGAGCCTACAATGGTTTTCATTGTTCGGCTCTTTTTTCTATATATCTGTATAGAGTAGGCGCTGATATTCCTAATGTTTTTGTGATTTCAGAAATACTATGTTTCTTTGAATCATACATTTTAAGCGCTGTCTTAACGGTTTTCGGGTCTATTTTCGGTCTGCCACCTTTGCGCCCTCTTGCTCTTGCAGCTTCAAGACCGCTTTTCGTTCGTTCACTCGTTATATCCCGTTCTAATTCCGCTATACTCGCCATCATACGAAAGAAAAATCTTCCCATAGGGGTTGATGTGTCTATGTTATCTTTAACAGAAACGAACTCAATCCCGTTCTTTTCAAAGTGTTCTGCAAGTTCTATCAGGTGTTTTGTGCTTCTACTGATCCTATCTAATTTGTAGACCACAATCCTGTCACCAGAACGCAAACCTTTAAGCATTTCATCAAGTGCAGGGCGTTCTTTTTTCGTTCCACTCATTTTTTCTTCAAATATTTCAATGCAGCCGAATTTTGTTAGTTCGTCTAGCTGCATTTGTAAGTTTTGTTCCTGGGTAGAAACTCGGGCATATCCAACGATCATTTATCTTCACTCTTTTCTCTTATTGAATCTTTAGCAGATTCTAAAGCATATAGAACGCAATCAGTAATGGTTATACTATCTGTTTTGTACTTCTTGCATAGATAAGAATGTATTTCTAATAAGTGATATTCGCTTTCTTCTGTTGGTTGAAATTTATACTCCATCATTATATATTCTCCATTTCTCTATGAATATTTTCGTACTGCTATCAAATAACCAATTAAAACAGAAATCATAATTCCTGTGTAGAATATAATTTCAAGAAGGTTTGAACTCATTTATATTCACTCCATTTATTATAAAGTTCTTTTTGTCTCTCCTGTATTTTAATATGATTTTTTATTTCTTCTATCTTTCTTTTTTCTTTCCTGGACTCTATCCACATAAAACTAATAAAGATAGTAAGAGTTAAAATGAAAGCAGCAATTATAGAATTAGCAACCATGTTTTGAAAATCCAAATATATCCCCCCTTACCTCGCTTTTTGGTCGGTAAACGTCATACCATTACTTTTCTATTTTTTGTAATATGTCTTCGATATTCAAGGTTTCTAACACATTCCATAACTTTTCAACTTGTGGAGAACGCCATGCAGTCATAGCATATGTGTGTACTTTTTTTGAATAATGATGTCGATTTCGTTCAATGTGTTCTTGGCACTCTCTTTTTGTAATGAAGAAAGTATCTTTTTTAATCACTTCAACTTTACGCATCGGTACTACATAAGCCTCGATATTCAAATGTTCATTTAACCAATCTACTAATTCTTCATCATCTACAATGTTGTTTAATTCTTCGACTACATCATCTTTTAAATTATCTAGATAACCATTTTCTTTCAAATCTGCTTTAAAATAATCGACTGTGCCATAGGTTTCTATTTCCGAAGATACAACTTCATAAAAATCTGCATGACCTTCCCAACAAGGTTCGTTTTTATAATCCATAACAACCCAAAAACGAGGGCTGGCTTGATGGTCACGACTTTGAGTATTCATTTCACTTTTCAGATTTGCTAAAAAATCTAATTGCTCTTTTAGTTCCATTTCATTTCATCTCCCTATGTCGCTTAATCGTTCTTATATGCGTTATTGAATATTTACAATAACGGTAAACTTATTGTATAACTTTAATTTGATTATGTAAATAGTTTTATTAATAAAAACCACCTATTTTTAGATGGTTTTTAGGTGTTCTATTTTCTTCTCATAAACGTTCGTTTTTGTAAATGTAACCTAGTTTATTTAAAGCTAATTCCATGCCGTGACAAATATCACCCTGGATATTCTGATCATTGTAATTGTACTCATTTTCTAACTCTTTTATGGTTTCGTCATTCAACGTATATCCCTTTTCCTGCTCTTTATATAGGCGATACATTCGCACCATCCTTATTATTTGTTTTATTCTTCACCAATGATTTTGTACATACAACTGAAATAGCTATTAAAACCGGTATAACTATTATTGGATAACGAATGAAATTTTTAGTTAAGAAAAATACAATAGTAGATGGATCGTCAAGTTTGACGTAATCGTATGCGCCAACTTGATAAAACTCATAAAATGAAATTCCAATAAAAACTAAAAACGCCACACATAATATCAAAATAACAGCAGACATGATAGGATTTCTAAATGACTCTCTAATTGCATCTTTAAATTCAACAACTACTTGCATGGTTTAGCCCCCTTATTATTTGTAATAACTTCAACTTGCGAAAACAGAGAATGAAAAGCCCTATTTATAATTCTAAATTCATCAATATCAATTTTATTGTCTTTTAAATCGGTCAACATTTTTCTATCAACCTGCATAGAAATAGAATCGTAAGTCATTCTGCCACTCCTTTAAATTCTTTTTTCTTTATTAATCTGTATTCATTTAAGTTAGCAACTGATAGACCTACAAGCCCACCAACTGAAATAATTAATACATCAGACTTTGAAGGATCAATAAAAATTGAAGTGTTAAAAATAACAATTAGTAAAGCAACTGCATAGAAAAACAACCCTGGTATCAAAAATTTCTTTTTGTTCATATCAATAAACCCCTTTAAAATAATTCTTTTAATAGCTGCAATGCAGCAATAAGACCACCAACAACTAATAAACGAAATTTAAGTTTTGCTGATCTAGTGTATAATCGTTCCGCTTTTTTGTATTTCCTCTTTATCTTCTTTAAAAGTTTAATAATCAACCCTCATTTCTTAGCGTTTTAACTTACCTATATACACAAAACAAAAGTTAAAACGCTTAGAATCGTCATATAAAACATGGTTTTCACTCATTTGTTGCCTGGAATTGTGCTGCTGTTTCTAGTACATCATTTACATACCATTCGGCATGATTATAATGCCAGATAGCTTTGCGAATATCTTTAGAATAACCACTAGCATTTAAGTAATTTGCTGCTGAAAATATAGAATCTTCTAAACTCCAAACGTCTATTCTTAAATCATTATTTCCATCAACCCCATAATAAGCCCATGTAGGGGGCATAAATTGCATATGCCCCAATGCCCCAACGCTAGAAACCATTGTAGTGATCCTTGAAAAGTCTGTTTCAATTTTGTGAATTGCAGCTAGTACATACCATTCAACATTGTATTTATCTCCTGCTGCTTTATAAATCGGAATGTATTCTCCTGGTACTGTTTCCCCTTTTCCGATTGTTCCAGGTGTAAAACTATAAGAAGCTGCTGTTTCTTCTTCAAAAGCTAATAAAAAGCTGTACGCTTCTGAATATGATTTTAATTTCGTTTTTTCCATTTCTAGTTTTATTAGTTCATTAATTAAAGGCTCTCTTTCTTCTTCTGGAAGGGCTTTAATATTTCTTACTACTTCTTCTATTTCTGTTTCTAAAATCATTAATTCACTATCTACAATTTGCTTTTCCAAAATCGCTTCTTCTGCTTGTACACTTTTTGTATCAAATACAAGAAAAGCAATAATACTTAGAATGACCAATAAAGGAATAGCGACATAAATAAGATCATCAATTTTACGCATAAGAAAGGATCATTTCATCAACTTTTATTTTTACTTCATGTAGGGAATCAATTTGCTGTTGATCCTCTACGCTGATTTTTTTATCCAAGAAAGTACGATCTATTTCTTTTGTATAAAATTCTAAGAATGAATGTAACATTTCAACTTCTTTAATATTGAAATGTAGATCATTCCAATCATTACTATCACTTTCTAATACCTGAGTTAATGTGTTTTTAACTTCATCATAAGAAGCAAGGACGCTTTTAGAATCGCCTTTATAATTCGATTTAAAGCCCTTCCTAACGTTCTTTCTCATAATTGACATGTGAAGCAAAAGCGCCCCAACTTCTTTTTTTTCTAGTCTGATAAGCATATTAAAACCCCTTTTCTTTTATTGTTCGTATTTTATGGTGAAATAGTGCAGCTGCATGGATCTAATCCAGGTTAATTTCTAATTAAAAGCCGAACAATAAACCCTATTGGATCTTATAATTGTTCGGCTTACCCTTTATTTTTCTTTTTTCTCGACAAATACTTGTGGAATATATGAAGCTGTTAATCCCATGAAAGCCCCGAAAAAGTAAACTCCCTTATTTGCAGCAATTACTGTGAAGTCCTTATATTCATTGAGAATAAATATTGTATAACTTCCGAAAAGCATTACCAGGAACATAATAACTACTCTAAGTGCTGTTTTTTTATAATCTAAATTCATTTTCTTTCCCTCTTTTCTCATAAACGTTATTTACATTTTACAATGTTAATTTGATAATGTAAATAGTTTTGATAATAAGAATTAAATTGCTTGTTGCTGAACTTCTTCTATTTTGGTAGTTAATTTCTCTTTTTCTTTTTTGGTTAGTTCATTCAATTTCATAAGAAAGAATGATTTCCGCCCTATTTTAATTTTACGATCCGCCCCGAATTGCTTTGCTCTTTCCCAATGAATACAACTATAAGGAAGTAGGATAAAGCCCTGTCGCTTTGCTAAATCTTCCGCAACTTCTAAAGTTTGATAAAAAGAAAATACTTGTAATTTTTTCGCATACGCTACGATATTTAAAGAAGTAGGATAAAGATATAGTAACGCTCTCGGGTCTTTATCCTTGTAACCTTTAGGAAGCAGCGTAAATTCTTCTAATGTCATATAATCACCCTTCTTTTACCCCTTGCCTTATCGTGAATTTCTTCTAACGTTTGAAAGAATATAGCACCCTGCTTTTCGGTTGCTGGAAGTGGAAAAGATTGAACCATATTAAACGAATCATAAAGTTCCATTTTAAAAATCTTTTTAGCTTTCCACATAGGGATAAATTGTTTGTGCATGAACATTCCCGTTTGATAGTCGGTAAAGTGCAAGGAAAACCCTGAATCTCCTATCTTTCTAACGTTCACTAATACTTCAACAATATCTCTAATACGACTATCAACGTTTTTTATAGAAGGGCTGCAATAGATCAAAACGGCTTGCATTTTCCTTGTAAACATTAATATTTCTGTTGCTACTGTTGATCCGTATTTACTCCATTTCCGATTAGAAAAAGCCATTTGCGCTTCATCAAAACAAACGATTGATCCTTGCGCTTCAGCTACTTTATACCAATCCTCAAACGATTCCATTGTTTCTGAATCTTTCAGCTCATAATTAGAGAATAAAGCGACTTTTCCGCCCCGTGCTTCTGTTTTCTCTTTCCAGTGGTGTGCAAGAAGCGACATTAAGAACGTTTTCCCCGAACCTAAAGGCCCTTGAATGAAAAAATGATGTGCCATTACTTTTTAACTCCTTTTTCTGCTAAAACTATTGGCTTTGGTGGTTTAGGGATTAGCGCTTCAATTACTTCTAAGTAATAAATTGGATCAGCTACTGCTATTTTTCCATCTTTTTTAATGTATTCATGTAGTTTTGTATAAGGGTTTTTCTTTCCATGTAGGTATTCGTTTTCTCCTAACGTTTGAAGCAAGATAAGCCCTTTTAGCTGCACTTCTCGCAAATTTTGGGCGTTCCCCTGCATTTCTTCTAATACTTGTTTAACATCTGAAATATGTGCTACCTGGGGGAATAGATCATCAGATATAACGCTCTGTAATCTTTGTCCGTTTCCTGCGTCTTGTGTTGGTTGCATAGCTTGTCCTCTCCTTTCTTAAAATGCCATTACAATTAGAGCAACAAATAATAAGGCGAATAATAACCCTTTAGTCCAATCCATGCTAGTAGGCGGAATAGGAGGCTTGTACGCTGTAATTTGCGTTAGAACCTCATTAAGTTCTAGCTGTGCTAGTCGTTCCGTTTCCATGATTGACCGTGAAGGCGCTCGATAAAAGAAGTTACGCCCCTCTTTACCTGTTGTAATCTCGCAATCAAGCAAAGGCACTTTATAATGTCCTGCAACGATTACCGCCCCATCTTGAATGACTGTGACACGGTTTATATCGGATGTTCTTTTTTCATCATCAAAAGTAATTAATAAGTCGGTTGTTTCAAAGGTGTATTCATCATCTTTTTTTCGATTTAATAAGCCCATTTAGTACGCTGCCCCTTTTTTCTTCATCTTTTTATTTTCTTTGTTTTGTATCTTCAAAACTAAACGCCAGGTAACTATCCCTACTATTGCAGCGCCACTTGTTGCGCCCATTCCAACAACTAACATATAAAAAAATGCTTCTGCCATTACTTAGCCCCTTTTCCATAGTGTTTTTTTCCAGGTGTCTTTATAGCTATAAATGCTGCAACAAAACCAGCAAATACTATTGAACCGATATATACCATGTATAAAAATGCTTCTGTCATTTAATCACCACCATTTCACGCCTTCTTTAGTAGCGTAATAAATTCGCATAATCGATCTAAATATTAAAAGTGTTCCTAATAGCACGGTTGAAAGTAAAATAGAGGAGATCACCAACTGCCACGCTGTCGGTAAATCTCCAAATACTGCGAAATACTGCCCTATGTTTAACCCCTGGGCTGTTACCATTTGAATCCCTTGTAGCTTCTCAATCCCTAACTCTAGGAAGGTTATAGGGGGTTTAAATATTTTGTCTATAAAGCCTTTAATTACTCCGATAACATTCATTTTTTAATCTCCACCTACTCGAATTGAAGATATTAATTTCATAGCTGAAACTGCTGTTATGAACCATAATGAGAAAAGCAATATATAGGCGATTACATCAATTTGTAATACATTTAAATTTGTCATGAGTTTGCCGATCATTTCAGAATAACCGTTCCCACTTCCTTCCCTGGGTGTATAGTTTAGGCTGCCTAATGTTCTAGCAAAGCCCTCAATCAAAGACCATAAAACCTTTGCAGCTTCAAAGATCACTAGAAAGAGTTTGACCGCTAAAACCCCAATCATATAAATCAAGTAAAGCAACCCTTCTATGAGTTGATATATGACTTTGAAAAAGCCTATTAATATATCAACTAAACCCTGGAATAGCATTTTTAATAAATTACCTATCCACTTAATGCCTTCCCAAATCAAGCCGAATAAATCGCCGAATAAATCACCTAAGAAATTTAAAGCGCCTGTAAAAAGTCCACCTAGAAAGCTGAATAACTTATTAAAAAAATCTGCTATCAATAAGAACGCCTTCTCTCTGATTTCAAGCTAATAGAGTTGACTATTAGCTCGATCAGTTTGTCAGCAAATACAACCACCATCACCAGGAATATAAGGGGCGATAAGAATAATAAATGCCCCTTAAAAACTATATCCACCATTGATTGAACAAGGTTTGTATCCATTATCTAAAACCTCTTTCCGTTCTAGGCGTTCTTTCTCTTGTAACTCGTTCTTTTTCTGCTCTACCGTTACGCTCTTGTCTTGCTTCTCTTTCCCTGCGTTCTGTTGGTACTCGCTCGGCTTTAACAATTACGCTTTCTCTTGATCCTTTAGAGCCTATTGTTTTTTCTGTAAAGTGAAGTCTTTCTTTGCGCTCTGTTCTCTCGCTCTTCTCTCGTTCTGTGCGTTCTGTTCTCTCTCGTTGCTGTCTTTCTTTTCTTTCTCTCGTTTCACTTTCAAAACGCCTTTTCCGTTCTTCTCTAAGCTCTTTCTTTGTAAAGGCTTGTACTAATAAGAAACGTAATTTAGGAACAAGAAGGAATGACAATGCAAGAAGAACAAAAGGCGCTATAACAATAAATAAGCCCATTCCCGATTTTAATAAGTCGGTTGCTGAAAAAGGAACATCAACATTACTTATACTGTCTGGACTACCTTCACCATTCAAAGGCGGTTTAACGGGTGCGCCTTCTTCTCCATCTGAATCGATCGGAATTAAAGTTACATTAGGATCACCGAAAGCAGTATATTTCATATCACTAGCAGGAATAAGAATTTGTTTAGCTGCTGCTGCAACTACTTTATATTGAACGCCCCCAACTAAAATTTTAACTTCTCCCTCTGTTGGTTCAGTCCAATAATAAATAAAGTCACCTGTTGCAGGGTCTTTCTCATAACCACCGCCCACTATTTCGGGTATTGGTTTTTCGGGTGTTGTTATTTGTTCCGTAACTCCTTCACTCTCTAAACCTTCTGTTGATATAGTTGTGAGTGTATATTCATAAGTTGTTTTTTCGTCTACTGTTAAATCATTAAAATATGTTCCGTTTGTTTCAAAAATCTTAGTAGCTGCTGCATAGGCTCTTGAAGTTCCTAAAAGCGTATCTAGTAAGCTTGTTTCTGTTACCGTGTCACGATAAATATTTACATGCTGCAATTTATCACTAACAGGCAAAGACCAGGAAAGATTTACTTTATCGTGTGTAGCTGTTGCTGTAAGATTTATGACTTCTCCTATAGGCGTTGGATCAGGTATAACAGGGGCTTCATTTGTAGTAACTGTTACTTTCTGTCCTGTTGAAATCGTTCCATCTAAATACTTAGCAAAAACTTCTAAATTGTATGTGGTTAAAGGTTGTAAGTCAGTAATGGAAAAGCTATTTGCTGTATTATCTAACTGCGCTATTTCTATTCCATTTTGTGTGATTACAACTTCCGAAAATTGACTTTCGCTAGGGTTAGTCCATGTTAAATTAATTGAATTATGTGTGTGCGTTTGTTGTAAAAATGTAACAGGTACATAATTAATAGGCTCAAATACTATGAAGTCCATTTCTGCTAAATACACATTAACGGATTGACCACATGTACTTGCTGTTATTGACATAACATTTTCTATATTGATGTCTGTCCAGCCTGTTTTTGAATGTCTAGGTATTTCATGTATTTTTTTCGTTCTCGCTATGTCTGAATAAAAAGAAATACAAGAGCTGCCATACATATAATATTTTGTTACTTTTTGAGGCTCTGAAAACTCGAAAACAGGTGCTCCTGTTGAGTTTCTTACGTTTGTGTCTGTGCTTGTATTTCCATCAGTTACAACTGTAAAAGGTGCATTTGTAAATGTTTTGATTGTTTGACCGTGGAAATATCCACCTTCTGCTGCAAGTACGTTTGTAAATGGTGTACTTATAAAAACCAACATCAGCATAATAAAAAAAATCTTTTTCATGTTTTTTCCTTTCCGCCCTTTTAAGGAATTGGTGCTGTATATCCTCCGCTATCTCCTGGAATGGGGGCTGTACTGTTATCTGTGCCAGGTATTGGCGCTGTACTGTTATCTATACCAGGCATTGGCGCTGTGTTTTCACTTTCTCCTGGAATGGGTGCTGCATTAGGTTGCTCTGTTGGAATTGGAGAGCCGTTTGGTTGCTCTTCTGGAAAAGGTGCTGCATTTTCTTGCTCGATTGGATCGCTAGGAAAAGGGACTTCACCTTCATCATTTGCATTATTGATAAATTCTTCTTGTGAAGGTAATCCCTCAATAGGATTATTTATTTTAAATCCCCCTGTTGGATCTTCTCTTACTGGTATCGTTGGCGCTTCTTGTTTTAAATCGTCCTTTGAAAAAGTTGAATCTTCCAGCCCTGGTGCTTCACTTCCTGTCGGCGCTGTTATTCCCCTATTTTCTACACCGCTAGGTAAAGCAGGGGGTGGCGGCATATCTGGGGTTGGTGGTGTTGAAGGTATGGAAGGGGTTGGCGATACGCCTATTAAATCCGCCATATCCTGCTTTATCCTGGGGGCTATTGAATCCCTAAAAATATCTGCAACCACTGGCCAATTAGGCGGGGGCGGTATTGCTGCCTTTATCTCGTCTAATTTCCCCATGTAATCAGTCCAACCAGGACAATTAAATAAATCGCAACCTATGCAGCCTTCCCCTGTTCCTGGGTCTGTTTCTCCTGGATCATTTAACTCGGAAAAACACGCTACAGGGTCAGGGCTTTGTATTTCGGTTGCATGAAATTTTAGACTTGCCTGTAAAGTACCGCTACTATTGAAGGCTTCTAAGTGATAGTAAGTATTGCAGCCGAATACAAAGTCTTTGGCGCTGTCTGGTACTGCAATATCTTTAAACGTTCCTACTTCTGTAAATGCTGAATCATGATAAGAAGTAAGTTCTATTCGATCTACAAAAGCTTCATCAAATACAGAAACATATCTATTTCTTTCTGAATCGTAGACAGGGTTTGACCATTTAGCGGTATTGGTACTTTCATAAATCGTGAAAGCACTCGCAAAAGTTGGGAATAGTAACAAAGCTATTAAAATTGTCGGTATTAGTTTCTTATACATTAAAAAACCCCACGTTCTTTTATCAAAAAAGGGGAAGCATTAAAAACGCCCCCCCTTTTATAGTCTGATAATTATTAAGCCCTGCTACCGCTACGGAAAGCACCCATAATAAGTGAAATCAAGCGAGGTACTACTTTAAAAGCTAAAGCTAATAACACGAAAGCCCCTACAACTCCTAGTAAGCCTACTCCTGCTGTTAAAAGGTCTTGTGCAGAGAATGGAAGTGTAATTCCTGCGAAGTCTATTGCTGGTGGTGTTACCATGTTAAATTCCTCTTTTCTGATTTTAGTTTTTTAGTTTGTTGATATATTTTTAAAATTTAGTCCTGTACAAAAAATTAAGCTTTGCTGCCGCTACGGAAAGCACCCATAATAAGTGAAATCAAGCGAGGTACTACTTTAAAAGCTAAAGCTAGTAATACGAAAGCCCCTACAACTCCTAGTAAGCCTACTCCTGCTGTCAATAAGTCTTGTGCTGTGAATGGAAGTGTAATTCCTGAAAAGTTAATTCCCATGATAAAATTTCCCCTTTTTTGTTTTTTTTATAATCATTAGCTCTGGGCTAATTATTATTAATAATGTCTAACTTCAATTTCATCTTCTTGCTCTTTTGCTGCTTGTCTAAAAGAATTTACAATGACTGCAATTAGCAAACCAACGGCTAGTATTGCGAACGCAATCATGACCCACGGAGAAGCAAACCCTAAAAGAGTTTTTACAAACCCCCAAAACGTATTCATGTTTTCTGGTGTTGCAAATGTGATTGTCATGCTGATCTACCATTCCCTCTAACAGCAGCAATAACTACGGTTAGTAACATACCAACTGCTATAATTGCTACGATAATCATTGGGAATGTGGAAACCGTTTTTAAAAGAAAGCCAAAAGTATTCCAGAAGAAAGTCCAATCCCATACACCCGATAAATTCATTTTTCCCTAGCCCCCTTATAATCTCGTTTCTTTGTTAATCTCTAAAACGGTTAAGATAAGAGTAGAAAAAACGATCCAGGTTAAGATTACGGACATAATATCTGGGTTGCCTAAAAACACTTTAAAGGCTTCCGCCATTAAGCCCCCTATTTCCATTTCATCAACCCCTTACTCTTTTAGCAGCTTTAACAAATAGATTAGTTAGCGGAAAAGTAATAAGAGAAGCACCTAAAAACATGATGTACATGAGAATAATTTCGCTAATTGGTTGGCTCAAAATGTCATACATTTAGGTTGCTCTCCTTACAAATCTTTCAACTACTGTAAAAGCTAAAATAGCTAGTAATAGAGTAGAGATTAATAAATCTCCTAGAGTAATTTCATGAATCACATGGATATTACCCTTATCCGTTTCGACACGTGTCATTTCTCGTATTTCTACAGGAACAACAATTTGTGGATCAGTTTCCATGCGTTCACCTCTCTATACAAAGCAAAAAAAGGGATTGATACACTTTGCGCCTAATAGGTGCAAAACATATCAATCCCTTTTTCTCTTTACCCCAACGCTAAAAAAGCTTATACTGATAGCGAATCGTTGTAGTGAGAAATCGGTTGCTCGGTATGTCTGTACCTAGTGATCCCGTCCAGGTGTTCCACCACCTGGAAGGACTGCAACGTTTTTTTATTTGCTTTGTAATGTGATTGTAATCTAAATGAAATCGGTTGCCTATATCAAAACTTCAAAATTTTTATATATTCCCCAAATTCTTCATTTTGAAACATTTTAAACGAAAATAATAACTTCATTTTTCAAATTCCGTGCAATCAAAAACCTCTAAATCTTATCTATATTTCCTGTTAAAAACCTTCAAAAAAATCATTTTTCCGTGCAGAATTTAAATAATATAGTTATTTAATAAGCAGCACGTTTTTAACAAAAAAATTATTTACTTTCAACATAATTAAGCCATCTTTCAAAATCTTCTTTTTTATACTTTTTAACAGGATCAGGAACATTAGATACATCTTCTATCCAGGAAGATAATAAGTTTAGGGCGCTTTCTTTTTGCCCCAAACTCATTACATTCTTTTGTCTCGGTTGCTTTTCTTCATTACGAAAAGAAATGCGTACATAGAAAAAGTATTTCCCCCTAGCCTTTACCGCTTGTACAAAACCACTCTTAGACATAAGGATCACTCTTTCCATTGTTGATTATTGAGAAGCCACGCCCAAACTTAATAATAGAGCTTGTCGTCTTTCTTCATATTCTGGCGTTATTTCGTCTTTTAGCGTTTGACCAGACTTCCGTTGCTCTTTTTGCTTTTCATACCATTCTGGAAGCTTCTCGTCCTTTTTAAATCTATTTGAGCGAACACTACTACCCTTTTTAGTAGAATGGTTTTTTCTTTTTTGTTCTAGTTGTTCAATAGATTTTATTTGTAAGTCTACATCTTGCATTAAAGCTTTCTCCAAGTAAGAAAATGATCTAGCCCCATTCTTTGCTGCATAATCAATTTCATTAAGGATAATTTCTATTGGAAGAAGGATAATCAACTCTTTAAATGCTTTTTCTATTGCTGCATTACTTGTTGAGATATTCTTTTCAAAAAATGAAACTACCACTCTATGATATTCTTCTTCTTCTTCATTACTAAAGTTCAAGTTACTTAAGTTCTTCTTACTTAAGGTAGACAAAACTGTCGTATCTTGATTAGACAAAACTGTCGTATCTTGAATAGACAAAATTGGCGTGTCCGGACTAGACAAAATTGGCGTGTCCGTACCACTACTGGCTTCAACTGCTTTATTGTAAGAAAAAATATCTGATTCGGGTTTTAACAAGTAAATTCTGTTTCTTTTGTTGAGCCCTTGTCTTTCCATATGTATAAGTCCATATGATTGTAATTCTGTTTTGTATCGACTTGTTGATCTAACAGACATATCCAAAACGTTTGATAGTTCTTGATCTGAAAATAAAAAATAGACACGACCTTTTTCATCAAACCATTTATTTTTTAGTGATACTGAATGACGATCTTTTAAAACACAATATGCAATTTTAGCATTTGCTGAAAGTTCTTTGTATGAAGGGTTCTTTACTAACTCTTTTGGTAATTGATAATACTCTTGTCCTGTTGCGTCCTCTACTGTATGAAATCTGTTTGTCATTATTATGACCTCCTGGTATGTTAAACCATTGCACTCAGAAGTTTCATTGACTATAATGTTAAGGTATAAGTGTAAACACACTATAGTCAATGACCCAAACTAAATGAATAGTTTTAGCTTATGAAAAAGACTCAAGTTGGCGCTGGGGTCTTTTTCTATTTTTATTGTAACTTTCGTAACTACAACATGCAAGTTTAATTTTTCTATCAATTTAAACCGCCTCGACTTTTTCACGCCATTTATCGAGATTTTCTACTTTAAAACCTAATTCAATTAATTGACCTGGTATTCTTGAATGATTTCTCCAGGAAGATAATTCGCTTAACGCTTTTTCTTTTCTTCCTAACGAATAAACTGTTCTCATACCACGATCAGAAGAATTGTCATAAATATAAGCATAGTAATAAAAATGACCTTTAGCTTTCACCCTAGAAATAAACATTTTATACGTTTACACCCCCAAATAGTAGAACGTTTGTTCTCTTTTATTTATATCACGAATCTTAAGTCGCTGCCACTTACAAATTACACTAGGACTATGTATCTAAGAAACAAATAAAAAAAACGTGCTACCTTACGAGGAATAAACCCGTATGTTAAATTAAACTTATCCCTGGGAACGTAAGGTAGCAGAAAGAAATACGGTCTGTTTAATGAAATTAAGATTCGACACCTTCATTTTATTAAATTTCGACCATCATTGCAACATAATGTGACATGAACATGTCGTGAATGTGACGTTATATATCATTTTTTGGTGGTGAAATTAAAAGTGCAAAGAGAAGAAAAAGCCTATTGGAATAAAGATGTATCACGAATTCTAGAAATTGGAGAAAGTACCGTTCGTAAATGGTGTTTAGAACTTGAAAAGAACGGATATAACTTTATTAGAGGACATAAAGACTCTAGAGCGTTTTTACAGCACGATCTAAATGCGTTAGCTTACTTTAAAGATTTAACTAAGGTAGGAAATTACTCATTAGAACAAGCTGCAAAGCTAGTTGTAGAAAGATATAAAGATAGGGGGGGAACTGACATAACGGCAAGTGTTCCAGGAGAAAATGAACTCCCTAACCGTTCTTTACAAGAGATTGAGAATAGTTTAAAAGAGCTTGTGGAATTGTCAAAAGAACACATAGATTTAAATAGAACCCTTTTAAAAAAGCTTGAAGAACGTGACTCCATAATAGAAAGCCAATCTCTATATATTAAAAGAATGAACGAGGAAACAGCGACATTACAACTCCAAGAGTCGAAACACGTATACGCTATAGAGGAAGAAGAAGAAGCGAAAAAAAAAAGAACGATAGAACGGATTAAAAACTTTTTCAAAAAATAAAGAGCCTACAATGGTTTTCATTGTTCGGCTCTT
>FWWL01007522.1_pt1 | contig 14756 bp, 10 predicted proteins | sample 2228331 | NCBI WGS metagenome assembly FWWL01 (sample SAMEA103939775, study PRJEB20133) | metagenome
TGCTGGTGGAACCACCGAAGTTTGGTTCCCTCTGGATATCGTGCCACCCAAGAATCCTGTTCTTTGGGGTTACTATCCGCTCTACTTCTATTTGGTTCCTGATACGAATCACAGTATCATCTTTCCATCCAATGAAGCGTACACATCGATCTTTTGGCTGTTCCAGCCATGATTGTTGGTGAGCCACCTAAACTGTTCTCAGGGCGACGCGTGCAGGCGCACCGTCGCCCCCTTCTATCTTGAGGGGCATGCAGATAAGCTCGTATGCCCCCGCCTCCACATCCCGAAGGTTCAACCCTTCAATAATCACCACGCCTGCCCCACAGAGCTTGAGATGAACCTCTGGCTTCGGCGCGCCGAAACGCTCCACCGAAAGATAGTCCAACCCTACCACATCGATACAGTGCTTGATGAGCCAATCGCCTGCATCGGGTGCAAGCGCCACATAATCTTGGCGAAACTCAGAAGATGCCCAGAGGTCGCTGTTGTCGGTCTTGATGAGCAGGCGTGTGGTGGAGGGCGGGATACGCGCCTTCTCAAGCGCTTCCGCAGTAATCAGGGAGTGCCCACGCAGGTCTGCCACCCACGCCAGCCCAATCAGCCGAGCGAGGGGAATCTCATGTATCCGCTTGCCTTCGGGATTGAAGTGCCAAGGCGCATCGATATGCGTGCCCGTGTGCGTGCCCATCACCAAGCGGGAGAGGTTGCAAACCGCTCCTTCCTCTACACGCAACATCGGCTCCAGCGCGTACGGCTGGTCGCCCGGATAGATGGGCATTTCGGTGCGAAGCGGGATGCTGATATCGATAATCATCGCAGGGGAGATTGTACCTCTAAGAGCGCAAGCACCTGCTCGAAGTCGGGAGGCAGGGGAGCGGTGAACTCCATCGGCTGGTGCGTAATCGGATGGGTGAACTCCAGTCGATAGGCGTGAAGCAGTTGACCTTGAAGGTTTCGGAGGGCGTCTGCAAGCGCGCGGGGGCACTCTGCGGGCGGGGTACGCTTGCCCCCATAGAGCGGGTCGCCCACCACAGGATGCCCAACTGCGTTGGCATGCACACGCACCTGATGGGTGCGCCCTGTTTCCAGCAGTGCCTCCATTAGCGTGAAGCCCGAATACCGCTTGTACACGCTGAAATGCGTGCGCGCAGGCTTGGCTCGGACATCACCATGCGGATAGACGCTCATCTTCTGGCGATTGACAGGGTGGCGACCAATCGGGAGGTCGACCGTCGTGCGCTCCCAAGCAGGAGTGCCCCATACCAGCGCACGATAGCGACGCTGAATGGCGTGCTGTTGCAGGGCATAACTGAGCAGGGCATGAGCACGGTCGGTCTTTGCCACAATCAGCAGCCCTGTGGTGCCCTTATCCAAACGGTGGACAATACCGGGACGAAAGGTAGCAGAACCCTGCGCCAGTTGGGGCGAATGTGCCAACAGGGCATTCACCAGCGTGCCGTTGGGGTGTCCGGGCGCAGGGTGAACGGTCAGCCCACGAGGCTTGTTCACCACCATCAGATACGCATCCTCATAGAGGATAGTGAGCGGTATCGGTGCAGGGCGCAGGTCATAGTCGGGAGGGCGGTCGGGGGGAAGGGTATAGGCGACCTCATCCCCCGCCTTGAGTTTTGCTGATGGCTTGGTAGGCTTATTGTTGAGCAGAACCGCCCCCGCTTCAATCCACTCTTGCCAGCGGGCGCGACTGATTTCAGGATGTCGTTCTGCAAGCCAGCGGTCTAAGCGTATCCCCGACTGGTCGGCAATCGCCCGCTCCATCGGCTACGATGCAGAAGCCTGAGTTGCCCGTCGCTGGCAGGTGGGGCACAGAGGTCGCTCGAACTTGCGCATGCTCAACTCATACTGCGGGCGACGAAGCGCAACCCCACAATCAGCACACACCATAGGGGGCACTTCGGCGACCTTTTGTGTCTCTCCATCCTCTCCGCGCAGGGGCAAAGGAGAATCGGCATAAGCGACACGCCCTTCCTCCAAGTCGCCCTCGCTCAGTTCAGGAGCGAACTGAGTGCCATAGCCACACATCGCCAGCGCACGCCCAACCGCGCCCGTTTCCGCCTTCTCAACGAAGTCAAGAAAGTCGTCGCGGGTCTCCATCTTGGTGGCGCTGGCAATCACCCGACCCGAAGGGTCTTTCACTATCGCTTGGAAGACTGCAATCCCGCGTTCAAAGTCGAGGTGCAGGGGGTTCGTCTCCAGCGTCCAGTCGGGGTGCTCCTCGCGGAACCACACGAGGCGCGCCGATACAGGCAGATATTTCTGACCACCACGAACACGAATCAGATATCGGTTCACATTGAACGGCATCGTATCTCCTCCAGTATACATATGTATACCATATTGGAGGAGCGAAAGTCAAGGGGGTGAGGAGGGTGTTCGAAAAATCCATTCGTGCACGGGCATCTCGCCCGTATGCAAAAAGGGCAGGATGCCCAAGCCACTCGTTTCAAACATCCTAAGAGGCTACAACTTGTTGTCAGGAGATGGTGGAGCGGTGAAGAAATAGCTCGAACCGATAGGTGCTGACTCCCGTGTCTGCCTTTCTACACTGTCGCGTAGTGCACTGTAATGTAACCCAACTTTCCTGTGACCCCTTCTCTCGTCATTCTGCGCCGAAGGCGAAGAATCTCTGCCCTCACCCCCAGTCTCTCTCCCATAACGAGAGGGGAGTCGACCCTTCGCTCCGCTCAGGGTGACGAAAGTATGCAGGATGACGAGCGCATGCGCCGTTTTACCTTCGCATGCGCTCCCTCTAAGGCACACTCATCGGAGTCGACAGGAAAGTTGGGTTATTATAACCCAACTTTCCTGTTGCCCCTCTGTCGTCATTCTGAGCCGAAGGCGAAGAATCTCAAAGTGAGACCCTTCGCTTCGCTCAGGGTGACGAGGGCATGCGCTGTTTTACCTTCGCATTCGCTCCCTCTAAAGCACGCTCATCGGAGTCGACAGGAAAGTTGGGTTATTATATCCCAACTTTCCTGTTGCCCCTCCGTCGTCATTCTGAGCCGAAGGCGAAAGAGCCTTCACTGCGTTCAGGATGACAGAGACCCTTCCCCTTCGCTTCGCTCAGGGTCAGGGTGACGAGGGCATGCGGCGTTTTACCTGCGCATACGCTCCCTCTAAGGCACGCTCATCGGAGTCGACAGGAAAGTTGGGTTATTATAATCATAGTGATACGCCCAAGAACCAGTTCTCCCAACATTCACATAGGAGAATGAGTTCGCTGAAGGGCGGTGCAGGACAATTCGTGCTTGTGCTCCCCCTAAAGCCAACAAATCGGGGTCAGTGGGATGATATGCCACGAAACTATAGCCCGATAGGTTGATAGGAGACCCTAAAGTATCCCCACTCAACGGCAAACGCCACGCATTGCCCAAAGTCGCAACCGCAATCTGCGTGCCGTTCGCATTCACCGACAGGCTATACAGCGGAGCGCTCACCCGCTGAGACGACAACAGCGTCGCAGGCGTGCTACTCCCTATCGTCCAACGCCACAACTCCACCGAGCCATCCCCACTACAGGTCACAAAGGTCACCTGATTGCTCGCCACCGACACCAAACCTATCCCATAAATCACTCGCGGCGACGAAGCACTGGGCAACACATCCGCCACATACGCGTTCCCACTCGACCACCCAAACACACGCCCCACACCATAACTGCCCAACAGCCAACTCGTCCCACCCGACGCAAACCCCACCAGCGAAAACACAGGCGCACCCACATTCCGAGTGCCCCACGGCGCACGAACCTCCCCATTCGAGCGACCCGAAGCAACGCCATTCGACACCGACGCCAGTGCATACACTGGATGCGAACCGCTCGTCACTTGATGCGAAAAACCGCCCGACGCCATAAAGGCAGTACGGGTGATACCATAAATGCGTTCCCCAGTCTGATACGACGGTGCAGTCAGGACAAAATAGTTCCCCTGTGCCACGCTGGGGAGCAACTTGGCTGAGTAGCGTCTATAGAAAAAGGAGTGCCAAACATATGCAAGAGAAGGGGAAGGGTAAACAAAATATTCCATCAGGGTATTTCCCCAGATAGGGGCGCCATACTCCCCTGTCTGAAGCCCATCACTCAAACGATACACACGCACAAACGCCGTCGCCACCGCCACCTGATCGTTCGGCAGTGCACACAACGAGTGCGACCCCAACGATGCCCACGGCTCCTTCACAGTCAAATGATGACCCAAACTGCTACTCGTATAGTTCCACACATACACCTGACCGTTCGTACAACCTACCACCAACCGAGAACCGTTCACCACCATCTCCGCTATCGGCGACGGATGATACTGACCTTTCCCAACCTGCACTAAACCCGTGCCACTCCAACGAAACAGATAGACCATCCCATCCACTCCACCCGCCGCCACATACACCGTGCCCGACGCCGTCCACACCCGCAACGCACTCACCGCATTCGCAAACAACGGCAAGTCCACCGCAGGCGTGCCCAACGACAGGCTATCATACGGCGAGGATGCAGGCGTACCCGGCGACCACGCATACACCCGAAGACGACCCGTCGTCGTCCCCACTACCACTAAATACGAACTGCTCCCTACCCGCTCTATCTGAACCCGCGACGCCCCCAAGTTCGCACGCCCATACGGCACTACGACACCCGACGAATCCACACGCACCAGATACACAATACCGCCAGCGAGCAGGGCAAGGTAGGCTTGCTGGGCTGTATCGCCCTGAGCGACTGCCACTTGGTCTATCTGTACGCCCAGCCAAAAATACCCGACACGCTCAACGGCAGAACCCGGCACATAGCGATAGAAAACAGCCCCATCCGATGTGCCCAAGCACACCCAAGTCCTTTGTTCCAGCGCAAACTCCACCCCACAGTGCCCCGCCGCTATCTGCTGGGTGAAATCCGATACTATCCGACCGCGCAGGTTCACATCATTCTGCGCACTCACATACGCACTACCGCTCAGCCATAGACCCACTATCAGCACCAATACCTTCCGCATCATCATCAGTCGACCTCCTTCCGTTTAGCAATCCTGCCCAAAGGCGAACAACACCTGCAATAAATCGCTGTCGTCCACCAATCCGTCGCAGTTCACATCTGCCCGATTGTAGCCTTCGCCTCCAAAGGCAAACAACACATCCAACACATCGCTGTCGTCTACCACACCGTCCCGATTCACATCCTCAGGACACGGCAAAATGGCTAAGTCCAGCTCCGCCCCTGAAATCACACTGGCGTTTCCATAGACCATTATCGGCTTAGTATTCGGAGCAGGTTGAAATACTTCAAGGTGTTGAATATCCAATTCAGCCGAATAAAAATGAGCCTCGTTCAGCCACCCCGGCTGGCACACAAAGCCAGCCCACACCGACAGACCCTCCGGACCGCCAAACACCATCACCGTGTAGTTTAGCCCATTCAACACATAGTTGCCTATCGCCATAGAAGCCACGGCTCCTGTAGCACCCAGCGTCGGCACCAACTCATCGGGGTTCGTCCGATTGAGCAGGTTCCCGTTCGCATCCAAGCGATAGATGCGCAGTCGCCCGTTGCTCAGCCCCACATACAGCACATTCGGGGCGTTCGGGTGGAACTGGATGAGCGTCGGGTAGACCCCACTCGGAAAGTCGGTGCCCTGCTCCAATATCTCCCGCAACACCCAGTTGCTCCAATCACTTGCGTTCGGGCGATGCAATATCAACACCCGACGGCGAGCCGCAGAGGGCGTGTTCGGGTCATAATAGTGCGTCCCATACACCGCCGCCACTCGACGGGTCGAGTTCATATCCCACCTCAAATCAAGCATGTAATCATTCGGATTTCCACCTGGAGGTATAATCCCTTGCATTTCTGTGTTTGGATCCATAATCCGAGTTGCCTCCGTCGCTACCCCCGACGAGCTCCACTGCATCACTCGTATCGCAGGACTGTATCGGCGGTAGGTAGACCCACCTATCTGATACGAACCCTGATCGTACAGATACAGGAGCGCCACACGGTTGTCGTCCACAGCCACTGGCCACCAGTGGGAGCTCAAAGACGAACTTAGAAGAAGCCCCATCGTGTTGGCATCCCAGATCGTTAGTCGAGCATCGAGCCGCTCGTATCCATACCCCACATTTCCAGAAGGCGAGAACCGAAGGTCTCCAAAAGTACGCCCACCATCGCAGTCAGTACCATCAGGATTACACACCATCTGTTGATTAATAACCCTACCATCTCTGGAATCCAGCACTGCTGCCAGACGAATGCCAAAGCCCCTATAACGACCATGATGATAGACCATTGCATCTGCCCAACTGACCATAAAGGTTGCTATCCTGTCGCGTATCATACCAAACCTGATAGTAAAAAATGTATGCCCAATCTGAATTCGGTTTGGTCGTGGAAGCACAACTTGCTGAATTGTTCCATCTAAACCACCTACATAGAACCGATTCGCCTCTAATGGGTCGCGTGCTATAGAGAGGGGAGCTTCGGGTAGGAACGCTTGAAAACCTTGAGCCATTACATTATATGCCTGCGTTTCTGTTGACCCTCCTCGCAACCCACGCCCATGCACTAACCAGTAGCTGGTATCTTGCGAGGCTTCTCTTGGGATGTACCCCCACACCGCATTCTCCCCATCTAACGCCAAGATAGGAGCCTGAGCGGGGATGTCCCATGGCCAAGAAGTCGCGCTCCAGATAGTACTCCCTGTAGTTACATCGTTGACTAAGGGTGTCCACCTTCCTGTATGCACCCATACACGATTGCCTGCTACGCTGAGAGTACTATAGCCAATGTTACCGCTATCCGCCATATTGATGGCACGATTGTACGCATTATTCGCAAAGTTCCACCGCGACACACGCGTCGCCGTACTCACTACCACATCCGCACTCCCGCTCTGAACAAACTCCACATCCCACGCCGGACCCGTTTCACCAGATACCGTAAAGCCTGCCAGCGAGGTCAAACTCGGCGTCGTCCCGCTCCAAGTCAACCGAAACACCTCCACCCGTGGCACGCCATCCAAATGACCACAGACCGCCACGAGCGTACTCGTCGTATCTTGACCCCACGCCAACGCCTGCGCCGAACTCAACCCAGACGCCTGCGACAACACGCTCGTCACACTCCCCGTGTGCCGAGCAATCACCAGATTGCCCTCACTATCCGCAGAAAGGGTATAAATATTGCTTCCTTGCTGGAACACCTTGATGCCCACCACACGGGAGCCAGAGTGCAAGGTACTACTGCTGTCCCAAAGCGTCCAGCCACTGCCCGTGTTGCGATAGAGGCGCACCTCACCACCTGCATAGCCCGCTGCCCCGCCTGTATAGCCCGCTGCGAGGTAGCGCGTGGAGCCACTCTGCATCGTGTCCAACGCCGTGCAAGCAACGGGCGCACTGGCTATCCTCTGCACAGGCTCTAAGGACGGCATAGGTGAAATTCCTAAAGTTCCCGAATTCGTCCAATCCACCAGATAACGCACCCCTCCTATTTGGGGAGACACCAAGAGGCGCGCAAATGCGCTATTATAACCCAACTTTCCTGTTGCCCCTTCTCTCGTCATTCTGAGCCGAAGGCGAAGAATCGCAGCCCTCACCCCCAGCCCCTCTCCCACAAGGAGAGGGGAGCAGACCCTTCCCCTTCGCTTCGCTCAGGGTCAGGGTGACGGGGGAGCTGTTTCACCTTAGCCGACACTGCCACTACGGCATGCTCGTCGGTACTGACAGGAAAGTTGGGTTATTATAATCACGAAGAGCTAAACGATAATGGGTACTACCCGATGCAGCATCAATAAGGTAAGTGCAAGATTGCAAATCATGCTCACGATACTCACGACGAACCTCCACCTCCGCTCCAATCCATTGGAGGTCTCCATAAGGAGTCAAACTGTACAACTGGGCGTTTTCAACAGTGTCATCGTAGCCTCTTCCTGTTTCCAGTGGCTTGTGCCACAACGGTTGTGCCGATATGTTGGGCCAGCTCCAGCCTGCCATCTCCCCCGTGTTGGAAAGCGACACCAGATAACGCGCGGAGCCTACCGTTGCAAAGACCAAACTCGCAATACCCCCCCGCGCCCCTGCCACTGTCTGCAGAGGGGTTAGAGTCGGGTTGCCACTGCTATCAATCCCCACCTGCCACACCCGTATCAAACCGTCTGCTCCCCCTGACACCAACCGACGCGTCACCGCATCATACGCCAACGTCCTCACCGCCCCTACATGCGCCCCAGACACCAACACCGCCGATTGAGACGATGCTCCGTAGTCTAACAACACTATCCGCAGGTTCCCGTTCGCATCCCCGCTCACCGCAAGCCGATTATAACGACGATCCGTCCGATCCCCACGCAACATCAACGCCACCGTCGTCCACCCACTGACCGTCCAGGTCTTCGGCTTCTCCAAGTACCCCCCACGAAAGGCTAAGGAGTCCCGCACCCAACGCCATACCCTAATTGAGTTGTTCGCAAACCCCACCACATAGTCCCGATTCGTCTCGTCTCTATCCGTGAAGGTATAGCCCACATAAGACCCCCCATAATCATAACTCACTAACCCGTCCCCTTTGCGCGTGTTCGGGTTCAGCACATCCGATGTCCGAAATACCATCAGTAGCCCAGGATCAGGGTAATTGGTAGGCGCCAGCAGCAAGTAATCGCCCGACTCGGTGAACGCAGCAGGATAGTGCCCTACGGTCGCCGCCTTGTGCCATATCAACTTGGGACGATACGGCGGATCCTGCGCCATACTCACGCTCCACAACAACACAACCACCAGCAAGCTCAAACCCTTCTGTACCGCTAACGACTTCCTTCTATCCCTTCGCATCGTCAACACCTCGCTCAGTGACCCTGCTGAAGAATACTCCCTTATTATAACCCATCCGCACAGAAAGTGTCAAGGGGGTGGGAGGCTGTTCGAAAATTCCGTTGGATGAGCGGGTACAATCAACCCCGTGAAACGAAAACGACGCCCAGTGCAGCCGACCCTGAAGACCATCACACCCCAGCACCTCTACGCCCTCGTCCGTACCTTCTGCCAACTCCATCCCACCCCAAAACGTGCGGACGCCCCCCGCTCTACCCCGAAGAACTTATCCTCACCCTCGCCCTGCTCTTGACCCGAATGAACACCTCTTACCGCGACCTGCTCTTCTGCCACGCCCCCCACGCCTTCCCCGACACCCCGCTCCCTGCGCTTGGCACGCTCGTCTATCGCTTCCGACAACTGGTGGAACGCCACGCTGACCGTCTCCACCCACTGTGAGCGTGGCTGGCACAACTAGCGTTTTTGTGTGGGTCAGGGGATTTTTCGAACACCCTCCCCAAACCTTGACAAACACCTATTTGGCATGCTATAATTTTGTCGATGGCTGATAGGGAGTTTTACTCTCTGTATCAATCGGCATCAGAACCAAATATCATAGGCGGTTTTTTGTAGGGTTGTCCCTACATGGTAACCAACAAGCTTCTGGGGGAGTATTCGAGAGTTGCCCCCTGGAAGCCTCTTATCAGACAGTAAAATTGCGGATGGAGGTCTTGTATGCGAAAAGAAGGGAAACTCTGGTTGCAGATAGGGTTGATTTTCATTATCAGCCAGACAGGAGTATACACTTCGTGCCTTGCTCAAGGAACTCCAGACATCGTGTGGATGCGAACAGGAATTGCAGAGAGAGTTACATCTGTTGCTTTTTCTCCAGATGGTCAGTATTTAGCGTCAGGAGGATGGGAGCCAGGTGTTCATATTTGGCAATGGTCGAAAGGACAGTTAGTACGCAAATTTGATGCTGACCCCTATGGCACTCGTCGTCAATACGGACAAGTTGTCTTTTCTCCTGATGGGCGGTATATTGCCGCTGGAACTATAGGATGGACGGATATCTCCATCAAAATCTGGGAGGCATCGGATGGAACCTTAGTCCGCACCCTCACAGGGCATACTGCGCCAATATTATCGGTGGTGTTTTCCCCTGATGGACAGTATATAGCTTCTGCAGGAGCAGACCGCACCATCAGAATCTGGCAAGTGTCAGACGGGACTTTAGTGCGCACCCTTACAGGCCATACAGATGTGGTAAGAACTCTTGCTTTTTCTCCAAACGGTGAATATCTCGCTTCAGGAAGCTATGATAATACTATAAGAATTTGGCAGGTATCAGATTGGACAACAGTGCATGAGATCCGTGGACACACTCAACCCATACTATCGGTGGCGTTTTCCCCTGATGGACAGTATATAGCCTCTGGAGGAATCGACAGCACCATCAGAATCTGGCAGGTGTCAAATGGAACCTTTGTGCGCACTCTTATAGGACATAGCAGCTCCGTGATGTCGGTAGCGTTTTCCCCTAATGGACAGCTCTTAGCATCGGCTGGACTGGATGGCACGGTTAGAGTCTGGCGTGCATCGAATGGAGAGACAGTCCGTGTTCTTTCACGGGGAATGAACTGGTTGATCTGGGTAGCATTTTCGCCAGATGGTCAGTATCTGGCAGCATCTGGGGCACGCTTGCGCGAAGATGGACACGTTCACGGAGGTGAGATCGAGCTTTGGCGGGTTTCAGATTGGGAAATAGCATCTACGATAGCGGGACATTTTTACGGTGTTCAGATAATAGCCATCTCACCTAATGGTCAGTACTTGGCAAGTGTGGGCGGTTATAACGATTTGAAAGTATGGCGTGTATCTGATGGCACGCTTCTATATGTCCTGCCGGTTTACTGTACTGCGTTGAGTTTTTCACCAGACAGTCAGTATTTTGCCGTGGGAGTAGTAGTCTATGCCTATTTTGACCAATACATAACAGAAGTTAGGATATACCGAACTTCTGATGGACAATTTGTGCGTTCACTTGGGTATCATCAAGGTATAGTCTCATCGTTAGCTTTTTCACCAGATGGGCAGTACTTAGCTTCAGGAGGGGATGAGCATGGAGGGGATTGGGCAGACAAAGCTGTCAAGCTGTGGCGATTGTCGGACGGCATGGAACAAACTCTTGCGCAGTATCCAAGAACAGTAACTGCGGTTGCCTTTTCGCCTGATGGTCAATATCTAGCTTCAGGATGTTTTTTTTCTTCTGATTCTGGACCATGGGTCGATATCTGGCGGGTATCCGACGGAGCATTAGTTTATCGTTTTAGCGCGAATCGGATGAATCCGCTTCGATTTTTCACTTTTTCCCCTGACAGTCAGTATTTAGCGGCTGTTATGGAGGTTCTGTATATTTGGCGTTTGTCGGATGGTCAACTGATGACTACCTTAGCCGCCTCCGAGGATGCCTCAGTATCCTTTTCTCCTGACGGTCAGTATTTAGCCGCTGTGGGTGGGGGGAGAGATAGAATCAACATTTGGCGAGTTTCTAATTGGACAACAGTACGCTCCTTAGAGGCTCCTCGTGATATGCGGTATCTTATTTTCTCTCCCGATGGTAGTTCGTTATTAGCACAACCATGGCGATGGCATCCTACACCCTCCATATGGCTCTGGCGAGTATCAGATTGGACAGTCCAGTATTATGATGAGGTTGGATGCTACCATATCTCTTCGGGGAACCTTGTTATTACCCCTATCGTGTTTTCTCCAGATGGACGCTTTTTTGTGTATGGATGCGGTGTTTTCCCCGCCACTCTGATATTAGCCAATAATCCCTTTGCTTGCGTGCCCAGTAATGGAGATGTAAATCGCAGTGGCTGCGTGGACGACGCAGATTTGCTGGAAGTGCTGTTTGCATTTGGTTCTACAGGCTCACTGCTTGCAGATGTGAACTGCGACGGGATTGTAGATGATGGAGACCTACTGATTGTGTTATTTAACTTCGGAACAGGCTGTTAGAAGGGTCTGAAATACTGCCCGATAGCATGGGCATTTTGCTCTGGAAGCTGGCTATGGTGTTTGTATTGCCAGATAGCTCTGCTGGAGCAAATGCCCATGCCCACCCTAACAATGGTTATGCCTGCACCCGCATCTGAGCAGGTAAGTGCTCAGGCAATAACTCTTCTACATTGGGTGGGGCGAGCACCACCGATGCCTCAATCACATTCTCCAACTCGCGCACATTGCCCTTCCAGCAGTGATTTTGTAATATCCTCAGCGTTTCGGGATTGAGAGTTCGCAGGGCACGCCCGTTCTCCTCAGCATACTTGCGCACAAAATATTCCGCAAGCAGGGGAATATCCTCTGGGCGCTCCCGCAACGGAGGCAGATGAAGATGAACCACCTTCAAACGGTAATAGAGGTCTTCTCGGAAGTTGCCTGCAGAAATCTCCTTCTCAAGGTCCCGATTAGTAGCCGTGATGAGGCGCACATCGATCGGGATTGTCTCGTTGCTCCCAAGCCGTTGGATTTCACGCTCTTGAATCACACGCAACAGCTTCGCCTGAATCAGAAGGGGAATCTCGCCCACCTCGTCCAGAAAGAGCGTGCCTCCGCTTGCCGATTCGAACTTGCCGATGCGGTCGGTATCAGCACCTGTGTAGGCACCCTTCACGGCTCCAAACAGCTCCACCTCTATCAGAGTCTCGGGAATCGCCGCACAGGAAACCGCCACAAACGGTCCGTTCGCGCGACTGCTCTTCTCATGAAGCATGCGGGCGATGAGCTCCTTGCCCGTGCCACTCTCGCCCGTAATCAGCACTGAGGCACGCGTATCCGCAACCCGTTCGACCGTCTCCAGCACCTCGCGAATCGCGCGACTCTGCCCAATAAAGACCGTCTGCTTCTTAGGCGGTTTCCCCTTCTTCTCAGCTCTGGACTGACCACCCTGCTCAAGGAGCGCGTTCCGCACCACCTTGCGCAAAGTTTCTAAGTCCAACGGTTTGGTCAGAAACTCGTATGCGCCCGCACGAATCGCCTCCACTGCCATCGGTATCGTGCCATAGGCGGTCATCATCACCACGGCGGTCTGCGGATAGTCGGCGCGTATCTGTTTCAGTAGTTCCAACCCGCTCATATCGGGCATCACGACATCGCTCAGCACCACATCCACAGGCGTCTCCTGAAGAATCCGCAACGCCTGATGCCCACCCTCCGCGAGATGGACATGATAGCCCTCCTTCAGGAAGGCGCGTTCCAACACTCTGCGAATGTTCAACTCATCATCCACTATCAGCATCGTCTTTCTCATCGAGAGCACCTACCCGTTCCAAAGGGTTCCTCTGTCAAACGCCCAACGAAAAAACTCATCAAACTTCTCGTCAACCTCTCTCTGGATTAGATTTTCGGTAAGTAGAGCGTGAAAATAGAGCCACCTTCAGGATGGTTCTCTACTTGCACGCGCCCACCGTGTCCTTCCATTATCTTTTGGACGATACTCAACCCCAATCCGGTTCCCCGCGTGCGGGTGGTGAAAAAGGGATTGAAAATACGGTCGCGAATTTCCTCAGGCACTCCCGGACCAGTGTCCTGAATCTGAAGCCACACTTCTTGCGGAGTTTCCAACGCCCTTACGCACACGGTTCCGCCCTCAGGCATTGCTTGGAAAGCATTCTGAAGCAGATTGCGCAACGCCTGTTCCAGTCGGCTGGGGTCAGCAAAAACCATGAGAGTCTCGGGCACCTGAATGTGCACCCTGAAAGCATTCTGCTTGAGCAAAGGGGCAAACGCCCGCAACGCCCGCTCCACTAACGGCTTGAGCGCTACCTGCTCCCGTTGAATCTGGAACGGCTTGGCAAACTCTAAAAACTCCTCTGCAATCTCGGCAAGGCGCGCCACCTCCTGCTCAATCACTTCAATATACACTTGCATTCCATCGGGCACAGGCTCATGCCGAAGCAGGTCCACCGCGCCTTTCAGAGCAGTAAGCGGATTGCGAATCTCGTGAGCAATCGTAGCAGTCATCTGCCCAATCGTTGCCAATCGCTCTACCTGGCTCAGGCGCGCCTCCAAGTTCACATACTCCGTAATGTCCTCAAAAAGCACCACTGCACCCTGATGGAGCGTTCTCCTCCCACGAGATAGCCCCGACTCAATACGAGAAGATACTCGACTCTGTGCCACGAGCGGAGTCACAGTAAAGTTCAGCATTCGAACTCCCTGTAGTGGACGGCGCAACTCCACTTTGTAGACACTCCGACCTCCATGCCCCGCCACTACCTCCTGAATCGCCTCCTTCAGGGCGTTCCGTTTCTCAAACGGGATTGCCTCTGCCAACCGCCCCAACAAATCGAGGTAGTGTTGGTTGGTCATCTCGCCTGCAGAATAACCCAAAATGCGCTCCGCAGTGCGATTCCATGTCGTAATTCGCCCCTCCGTGTCGACCGTGAACATACCCGAACCCAAACTGCGTAAAATGTTGTCGCGAAACGCCGCCAACTGCTGGTTCTCTATCAATCGCTGTTTCGCTTCCTGATAAAGACGAGCATTCTCAATCGCAATCCCCACCTGATTCACAAACGCCACCAGCAACTCCACTTGCTCTGGAGTGAACATCCCCCCTTGGTCGGCATTATCCACCAACAGCACTCCGATGCAGTTGCCGTGCACCACGACTGGCAGTACGCAATAACGGTTCGCCCCAATGGCGCGCCCAAAACCCCGCAAAGGCTGAACCTCGTGTCGCGCATCCTGCACTACCAACGGAAGCCGTCTTTGAGCGACAATCCCTATCACCCCCTGCCCCTTCCGAAACCCCCGTGGCGAGAACATCCCCGCATGATAGCCGTGTAGAAATCGCGGTACATAGACACGAGACGAATCTTTCTGCAAAAAAAGCGCACAGCGCGAAAAGCCCACCTGCTCGGCTATCTGGCGTGCCA
>FWWL01007523.1_pt1 | contig 14753 bp, 13 predicted proteins | sample 2228331 | NCBI WGS metagenome assembly FWWL01 (sample SAMEA103939775, study PRJEB20133) | metagenome
CAGCGCCCCGCGGGGAGCCGATAAGCCCCGCGCCATGCAGCGCTCCAGCCGCCAGGTCGCCAGCGCCGTGCGGCGTGCGCTGATCGAAGGATAACGACATGACCTTCTGGCTCGCCCGGGAACGCAACGGGCAATATCACGACCATATCCAGCGCTTCGATCCGCGTTTCTGGACCGTCAACTTCCCGCGCCCGATGATGGCGAGCGTGGTGACGACCGGGCCGGACAGCCTGCGGGTCGAGTGCGAATTCCATCATGAAGGCGCGCTCGCCGGGCTGATCTGGGACAGCGTCGACACCATCGACCACCCGCTGTGCGGCTACAACACCGACCGCAATTACGAGCACACGGTGCTGCGCTTCCGCTGGCGCTCGGGCGGCGTGATCGCATTGGATGCCGTCAACGGGCCGACGCTGACGATCGAGGGGCGCGATGCCGAAGGTGCGCCGCGCGCCTGGTACGTGCGGCTGTGGAACTATGCACAAGGCACGCCCGAGGACGCGGAGGTCGAACTGCGCTTCTCGGATCTGGAAAGCGGCTTCGCCCTGCCGGGGGAGCCGGTCTGGCCGAAGGATATCGACCGCATGTTCGTCTCGCTGGTCGCGCCGGGCTATGTCGCGGGCAGCAGCGCGCGCCTGCCGCAGCGCGCCGACGGCTGGGTCGAGCTGACCGCCGTCGCCTGCGAAGGCGAGCGTGCCATGCTGGAGATCGGCGACGTGCTGCTGCCGCCGCATGGCGAGCACATCGCCACCGCGTACGACGATTGCTTCAACCAGACCCCCGCCCGCCTGCTGCGACAGGCGCGCGCGCTCGGCTATCGCGGACAGGTGCTGCATTACCTGGGCATGAGCCATTTCTTCCGGCTCGTGCCGCAGCGCGGCGCGATGCTGGTCGAACCGGGCGCCGCGCTGTGCATCCCGGCGGAGGCATGGCACGCCAGCTTCTTCGCCGAATGCGCCGCCATGGGGTTCGAGCCGATCGCTTCGCTCTCCTACGAGCTTTTCGCCGATCACTGCCCCTCTGCGTGGCAGCAGCGGGCACATGACGGTACGCCGGCCCGCACCGGGTGGGAACCGCCCTCGGCGCTGCTCTCGCCCGCAAATGCGCAGGCGATGGGCTGGCTGCGGGCGGTGGCCGCGCGGTTCGTGGCGATGATGGAGGCTGCCGGCCTGCCGGTGCGCTTCCAGATCGGCGAGCCGTGGTGGTGGGTCATTCCCGGCACCCGCGCGCCCTGCCTGTACGACGATGCGGCCTGGGCGGCCTTCGGCGGCAGCCCGCCGGTGATCGCAGATATGCGCGCATCGCTGGATGCGTCACAAATCGCACTGCTCGACGCGGCCGGTGCGCTGCTGGCGCAGTCGACCGCCGCGCTGGCGGACGCAGTACGCTCTGCGGCGACGGGTCCGGCGGAAATCCTGCTGCTGGCCTTCACGCCGACGATCCTCGACGCCGAAATGCCCGAACTGAAGCGTGCCAATCTGCCGAGCGGCTGGGCCTGGCCCGCCTTCGACCGGTTGCAGCTGGAGGATTACGACTGGCTCACCGCGGGCGCGCAGGCACTGCGCCGTGCCGCCTATGCCGAGTTCGACGCGCGGCTCGGCTATCCCGCCGAGCGGCAGGATTACCTGTCCGGCTTCGTCCTGCGCGCGGAGGATGCCGAGCGGTTCTGGCCGCTGATCGACGCCGCGCTGGACGAGGCCGCCGCGCGCGGCGTGACCCGCCGCTTCGTCTGGGCCAGCCCGCAGATTGCGCGCGACGGCTACACCCGCCTTGCACCCCCACAGGAGACCGACATGCACGCCTTCGACGATGTGCTCTACCCGCTCGCATTGGGGCGCGACACCGGGGTCAGCCCCGAGTTCTCGACCACCGTCGCGGTCACCGCATCGGGCCACGAGCGGCGCAATTCGCTGTGGTCCGATGCGCGGCTGCATTTCGATGTCGGGCCCGGTGTGCGGTCCGAGCACGAACTGGGCACGCTGATCGCTTTCTTCCGCGCCCGGCGCGGGGCGGCGCGCGGCTTTCGCCTCGGCGACCCGTTCGATTTCAGCTCCAACGGCATGACCGGCACCCCGACCGCCACCGACCAGCGGATCGGCGTCGGCGACGGCCTGACCGCCGAATTCGCGCTGGTGAAACGCTATGGCAGCGGCGAGGAGCCGCAGATTCGCTCGATCACTCGCCCGCGTGCGGGGACGGTGCTCGTCGCCGTGGGCGGAGCGCCGGTGGAGGGATGGTCGCTGTCGGCAGGCGGAAGGATCGTTTTCGGGACAGCACCGCCTGCGGGCGCGGCGATCACCGCCGGCTTCCTGTTCGACGTGCCGGTGCGCTTCGCCGAGGACCGGCTCGACGTCAGCGGCGCAACCTTTGCCGCGGGCGAGGCACCCTCCGTGCCGCTGGTCGAAGTGCGCGAGGCGGTATGACCCACACCTTCTTCGCTACCGAGCTCGAAGGCGTCGCCACCTGGTGGCGGATCGAGCGCCGCGACGGCGTGACGCTCGGCTTCACCAGCCACGACCGTGATCTCGCCTTCGACGGCGTGGTCCACCGTGCCGCACCCGGCATCCTGCCGAGCGCCATCCGCAAGACCTCCGGCCTCGACGGCGACAGCGCCGAGATGCAGGGGCCGCTGTCGCATGATAGCATCTCCGCCGCCGATCTCGCGCAAGGCCGCTTCGACGGGGCGCAGGTCCGGATCGGCGCGGTCGACTGGGAGACGCTCGCCCGCGAGCAATTCTACGCGGGATCGATCGGCACGGTCGGCGAGGACGCCGGCGGCTTCACGGCCGAACTGCTGTCCGCCAAGGCGCGGCTCGCCGTCGATCCCGTGCCGCGCACCAGCCCGGCCTGCCGCGCCGTCTTCTGCGGCCCGGGCTGCACGCTGCCTGCAGCGCGGTTCACTGCCGAAGCGGCGGTCCTGGCGGTCGACCGCGAGCGCAACGCGGCCAGCTTCGCCGGGATCGACCCGCAACTCTATGCCTTCGGCTCGCTGCGCTGGCTCGGCGGGCCGCAGATCGGTCTGACGATGGAGGTCGTCGCGGTCGAGGGCGATATGCTGCTGCTCGACACCCCGCTCGACCCGGACACCGGCATCGGCTTGCGGGCGAGCCTGAGACAGGGCTGCGACCATACACTCGGCACCTGTCATACCCGCTTCGGCAATGCGGCGAATTTCCGCGGCGAACCGTTTCTGCCGGGCAACGATCTCCTGACCCGCTATCCGGCCCCGCAATGAGTGCGGTCGGCGCGGCGATCGCAGGCCATGCCCGTACGCTTTTCGGCTGCCGGTACCGGCTGCAGGGCCGCGACCCGCACACGGGGCTCGACTGCATCGGCGTGGTGCTCTGCTGCCTCGAGGCGGCAGGCCGCCCCCTCGCCTTCCCGGCGACCTACGGCCTGCGCGCGCCCGACATCGCGCCGCTGCTGGCCCTCGGCGAAGCCGCCGGCGCTGCGCGGGTATCGGGCCGGCCCGAGCCGGGCGACATCCTGCTGGTCCGCCCGGGACCGGCGCAGCATCACCTCATCGTCGCGCTCGGCGCGGCCGACTTCGTCCATGCGCATGCCTCGCTGCGCCGCGTGGTCGAAACACCGTTCCCCTCGCCCTGGCCGGTCCTGTGCCACTGGCGCTTCACCTGATCGAGAGACGCAATGGCAACCCTGGTTCTTTCCGCCGTCGGCACGCTTGTCGGGGGGCCGCTGGGCGGCGCCATCGGGGCTCTGGTCGGCCGGCAGGTCGATGCGAAGATCATCGGCAGCCCCGTGCGCGATGGGCCGCGCCTCACCGAACTGGCCGTATCGACCTCGAGCTATGGCCAGGCGATCGCGCAGGTCCATGGCACGATGCGGATCGGCGGCACGATGATCTGGGCGACCGAGCTGGCCGAACATCGCAGCACCAGCGGCGGCAAGGGCCAGCCGAAGACCGCCAACTACAGCTATACCGCGTCTTTCGCCGTCGCCCTGTCGAGCCGCCCGATCGCACGCATCGGCCGCATCTGGGCCGACGGGAACCTGCTGCGCGGCGCGGCCGGCGACCTCAAGGCGCCCGGCACGCTGCGTTTGCACCAGGGGCATGGCGATCAGCCGCCCGATCCCTTGATCGCATCGGCGCAAAGCGGCGGCTGCCCGGCCTTTCGCGGCTTGGCCTATGCAGTGTTCGAGGATCTCGACCTGACGAGCTTCGGCAACCGCATCCCGTCGCTGTCGTTCGAAGTGACCGCCGACGATGGCGACGTCACGCTGGCGGCGCTCGCTGGCACAGGTGCGTCGGCGGCCGCCGCGCTGGATGGCTTGCAAGGGTACGCGCTCGACGGCGGTTCGCTCGCCGACGGGCTGGCGACGATCGGCACCGTCTATCCCCTCGTCTGCGAAGCGGGCAGTGGTCGTCTCGCCCTGCTGGATCCGGAACGACCTTCGGATGCGATCGTGTTGCCCGAGGCGGTCGCAGCCCGGGAAGAAGGCGATTTCGGCAGAGCTACCGGCCGCAGCAGCGCGCGCCAGGCCGGGGGCGGACGCGCGCCGGAGGCCCTGCGCTATTACGATCCGGCGCGGGACTACCAGCCCGGCATCCAGCACAGCACGGGCCCGGCGTCGACCGGCGGGCAGGCAACGATCGAATTCCCCGGCGTCCTTTCCGCCGACCGGGCCAAGGCGCTGGGCGAAGCAGCGAGCCAGCGCGCCCGCTGGAGCCGCGAACGCATGAACTGGCGCATGGCCGAACTCGACCCCGCGATTGCGCCGGGTAGCGTGGTGCGGGTGCCGGCCCGTGCCGGCGAATGGCTGGTGACGGAGTGGGAATGGCGGGAGGCCGGGATCGAGCTCGAGCTTCTGCGCCGCGCCGCCACGCCTGCCCGCAGCGGCGGCGGCGCGACGGGCGATGCGCTTCCCCCTGCCGATCGGGCCATGGGCACGAGCACATTGGCATACTTCGAACTGCCGCCCGACCACGCCGGAGCGAGCACCGCCCGACGGGGATTCGTGGCGGCGGGGTCGACCGACGCCGTGCGCCCGGTGGCGCTGTTCGCCAGCCAAGGGGGCGAACTGCTTTCCATCGGCGGGGTCCCCCGCGCGGATGCCTCGATCGGCAGCCTGCTCCAACCACTGGGGCGGTCGCATTGCCTGCGGATCGAGACCGGCGCTTCGCTGTCCGTGCGGTTTGCAAGCGGGGGCACCGGCTTACGCTCAGTGACCGCCGAAGCGCTGGCCGGCGGGGCGAACAGGCTGCTTGTCGGCGAAGAAATCGTGCAATTCGCCCGTGCCGAACCTGTCGGCGACGGCGAATGGCAGCTGTCCGGCCTGCTGCGCGGGCGCGGCGGCACCGAATGGGCCGCGTGCCGGACGCACGAGCCTGGCACACCGGTCGTCCTGCTGGACGACAGCATTTCCGAGTTGCCTCTCACTGCCGGCCTGCTGGCCCTGCCGACAACCATTGCCGCACTCGGTCTCGGCGACGAGCATCCGGTCGAGGCCGAGTTGCGGTGCGCCGGGGCGGGAAACACACCGCTGGCGCCCGTGCATCCGTCCGCTCGGAGACTTGCTTCCGGAGGCATGGCCTACCGCTGGATCCGGCGCAGCCGCGGGTCGTGGCTTTGGCCGGATGGCGACGATGTGCCGTTGGCCGAGGACCGCGAGCTGTATCAGGTCGGGGCAGGTCCGCTCGAGGCTCCGCTCATGCAATGGAAAGTGGATCACCCCTTGCTCGAGCTCGATCAGGCTGCCTTCTCGGCGCTCTGTTCGCAAGCTTCAGGCCGACCGCTCTGGGTCCGGCAGATCGGCACCTCAGGCCCCTCGCGCGCGGCGCTTCTCGAAATCCTGCCGCAGCGCCACGATGAAGGAACAAACCCATGACCGACCCGATCGCCTTTCAATCCGTGACCTCGCGCCACGCCCTTCCGCTGCTGTTCGCGGGGCAGGCGCAAAAGGAAATCGTCGTCAACGAGGCCTTGCTGCGCCTCGATGCCTCGACCCATTGCAGCGTTTCGGGAGAGCGCAGCGACCCGCCCGCATCCCCCGGTGAGGGCGAGTGCTGGCTCATCGGTGCCGACCCCACCGGACTTTGGGAGGGGCGCGCCGGCTCGCTCGGCTGCTTTGTCGGCGGCGACTGGCTCTTCCTCCAGCCGTGGCCGGGATTTCGCTGCTTCAACACCGGCAGCGGGCAGTTCATGCTTTTCATTTCCTCATGGATCGCCCCTCGGCGCCCCGAGCAGCCATCGGGAGGAGCGACGGTCGATAGCGAAGCCAGGCAAGCGCTATCGGAGATTCTCAACGCTTTGACACAGGCCGGAATTTTTCCGGCCTAGTCTCGGAACCGGAACCCGATGCGACCGTTACCCCGGCAATCAGGGACCAAAACGTTGCGAGAAATTGCACAAGCCTTGAGAAATGCGGCATTCTTGCAACAGATGAGCAAGTTTGCCAGCTTGCCACTAGTGGAGGGAAAAGTTAGATGGGAACCTCTTGGTGGCTCCAATTCGCTAAAAGGGGAATTTTATAATGAGGAAACTCGTCATCGGAATGGCGATGGCCTCCACGGCCCTCGCATCGCCGGCTCTGGCCCGCGATGATGCCTGGTACGTAGAGGTCGACGGCGGTGTCATGATCGTCGAAGACATCAACCTGAACATCAACGGCAACCCCGACGATCTCAACATCAACACCGACCCGGGTTACGACTTCGGCGGCATCGTTGGTTACGATTTCGGTCCGGTCCGTCTCGAAGCGGAAGCCAGCTATCGCGAAGCCAACATCGATGAAATCGAAGTCGGCGTGGGCGGCTTCTCGGCCAATCCGAGCGGCAACCTCGTTGGTCCCGGTTTCTATCCGGCAGCTGGCGACGTCAGCGCGCTGAGCTTCATGGTCAACGGCCTGGCCGATTTCGGCCCGGATGATGGCCTGCAGGGCTTCATCGGCGGCGGTGTCGGCGTTGCCCGCACCTCGATCAACGCGACGATCGATTCGAACGATCCCTCGGGCATCGACGATTCGGACACCGGTTTCGCCTGGCAGCTCCTCGCCGGCGTGCGCGCTCCGCTCAACGACCGCTGGGACGTTGGCCTGAAGTATCGCATGTTCAACGTGCAGAGCGTCGAGCTGGTCGACCGCCGCGGTCGCATCGTGGACGACAACTTCCGTTCGCACTCGATCCTCGGCACGCTGACCTACAACTTCGGCGAACCGCCGGCTCCGCCGCCGGTCCCCGTGACCCCGCCGCCGGTCGTCGTTACGCCGCCGCCGCCGCGCCCGGTCACTCCGCCGCCGCCGCCGCCGTGCAACACCGGTCCGTACATCGTCTTCTTCGAATGGGACAAGTCGGACATCACGCCGGAAGCCGCGACAATCCTGAACAACGCAGTCGCCGCATACGGCAACTGCGGCACGGCTCAGGTCATGCTCGCTGGTCACGCCGACCGTTCGGGTGCAGCGACCTACAACGTCGGTCTTTCGCAGCGTCGTAACGCCTCGGTGCGTTCGTACCTGTCGGGCCGCGGCATCCCCGATGCCCGCATCTCGACCGAAGCCTTCGGCGAAACGCAGAACCGCGTTCCGACCGCCGACGGTGTTCGCGAGCTGCAGAACCGCCGCGTGGAAATCACTTACGGTCCGGGTTCGGGCATGTAAGTTCGCTTCCAGCGAAAAAGTTGAACGAGGGGTCGGAGCAATCCGGCCCCTTTTTCGTTGGAGCATGGACCGTTCCATCAAAGCCGGACCATGCCTCATGATAAAACCGACCCTCGCAATCGCAGCTGCCGCCCTCGCCCTCGCCGGCTGTGAGACGATCGCAGACCTCCCGACCGCCCAGCTCGGCAGTGGCAACTTCACCCTGTCGAATGGCGTACCTGCCGGGACGGCGCGCCTGATCACAAGCGGCGATACCGTCTCGCTTGCCGTCGCCCTGGTCGGCCTGGCTCCCGGGCAGCACGGCTTCCACCTGCACACGACCGGCGATTGCACCCGCCCCGACTTCACATCGGCGGGCGGCCACCTCAATCCGGCCGGCAAGGGGCACGGCATCAATGACGCCGACGGCGCCCATCTGGGCGACCTGCCCAATCTGACGGTTGCCGCCAACGGTACGGCCACCGCCACGTTCCAATTGCGCGGTACGCCCGACACCCTGAGTACCGCCCTGTTCGATGCAGACGGAACGGCAGTGGTCGTCCACGCCGACCCCGACGACGGCACCAGCGAACCGGCAGGCAACGCCGGGTCTCGCGTCGCCTGTGCGGTTCTCAAGAAGGGCTAGTCTCGCATCCCGCTGATGGAGCGAGCAGGGGTCAACCCGAGGCCTACCCGGCTTCGCCCGAGCGCTCGATCAGGGTAGCCTCGGCGGCGGGGACGGAACGATACGCATAGAGGAGCAGCGCCAGCGCCACTGGCGCTACGGCCAACAGCGAGAGAATACCTGTGCGCAGGTCGCCTGCCATTTCGCCCTCGACGACTGTTCCGGCGAGGTCGGAAATCTGCCCGACCATGTAGGGTCCGAAACACAGGCCCACGAGCGTGGTACCCGGGAAGAACGATGCCGTGGCGGTCCCGCGCATCCGGGGCAGGACGAGATCCTGCGTCGTAGCCGCCGCAGCGCCCAGGGCGGCCGCACCGAACATGCTGGCGGCGAAGTTCATCGCGTAGAACAGCGTGGCGTTCTGGGTCGTATACCCGACCCAGATCGGCACGATCGGCGCAACCACCCCGAACATGACCACCAGAATGCGGCCCGCCGGGTTCCGCGCACGAAGATAATCGGCAAGACGCCCGCCCAGGATCACGCCAACGAAACCGCTTACGGCGCCATTCGCGCCGAGAATGAAGGCGAGCTCGGTCTTCGGCAGGCCAAGGACGACCTCGGCATAAGGAGCCGACCAGAACGCCAGCGCATACGCCGTCAACGCCACCAGGCCATAACCCAGCGTGGTGCAGATGAAGGCAGGGGTGCCCCAGATCAGGTTGAAAGTCGGCGCATCCTTCTCGCGCAGCACGCAGGCCCAGGAAAACACGGCGTAGTATCCCAGGCCGACGGCAAACCACTGGGGAAAGTTCCCCGTGAGACCGATCATCGTCCAGGCGAACAGCGCCAGCAGAGCGGCGGCCAGCACATTGACGGCAAGTGCACGCGGGCCGCGGCGCCAGGCGCCGATCAACGTGAAGGGCGGTACGATCGTCGAAAGATCGGCGAGGAAGTCGGCGAAGGGGCGCTCGGACCGGCTGGTGGCGACGCCGTCCATCGCCCCGCGCTCGGGCTCGCGCAGCGTTGCGACCCAGGCCGCCACGATAAGTCCGGGTATGCCGACCGCAAGGAATGCCGCTTGCCAACCTACCAGCCCGAGCGGGCCGCCGCCGGGAAAGGCGGCGTTCCACGACTGCACGATGGCCGCACCGATGAAGAGCGAAATCCCACCGCCAATGTAAAGCCCGGAAGAGTAGATCGCGATCGCAGTCGCGCGCTGCCGCTTGGGGAAATAGTCCGAGATGAGCGAATAGGCGGTCGGGCTGGCGGTCGCTTCGCCGATTCCCACGCCCATCCGGGCGAAGGTCAGCGTGATCTGGTCGCGCGCGAAGCCCGAGAGCGCCGTCATGGTCGACCACAGCGCCAAGCCGATGCTGAGCAACCGCACCCGGTGCCAATTGTCGGCGAGGCGGCCGAGCGGGATACCGAACAGGGCGTAGAACACCGCGAATGCCGCGCCGCCGAGAAAACCCATGTCACCATCGGTCAGCTGGAGGTCGCGCTTGATGTCGACGGCGAGGATCGAAATGATCTGCCGGTCGACGAAATTGAGGATATACACCACCACCAGCACGCCAAGCACGTACCAGCTATAGCCGGACGCCTTCATCGCCGGCGCCCCCGACTGCCCTTGCTCCGTCGACTCGCTGGCATTGCTCAATCGTTCTCTCCCGATATTTCAGTTATGGCGCAGGTGCGTCTGGCGGATAATCGAGACCGTCCACCAGCCCGGCCTCGGCAAAACCCTTGCGGCGCAGGCGGCAACTGTCGCAGGCGCCGCATGGCATACCGCTCGGCAGCGGATCGTAGCACGACCAGCTCCATGCCGAATCCAGCCCCAGCCGGTCGGCCTCCCGCGCGATATCCGCCTTGCTCATATGCTGAAGCGGCGCGTGGATGTTGAAGGGCGCATTTTCCTCGACCCCGGCCTTCGTCGCAAGGTTGGCGGTCGCGGCGAAACTGGCGATGAACTCCGGCCTGCAGTCCGGATAGCCCGAATAATCGAGCGCGTTCACTCCGATGAAAATGTCGCGCGCGCCCGAAGCTTCGGCAAAGGCAGTGGTGAGCGACAGGAAGACCAGATTGCGTGCCGGCACATAGGTGACCGGAATCGAGCTGCCGACGCCATCCTTGGGAACGGCGATATCGTCGGTGAGCGCCGATCCGCCGAGCGCCCACAGATCCGCCTTGATTTCGACGTGACGCTCTGCCCCGACTTTCTGCGCGATAAGCCGCGCGGATTGCAATTCGATCGCATGCCGCTGGCCGTAGTCGATCGTCAGCGCATGAATGGCGTATCCCCGCTCTCGCGCGATACCGGCCGTCACCATGGAATCGAGCCCGCCCGACAGAAGGATTGCGGCGGCCTTGCGTGTCGCTGAACTCATGCGGTGGGGCTAGCGCAAGAGCGTGCGCACCCCAAGGGCAAACTTCGGGCCGCTGTGCTTAGTTGCAGGCCCCGGTCCGTCGCCCTTCGCCCGTAAGGGAGAACGGCAAACCGCCTTCGATCCCCTGCGTTTCTAGTTGGACGAGCGAATTGGTTTCGCGCCGGATGCTGGTGCGACCATACCCGTTGCCCTTGCAGGTATATTGCACGGCAACTTCACTCTCGCCGTCCTCGACGACAAAGCGGTTGCAGCCCCCCTGCCGGTGCCGCAACTGGATCAGTTCGCGCCCGGTGCGAACGCAAATCCGCTGCGTGGGCGAGCCGTCGCGATAGCGCACCTCCCACTGCCCGGGTTGCAGCTTGTCGAGCAGCGCAAGCGCAGGTGCCTGAGCCGTTACCGGCAAGGCGAGCAACCCGGCGCACAAAGCGGTCCCGAGAACGCGAACCGGCGTGAACGATGCAAAAATCACGGGCCCTCTCCTCGGGTAGGTGCGGAACTTGGGAACGACGATAGAGTCAGTAGCAATCTGGACCTCCAAGTCGCAACCAAGGATTCGCAACAATAGCTAAAGCGCGATTGCGAACTGGCGCGAACAGAAAGCACAGTCGACCACTATGTTCCCGTCGTCGTTACGCATTTCTGCGCGCTCGTCTTCGGGGAAGCGGCTGAGGACGCTTTCGTAATGCGCTGCCGAGCATCGGCAACCACGCGACAATGGCGCGCCGCGATCGATCCGGATTTCTTCCTCTTCGTGGAAAAGCCGCCAGACGATGTCTTCCATCGTCAGCGTATCGTCGAGCAGCTCCTCGTGCCTGATGCTGCCGGCCATGACGGCAATGTGTTCCCACTCGGGATGCTCGAGGCGAACGTGCAGCCGCTCGCGTCCTTCTTCGCCGTCGGGAAGATGTTGCACCAGCAGGCCAGCCGCCTCGCATCCGTCTGCGCCCGACCTGACCGCAACGCGGATCAAGGTGGGCACCTGTTCCGACTGGACGAAGTAGGTTTCGCAGGCCTGGGCTAGGCTCTCGCCTTCGAGAGGAACCACGCCCTGATACCGGCCCTCGCCCGATGCCATGTCGAAGGTGACGGCAAGATAGCCTTCGCCGAACAATGCCGAGAGCGGCGGGTTGGCGCCCACGCTGGCCAACCTCTCGCGGTCGAAGTCGACATAGCCGCGCACGGCGCCCGCCTTGTAGTCGCACACCAGCAGGTTGACGATCCCGTCCTTGGTCTGCGCCTGCATGGTCATCTGGCCTTCACCGTCCTTGATCAGCCCACCGATCAGGGTCGCTACGACGAGCGCCTCCGCCAGCAGATGCGTGATCGCGGGAGGATAGTCGTGAGCCGCAAGAATATCCCGCACCAAGGGGCCCAAGCGGACGACACGGCCGCGCGCGTTGCGGGCTGGGATGGTGAAGCTCAGCAGGCGATCCTCATGGGTCTCGCCATCATCTATCAGATAGTCGCTCATCCGCGCGCATATGGGCAATGCCCGGTCGGAAAATAAGGGGTGGCGGGATCAGAGCTTGCCGAAGCACCACAGCAAGACGGACTTTTGCGCATGGATGCGGTTCTCGGCCTCGTCGAAGACCACCGATTGCGGCCCCTCGATCACGCTCTCCGTCACCTCCTCGCCGACATGTGCCGGCAGGCAGTGGAGGAAGATCGCATCGGGTTTGGCCTGCGCCATCAGCACGTCGTTGACCTGGAACGGGGCCATCGCAGCCAGCTTGTTGTGGGCATGGTCCTGCCCCATCGACACCCAGGTGTCGGTCACAATCACATCCGCCCCGCTCGCGGCCTCGGCCGCGTCCCGCGTCAGCGTGACGTTCGCGCCGCCGGCGCGGGCCATATCGACGAAGCGCTGTTCCGGTTCGTAGCCCTGTGGCACCCCGACGCGGACGTTGAACTTCATCAGCCCTGCCGCCTCGAGGATCGAGTGCAGCACATTGTTGCCGTCGCCCAGCCACGCGATTTCCAGTCCCGGCAAAGCCTTCCGATGTTCGATCATCGTTAGCAGGTCGGCGACGATCTGGCAGGGATGCGAGGCATCGGTCAGCCCGTTGATGACCGGCACAGTGGCGTGGCGGGCCATTTCCTCGATCTTGGCATGGTCGTCGGTGCGGATCATGATTGCATCGACCATCCGGCTGAGCACCCGTGCGGTGTCGGCGATACTCTCTCCGCGCCCGAGTTGCATCGAGCCGGCTTCCATCACCATCGCGCTGCCGCCAAGCTGGCGGATGGCGATATCGAAGCTGGCCCGCGTGCGGGTGCTGCTTTTCTCGAAAATCATCGCCAGCACGTGATCCCTGAGCGGCGCATCGGCATCGGCCCTACCCTTGGACCACCCCTGCCGCGCCGCCTTGCGGTCGATCGCGTCACTGATCATGGCCGCAATCGCATCGCCGCCCGCATCGGACAGGTCGAGGAAGTGGCGCACAGACATCAGGCCGCCTCGGGCACCACGAAGTCGGCTGCCCCGGCGCTCAGCTTGTCGAAGAATTCGTCGATCTCGGCATCGCCGACGACCAGCGGAGGCAGAATCCGCAGCGTGTTGTCGCCCGCCGCGACGGTCAGCAGCTGATGGTTGTCGCGCAGGTGGACGTAGAACGGACGGCTTTCGACCTTCATCTTGAGGCCGAGCATCAGTCCCTTGCCGCGAACGAGTTCGAACAGGTCAGGATAGTTGCCGATGAACTGTTCGAGCCGGGTGCGAATCCGCTCGCCCTTCTCGCGAACTTCGGCGAGGAATTCGTCGTTGGCGACGGCATCCATCACCGCCATGCCGGCGGCCATGGCGAGCGGGTTGCCGCCATAGGTCGAACCGTGGGTGCCGAAAACCATGCCGCGCGCGGCCTTTTCGGTGGCGAGACAGGCGCCGAGCGGGAAGCCGCCGCCGATGCCCTTTGCGGTGGCAAGGATGTCTGGTTCGATGCCGTACTGCTCATAGGCATAGAGCGTGCCGGTGCGGGCGACGCCGCACTGCACTTCGTCGAGCACCAGCATCAGGTCATGCTCGTCGCAGATCGCGCGCAGGCCCTTCATGAACTCGTCGGAGGCCGGGCGGATGCCGCCCTCGCCCTGGATCGGTTCGACCAGGAAACCGGCGGTCTTCGGGCCGACAAGGCTCTTTGCCATCTCCAGATTGTCGAACTCGCAATACTGGAACCCTTCCAGCAGCGGCAGGAAGCCCTTGTGCATCTTGTCCTGGCTCGATGCGCTGATGGTCGCCATTGTCCGCCCGTGGAAGGCGTTGTGGAAGGTGATCAGTTCGGTCCGTTCCGGATTTCCGCCTTCGCTCTGGTGATAGGCGCGCGCCGTCTTGATCGCGCATTCGACCGCCTCGGCCCCGGAATTGGTGAAGAACACGGTGTCGGCAAAGGTCTTGTCGACCAGCCGCTGCGCGAGTTCCTCGCCCTGCGGACTGCCATAGAGGTTGGAGACGTGCATCAGTGTCGCCGCCTGCCGCTGGATGGCGCCGATCAGCCCTTCGTGGCTGTGCCCCAGCAGGTTGACCGCGATGCCGCTGGCGAAATCGAGGTAGCGCGTGCCGTCCTCGTCGATCAGGTGGCAGTGCTCGCCGCGCACCGGGCGCACGCCGCTGCGGGGATAGACGGGCATCAGGGCGGTAATGGTCATCGCAGGAAATCCTCGGGAGATATTCGGTTCGTCAAACGAGAAATGGCGACCCCCTGAGGAGCCGCCATTCCGTGTTCTTTAAGCGCCTTGGCGGGACCGGTCAAACCTGCCCGCTCATGGCCGGGATCATTCGCTCACGGGAACGAGATTGACCGCCGAATGCTTGCCTCGTCGGTCGACTTCGAGGTCGAATTCGTACCGCTCGCCTTCGGCCAGCTCGCGCAGGCCCGAACGCTCGACCGCGCTGATGTGCACGAATGCGTCCGGCTGGCCATCGTCGCGAACGAGGAAGCCGAAGCCCTTCATCGAGTTGAAGAACTTGACCGTACCGGTCGCCTTTTCGCCGGTCAGCTCGCGCCGCGGAGCGGCAGGTTCGCGTGCGGCGACGGCAATCACGTCGCCGACGACCTGAAGGTCCTGGGCCGACACTTTGCCGCCACGGTCGACGAGGTTGTATTCGAGTTCCTGCCCTTCGGCGAGACCTTCGAGGCCAGCGCGCT
>FWWL01007529.1_pt1 | contig 14747 bp, 13 predicted proteins | sample 2228331 | NCBI WGS metagenome assembly FWWL01 (sample SAMEA103939775, study PRJEB20133) | metagenome
GAGCTCCATCCCCTTTCTCGCTCCGATTCCCCGCCTGCGAGGTTTCATGCCGGCATCCCCCCGACCCCTTCAGGGCTCCGCCCCTCTCCTTTTCCGGCCCGCTCATCGCCGGCCCGAGGGATGGGAGCGCCCTTGTTTGCTTACGTCCCGTTATGGAGGATATTTCCAATATGATGATGCGGTCAGAAGGTGATGGTGGCTACATGATGATGCCCTCAGAGGGTGGTAGTGGCTCCTTGTCCGGGAATGCTGTTTGGACGGGCGCATGGCGTCCCCCTTCCGGCAACTGGACGGTCCCTTTCCCGGTCCTCCGTTGAATCCCCCCGGTGGAGGAGGCTGCGGGAGTCCTTATGACCGCCCGGTTCTGAATGGTTTCCGAATCAGCCCCCGTCGTTTATAATAACACACACGGGGAGGGGAAAAGCGCATCGCGCCACAGCAGGCAGCACCGTCCGCCGCACCCGAGTATTCCACCACGCAGCCCACCACGCAGCCACATCCGGCGCAGGGACCGAGCCGACCCAGGGAAAAGGGGAAGAGGATATCGGTTACCGGCTTTGTCCGAAGGGACGCAGTCGTTCCAGTCGGCGGTTTTCCCCGTCCGGGGTCCTCAGGGCGTGACCGGATAAGCCCCTTGCAGCGCGCCCGGCCTTTCCCGCCGAGGGAACTTGACGGCGGCGGGAGGAGCGGCGGGGGAGGGGAGCACAGGCGGCCGCGGCCCGGAGGAGCCTAAGAGCGGCTGAGGTCGATCATCGGACGCGGGGAGGAGAAGGAAGGAGGGAGACTGGCGATGAACGTGGCCATTCTCGGAGAGGACCACTACCGGAGGCTGGGCGAGACGGTGACCATGGTCTTCGAGGGTAGAGAGATAACCAACCTGGAGACCATCAAGAACGCCAACCGCCTGGGAAACGCGCTGAAGAAACTGGGCATCGGGCCGGGGGATGTGGTGGCGGTGACCATGTCCAACTGCCCGGAGGTCTTCGAGTCATTCGGCGCTGTTTTCCGCATCGGTGGGGTGGCCCTCCCCATCCTCTTCGTCCTCACCGCCGACGAGTTCCGCTACATCCTGGACGACGCGGGGGCCACGGCGGTGATCACCGACACGGTCATCGCCCCCAAGGTGCTGGAGGCCGCAGCCGGCCTGGAGAGCGTGCGGCACATCATCGTGGTGGGCGGTGAGGACTCCGAGCGCACCATCTCCTACCAGAGGCTCCTGGAGGAGAACCCCCACCACCTGGACATCGAGGACCGGGACCCCGACGACGTGGCCATGCTCATGTACACCTCGGGGACCACGGGCAAGCCCAAAGGGGTCATGCTCACCCACCGCAATCTCATCACCTCGGCGGAGAGCGCCTACTACGCCAACGAGGTGGACAGGCCCCAGGTGAGCCTGGTGGCCCTGCCCATGGCCCACATCTACGGGGTGGGGGCCATGAACGCCGGCAACCTCTCCGAGCACCGTGAGACGCGGGCCATACTCATGCGCTGGTACGAGCCGGAGGAGTGCATGCGCCTCATCGAGAAGTACCGCGTCAATTTCTTCCCCGCCGTGCCCACCATGTTCTCCCTCATCCTCAACCACCCCAACGTGGACCGCTACGACCTGAGCTCCCTGGAGGACACCATCGCCGGCGCCGCCCCCCTTCCCCTGGAGCTCCGGCGGGCCTTCATGGAGAAGTTCGGTTGCCGCATGCGCCAGCTCTACGGCCTAACCGAGTCCACGGGGATGGGGGCCATCCTCCGCCCCAGCCAGGAATGGAGGGACGGGGCGGTGGGCAAGGCCTACGACAACATGGAGCTGGCGGTGTTCGACGAGGAGGACCGGCCGGTGGGGCCGAGGGAGATAGGGGAGATCGTCATCCGTGGCCCCCAGGTGATGAAGGGATACCACAAGCTTCCCGAGGAGACGGCCGAAGCCCTGCGCGGCGGTTGGTTGCACACCGGGGACGTGGGCTTCCTGGACGAGGACGGCTACCTCTACATCACCGACCGCAAGAAGGACATCATCATCAAGGGGGGCGAGAACATCATGCCCACCCAGATCGAGGAGGTCATCTACCGCCACCCGGCGGTGGCCGAGGCGGCGGTCATCGGAGTGCCCGATCCCGTCTACGGGGAGGAGATCGTGGCCTACGTGGCCCTCAAGTTCGGCGCCGAGGCCTCCCCGGAGGAGATACTCTCCTTCTGCCGGGAGAACCTCCCCACCTTCAAGCAGCCCAGGGAGGTGCGTATACTGGAAAGTCTTCCCAAGAGCTCCATAGGGAAGATCCTCAAGCGGGAACTGCGCCGCCTGGGCGACTGAGCGCTACGCTGCCGCCGGAGGGTGGTCGCCGGGAGCGCCCTCCGGAGGGATCATCGCCTTCATGGACCTCGTTCCGACGCGTCCTTTCAGCGGTCTTACCGGGGGCGAGGGTTTATGTGCGGCGGTCTCCGGGAAGACTGAGGTGGACGGCGGATTGCGGCGGCCGGACCGCGGCGGGCGCGGGGCGGCACGCGTGCCCGCGGCGGAGCGCGGGAGTCATTGCCCGGCGGCCGCCGGTTGGAGGCGAGTGAACGGCGGGGCAGGTGCGTATGGCGGAACACCGGTGCACGTTTGGAGGGAGGTAGGACATGGCGCTGAAGGTACTGGTGGCCTTCGCCTCAAGGCACGGAGCCACGGCGGAGCTGGCGGAGAGGATGGGAGCCGTGCTCCGGGGAGCGGGTCTGGACGTGGACGTGATACCGGCGGGTGAGGTGCAGGCCCTTTCCGCTTACGGAGCGGTGGTCCTGGGGAGCGCCGTGTATTACGGCCGGTGGCTGAGGCCGGCGGCCGCTTTCCTCAAGAGGTGGAGCGCGGAGCTGGTGAAGATGCCGTTCTGGGTCTTTTCCAGCGGGCCCACCGGGGAGGGGGACTCGGAGGGGCTGCTGGGCGGATGGCGCTTTCCGGAGAACCTCCGGACCCTGCTGGACCGCCTCCGGCCCAGGGACACGGCCGTCTTCAAGGGAAAGATAGACCCCGAGGACCTGGGATTTCTGGAGAGGACCGTGGTGAGGAAAGTGAGAGCCCCCGTGGGCGATTTTCGTGAATGGGAAAAAGTGGAATCCTGGGCCGCCTCCGTGGGGCGGGAACTCCGCGCCTCCGGTTAGCGCGGACACGACCTCACCGCGGAATGCGGATAAAGATCCATATTTCCCACCCACCGTCCCCGCGCCTTCAACGGTGACCACTCAACCCTGCTCTAAAAGCGAGAGGTGACATTCGTCAGAGGTTGCGACCGTTCCCGCGCCTTCAACGGTGACCACTCAACCCTGCCGCTCCTCTGCCGAAAATTACCCTCGAGGATCCTCGTCGGTCCCGGTGGCGGGTCGCAGGACCCCGAAAGGCGGAGGATCTACACCGAAGCGAAGGCGTCCCCGACCGCCCGGGGGCCCGGACATCCGAGGTCCGGAGGTGAACGGACGCGGGAGGGGGAGTCGCAAGGGAGACGAAAGAGGAGGGCCGATGGACATCCTGTTTCTGTGCAAGACGCTGCCCCACGAGAAGGTCATCGGGGGTCCCATCCTGGTCTACAACCGCATAAGGATACTCTCCAGGAGGCACCGCGTCTCCCTGCTCTGCTTCGTGCCCGAGGAGGAGCGGGATTACCAGGAGACCGTGGCCCGCTTCTGCCTGGATTACCAGGGGGTGCCCATGCCCGCACCCCGCCCCTTCCCGCGCAAGGCCTGGGATTTCTTCTTCTCCCCCGTTCCCATATATTTCCTGAACGCCCGTTCCCCTGAGATGTACTCCCGCCTGCGGGAGATGGTGGGACGCCACCGCTACGATGTGGTGGTGTCGGAGTATTCCGCCGTGGCCCAGTACCTCTTCCGCAACCCGGATCTGGCGGGCATGAAGCGGGTCATGTCCGTGCACGAGTGCTATTACCTGGCGCGGCGCAAGGCCTGGCGGGTGCAGCGCTTCTCCCGGGAGGGGATCTCCGCCCTCTTCAACCTCAAGGGGCTCAAGAAGTTCGAGTTCGCCATGTACTCCGACGCCGACCTGGTCCTCACCCTCACCCCGGAGGGGAAGCAGGAGCTCCTGGACATCCGCCCTGACCTGAGAATCGAGGTGGTGCCCCACGGCGTGGACGTGGAGCACTTCTGCGCCTCCGGCGAGTGCGAGCGCGAGGAGGCGGTCATGTTCCTGGGGAACTACCCCCACGATCCCAACCGGGATGCCGTGCTGTACTTTTACGAGCGCATGTGGCCCCGAATCCGGGAGGAGGTGCCCGGGGCGCGCTTCTACGTCGTGGGCAAGGACCCCACACCCGATCTCCTGGAGCTGGCCCGGAACGACCCCTCGGTGGTGGTCACCGGCACCGTGGAGGACGTGCGCCCCTACTTCGAGCGGAGCAAGGTCTTCGTCAACCCGGTGCGCATCGGAGGCGGGTTCCGGGGGAAGATCCTGGAAGCCATGTCCATGGGGCTCCCCATCGTGACCACCTCCCTGGGGGCGGAGGGAGTGGAGGCCGAGGACGGCAGGGACATGGTCATCGCCGACGACCCCGAGGACTTCGCCGCCGCCGTGGTGCGCCTGCTCCGGGACGACGATCTCTGCTGCCGGCTGGGGGAGCGCGCGCGGGAGCTGGCCGTGGAGCGCTTCTCCTGGGAGAAGGGCGTGGAGCGCCTGGAGCGGGTTCTCCTGGACCTGGTGGAAAAGGGGTGAGGCCTTCCCGCGTTCGGAGGCCTGTAGGGCAAGGGTCTGTAGGGCGAGGATCGACTTATGACCTTGAGCCCGGTGGAAGAGGGGCGAGGATCTCCCGCGGGAGTCGGGGTCACCGGAGGTCCTCGGCCAGCACCTCCCTCACGTAGGCCAAAAATTCGGGACCGTATCCCTGCTCCGCGTGCCCTGAACCGGGAGAGGCGTCGGGGTCACCGGAGGTCCTCGGCCAGCACCTCCCTCACGTAGGCCAAAAATTCGGGACCGTATCCCTGCTCCGCGTGCCCGAAATGGGGGAAGGTCTTGAGGCGGCAGTGGTCGCCGGCCCGCCTCTTCAACTCGTAGGCCTGCTCCACCTCGAAGATGTAGTCGTCCTCTCCCTGGATGACGGTCAGGGGGCATGGAGCGGTGAGGGGTGCCAGCTCCGCGGGTGAGGCTTGTCGCTTCCAGGCTGGGTCCACGGCCACCCGGTAGCGAAGGCGGGCCACCAGCCTCCCCAGGGGGTTGCCCATGAGCAGCCGGATGAGCCGAGCCCCCGGGGCCCGGGCGGTCCGGAGGTCGGCGGGAACGCTCACCGCCAGCGCGGAGTCAAGCCCTCCGTAGAGTGCGGCGTAGCGGATGACCACCACCCCGCCCATGGAGAAGCCCAGGGCCGCCAGCCTGCGGTTCCCATCCCCCCGGGCCAGCCCCACCACCGCCTTGAGGTCCAGCACCTCCCGGTACCCGAAGGTGGATTTTCCCGGGGAGAGGCCGTGCCCGCGGAAATCGAAGGTGTACACGGTGTAGTCCAGGGACAGCTCCTGGGCCAGGGCCACCAGCCCGCGGATGTTCTTGTTCCCCCCGAAGCCGTGGCACAGGATCACCCCCCGCTCCGGGAGACGCCCCAGGCGCAGGGTGTCCAGGAGCACGCCGTCCTCCGTCCTCACCGGGCGCCGCAGGGTCTGCACGGTGTAGGCGGCGAACATGGCGTCCTGGGGAAGGTCCCGGTTCACCCCGCTCTCCGCGCCGCGTTCCATGCGCAGAATTATAACCGTCTCTTCAACGCCATGACCCCGGAGGTTGAAAGGGGGCCTCGGATTGTGAAAGAATAAGCGCGGCCGCGCGTCGCAGCCCGGCCTGAGGAGGCGAAAGGTAATGCTCATCGACATGCACGTGCACACGGCGGTCAGTTCTCCCTGCTCCCGCATCGATCCCCGCCAGCTCATCCTCGTGGCCCGCGACCTGGGCCTGGACGCCGTATGCGTCACGGAACACGAGGAGATGGAGGGAGCGCAGGTGGCCTGGGAGCTGGGTAGGGAGCTGGGTTTCCCGGTTTTCCGCGGGGTTGAGGTCTACACCGATTGCGGGGACATGCTGGTGTTCGGCCTGATTCGGCCCTCCTTTCCCCTGCAGGTCCCCTTCGTGGAACTCCTGCAGCAGGTGAGGGAGGCGGGAGGGGTGATCATACCCGCCCATCCCTGCCGCAGCGACAGGGGCTTTCACGAGAAACTGGGCCCGGAGAAGGCCGAGTTCCTCCTCGCCCACGTGGACGCCCTGGAGGTCAAGAACGGAGGGAGCAGCGAGGAGGCCAACCTGAGGACCGAGGCCGTGGCCCGGGAATACGGTATCCCCGGCGTGGGGGGGAGCGACGCCCACTTTCTCATGCAGGTCGGGCGCTGCCTCACCGTCTTCGAGAGGGACGTCGAGAGCGAGGAGGAACTGGTGCGCGAGGTGAAGGCCGGAAGGTGCCGGGCCGCCTACGCGCACGAGGTGGAGGGGCTTGAGCTCTCCCGCTTCTGGAGGTAACCTTGATCGTCGACCTGCACATCCACACCAACCTCGGCTCCATATGTTCCCAGCTCGGTCCGGACGAGCTGCTGGAAAGGGTCCGGGAGCTGGGCATCGACGCCATCTGCATAACCGACCACCATTCCCACCGCGGAGCGAACAAGATGCTCGAGTACGCCGGCGACCGCGGATATCCCATCTTCCGGGGTGTGGAGATATATACCGATTACGGCGACATGTTGGTCTTCGGCCTGCGCCGGGACACCCGATACCACCTTACCACTTTCTGGGAGCTGGTGGAGATGGCCGAGGAGGACGGGGCGGTCATCATCCCCGCCCACCCGTGCCGGGGATGGGATCCCAGGCACGGGCACCGCCACGCTTTCCCGCGCGAGATCGCCGAACACGTGGTGGCCCTGGAGACCCACAACGGGGCCAACAAGGTCCGCAGCAACCTTCAGGCCCAGGAGCTGGCCCGGGAATGGGGGCTGCCGGGGACGGGGGGGAGCGACGCCCACGCCCTCTGGCAGGTGGGGAAGTGCGTCACCGTGTTCGAGAGGGAGATCAGGACCGAGGAGGACCTCATCCGGGAGCTCCGAGAGGGGAGGTTCTACGGAGCCTACCTGGAGGAGCTGCGCCGGGAAGCGGTCTGACCCCCGGCAAGGCCGGACCCCCTGATCGCCTGGTGCACCGCCTCCGCGGGAGCGGCCTTCATGAAATGTATCCCGGCCAGCCCGGGGAGTCCGCGCAGGGCCCTCGCCGTCTCCGCCGCCAGCTTCGCCCCTGTCCGGGCCTGATTGGAAGCACTTTCCAGACAGGCCACCACGTTCCTCGGCACCTCCACGCCGGGGAGGCCCCTGGTGAGCAGCCTCGCGGTGCTCGCGCTCCCCAGCACCAGGACCCCGGCCAGGAGGAGGGGCCCGCGCAGCGCCACCCGGGCCTCCTCCCACCACTCCGCGAAGGAGGCGGCATCGAAGACCGGCTGGGTGACCAGGAAATCCGCTCCCGCTTCCAGCTTGGCCCGTGCCCGCTCGAGCTCCCCTTCCCCTCCCCGGGGGTCCACGGCGGCCCCGATGAGAAAGGGCACCCCCGCTTTCCCGCTCCCCGCCTCCCCGGCGCTGCCCCGCATCTCCGCGGCCATGGCGATGAGGCCGAGCGTGTCCAGGCAGCGCACGTCCAGCGCGTCGGGGTGGTCCCCCAGGCGGGCGGGGTCCCCTCCCAGGAGGAGGAGGTCGTGTATCCCCCAGGCGGCGGCGCCCAGAAGCTCTCCCTTCAGGGCTATGCGGTTGGAACGGATGCAGGTGAGCTGGAGGACGGGTTCCACACCCCGCTGCCGGAGGAGGATGCATGCGGCCAGGCTGCTCACCCGGGGCCTGGCCCCCGGGGAGTCGGTGACGAAGACGGCGTCCGCCAGGGGGGAGAGGAGCTCCGCTTCCCTGGAAAATTCAGCCATATCAGGCCGGCGAGGCGGATGCAGGTCGCAGGTGACGGCGAGGTCTCCGCGGCGGAGCGCTGCGGCCAGTCGTGTGGCAGGGAGGGTCGCATCTTCTCCCCCGGAACCCCAGGAAGGGCCGCGGGTCGGGACCGCACTTCCGCTCCCGGAGCCACCTGCGGATCCCGGCCTGCCCACCGCGGAACCGTCTCCCGTATCGGGAGCCACCAGTCCGCGCACCGGAAGGCCTTCCTCGGACTTACGCATCCCGATCATATAGGTGAAAGAGCCGGCATCCTCCCGCCCGGGACCGGACGGCCTCCATCGGCCGCTCGCTCCGCTCACTTCACCCTGGTTATGCGGAAACGGCAGCGCTCGTCGCCGCGGGGGAGGGATTCCAGCACCTCTATCCTGAATTTCCCGTCCAGGTGGGAGACCAGGCCCGTGAACTCGTGCTGCGAGCAGCTCTCCTCGCAGTTGATGGGCAGGTGCTTGAAATACCAGTCGTACCACGGGTCCCGGCGGATGGTGAGATATCCCACGTCCCCGTCCAGCTCCGCGTAGATCTGCTTCAGTTTGGGGAGGTAGGCCAGGGATTCGTTGTTGAGGAGCAGGAGCAGCTTCAGGGCGTCCTCCACCGTGGGCTTCAGGCGGTAGACCTTCACCAGGCGTTTCCCCGCGCTCCATCCCACCCCGTGCATGGCCGCGTTGACCAGTTCCTGCAGCTGGCGGGGGCTCAGGTGGGAGGTGGCGTACTGGGCGATGTCGTTGAAGACGCCCATCAGGGCGGCGTAGAGGGTGCGGTATTTATCGTCAACGGACATGGCCGGGCAGACGAGCATCTCCATGTTGTCACCTCCTGCGGCTCTCACCTCCTGCCGCCATTCTATCATGAGGCCGGGAAAGGGACTCCCGCCCCTTCCACCTTCGTCTACGCAGCCCACTTCGGCCCCCGGACCTGGGTGCTGCTTCAAGAGATGTGTCGGTCCGTTTCCGGCTCAGTAGCGGGTCACGTGGTGCTCGCAGAGCCCGAAGAGGTCCTCCACCGCGTAGGTCCTCTCCCCCGAGCCCATCCTGCCCCGGAAGAGGCCGAAGGGTTGGCGGAAATCGGAGAGGAGAGGCCCCACCCTTATCCTCTGCGCCCTCTTTCCCTGAGGGCGGAACTCCACGTCCAGGGAGCCGTCGGTGGTGCGGACGAACCAGGGGCTCAGCACGTCCGCCTCGCTGTAGCCGAAGCGCGCCGCGCCGGTGAGGAAGATGTGTCCGTCCACCCAGTAGCAGTTCTCGTTGTACTCCTCGTCGTCGGCGATGTTGTTGTGGCAGAGGTTGGCGGCCAGGAGTCTGCCCTCGCTGTCGTAACCGGCGAAGGTCATCCATCTCCAGAAGCTGCGGTAGGGGTAGAAGGCCTTCTGTTCGTCCAGCAGGCAGACGTCTCGGGAGGGATCCAGCTCGATGACCTCCCCGCCCACGGTGACCCTCCCCTCCACCGGGCACGCCGCTTTGTGGGTGTAAAGTGGGCGGTTGGGGGAGAAGGGGCTCACCACCACTAGAGGCTGGAATCGAGCAGGGTCCTCCAGCATGCGGAATTCGCCGCGGATGTCCGGGACGCCCCGGGTCTCCGCGCTCAGGAGCACCCGGTGGTGACCTTCCTCCAGGCGGTTCTCGATGCGCAGGGAGTAACCACGGGCCGCGAAGGAGCACTCTCCCCGCCACACGGAATCCGCCACCCGGGCCCTGCCGCCGGGGGCCTGGCGGGCGTGCTCGTGGATCCGGTCCGAGCCCCGGCGGTAATGGTAGACGAAGGACACACCCATGAACTTGGCGTCGAACACCGCCATCCCCAGGTAATGCTCGGGATGGATGACCCCGAAATGCTGCCATTCCTTGAGGCGCAGAACGGCCAGGGGCCTCAGGCGTGGGTTGCGGATACGGAATATGTCCGCGTCCCGGATGTTCAGCTCCCGGAAGGGCATCCGGAAAACGCCGAAGTCCACCACCCTGCCGTCCTCCACCAGGCGCGGCGGCGTATCCTTGATCTCACGCGACACTCCCTTCACTTGCACCTCCTCTTCTTAAAGCCCTGACTCGTCCTCCAGAGCGCCGAAGCGGTCGCTGAAGGCGCCGCTCACCTCACCATATTCTCTTCAAGCCCTGACTCGTCCTCCAGACCGCCGACGTGGTCGCTGAAGGCGCCGCATTCCCTTCACCGGCACCTCCTCTTCTTCAGATTGCGACTCGCGCCTTCCCATTCTCGCACAGCGGGCGGTATATTGGCCTCCGGTGTGGGTATAAAGGTTGAAAGCGGTGGACGGAAAACCTCGCGGAGACCGCGGAGGGGACGGGGAAAAGGAGCTCACGTCGGATCACGGGTCTGCTCGGATGGGGGCCGCATGGCGGCCGGGGGAAGGGAGCTCGTATCGGTATGCCGGTTTGTTCGGGCGTAGAGGCCCCTGAACGGCCCGAGAAAGGAGTGGATGGGGGATGATCACCGCTTTCCAGCATGTGGGAATGGGCGTGCGCGACACCGACCGGACCTACCGCTTTTACCGGGATCTCATGGGGTTTAGAGTGAAGCTCAGCGACAAGACCAGCTACCTTGAGGAGATGGCCCCCATCGTGGGGGCGGTGGTGGAGATGCGGGCCCTCATGGCCATGAACGTGAGGGGCGGGGCGGCCATCGAGCTCATCGAGCACACCTCCACCCGGCCCCTGGAGCCTCCCCGGCCGGTGGAATGGGGCGACATAGGCTACCTGGAGCTGGGCCTCAAGGCCTTCCGCCTGGATGAACTCTACCTGGACCTGAAGAGGAGGGGTGTGCAGTTCCTCACCCCGGTGAGGGTGATGGAGTGCGGGGACGGCAGGGTCGAGAAATACGCCTACCTGCGGGACCCCGACGGGCTGCTCGTCCAGCTGGTGGAGGAGGAAGGGGGCAGGAGGCCGGAAGTGGGGGGCGTCCGCCACGTGGCCCTGGGTGTGCGGGACATGGAGAGGTCCCTCTCCTTCTACCGCCGGGTCCTGGGGTTCGAGGAGACCCTTTGCGAGTTCCGGGGGTCGCTCCCCGAGATGGAGCCGGTCACCGGGGGAAAGGAGACGGAGATGGTGGTCCTCCGGCACCGTCCGGAGGGCGAGAGCGCCTTACCCCTCCTGGAGAGCGCGGTGATCAAGCTGGTCCACACCCCGAGGTACAGCGGTCAGGTCATCTACGAGGGACGGCGGTGGGGGGACATCGGCCTCATGGAGATGGCCTTCGACGTCACCGACCTCCCGGGGACGGTGAACCAGGTGCTGGCCAGGGGCGCGGAGCTCTACCATCCCCCCACGCGCGTGGACATGGGTTCCGGGACCATCGGCTCCTTCGCCTATATCAAGGACCCCGACGGCAACGTGGTGGAGCTGGTGGAGGTGGAGAAGGTCATGCACGCCTCGCCGCGGCTGATGAAGCGAGCCCTCATCTGGCCGCTGAAGGCGGCGGCCAGGCTGAGGCTTCTATGAATCCGGGTGGACCGGGCCCCGCCGCAAGGGTCCCGGACGAGTCGGAGAGGGTGGCCGGGCTGAGGCTGCCGGAGCCGACCGTGCGTTCCCGCCGGTTTAGGCCCCTTGGGGGTGAGCTCGAAGGATTCGACCGGGCCTGGCCGAATGCCATCAGGCGATGCGGGAGCGGACGAGCGACTTCGGGCACTCGGAGGCTTAGCCGGAGCTCAAGCTGTTCCGGATCAGGGTCCCGGATAGCGGCGGGGGTTATCATCGCTTTGACGACCCCATTGTGGGGTTATCCGGTTGCGGTCCCTCGGTAGCGGAGGGAGCGAGAACCGCCTTTCCGCACCGGGGACTTCGTCCACGTTAGGGAGGTGATGTGCATGGACGTCTCCGAGGAGAGGAGCATTCCGGAGGACCTGGAGGAGGCGGCTCGGTTCCACGGCCACCTGTGCCCCGGGCTGGCCATCGGCTACCGGGCGACCCGGGCGGCCATGGAGAGGATGGGTCTGGAGCGCTCCCGGGACGAGGAACTGGTCTGCGTGGTGGAGAACGATTCCTGCAGCGTGGACGCCGTCCAGTATCTCGCCGGCTGCACCTTCGGCAAGGGGAACCTGGTCTTCCGGGACCACGGGAAGCAGGTCTTCACCTTCGCTCTGCGTGGCCGTCCGGGAAAGGCGGTGCGGGTGAGCCTGAGGGCGGATGCCTTCCCCCCGCCGGGCGACGAGGACCCCTCGGAGAGGAGGAAAAGGGTCCTGCGCAGGATGCTGGAAGCCCCCGTCGATGAGCTCTTCCGGGTGGAGGAGGTAGAGTTCGAGCTCCCCGCGGAGGCGGTCATCCATCCCTCCGTCCCCTGCGAGCGCTGCGGGGAGCCCACCATGCAGACCCGCCTGGTGGAGGTGGAAGGCAGGAAGCTGTGCATCCCCTGCGCCGAGGCCGTGCACGGCTGAGGGGCGGGAAAGGTCAAAACCTCGCCTTGCTTCATCGATGCCGGGGCCGTTCGAGGTAGGGGCCCCTCCCCGGCGAGCGCCTCTCCTTCGGGTCCCTTCAGGCCAGGAAGATGCGGCTCCGCTCCCTCCAATCCTCGTCCAGCCGGCCGCTGAACACGCGCCTGGCCGGCCCGCGCGTGAGCACCTCTCCCTCGCCGGTCACCTCCACCTCCATGAGGCCCCCGGGGAGCTGCACGTGGACCTTCCTCTTGCACCTGCCGGTGCGCAGGGCCGCGGCCACCGCCGCCGCCGCGCCGGCGGCGCTGGCCAGCGTCTCCCCCGCACCCCTCTCCCAGGAGCGCAGCCTCATCTCGGACATGTTCAGCACCTGGGCGAATTCCACGTTCACCCGCAGAGGGAAGAGGGGATGGTTCTCCAGGGCGGGGCCCAGCTCCCGCACCAGACGGCCGTCCGGCTCCTCCAGGAAGAGGACGCAGTGGGGGGAGCCCATGGAGAGGCAGGTCACGTTCAGCCTTCTCTCGCCCACCTCGATGGGCTGGTCCACCGCCTCCTCTCCCTCGCCCTTCATGGGGATGGAGGAGCGGCGGAAATCGGGCTTCCCCATGTTGACCTCGATGGAGGTCACCCTGCCCATGGCCGTTTGGAGGACGATCTCCCTTATCCCCGAGGGGGTCTCCACCCGCATGCGCCTCCCGGGGTGTGCTCCGGTGTCGTAGAGGTGCTTGGCCAGGCAGCGCAGGCCGTTCCCGCTCACCCCCGCCTCGCTGGCGTCGGGGTTGTAGTTCACCATCCGGCAGTCAGCCCTCTCCGAGGGCTCGAGGACGACGATCCCGTCGCTCCCGATGCCCAGGTGGCGGTCGCAGAGCATCCGGATGTCCTCGGGGGAGAGGCGCACGGGGGAGCGCATGGCGTCGATGAGGATGAAATCGTTGCCCAGGCTGTGGTATTTGTAGAACTCCATATCTCCTGACCGCCTCGCTCTTGCCGGCCGCCCCGCGGAGCGGGAGGGCCTCGCCGTTCCCGGTCGCCAACACCATATCACGAATCGGGTCCGCATACGAACGGGGTGAACGGGACGCGGCCGCGGGGCCCCTCCCTCCCGCTTTAGCTATTGGCAATAACTACCATATTTCCCCGGTATCGGTCGCGGATCCCGTTCTTTCGCCTCTGCCTTTGTCTGCGCGGTCCTCTTGTCGCCCTCCGGCTCCGGGCCTGACCGCTGCCGAGGTGAGGCTCCAGCGGCTCGCGGATGCCCTCACCAAACCCGTTTTAAACATCCTGCCGACCAGACCACCGCCGGAGCGGGGCTCCACGGGTCTGCAACACCTTCAACGCGCCCGTCAGCCGCACGATGCGACCACACGGCCACGCACGCCTGCAGGGCCCCACCGGTTTGTGGTGCCCTAACGCGCCCATCAGCGCCTGCGGCCCTCGGAACTCGCCGCTCCTGGCATGAGGCTCCACCGCCTTCCGGGTCCACCCGCTTACGAATACCCTCGCCAAACCTTCGCTGCCGCCCAGGGGGATCGGTGGCCTTGCAACGGATGTCAAAGCCTTCCAGATACCTTCCCAGGCCTTTCCCCGGCTGCCTCCCGTGGACGGATGCGCCCGGGGCTCGGAGGCGGCCCGAAACGCGGGAGGCGTGAGGGGGTGCGAACCGGATGAGTCGGGAGAAGTCCGGCGGGTTATGATGTAATGTGGAGCGGGACTTGCGCACGCGGCGGTCACAAAGGGAGTTGAACCGCAAGAGAGACGGACGCAGCGGGAGAAGCGCATGCCGGAGCCTCGGCGGGGAGGGGACCTGCCGGAGGGTCGGACAGGGAAAAGGAGGAGATTTGAACCTGGAGTGGGACAGCGACGAGGAGAGGGAGGAATGGATGAGCCAGGCACTGCTCACCCTGCACGCCGCCGAGGAGATGCTCCTGGGCGACCTCGCGGGTGACTGCATCGCCAACTCGTTCCTGGCCATGATCTATGCCGCCCGGGCCGCTCTGGTGGGACGGGGAGGCGAGTTCACCACCTGGGAGGAGGTCATCACCCGGTTCAGGGAGGCCGCCGCCGAGAGCGGGCTGAGCCCGGAGAACCGCCGGGCCCTCCCGGTGGTGGCCGAGCTCTACCGGCGCGTGTTCGTGGTCGGAGACATGGAGGCGGACCCGGTCACCGCCTCCGCCTGCCTGGACGATGCGCGCTCCTTCCTCCGGGAGCTGGCCGGGATGATGGGGCTGTCCGTGGACGAGGAGGATGAGGGGGACGAGATCTGGGAGGCCTGAGCTCGGCACGTGGGGCCTCCCGGGACCCCGGTCACGCTTCCTCCAGAACTCAGGTGAGCGGTGGGCAGCCTCCCGCACCGCCCTTGCAACGCCTTGTGACCAAGGGTGAGATTTCCACTTCCCATTCTCCCACAGTTCGGAATTCAAAGTGTCCTTGCAACGCCTTGTGA
>FWWL01007533.1_pt1 | contig 14743 bp, 6 predicted proteins | sample 2228331 | NCBI WGS metagenome assembly FWWL01 (sample SAMEA103939775, study PRJEB20133) | metagenome
TGGGCGCCAACTCCCCCTCCACCCTAACCCCTCCGCCCTCGCAGAGGGAGGAGAGGACTTTCCAGTCCCCCTCCCGCCCCGCGGGAGGGGGATCAAGGGGGAGGGTGCTCCATTCCGAACGAATCTGGAAACTCGTCGGGACGGAACTCTCCGCGAAGTCACGCTTGAGCAGTGCCATCTCGTCCACTCCTCCCAGCCGAGGGAGCGAACCGGCGGTCGCAAGCACCCTCCACCCTGACCCTCCTCCCTCTAGGAGGGAGGAGGGAAATCCGTGGCAAGCACCCGAACTGCTCTTCCCCGACGCTCTCGGCCACGACGCTTGCCCACCCGGACTGTTCCGGCCGTAGCGGAGAGCCGTCCTTCAGCCGCCATGAGGTGCGGTAATGACGGACAGCCGGAAGCGGGCCTCCTAGAGAAGTCCAAGCGCCTCACGACAAAGCGTCTTAAGAAGCTAGGTTTTGGAGAAGGTGACGATGAGGCCGCGACGGCAAACGCTCGCACCGCGGACGGACCATGGAACGGCTCTACCCAGACTGGAACACGCTGAACAGCCTGCACGCACCGCTCACCGAAGGCGAGCGCGCCCTCGTCGAGTTTCTGGACTCCAGCCTGCCGGACGCTTGGCGCGTGTTCGTGCAGCCGCACCTGAACGGACTTCGCCCCGATGTGGTGGTGGTCAACCCCAACGTGGGCGCCGTCGTGTTCGAGGTGAAGGACTGGCACCTAGGAAACTACCGCGCCGAAGGGGACCGACTGATCGGGCGAACGGCTCACGGCGAGTGGGAGGAGCAGAATCCGTTGCTCCAAGCGAGAACGTACGCGGCCCAGATCTACGAGCAGTTCCTCATTGGGCAGGAGGCGGTCGGCGATCCGACCAACGACCATCGCACGCAGCGGCACTGCAGGGCGGCGGTCTATTTCCACCGAGCGACGACCGACGACGCCGCCGCGCTTCTTCGGCCGTGGAAGAACACCGACGACATTGTTTTCGGGCGGGACTGGCTCAACAAGCAGAGGCTCCAGCAGATCGTTCCTTCGTGCTACCACACCCGCAGGGAGGGAGTCGACGACTTCCTGACCGAGATGCTCGGTCGCCTCATCCTTCACCTCCTTCCGCCGCACCACTACATCGAGCAGAACAGCCCGCTGCCGATGCCCGACCGCCATCAGAGGATCCACGCCGCGCCTCGGTCCGGCTTCCACCGGATCCGTGGCCCGGTTGGCAGCGGGAAGTCTTTGACGCTGGTTCACCGGGCCCTGCAGGCCAACCACGAGGGCCGGAACGTGCTCTTGACGTGCCACAACATCACCATGGCCCATTGGCTGCACGACCTGCTGCAGCGAAGCCCGTACAAGGTGCACAAGAACAGGCAGACGTGCAAGCACTTCCACGATTGGTGCATCGCCCAGGCCGTGCAGGGCGGCGTCCTGCGGCGCTTGCCCTGCAAGCAAAACCCTTCCACTGCCAGTTCCGACCCGTTCGGACCGGAAGAGAGGGAGGCCGAGGCGCCTGGGAACCGCTTCGACGAGGCGTTCCAAGCTCTCTGTTCTGCCCTTGCCGACGGCCGCAGCCCTTCGGACCTCGGGCTTCCGCTGTACGGGGGCATCTACGTCGACGAGGCGCAGGACTTCGAGGCGGGCTGGCTGGACCTGCTGGCGCGCTTCCTCGAGCCAGGCGGGGAAATGGTGATCGTCGCGGACCAGCGCCAGAACCTCTACAACCGAGACGGTGGAAGGAACGGGGACCAGAGTTCCCACCGGGTGTGCCGCTTCCGTGGCCGTTGGGCTCAGCTCGGGGCGCGCTCTTACCGCGTTCCGCAGCGAACCGCGGCGTTCCTTGAGGCGTTCGCCCGTCAGGCCGGATTGGGCGACGATGAGGACCTTCCCGTAGTTTCGGAGCGCCAACCCACGCTGGGTCCGGTGGAGCACGAGATTCACGGCTGGGTGCGTGCAGACAACAACCAGCACGCACTAGCGCTGCTCGAACCCGCCATCCGTTCGTTCGGACCCGTCCATCCGAGCGACGTGTGCGTCCTGGTGCCGAACCACGCCTGGGGTCTCGACGCATACCGAGCGTTGAAGAACAGGTTCGGCCCGATCGTCCACGTGTTCTCTGCGGACCGAATGGAGCGGCAGAAGCGCAAGAAGGCCTTCTGGAAGGGCCGGGGAGAACTCAAGATGTGCACCATCCACAGCTTCAAGGGCTGGCAGATTCAGAACGTGGTGCTGCTGTGGCCCAGCCCGCTCGTGGGCGACGCCATGACGGACGCCCTGCGACATCGCATGCTCTACTGCGCGGTCTCGCGGGCGCTCCGGAACCTGGTGATCGTCAACGCGGACCGGAGCTACGACGACTTGCTGAGGATAGGAGGCCACCTGGAGGAGCTTCGCGTCGATTCCGTCGGCGCGACAGCGGAAGGTATTTAGACTCAGTCTAATGCGATCCCGAATCCAACGGCAATGTGGCTGCGTCTTCCCTGATGGAGCCGGTGAACGGCAGGTGAGAAGCATGTCTCAGAACGAACAGGTCATTCAAGCGTTGATCCAAGTGCTCGCCGACACGTACGCGATGATGACGAAGACCCAGCACCACCACTGGAACGTGGAGGGACCGCGCTTCAAGGAGCTGCACGACCAGTTCCAGCTGCTGTACGAGGCGCACTTCCTGCAGGTCGACGAGCTCGCGGAGAGGGTGAGGGCTCTGGGCGGCTTCCCGCCCGGGACGATGAAGGAGTTCGCGGAGATCAGCAGCGTGAAGGAGTCGCCCGGCATTCGGGGCGAGGACGCGATGATCCGGGATCTCATTGAGGGCTACGAGGCGCTCATCGCGGACCTGAAGAAGCTCTGGAAGGCCACCGACGAGAACCTCGACCCGGTCACGCAGGGCATGGCCGAGTCGCTGATTCTGGCGCACGAGAAGACCGTCTGGATGCTCCGCAGCATGCTGAAGGCTTAACAGCCTGGCAGAAGGCACCGAGCGTGCGGGCTCGCCGTTCCTACGGCGAGCCCGCCCTGCTTGGGAACCAAGCCTCCAAGGTCCTCACGCGCTCCTTCTTGAGTTCGACGGATGGTTGGAGGCAGCACGAAAGAAGTATGATGCAGAGCACCAGGACACCCACGGAGCGGTTTGCGTCATGGCGGTGAGGCACATTCCCTGCGGCGAGACGGTCAACGAAAGCGAGCGGCTAGCGATCCAAGCCTGCTGCAACCACTTGAGCGGCCGAAACGATGGGTTCCAATGGGTTCTGTTTTCGAACCTTGAGGTCCACCACGCCAAAGACTTTCGGAGCGACGAGATTGACTTGGTCGCCATTGGTCCGTCCGGCGTCTTCGTGATCGAGGTCAAACATTGGGACGCCGACTGGATTCGGGCGAGAGAGTCCGAAGCAACGAGGGAGGCCGACAAGCTGGCGGGAAAGGCGCGTCGGCTGGGCGGGTGGCTGAAAGCTCGCCTTCGCCGTGCTGATCTGTTCGCGTCTCCAGCATTTCTCCTGACGACTCAAGGGACATCCTGCCCAGATCGGATCGCAAGCATTCCCTGCTTCGCCGTGGATGGCGTCCACCGTCTCTTCGATTCGCAGCCAGGGCTCGCTCTGGACGGCTCCATGATTCTTGGGGTCGCGGACTGTCTGAAACCCAGAACCTCGGCTGTGATCTCGGGCACTCCCCGCTCGATTGACGAGTACTGCAACCTGGAGCGGGTTGCGGCCGACGCAGACGGCTTCTGCCGCATTTTTCGAGGCTTTCACCGGCGCACCAAAGAGCCGGTTTTGGTCTACTGGTACGATCTGTCGGCAAGAAAGGATCCTCGAGCGGAAGACCTCGCAAGGCGCGAGTTCGAGGCATTCCGGGTGTTGCAGAAGAGTCCGTACATTCCCAGAGTACGGGAGTACCTGAAGAGCGCGAGCGACTATCCTGGAGAGATCCTGTACGGCGTCCTTTTCGACCCGCAGGCACCCAACTTGGAACGGCGGTCGTCTGCCGACGAGGCCAAGTGGCCACTCAGCGATCGAATCCAGTTCGCCATAAGGAGCCTCGAGGCTCTCGCCAGCCTCCAATCGATGGACCAGAATTTCGTCCATCGCAACATCAATCCGCAGACCCTCTTGGTGAGCTCCAACAACGAACCAATCTTCACGGGACTGCGATTCTCTCGGATGGACCGAGAACCAACCATCTACGGCACTGGCGACTTGGGGCCAGAGGCCGATGATCCTTGGATGGCACCCGAGATTCGACAGAAGGGGCGTGGACGCGCCACTTCCCAAAGCGACGTGTACAGCCTCTGCAGGACGCTGACGGTTCTGTTCGAGCGTCTGGGGGCCGCAAAGGCGGCGGAAGCAAAGAGCGTGCTGGAGGCCGGCTGCTCGACGGAGATTCAAAGCAGACACCCGTTGAGGGAGCTTGCCGAACGCATGGCCGCGCTGCTGGTCGACGCGGCGCCGACGAACCCTCCCACCGATTCGAACCAGCCATCCCGTTCCGTTCCCCCTCTGGAGACGTGGTGCGAGGGCACGCTGGTGCCGTTCGACAGCCAGATCGACCTCCGCATCCTTGCCAAGCTTGGGCAAGGGGGCATCGGGTGCACGTTCAAGGTGGAGAAGGTGGTGCGCTCGTCCGGAGAGGGCCTCGGCACCTTCGTTGCCAAGGTCCTCCTGCCCGATCGGGATCCCGAGGAGGTCCGCAAAGGCTATTACCGCATTCAAGGGCTGAGCAGAGAGAACGGTCTGGCTACGATCTACGAGGTTCCAGACTCGGCGAGGGATTGCGGCATTCTGGCCCTCATGGAGTGGGTCGAGGGAGAGGCGCTCGATCGTCTGGCGGGCCGCCTTGGCACCTTGGCTACCGAAATGTCCGAGCGGTCTGTGGCCAAGCTTCTTCGGGAATGGCTCAAGGAGGCTGCCGCGGCTCTGCATGTGCTCCATGCCCATGGGTATGTGCACGGAGACGTCTCGCCGAAGAACCTCGTGCTGAGCCACGGCTCCATCCGCCTGATCGACTACGACCTCGTCACACCGAAGGGCCAAACCGCATCCAGCTCGGGGACCCCGCTTTACAGCTCGCCGGAGTTCGAGCGAGGCGACCCGTGCCAGCTCAGCGATGACCTCTTCGCCTTGGCGGCGTCCTTGTTCCGAGTGGCGTTCGACGATGACCCGTTCCCATCCACCCCCTACGGGATCGATAAGACGAAGGGGTTGAACTGGACGGAGGAGAGGAGGCAGGCGCTCGGCGAGCTTGTCCCTATCCTCGAGAAGGCGACGCATCCGGATGCCTCGTGTCGCTATCAGAGCGCGGCGGCGCTGTTGGCGGACCTCAGCGAACCGGTGCCCGATGCGACGGAGACCCACCAGAACGAAGTCCCTTGGTTGAGCGACCTGCTCACGCTATACCCGGGTTCGAGGGTTGGCAACGACAATGCACGGGGCGTGGACAGCGAGTTTGCCAAGCAAACCTATGTTCCCACAGACCTTGAGGAGAGGCTTCTGCGAGAACTCTCCAGTCGCGAGGTGAGCCTCGTTATTCTCTGCGGCAACGCGGGTGACGGAAAGACGGCGTTGCTGCAGTCCCTAGCCCAGCGGCTCGGAGCCAATCGGGTTCTTTCCGGCGACCGGGTCTGGGAGCACCGAACCGTCGACGGCCTGTTGATCAGGGCGAACCTCGACGGCGCGGCGTCCTGGCGGGGACGACCCGCAGACGAGCTGGTGGACGATCTCCTGAAACCCTTCTTGGACGGTCGGCCCACAGAGGACGTAGCACACCTGCTAGCCATCAACGACGGGAAGCTCTTGGAGTGGATCCTCCGCAGGCAAAAGATCTTCGGTGACCGGCCGTTGCTGCGCGGGCTCCTCGCGGCCTTGAGGAGCGACGACGACTCCTCGAAGCTGTCGGACCATATCCGTTTGGTCAGCCTGAACCACCGGTCGCTCGTGGGTGGGGTCGATCGAGCGACGGGAACCATCGACGCAGGCTTCTTCGACCGGGTGATCAAGGCGATGCTCGGCGGCGAGAACGCCGCTCAAACGTGGAGGCCTTGCGAGACCTGCTCCGCGAGAAGCCGCTGCGTTGCGGGAACGAACGCCCGGCGCCTCGTCGCCTCGTTCCAGCACGATGCGGCCCAGAGCGAGGAGGGGGTCCGCGGGTTGAGGATGCGGCAGCGCCTGCTCGAGGCGTTCCAAGCCGTTCACCAACGGGGAGAGGTTCACATCACCCTCAGGGAGTTGCGCGGCGCGCTGAGTTACGTCCTGTTCGGCGTTCACACTTGCCGCGAGCTGCACGACGACGACTCTCTCAAACCGTTGTCCTCGCCCGATCTCCTGTTCGATCCAGAGTCTTATCACCGGCAGGGCGAACTGCTGCGGGAACTCTCGCACCTGGACCCCGCCCTGGAGGCTCATCCCGTCCTCGACCGATGGATCCTCGGGCGCTCGTCGGTCCACCGTCCTGGAGCCGGACCCAGCTATCCCGGACTTCCGCTTGCGACCGCGCGCCGCCGGGCCTTCCTAGAATGGACCGAGGAGGAGATCGCGGCCCTCGCTGAGAACTCCCATGCCCTTGGGTTGGCCGAGGGGCGGCACCTCGCCGAGTTCCGCGAGGCATCGCGCCGAGACAAAGCTGGGAACGACGAGCTTTGCCGACGGCTCTGCCAGGGCATCGCGATGATGGAGTTCCTCCCGCGGGCCGCGCTCCGGCGATTCCGCGAACAGGGGGTGGTGCCGCTGCGCATTCCCGGTCGCAACCGAACGGAGACGGTGTTCTGGATCGAGAAGCCGCTGGACCGTTTTCGGCTGGAGCCGGAGTGGCCTCCTGTGGCTTCGGGCCTCGTTCCGGTGCTGCCTAACCGACTGAGACTGGTCTACAGATACCAGAGCGGCGAGGAGGAGGTGCTGAGCATGGGGTACCAGCTGTTCCACACGCTGCTCAGCTTGTCGGACGGCGAACAGCTCGCGGAGCGGCGCTTGGACAGCCTGTTCGCGAACCTTCGGATCTTCGTACAACGGCTGTCGCTTGAAGATGAGAGCGTGTGGTTCGCCTGGCACCCGAAGGGCGATCGCAAGGTGTTCCGTCTCGGTACCGAGCTTCGAGACGGTCTGCAGGTTCTCGCCTGCGAAGAAGTGGAGGTGCAATCGTGAGCAAGGAGCTTCTGGCCCAAGCCACAACCCCGAGGTTCGCTGACCTAACTTGGACGAGCGCCACCATGCCCGTCTATCCGGCGATTCCGCAAAACTTCGCCGTAGGCGGCATTCTGCCGGCCATCTTCTACCTTTTCCGGCGCGGCGTGCGTCGAGGTACCGGCCATTTCCACAAGACCTACCGCTCCGGATCAGCAGTCACCATCAGCTCGATACTCGAGGTCCTAGCTTGCGGGGTCGCGGAGCAAGCGAACGGCCAAGCCGCTCGGTTCGTTGAGTTCCGCGACGAGCTGCGGAAGGAGGTTCTCGGTGACCTTCTGCTGGCGCACACGCTGGAGAACCGCCGACGATCGGAGAGCAAGGCCGAGGAGGTCATCCGCGTCTACCCCTCGCACTTCTTCGCGTCGTGGGTTGATCTGCCTGTCAAGGTGGCGCATCTCCGTTGGGTTCCGGAGATGGTGGTCGCCCTCCTTGCCGAGCAAGATCTGGCGGACGCTCTGCAACCGTGCGACCAAGGTCCGTTTCCGATCGCGAAGAAGCCGCAAGAGAACCTCATGCTCCGCCCATTCCATCGCGGCGTGATCTTCGGCGACAACCCGAGCCAGCTGTCAGGAGACCAATTCGACGAGAAGCATGGCCTCTCCGTAGACGAACTGCTCTCCGTAGCGATCGGCCTTGGATGTGGGCAAGCTCCGGAGCAATCAAGATCATTGTCCGGCAAAGACTCCTCAGGGATTCCAAGCCGCAGGCCGCTCAGCTCCCGCGCTACCAGGATCTTCAGAGATGACCTGAAGACGTTTCTGGAGCAATTCGCTGATGCTGTGCCGCGCCGGGCGCTCACACCCATGCTCGAAAGCCTGATCGGCTTGGGGGTATGGCACTCCTTCCAGTCGTCTCTGCGATGCGTGGTGCAGTGGGAACGGAGCTACGCTGTACCCAGCCAAGAAAAACAGTTGCCTCACCCGGTGTTCGTCGACGCCTCAGGTGGTCTTGAACGAGACCTGCAGTTGGCATCGGAGGAATCGATGGACGGAGTGCTCCGGTTGCTGGACGAGGCTACCGTGGCAATGGCTTGCGTTCGAATCCTTGATGCAGAGGTTTGGGGCTTCCCCGAAATGGCGGCTCGATGCCCCGTGCACGCGGATGGGCAAGCTTGGCTCGATCTTCTGGGCAGGGTTCGCTCAAGGACGGAGGAGGACTCGGAGTACGTTCTGTATTCCATCAGGAAGCACTGCGCCAATCTTCAGAGGGTGCTAACGGAGACCGCGAGCTCGCCCGAGGTCTCAGCGTTGCTCTCTAGTCCGATGGCCCGCGAAGATCCCACAAAGGCGCTCGCTGACGCGCTCTGCCAGATGATGGGGGAGAAGCTCCTCCAGTCGTTTTATTTGAATTTCGTTGACTCAGCAGGGATGGTGAACGAGCCTTACGGCCTTGTGCGCAAGCGCAGGGTGCGTCGCACGCTGTCCGACGGCACCATTCGCCGCAAAGAGGCACGGTCGGTGGTGCTCTCCAACGAGCTGCTGGAGGCGCTGGTGCACACGTTGCTGGCTCAGCACAACCTGCGGCTGTCCTACGCCGAGTTCCTCTGGTTGCTGCGCGACCGCTACGGCCTGTTCGTGGACGAGGCCCCACCCGAGATGTCCATCGATCGGGAGCTGCTGCTCTTGAACCGCGCGCTGCTGGAGAGCAGGCTCCGGGATTTGGGATTGCTGACCACCGTGAACGACGCTGAGTCGATGAAGCTGCTGAGGCCGCGGTACCGTGCCTCCTCGAACAATGGCCATGAAGGGTGAACTCCTGCGCAACGCACTGTCCAAGCTCGCTGGAGCGCCGGCTTCCGGCGGTCTCGCGTTCTGCCGTGCCCTGCATCGCGAAGAGATCGCTCAAGTCCTCGCGACACAGGGCAACGGAAGTTGGAGGATCCTGGGGGTGTCCGACTCCTCGGGAGATGGCTGGATCCGCTCGGACGAGGCGGTCGAACTTCGAGAGAAGAAGACCGAGGCCACGATCCTGCTCGTCGAAACCGAATACCAAGGAGCCGGTCTAGACGGCGTGTTCAGCTCGGCGAGGAAGATCACCGAGTCGGCGCTGTTCTCGGATGCCGAGCGCGACGTCCTGAAGCGCCTTCCCCGGGCGGCCGATCGGGTTTCGAAACAGGCTTATAAGGCTGCAAGGTCGCTGGGCGGACGAGGAAGACACTGCACCGCGAGGGAGCGCTTCCACGTCCTACTCCAGATGCTGCAGTCCCCCGATAGACCGGGGGGCGCGCTGGTGGAGCTGGGACTATGGCCGGTCGCTGGCGACTTGGACAGCATCGAAAGACTCGTTCCAGCCTCGGCCACCATGGTGGAGCGCCTCTGGATGCCCCCATGGACGGCTCAGACCGCGGAGGAGCGCGTGGCGGCGCTCGCCCTGAAGGACCCGGAGCAAGGCAAACTCCTGACCGACTTGCTCCGTAGGAGTTCGGACAGCCCCGTCCGCGAGTCGTTGGCGCAGGTGCTCGAGGACGAACGGTTGTGGCTCGGCAACCTCGAACCAGGGTTCCTGCACCACACCCTCCAGTCGATCACGCTCGTCCCCATGCTGAAGAACGGCAAACCGACGAGATGGTCCGGTCTAACAGAGCCGAAAAACGGCGAGGGTCTTCCACTCTTCATCCTTGACCCGGGGCAACCCAAGGTCAAGCTGGAGGTGCGCTGGGCGAGCAATCCGGAGACATTGCCGAAGGGCTCCGTGGTGTTCGACGTCAGCGTGATGTCCGGCGAGCAGGAGCTCGCCTCGTTGAAGCACAAGTCGAGCGGCAACCCCGAGCAGCGCGCCGTGTTCCGTGTGGCAGACCTGCTGGAGGCCGCCGAGGAGCATGCGCCGTGCGAGGCGCGGGTCGTCGTAAGCGCGCCAGGGGAGTCGGAGGTGATCAAGGATGAATCCGAGCTGTTCCTTCTTCGGTTTGACAAGGTCGAAATTCCGCCAACAAAAGGTCCGGCAGTCCGTTGCCCCGTTGAGGGTCTGATCCGCGAGCCGGACGTTGCTCAGATCGTTCAGTGGGCGCAGAAGCGCAAGGATGGAGAGGTTGGCCAGCCGGACAAGAACGGCAACGTCAGCATTCGTCTCAGCGACGGCAAGAGGTCCTTCCGGGTTCTCCGGCCGCGCCTACTCCAACAAATTGAAGAGAGTTGGCAGCAACAGAACGCCGACCGCCTGCTCGGACGCTGGCGCGTCGCCTGTCGACCGGACGGCAGCACCGTCGGATCCCCCGAGTTCCTGCCGTTCCAGCCCGACGCTTGGCGATCCGAGGATTGGTTCGAGATACTGAAAGACCGGTGTGCCAGGCTTCAAAAGGACCTGAGCAAGAGCGCGGGCATGCTGTCGCGGGTTTATCTGCACGACAGCGACGACCTGTTGGGCGATTACCTCAATGCATGGGCCAAGGCGTTGGAGTCGGGTCCACCCGAGCTCGCCCTCGCGTTCACGATCGAGGTGACCAACCTGGCCGGCAAGACGCTGGGACTGATCGTGCCGCCGCTGCATCCGCTGAGGGCCGCGTGGCAGGCCGGCTACGACGACTTGGCTCTCCACCTTTGCCACAAGGAGGGTTATCGGCCGGAGAGCGTGCTCCGCATGCTCGAGGGGTTGGACGGAGCGCATCTGCCGTTCCTGCTGCCCGGCCTCGAACCGAACGATCCGTTCGTGTTCGGAGACTGCCTCGGGCTGGCCGGCGTAGCTATGGTGCCCTCGTCCGACCCCGAGCCCAAGGCCACGGTTTCGCTGCTCTCCCTCTGTTACCGCGACGTCGACGATCGTTTGGAACCTACGTTGACCGTCGCAGGCAGCAAGGCTCTGGCGACCGAGGTTCGGCACTACCTCGAGTCCCATCCGGAAAGCGCCTGGCTTCGAGTGTTGGCAATCAAGCCGGGTGACGGCGCCGCAGTCGTCCGCGCCCTCGGTGAGGCGCAGCGGGCGACGGGCAACCCACCGGACAGCGACGACGACGAGCCCGATGCGAACCAGGACGGCAAGCGTGCGTTCCGTCTGGACCTCATCTCCTCGGACGAGAGGGAGGAGACCACTGGCAGATACCTCGTGCGTCTGAACGAACGTCGCCGGGTTGGATCGGAAGCGGTGTCCAAAGAGGACTTGTGGTGCATGGAGTCTTTGGACAAGAAGGGGCGGTTCGTGCCGCGCCTGCGTTGGTCGGTCCAAACGGGCGACCTGCCCGACGAGCGAGCCCACCTCGCCTTGGCGTTCGACACGTTCCATTCGGCACCGACCTTGGGTCCGAGACCGGTGGACAAACGGCCTTTGTTGGGGTTCGGACTCATCGCCAACCTTCAGCGGGAGTTCGACATCTGCGACGGCATCCCTCAATGGCGAACGTGGATCCCAGCCGAGTACGAGGGTGAGAAGCTTCCAAGCCGAGCCGCCACCGAACGGTTGACGAGGCTCCAATCTGCGATCCTCGAGGCCGTGGCGCATTCCATGGGGGACCGAAGTCGTTGGCCTGTGTTGCTCACCCGACTCGAAGGCGACGGCAAAGCGGTTCACGAGCGGCTGCATCAGCTGTGCGACTGGGTCATCACGATGGATCGCTCCGTCGGCGTGGAGTACTTCGACAGTCCGCGGGACCTGCAGACCATCTACGACGCGTACGTGATCGACGCCGTCCCAGAGCGAGACGACCTCGGGTGCCTCCAACTGATCACGTCCACCACGCATCTCGACGAAGTCCGCGACCTGCTGGATTCCGTTCTGAAACGCATGTCGTTGAGCGGCTCGGAACGGAACTGCCGCTTCCTGCTCGACCACCTGAAGGCACTCAGCGGGCATCTTGCCATGCGTCTCGCGGCGATCGCCCAAGGCGGCGAGGACAGCACGGTAGGAGCTGAACTCGTTGCGCTGGCGATGGCCAGGAGCCGATCCATCCGTAGAAAAGACCTTCCTCCAGATTGGCCCAACCTCGACGAGGGGTTCCTCGTACCGCTGGACGACGTGCGGGATCTGCTCTACGGCCCGTTCACTAAAAAGGGCGCCGCAGAAGGCGAGTCGAGCGCACGCCGAGCCGACCTGCTGTACGTGCGGCTCGATTCCTACGGTCGCCTGCGCCTGCAACTCGTGGAGGTGAAGTACCGAAGGCATCTGTCCACGGCGCGCAGCCCCGAGCTGCTGGAACAGATCGCAAAGCAACTGTCCGAGTCTGCCAACTCTCTCCGGGAGCGCTACGTCGCGACCAACCCGAACGGGAAAGCGATTGTTCTGCGGGCGGCGCGGCTCGGTCGGGTCCTGAGGTTTTATGCGGAAAAGGCCGCCCGGCACCAGCTGGGTGATGGCCATGCCGCGCGCCTGCTTCAGGCGATCGAGCGGTACCTGCTGAACCCTGAGAAGCTCCAGCTGGAGGCAGAAGGCATCGGCCTGGTGTTCTGCCCCGAGTACGCGGAAGAGCGACCCGACGTGATCGACGGCGACAGGGTCCGAGTTTTCCTGTTCGGTCCGCACAGCCTGCCCGATCTTCCCGTTGTCCAGCGCAACGCGGATTCGCGCGTTCCGGTGGAAGAGACGGGACCAAGCACAACCGATCCATCGCGGACCGACAGGACCATGGGGGACCCTGACACCCACACTGGCCAAGGCAAAGGCGTCACGGCGATGCACGAAAGCCGGCCGGATGCCGCCGAACCGACGAGCGAGCAACAAGGTGGCACTCCCGATCCCTCTCGTTTGGAGGCCTCCAAGGATAGCGCTGCAGGTCGGAAGGTCTCCCCAAGTGAACCGTCCGAGGTCCTCCTGGGGCGAACCGAGAGCGGACGCGAAGTCTTCTGGTCTCCTGACATCAAGGGAAACCCGCACTTGATGGTGCTCGGCCAGCCGGGCATGGGAAAGACCACGGCCTTGATCAACATCTGCCAGCAGCTAGCTGAAGGCGGCGTCGCACCCATCGTGTTCTCGTACCATGAGGACCTCGATTCGAAGCTCGCCGAGGCCTTACAGGACGCCAGGGTGCATGATTGCTACCGACTCGGCTTCAACCCCATGCGCGTGCTGGAAAAGAGTCCTCTGGCCCATGTCGAGGTCGCCGGCATGTTGCGCGACATCTTCGCGGCCATCTTCCCCGACCTCGGCGACGTCCAGCTGTCCAAGATACGCGAGGCACTTCTGCAGTCGTACAGGCAGAGCGGGTGGGACAAAGGCATCGAGGGTGAAACCCCACGATTCTCGCTGTGGCTCGATTGCTTGCGCAAGGCGACGGAAGGCCTCCGGGACAATGCGATGAGGAATCTGGTCGCCCGTCTGCAAGAGCTCGAGGACTACCAGTTTTTCGATGGAACAGATAGCGAGGAGCCTTCTTTGCTGGAGGCGGGAATCCCCCGACTGATCCGGATCCACAGCGTTCGGGCGGAGAACGTCCAGCGAGCTTACGCCTGTTTCATGCTCTACCGCGTGTACCAAGAGATGTTTCTTCGAGGCCCACAAGACCACCTGACGCACGCCGTGGTCTTCGACGAGGCGCATCGAGCCTCGTCCCTCAGGCTTCTGCCGACCATGGCCAAAGAGTGCCGCAAGTTCGGCCTTCTTCTGATCGTGGCCTCGCAGGAAGCCAAGGACTTCGACCGGGGGTTGTTCTCCGCCATCCTCAACTTCCTGGTGCTGCGTCTGAACGATGTGGACGCGCGCCAGATGGCGAAACAGCTGTCTCGAACCGACGAGGAACGACGTGTTGCGGACCGCATGAAGGAGATGCCGAAGTTTCAGGCGCTCTTCCGCGGAGAGGGCATTCCATTGACGAAGGTCCACCTCCGCGATCCCGGAATCTGAGGCAGGAGACCCTCGGTCGGCCGCCTTTCCAAGCGTCTGTTCACGAAGGTGCGGAGCGTTTCACCGTGGTAACCTGCGGCGCGGGGTGATGAGCTTATGAACATCAGCATCGCGTCGTTCTCGTTCCACGGCGCCTTGGCCGAGGGCACCATCAACGTGTTCGGCTACCTGGAGGCGTGCCGTTACCGGTACCACCTGCTCACCGCGGACATCTGGAACGGCCTCTTGGGGTCGGACGTGGAGATGCAGCTCGATAAGGACCGTCTGAAGAAGGTTCGGCAGGCTATGGATGAGCGCGACCTGGTGTGCGTCAACTATCACGCCGACGGTTGCCACGTGTGGGAGGACGATCCAGAGGTTCGCGCTAGGCACCGGCAGCTCGCCGAGAGGCACCTCGAGGCCGCAGAGATTCTCGGCGCCCGAACGGTGCGCATCGACACGGGTGGGCGCGACCGGCATTGGACCGACGAGCAGTTCGACGCGATCGTCGAGGCGTTCCGGGCCTTCAGCAAGCGCGCCGCCGATGGTGGCTACAAGGTCGGTCCGGAGACCCACTGGGGCGCCGAGAACTACCCGGACAACATGCTGAAGCTCCATCAAGCGGTCGGTTCCAAGGCGTTCGGGATCTTGTTGCACATGGGCAAGGACACGTGGAACACGCCGGACGAGTACGACCGCGCCTTGGCGCCGATCGCCATCCACACGCACATCGACCAGAAGACCACCTACTCGCGCGTCGACGCGGCCCTCGGCATCCTGCTGGAGGCCGGATACTCCGGTGCGCTGGGGGTGGAGCACCACACTGG
>FWWL01007537.1_pt1 | contig 14739 bp, 16 predicted proteins | sample 2228331 | NCBI WGS metagenome assembly FWWL01 (sample SAMEA103939775, study PRJEB20133) | metagenome
CAATCAGTTGATTTTGCTTATCTTGTGCTTTAAACTTCATAGTAGAGTGACCTCCATGGTGATAGGTTTTTGGGGCAATGACCCCGTGCGCAACCCTATCGTACCGAGGCACTCTTTTTTATGCAAAGTCCAAATTTTTCGTTCCACAGGAATTCTAACGGGAGATAGTTCAATAAAGTGATGAGTTGGGATTACGATGTGAAGTTGTATATAGTTGGGTTATTGTACCAGAATGGAAAAAGCTTTTTCGATCGCCATTTTTATCATAGGTATAATGGGTATAGACAACCATCCTATTAAGATCAATAATTTGGCTAACTGTATAGGCTTCTTCCAACCAATACATAAAGTAAATACAAGGAGCTATCTCAACGTAATTAAATTGATAGTAACCTTTGTGTCCTGTATGTTGCCCAGCAATTCCTTCATCATATCGATGAGTGGGGTCGAAGAAATGAATGATAAAGACATTGCCATCTACATAATCATATCTATAGGTCTTTCCAACGTAAACAGGGATTTGACTATGTTGTACATAATGAAAATTGGGATGATGCATACAATACTCCTCCTTTTATGAGCAGTATATGCAAAATCTAGGCGTATGCTCTAATGTCAGCTTTTTTTGTCGCTTTAAACTAACGCAGAACGATAGTTCAATTACTCTACACCACCACAAGGCTGCCGCGGATTGATGATCGGCAGCCTCGCCACGTTAGCGGGAGCGTATTTAAGTATTTAAAATTGTTCCCAGGTGTTTAAAAGACCTGAGACAACGCAATCATTAGTCCACTAAGCTAATACGAACAGAAAAAGAGAGCTTATTCATGGACGCAGGCTGCCTGTAACTGATCACGGAAGCCTCTTTACAAAACCTTAGCAAAACTGTTCAATTATCGAGCTTGGGTGGTCGCCGCTGGAGGGTCGCCTGTTCGAAACTATAAGTGATACGGATCAGAGTTGGTTCACTAAAGGCTCTCCCGGAGAAGACAACACCGAAGGGTCCCTGCGTCGAATCGCCGTCCGTATCGAGTATTCCCTTTTCAGAATAGCCAGCGGGAACGGTAATAAGGGGGTATCCTAGCCGGGCTGCAATGTACATACCGTCAATATCCCCGGGTAGCATCAGGGCATCCAAGCCGTAGTGATCAAGGCAATAGTCTATTCCTTGGGTGATCGCTTGGTGATTATACTCCTGACGCTTGAGCAGATAGGTCTTTTCGTTCATCATATTTTGTTCTGAGCGAATGAGATTTTCTTGTCCGTATTTCAACGCAGATGCGGCATGCTTATGATTATAAGAAATCAATTCCTGGAGAGAATGAACGGGTACATCCGCATGTAACTGTGATAGATAGCGATTCAGACCTGTCTTGAATTCATAGGTGATAACGTCATTGTTCCAAGGATGTTGCTCCAAATAGAGTTCGACGGGATCGATGACTGTAGCGCCTTGTTTGCGTAAAACATCAATAGCCGATTCCATGATGGATTTCCTCTCATCGTCCAGCAAACGATAATAATGTCTAGGAATCCCAATACGTGCTTGATTCAGAGATCCGGCTTCAAGGTAAGCGGTATAGTCGGAAGCTAAGTGATTTTGGCTTGCCAATGTAGCCATATCGTTCTCATCAATCCCTGTAATCGCCCCAAGCAATATCACTGCGTCGGTAACTGTTCTGGCAATCGGCCCCGGTGTGTCCTGGCTTATGGAGATAGGGATGATGCCATTGCGGCTTGTAAGGCCAACAGTAGGCTTTATACCGACGAGGAAATGTTGGCTGGCCGGCCCAACAATTGAACCAGCGGTTTCTGTGCCGATGGCAGCCGCACAGAGGTTTGCAGCTACGGCTGCAGCAGAGCCCGAACTGGAGCCGTTGACGAAGTACTTTCCGGGTCCGTATGGATTCAGAACATATCCGCCTCGTGAGCTATATCCTGCTGGCATTCGGTCAGCCATAAAGTTCGACCACTCAGTCATGTTTGTCTTTCCTAGTAGGACTGCTCCTGCCGTTCGAAGCTTTGCAGCTACGAATGCATCAGCAGCAGGATACGATTCTGCCAATGCGATCGATCCGGCACTCGTATGCATACGATCGTGCGTATCGATGTTATCCTTTAGCAGGATAGGAATTCCATGCAGCGGCCCCCGACTACCTGTTGTATTTCGTTCATGATCAAGAGCCCTTGCGATTTCAAGGGCATCTGGATTGATCTCGAGTACGGCATTGATTAGCGGATTATATCTATGAATACGTTCGATGTACGCTCTTACGAGTGATTCAGAAGTGCATTCTCCCCGAGTCATAGCTGACTGCATGCTTGCGAAGTCAGCTTCAAGGATCCAATTTTGCATATTGATGCTCATTTACGTTGTCACTCCCTAGCTCATTAAATAAGTTTGTTAACTAATTTATGGTAACAGACTAACCTACTTGAAGAAAGGGAGATTTCTTTTAGATAAAGAAATTATCATAGTATTGCTGAAGACGTTGGCTATTCTGACAGGCAGGAAATCTCGGTTGGAAATCCTGAAATAACCAAACTCATTTAATAGATTACTAGATCTCAATAAACTACAATACTAGACTGCCGCAGAAACAATCGGCAGCCTTCGCTCACCTAACGGGCAGCATTCCTGTAATGAAGAAATATAGGGTTTGAACATAAAAAAGACCTCTTGGTATGATAGGAGTGTCCTGAACGCTGGCCAGCTAAAAGGACTTAAACTCAATTACCAGGAGGCTTCAAATGAATTATAACCAAAATCACAAGATCGCTCAAATCACTTCTCAGACGTTAATTATTGGTGTAGATATTGCGAAACACAAGCACGTAGCCCGTGCACAAGACTATAGAGGACTCGAGTTTGGAACTCCGTTTTATTTTGAGAACACGAACTTTGGTTTTGATGGCTTTCTAGCTTGGATTAGGCATTTAGCCCATCAGCATAACATGGAGAAGACTATTGTAGGCATGGAACCTACCGGCCATTATTGGCTGAATCTAGCTCACTTTCTGAAAGAGCAGGATATTAAATTCGTTGTGGTCAATCCGATGCATGTGAAGAAAAGCAAAGAATTAGATGACAATTCACCTACAAAGAATGATGTAAAGGACGCCAGAGTGATTGCACAGTTGGTCAAAGACGGGAGATACGCTGAACCCAATATCCCACAAGGAGTTTATGCAGAACTTCGAGTGGCACGAAAAATACGAGATCTCTTGTCCGTTGACCTTCAAGCTGTACAAGGACAAATTCACAACTGGTTAGACCGTTACTTCCCAGAATTCTTAACGGTATTTAAAGACTGGGAAGGGAAAGCGGCCCTACAACTATTAAAGCTAAATGTACTCCCCCATGAGTTACTGAATCTCGCGGATGAGGAGATCTTAGCTCACTTTAAAAAAGCTGTGAAGCGTGCTGTTGGTGTCAGTAAGGTCAAACAACTAAAAGAAGCAGCTCATGTTTCTATTGGAATCCGAGAGGGTTCTGATATGGCGAAATTAGAGCTTAGTACACTATTGGCTAAGTACATTCTTTTTAAAGAAAAATTTGAAGATCTGGACTCGAAAATTGACAACCTGCTTGTACAGATTCCAGGTGTTAACCAAATGTTAGCGATCAAAGGAATTGGCCGAGATACAATTGCAGGCTTTTTTGCAGAGGTTGGAGACCTAACGTCTTATTCTCACCCTAAACAGATCATAAAACTAGCCGGGCTAAGCCTAAAAGAGAATACATCGGGAAAACACAAAGGACAAACCAAGATCACAAAAAGGGGCCGAAAGAATCTGAGAGCTCTTCTCTTTAGAGTCATCATGCCACTAGTCGCGAAGAACTCTGCGTTTAAGGCATTACATGGGTACTTTACGAAGCGTTCCAACAATCCATTGAAGAAGATGCAGTCTCTGATCGCATTATGTTGCAAATTGATCCGCGTGTTATTCATTATTGGCAAGAAGCAATGTGAGTTTAGCGAAGAAAGGTTGTTAAGTGATATCCCACATATGGCCAGTGTATCCGAAGCAGCTTAGGTTTTTGAAATCCTCGATGATCGTGATCTAGTCGTTTATTAGACATCTGAAGCACGGACTAGTCAGTAATCCAACTAAAATACGGGCGATGACCCTGTCGGGCAGCATAACTGACATCCACCTCATGGAAAGGTTGAACGAAGGAATTTGGGAGCTTAGACTCTGTGAGACTTGGGAGGGTAGACCTCCGTGAGATATGTGGAGATCCACCAGTGCGATCATACTTTAACTTTTCATCCATTTAATGGTTATTGGATGTTAGGTGGCTATTGATCTTTTGCTCCTCAGACCCAATATTATCCTTTAGTACAGCATAATTCCAATATTCAGATGACTGATGAATTTTGAATGTCGAGTAAATTTGAGAAAACATGAGGAAAACCGAGATATGCTTTTGTTCATAGAGGGAGTTATGTGAAACTTATTCCAACAAAAAGTTGATAAAAAATGACATAAAGACTCTTGAGAAATTCAGTATAATGTTAATAAGAACTGTGATTAGGGGAGTAATATACTTGGCCGAGAATGCTAGAAAACAAAACGAGCAAAATCAACTCGACTTGAAAGTATCAGAGGGGTGTAAACCCCAAGTAGTTCCAAATGCATTTAAAGTGATAAACGGTAATATTAAAACATTTAAGGAGGCTTCTGAGATGGTAGAACAGATTAATGAAACACCGATAAAACCGATTGTTCCTGCTGTTTTTGTCTATGTTACTGATGTGAAGAAATCAATCGATTGGTACTGCAAAGTACTCGGTTTACCGACTCCTGATACAGATCGAACCGATATTCATATTTTCGGTTTGGGGGAGAGTCAGTGTTCAAATATATTTTTACGCCGTGTAGATAAAGTAGAACCAACAACCCAACCTCTCTTTAGTTTGGATACACAGAATATTGAAGAAACATATCAATTCCTACATAAATTAAACATCGTTATTGAGCATAAGGACGATGAGGTTATCTGCTTTAAAGATCCTGATGGGAATGTTTTAATGGCATGCTCAATATGAGAACGTATTTGTTCAAGTATTGCGGATGAATATGCCATGTGACATATTTTGTTAAGCTAACGGGTAACGAGAGCTCAACATCCAAGATAACTAGGCTGCCGAGGAAACGATCGGCAGCCTAGTTAAGCTAATGGGCAGTTTTGTGAATTAAAAGTTGGTAAAATTGCTTATATGGTTTTCTTAAATGGGGCACAATTAATGAAACTTTTCACTAAGGTTGAAAAGAAAATTGTAATTTATGAATGCTTATTTCATTGTATAATCGACCGAACCCCTACGATTCAGTTGAACTATTAAAGTCTGACTACCCACCCTGCAGTTGCAAATGCGGATTCCCGAGTAAAATCGTACTTATTCGAAACGACCAACCATTTGTTAAAGGCCAAGACTGGTCACATTTTTATGATTAGAAGAAAAAAGAGTGATGCCCATTTCGCGACCCTCCAAGGGACAAAAATGTTGCTACACCCACTTTACCATAATTAATTATTCGAGCAATAGATACAACGGTTTCGTCGTTTGAGTTTCTTGTAAATTGCTTTTGACAAGAACTTGTACCTTTTGCCGAGTGAAGCGATGTAATTCATTAAACTAAAGGGCAGTTATCTGGAACTATTTTGACTTTGTGTTTTAGGTTGTTCACATACGGCATTTCGATTGAGCGCATTACATGTGGAGTGCGTGGTATTGATGTCGTGGTTGGAAAAATGAATGTGCGAAAAACCCTCGGCACCAATTTTCAGGTCGAAATTGTTCGCCATATAAGCTCACCTTTTCAAAAATGGCATGAAAAAGGAGCAACCTTTCGATTACTCCTAAAGAAGTACATGAATTTTATTACATCTCTTTATAGTACTTGACACGGTAATAAGAGCAATATCCAAGGATAAACAGATAGGCAAAAACTAATAGCAATACCACTATTAAATCTATAGCCATCAAGGCTATTGCTGTAATTAAGGCTCCAAGCACAAAAACCATCATGTCATATGCTTTCGCTTTTGCCCGATTAGCGATTGCCAAATTACGCTCATCTTTCTTGTCAATCTCTAGCTGCTTTGCTGCGGCGGGATCCTTCTTCATAGCGCTTTGGACGATTATTTCTCCCATACCGTGACCGAAAATACCACAGCCAAGCCCAACACAGATATAAGGCAACGCTCGCAGCATACCTTGTGGATCTTCAATTGTTTTGATGAAGTACAAACCACCTACTAGTAGTCCTACGCCTACAATGGTAAGAAAATAAGACGAAATAGTTTTTTTCATACATTTTCATCCTCCTCATAAATAAAGATTTCTTCGATACTCATACCAAAAAAACGAGCAATCTTGAACGCTAAAAGGATCGATGGGTTATAACGTCCGTTTTCCAGCGAACCGATAGTTTGCCTTGACACTTCAAGAGCCGTTGCTAGTTCTTCTTGGTTAATTCCGCGTTGCTTGCGGATTTCTTCTAAACGGTTGTTCAATGCGTTCACCTTCCTTATGGAAAGTTAGCTTTCCGTAAGGAAAGTATATCGTGCAACGCAAGCAATGTAAAGCGTACTTTCCATTTTGCTAAAGCTTTTAAATTCCAGAGGGGATGATATTGTCATTCGTCCGGGTTTTTATTCGGCTTTTCAATACCGATAAACCGCTTGAACACTACAAAAAGCTACGTGAGGTGAAGTGCCTCGTCAAAGGGATAAACGAGGATATAGTTTTTGCGACACCATCGAAATAAGTTTCCCCAATAGTAAAGTAACGGATAACGAAGTTGAATGAAGTGAACAGCCGTACGTTATTATCCTCGTAAAATAGAAAGTGATATTATTCAACTAACGGCGAACGTTACTTCAAAAGGGATCAATCACTGCTGTTGCAGTTAGCTGATCCCTTTTGTTCGCTGAAGTAGCAGGAAGGAAAGTTGGATTCTAAAAAGGTTTTCAAATAATTGACGGAGAATTGCACTTGAACCAGGACCATATTTATTCAAGGAAGCAGATTCTTTTATGAAAAGCCTTTTAGAAGAAATTCACTTTAACGATATACCTGTGAGTGATCTACAAGTGTCGCTTGAATGCTATCAAAAACATCTTGGATTTGTGCTTGGCTTTAAGAACAATGTAATGGGAGTATTGAAATTATCGAATGGGCCGGTATTAGTATTAAATAAGTCAGACACGTATTTAAGAGCAAACTGGTCTAATGAGGGAATAGCAAAACCAATAATTGGTTTTACCACTAATGAAATAAAAAAACTTCATGAAGGGCTTCGTATCGCTAGAGTATGTGTAACCGACATACGTGACGAAGGGATGGGATGGTTCTTTGAGTTCGAAGATCCCGATGGTAACATTTTTTCGGTACTGAAATACAATCTGTCATGACATCGAGATTATGCTTAAAGGTACAACAGCGGAATAGATAAAAGCAACGGAGTTGCCAGCGCAGATTGTCAACCTCGTTGCGCTAACGGACAGTTATGCATAATAAATGGAAATCTGAGTAATCAGAACACGGTTTTCCGTTTATGGTATGTTTCTTGGAAAGCGAGGGATACGTTACGTGAGAAAGACGGTAATCATCCTTATTGTACTTGGTTTTATTTTTTGGCTTTCTTATAAATTCATCGTCCATCAGTCTAGTGATGCTTTTACCATTGATGCGGCACATGGAACGGTAGAATCAGCAGCTCCCCAACTGAGAAATATAAAGCAGAATTATGGCTTTAGGCTTGTCAATATTGGTGTTAAAAAAGTAAAGCTGTTACAAATTGAGTTACTTGATTACCAAGGAATTAAGATAAGTGATCTCACGATTGACGGCAAACCTTTAAGTGCTCAAACCATTCCAAGTCACAGAGTATACTTCGGTAGAAACCCTTGGTTTGGATCAAACAGTTGGTCAACCAATAGTCAAGGAGTTAACATCGATTACATTATAGAATTTAAGGCGGAAATGATCAAAAATCCGCAAAACGTGTTCATAACATATTCATATATGGGTTTAAAACAAAAACAAAAAATAAAGATACCTGGTTCAGCTTAGGCTTTTAATAAAATATATACTGAATAGCCGTGATACAATAAAAGATCTAGGAGGTGTATTCCTGTATGAAAGAAAAAATAGCCTTATTTTTAATATCACTTTTAACATCATTTATTCTTTTTAGCACCCTAAGCATTTTAATGTTGACTTTAAGACCCTTCAGTGATTTAACGGCAGTATTTAGAATTAGTATACCGTTCGGATTTCTATGTGGCTCTTTATTTACAGTAATTGTCTTCTCTATTCAATGGTTTTATCTAAGAAAAGCAGGATTAAAGAAAAATGGAATAAGCGTAGTAAACTCGATTGAAATTGAGGTAGAAGGAGATAAAGAAGACATTTTTGCATTGTGCCTAAGGTCTATTAGCAACATAAAAAAATGCGATATCGGACAATTAAATAAGGATAAGGGTACTTTCACAGTCAATGTAAGAACAAACTGGCGAACTTGGGGAGACGTTATCCAATTTGAAATAAAACAAAACAATATAAATATATGTTTAGTTAAAATTACAAGCAGACCTAAAATGGGAACAACATTAATTGATTTTGGAAAAAATTTAGAAAACATTATTAAAATAACAAACTTTCTCAAGTCTAAAATAGAAATGAAAGTAATAGGTAACATAGTATCATAATTGTTCCGAGGGACGGGCAGGAGAGAGGATGGAGCTTTTTCAATTATTGATTTCGATGCTTATGATTGGGGCGACCCATTAGAGGAATTCTTTATATTGCCCAAGTTCACAATTCAAGTGAGTACATATTTTGCAAAAGGTCAAATTGCTGGATATTTTAACAACAAAATACCTGATAAGTTTGGCGGAAATATAATTTGTTTGTCGCTCTAAATCAGCATGCAAGTCAAATAGGTGGCGTAGCCTCGAATAACCTGCAATATGTTCGAGAGAGAACTCGGTACATAATTGAATCACATGACTTCAGAAATAATGGTGCTCCCGATTGGTTCAATAATTGCCATGTTTGAAAACACATTTTTCATTGAACGGGACACAAGAGCTCAATAAACTATACTACGAGGCTGCCGAGGATTATAATGCTCCCATAGGTTGAGACACGGGAGAGTGATAAATAAGTTATAATGAGACTATGGAAAAACGAAACCGATATACCCCAGAGTTTAAGACGAAGGTTGTGCTTGAAGTCCTGCAAGAGCAACAGACGGTGAACGAGATCGCTTTAAAGTATGAAGTCAGTCCGGTGATGGTGAGCCGGTGGAAAGCTGAGTTCATGGAGCGCGCTTCTACGGTGTTCGATAAGAAGACCGGTGAGACCGAAAAAATGAGAAAGGAGTACGAGAGCAAGCAAGAGAATCTAGAAAAGCTGGTAGGCCAACTCACGGTAGAGGTCGACTGGCTCAAAAAAAAATCTGGCCTTAAATGAAACCCTAGAAGCACGTAAAGCAATGGTTGAACGAGATAATGCGGACATTGTTGCTCAGTGTGAATAGAACGAGTATTTACCGCCCTTCCAAAGAACAATTGATGAGCGATCTCAACATCGAGATCATGCATCGAATGGATGAGATTTATATGAAGCATCCGCATTTTGGTTATCGAACCATGACAGCGTTCCTACGCGATCAGGGGTATCAGATCAATCGGAAGCGTGTGCGCCGCCTTATGAGAATTATGGGGCTTGAAGCGATTTATCCGAAGCCTAACTTGAGCAAACGACTTCATGCGAAGTACTGTCGTCCTTATATCCTACGGGGTCTTACGATCGACAGACCGAATCAAGTCTGGGGTATTGATATTACATACATTCGGATGGGAAAAGGTTTCATGTACTTATTCAACATCATCGATTGGTACAGCCGGAAAGTAATCGATTATGAGCTGTCCAGCACCCTGGAGAAAGGCTTTGTTCTCAAGTGTCTTAGACGTGCATTCAGCCGTTGTAAACCGGAGATAATGAATAGCGATCAAGGCTCCCATTTTACCAATGCTGCTTACCTTGACCTATTGGCCCAAGAAGGCGTGAACGTGTCGATGGATGGAAAAGGTCGAGCCACTGACAATAGTCGTACAGAACGATATTTCAGATCACTGAAGTACGAATGCATTTACCTAAATGAATTTGAAGACCCTCGCGCGCTGCGCAAAGGGATAGCTCGCTATGTCCAATTTTACAACCAGGAGCGCCCTCATCAATCGCTTAATGATGCAAAACCCAATCAATTCTATGCCCATAACATCGAAAAGATCGCATCCTAATTTACTAGATTACGAGAATGGAGGATATAACTTATTCCTCAGAAAATCGTGTCTTGACAATGGGGGGCATTACAGATCGGCAGCCTCGATATTTTTACACCGTTCTTGAAGGAGTTATAGTATAGTAAATATTGACATTTATTGAAAGGTGGATGCAAGGGTGTCAATTTTTATTACAGGCGGTACAGGGTATATCGGAAGCAAAACGGTTGATGTCGCTCTCCAGCAAGGCTATCAAGTTACGGTGATGACAAGAGATGCGGCGAAAGCGAAGGAACTACAGCATAAAGGCGCCAAAGCTTTGATAGGCGACCTGATGGTAGATGGTGACTGGCAAAGGGAATTGGCAAACGCTGAGTATGTAATTCACTTGGCTGCACCGCCTACTTGGGGGAAAAAGGTCACTACGAAGGTTGCCCAAAACTATCAAAAAGGGCATTACGACATGACCGTTCGACTGCTGGACAATGTCAACGAGGAACGGCTGAAAAAGCTGATTTATATTGCGGGCACCAGTTATTTTGGTGACGCTGGTGACGGGGAGCGGGTAACCGAAACGTTCCGTTCTCAGCCTAAAGGCTGGGGGCCCTATATCTCGCCTTCTGTTGAAATCCTACCGCAGTATATCAACAAAGGAATTCCGATTGTTTCGGCTTTTCCCGGACAAGTGTATGGAGCTGATTCCTGGTTCCCTCAGCTATTTCTGGAGCCGCTTGCGAAAAGTAAGCCGGTTATTGGTCTGATGGGTCATAATCCTTTATTTTCTCCCATCCATGTCCAAGATTGCGCTAGAGCATTTCTATTCTTGTTGGAAGCAGGGCAATCCGGGGAGAGCTATATTCTCGTAGACGAAAAGACGATCAGGAGCGGAGATATTACGACACTCGCTGCGAAAGCGCTTAGAGTGCCGGAGAAAAAGCGATATGTTCCTTCCTGGTTGTGTCGGTTGCTTCTTGGGCCAGTATTAACCGAATATGCTACATCCCATACTAATTTCTCAAATGAGAAATTAAAGAAAGCCGGTTTTACCTATCTATATCCGACGATTCAATCTGGAATTGCCGATGTAGTAGATGAATGGAAGAATCGTGTAAAAGCGTGACAAGTAACTTAAGGATAGAGCTAATGTTGAGCCTGTCAGTCTCCATACGCAGGCAGTTGTTTAACAGAGCTATGAAATCCTACAACGATGCTTTTTATTGCAGCTTTATTTAGATCAAGAGGCTTCTGATTCAGTGATGGTAACGGAATAGCCTAGTCCTTCAAGTCTGCGTATAGCATGCCGCACAATGGACTGTTGCCTTTGCTTATCAAAGTAGTCTTCCCTTAGATCAACATACATTTCTTTACGAGTTAGAAGGTAATCAATTAAGAAATTCAATTGGATATGATTATTTAAGCGATTTAAGACAATTCGGAAATATGGCATATAACTTATTAATGAATGTATCACATTAAAGGTTAACGGTATCAGTGGCCCGTCTACTTATGGGTGATCAACGGCGCGTGATGGCACGCATGGTTGCCGCAGCTGACAAAGGAGAACGAAACAATGAAAAAGTACATACTCTTCGATCATGATGGTGTTCTGGTTGATACTGAATTCTGGTATTACAAAGCGGGAGAACGCGCTCTGGCTGACATTGGATTTACCTTGGATAAAGATCAATACCTCCGCGACATGACCCAGTCATTGGGCACTTGGTCCCAAGCTAGGGCGGCAGGTATTGATGAACAGACCATCAGCAAGCAGCGTGAGGTCCGCAACGTCTATTATCAGGAATATCTAAGAACAGAAGCCATAGAGATTGAAGGCGTAGTTGAAACTCTAGCCGAACTGTCAAAGTACGTCCGCATGGCCATCGTGACGACTGCAAAACGTGCGGATTTTCAACTTATTCATGAAAAGCGCCAGATTAGACAATTCATGGAATTCGTCCTTGTTCGCGAAGACTACGAGCGCACCAAGCCGCACCCGGAACCATACTTGACCGGCCTAAAGCGCTTCGGAGCTACCAAAGAAGAGACCCTGGTTGTAGAGGATTCAAACAGAGGGTTGAACTCAGCCGTGGCGGCTGGTATCGACTGTGCTATTGTCCATAACGACTTCACAAAAACACATGACTTCTCACTGGCCAGCTATCGAATTAAGACTCTGATTGAACTAAAGGACATTATCCTGAATGTAACCTGAGAGAGCATTCGCCAGCGTGTCCCGTACTCACTTTAAAAGTGAAGAGCAGTGCGGGCGGCGCGGACTCACGTGATGCCCGTGGAACGTGGAGCTTGGCTGCTGTGTACCACGGCATGTTCGGGTTGGATTAAAGTGTGACCGTCCCGACTATGAAAGATATGGGATGAGGAAAATATTTACTATAGGGATCTTTCAGGACTTGGAAATTGACACAAATACACCTGCAATCATTGTGGGTGTATTTGTGTCAATAAATCGAATGGGTCATGATTGATTCATCATTGATGGTGATATTGTGTCATTGGACAATATAAGAAGGAAATGTCGGGGCTCACGCGTTGACTGGGAGGACCTGGACAGCATTCTTTACCATTTGGCAAGAAATGCAACAGATGCCGCGGAGGTGGATAAGAATCCGGCAGAACACCATATACGCAAAGAAATCTATGAGTGGATTCATGAACTGTTGCACTGCCTAAGCAGCAAAGAACGCGGCATTTTCAATGCTTACTTTTTTAGTCAGATAAGCCCGGATGAGATTGCCCAGATGTTCTCTATGACGACCGGTTCCATCTATAGGTATATCCACCGCTGCCGCCAGAAGCTCCACAAGGAGCACAAGCGCGTCTCTTTCGGCCTAATATCTGAGAAGGGTGGAAACGGATTAGCTTTGCAGAAAATGCTTTCGTTACCGGCAGTGCAGGCAAACAACCCCGTTCGGACGACGTTCGTCAGCAGTATCGGGCGCATACTCGCTGCACTCGGCGACCCCTGGGAAGTCACGGAGCTGATGGGGATGTCGACTTTGGCATTCCGCATGAAAATCTCGGACTATACGACATTGCAGACGGACTTTACGTGTTTGACTGGCGAGCCACGCTGCAGAGGCTAATGAATGATCTGGGTTATGAGGTAACGCTCCTTTGCGCACAGCTGGCTGATGCCGCTGTCCCACTGCTAAGGGCGGTGGAGCGGTTTCCGATCACACTCAGGATCGAGGAGGCGGTTATTCCTTTCATCCGCAGGCATATTGATGTCGGGAAGCCCTTGTTGTATTTCGATACGCAGGTTTCCAAGCCATATGTTCATGAATGGGCGGTAATTTACGGATATGACGACAAAGCACGCACCGTTCAACTCACCGATCCCGGGCGGCCGGAAGGAAAAATGATTTCATACGACTATATCATTCATAATCCCGTACGATTTTTGGCTAGTTTCAGCCGTAAACAGAATCAGTCGATACCCGAAAACACAGCAGGCTCGAGCAAGCAAACGGTCATCGAACAAGCGCTTCGAACAATCCGATTCGCTACTGACTATGCAAGACGCGGCTGCGACTTCCTGCCGCGCACTCAGCAGCATGCCACCGAAATAAATCGGCGGCATGAAACCATTAGCCATATATTAGGGGGTGTTATGAGAATTTATGTCTAAAATCATCTTATTTAGGGGTAAGTCTGGGACTGGTAAATCGACATTATCAAATGAACTTGGTAAAAGACTCAAACTACCTGTATTACATAAGGATGACATTTACGATTCAGTTGCAGGTTTTGTCCCCGAACATGATTTGAGAAACAAAGTATGTTTCGATTTTCTGTATCGGTTCTTACAAACCGTTATTGATTCTGGTGCAATGATTATACTTGATTTCGGTTTGAATAATACTGAGGAAGTACGGAGATTTAAGACCTGGATCGAGGAAAGAGGTGGGGAATTAATAACATTCTTATGCACATGTAGTAATGAGTCAATTTGGTCTGAGAGACTTGCTGAACGAAGTGTAAATCCATTGCCTAATCAGTTGATTACTAATTTGACCGAACTCAAAGAATATTATAAGAAATTTAAGACTGAGAATCTTGAAGGAGAATTGATTTTGGACACGGTCGAGGAATTAAAATCACTAACTCATCGAGTCGAAACTTTTATTTTGGAACGAAAAAATTGATTAACGGATAACAAGAACGAGGCTGCCGGCATGAATCGGTAGCCTCGTTGACGTAACGGGCAGGAATCCTAAATATATCTTTGTGGAATAATAGGGTGAAATTAGTATGGACCTACTGTATATTTCTCTTAGAGATATAACATTAATTGGGATTAGAAAGTAGGTACAAGGGGTGAGCGCTATCGTTGTTTCTATAAGCGGTCCTTCAGGTTCAGGCAAAAGTAGTCTAGTCAAAGCCGTTGTTAAAATACTTACGAATGAATGTTA
>FWWL01007538.1_pt1 | contig 14738 bp, 12 predicted proteins | sample 2228331 | NCBI WGS metagenome assembly FWWL01 (sample SAMEA103939775, study PRJEB20133) | metagenome
TTTTTCGTGTTTATATGTTTATATGGCGTAATCTGATTACGACATATTGATAGGGCGTAATCTGATTACGAGAGATTATGTTTATATGGCGTAATCTGATTACGAGAGATTAGGATTTTTCTATTAAAGGGACGAAGGTAAAGCCAAAATATTCTTTTTCAAGGAATTCTTCATTATTAATTTTTTCTAAAACAAAAATACTATTTTTAACAGGAGCAACAATTCTGCCACCGATTTTTAATTGTTTTTTCCAGGCTTCGGGAATTTTTTGAGCGGAAGCGGCGGCAATAATTTTATCAAAAGGAGCAAAAGGCTCATAACCTCTACTTCCATCATCATTAATTACTTTAACCACATTTTTTTCAAGAAAATTATATTTTTTCACATTTTCCTCGGTCATCTGAGCTAATTCTGGAATAATCTCAATAGCAATAACTAAAGGTTCTTCAATTTTTTGATTCAAATTTCTGCTGACGATATAAGCAAGAAGAGCTGTTTGCCAACCAGAACCAGAACCAACATCTAAAATTTTCTCCCCTAATTTTGGTTGAAGCATTTCTAACATAAAAGCAACCGTTAAAGGTTGAGAAATTGTTTGGCCAAAACCAATCGGTAAAGGATAATTCCCATAAGCTTCATCTTTTAAAGTTTCAGGAACAAAATCTTTTCGATCAATATTTTGAAAAGCTTCAATAATTTCTGGAGTTTTCAAATAACCTTCCTCAATTAATTCTTTTAAAAGTCTTTCCTTGGTCATAATCTTTTTTTAAAATCTTCAATGACATCTAAAGATAAAGGCGATTTTCCTCCCGAGAGAGCTAAATAATAAGAAGTCCAATAACTTAACAAAACTGAGGAGAAGATATTTTCAAGTTTATCTTTTTGGCGGTTAATTTTAATAAGCTGAATGGGTATTAAATTTTTAAGAAAAATTTTCATCAAAAGTTTCATCCTTTTTTTAATTTTGAAATGGTCCTCCTGATCGTAAAGAAGAAGAAAATAAAAATATTTAGTTAATTGATTCTTTGAAACTAAATCAACAAAACCAGCCATTTCATTATGATTAAGTTCTGGGAAAAAGTTAGAAAAAGCAGGAATTTTAGCCGTTTCGTTGAATTCAATTTTCCATTGATAAGCAAGACCAAAATTTTCAAAAGAAGAATAAATCACGGGTATAAAACCAATTAATTTTTTCGCTAATAATTTCCCTTCTTTCTCAAATTTTTTTGGCTTCAAGAGATAGGCTAAATTTTCAACCTTTTTTAAAGCCTTTGGTTGAACAAAAAGAGTTAAAGCTTTAAAAGAATAACCTAGAGCCAATCTTGGTGGAATTGTCTTATCGGGAAGGAAAATATAAGGAATTTTATTTTTTTTAGCTAAATTTAAAAGTTTGCCGCCACTAGTAATGACCCCTAAAGAAAGATTATTTTTTAAAGCCTGATGAAAAAAGTCTAAAGTTTCCTCCGTATTTCCTGAAAAAGAACTGGCAATAAAAAATCTTTCTCTTTTTTCTTTTTGATTAATTAAAGGCAAGTGATAATTGTTATAAATCATAAGATCAATTTCTGGTTGCCAAACTTTTAACAAATCAGCGGCTAAATGAGAACCACCCATCCCACCAAGGACAAATTTTTTAAATTTTCTTTTAATTTTTTCTTGATTAACAATTTTTAAATCAGCTAAAAATTGAAAAGGAAAATTTTCAATAATTTGTTTCATTTTTTTAATTATACCGAATAAAAAAATCTTCAAAAAGATTTAAAGGTTTTTTAAAAACAGAAAAAACTTTTTCAACTCTTGCTAAAGGCGGTCCTTTTTTTAAATTTAATAAAAATAATTGTAAGGATTTTTCTCCGCCTTGAGCGACGACCTCAACTGTATTTCTTTCAGTATTTCTCACCCATCCTTTTAAATTTAAAAAATCAGCGTTTTTTTTAACGAAAGAACGAAAATTAACCCCCTGAACCAGACCAAAAAATTCAGCAAAAAGTTCAAAAAAATCTTGATCAAAATCTTCAAAACTAACAGCAGATTCAAGAAAATAATCACCAATTCTTAATCTTTTCAAACCAGCTAAATAAGCCCCAGTTTTCAGTCTTTGGCCTAAATCATGAGCTAAAGAACGAAGATAAACACCTGATCCGGTAATTACTTTTATTTTTAAAAAAGGAGGCTGATAATCAAGAAGGTTAATAGATTTTATAAAAACTTTTTTTGGCGGTAATTCAATTTTTTGAGCTAAACGAGCCCAAAAATGAGCTGGCTTCCCTTTAATTTTGATATTAGAATATAAAGGCGGTTTCTGAAAAACTTCTCCTTGGAAATCTTGAAGGATATTTTTAACTTCTTCAAGAGAAGGAAATTTTTCAATTTCTTGAGGAAACAAAGGCCCTTCTTCATCATAAGTTTCAGAAATGACTCCTAATTTGATCAAGGCTTCATATTCTTTTTCTTCTTTTTTTAAAAATTGGTTTAATAATTTTGTTCCCTGCCGGCCAATGCCTAAAATTAAAAGCCCTTCAGCTAAAGGATCTAAAGCACCTCCATGACCAATTTTCTTTTCTTTTAATCTTTTTTTCAATTCTCTAATGACCCCATAGGAAGTCATCCCTTTTGGTTTATTAAAAAGTAATAACCCCTCCATATTTTCAATCCTTTAAACTTTGCCTTATTAAATTTAAATTTAAAATCATTCTTCCTTCAGAAATATCTTTTTCAAAATAATAAACCGGTTGACCACTTTCAAACCAAAGATAACCATAGGGAGCAACTAATTTTAAACTCAATTTTGAATTAACTCCTGATTGTTTTTCATAAATAAATTGGTAAGGAATTCTTGAAGAAAAATTAAATTTTGATTTTGGTTTAATTTGGTAACGGACTTCTAAATCTTTTTGCTCACCAGGAGGAATAATCAACCAAGTGCCAAAAACGGTTTTTCCAAAAATTTCTCCAATCCAAGTTTGATATTGACTGGAATAAAACAATTTTGATTCAAAGGATTTAACATCATTATCAACTAAATAATTTAAAGCTTCGTAATTAACCTCTTTATATTTTGAAGGTGGCTTTGAATTTCCTTTTAAATAAATTAAAGAAGCATTTGGATTAACAAAAATCTGAAGATAATTTTGATTAATTTTGCGCCACCAAGGTTCTTTTTCTTTATCTCCTTCATGAATTCTTCTAATAATTAAATTATTAAAAGAACTACCATCAGTATTTAAACCAACTTCAAGTTCAATTTCCTGTTTGATGAAAGCGTCACTTTTCCCTCCTTCAATATTAGCATTGACGACAGCTAAATAATGACCAAAAAAATCAGAAGGCAATTCATAAACCGAACCACTCATATTTTGAGCTACAAAAAATTCCTGAAAACTTTTATTTCGAGCAAATAACATAACATCTTTTTCTTGAAGATGAGTTAAAAATATTTCTAAAAGTTTTTCTCTTTCTTTTTGACTCAAAGTTTCAATTTTTTCTAAAATAATCGGGGTTAAAATCTTTAAAATCCTTTTTGGATAACCAGCTAATTTATCCTGGCCAGACTCGATTTCTTTTTGAAGTTCTTTTAAAAGATTATTTTGATCAAGGGTTAAATTATATTCTTCAAGATAGATTGGGCCGATAAGAGCTAAAAGACTTTTAAGGACATTAATATTTATCGCGATAACGAAATCAAATTTTATATTTTGTTCCTGATAAATTTTTGAACTTTCCATAAAAGAAAGAATTTTTTGAGCTGATAAAGGAAAATCAAAAAACCAATTAGCATCCCGAGTTTGCCAGTTATAATTTGTAACTTGAAGAGGTTCCGGGGGAACAACTTTTAAATCAAGTTGACCATCAGCATCATAAATATCTCGGACATCAATAAAATAAAGCTGACCTTTCCTTATGACAACGTCAGCGTAACTGCCAATAAAACCACCTGTTGGTCTAATTTCGGCTGGGTTTTGGAAAATTAAAAGAAGATGAAGATCTTCCTTCCGATTTAAAAGATCAATAACATTTTCAAGAAAATTTTTCCATTTATAAAAATAGGGACTAAAAGAAAGATATTGTTGGGTAATAAAATTATTAATCGAACTAAAACCAGGAAAAATTTGTTTAAAAAAAGAAGTTGTTTTTTGAATTTTTTCAATATTTATTCTTGACGATTCTATTAAATCTTTAATTTCTTTTAATTGATTGATTAATTTTTGACCATCATTTCTAAAATAATAAAAACCATTTACTTTTAAATCATTTAAAATTTGACTCATTTCTAAAATCTGATTATTCAAATTTTTGATTTGAGAAAAAAATTGAGTCGCTTCCTTAAAAGGAGGTAAAAGGAAGCCGGCAAGTTCAATAAACTTTTGATTTTGGAATTTATCAAAAATAGCTGATAATTCCTTTAAAATCTTTTGATTTTCCTCTAATTTTGAAAATGCCTGAAAGGGCTCTAAATTTTTAAAAGCTTGAAAGGAAGCTAAAAAATTATTAAAAACTTGATGCCCCTTAACTTCGAAATCAGTTTTTAAATCTTGATAATAAAAAAAAGTTAAAACAGAAAAACTAAGAAAAATCACAAAAAATATGGGGATTAAAAAGGTTAATCGAAAAGAGCGATGACGATAAATAATAAAAGGTTCTTCAGAAAAATTTGATAAATTAATTAACCGCGGGCGACTTCGATAACTTAAACCAGGTTTTTTCACGTCAACTAAAGCAGGATCGATATTTTTTATCGGAACGATTTTAGACATAATAAAAATTCTTGAGCGGTTTTATCCCAATCGAACCTTTTAACGTTTTCAAAGCCTTTAACTTTTAATTCTTTTCTCAAACGGTCATTTGTTAAAACAGCTTCAAGAGCTGAAGTCAGTTCATAAACTCGATGAGGATTAACTAAAATTGCTGATTTACCAAGAATTTCTGGAAGAGAAGTTTGATCAGAAGCAATCACAGGCAGACCACAAGCTTGGGCCTCTAAGGGTGGAAAACCGAAACCTTCAAAAAAAGAAGGATAAACAAAAACAGAAGCGGTATTGTAAAGAACTAAAGCTTCTTCTTCACTCACTTGACCTTTGAAAATAATATCAGAAAAATAAACCGATTCTTGAGCTTCTTTTAAAATTTTATCATAAAGCCAGCCAAAACTACCAGCTAAAACTAATTGAAAATCTTGGAATTTTTTATTATTTTTTTTCAAAAGATTAAAAGCCTGAATAAGAGTTGAAATATTTTTTCTCGGTTCAATAGTTCCTAAATATAAAATAAAAGGCCTTGAAGGTAAAGGAAAATCTTTTGGTTGATAAAATTTATTAACCCCCGAATAAATTCGAATCACCTTTTCTGGTCTTAATTTGAAAGTTTTTAAAATATCTTCCCGGGTAAAATCAGAAACAGCGATAATTAAACCAATTTTTTGAATTTGTTTTTCAAGATTTTGACGCCAATGCCACAATCTTTCGCGATAACCAAAAAATTCGGGAAAATGAACAAAAGAAAGATCATGAATGGTCATTATTCTTTTTTGATATTCCTTAAAAGCTAAAATATTGATGTTTGGTTGAAAAAAAATATCAGCCTTAATAAACTGATCAATTTTAGGAAAATTTAAAAAACGAGTTAATAATTCTAAAAATCGATTAGGTAAATGATAGTTAAGAATTTTAATATTTTTAAAATTAAAATCAATCTTTCTTCTTTTTCGAAAGCTATTTAAAAATAAAAGATATTCGTTTTCTTGATCAATTTTTAAAAGGTGATTCAAAAGATTTTTAGTATATTCAAAAATCCCTGAAATTTTTTGATTGTTTAAAACCCGAGCGTCGATAAAAATGCGCATATTTTTCTTTTAAATTCATCTTTAGAAAATCTTTTTGCTCTTTGGGCGATATAAAAACGATCAAAGGACATCTTTTCAATTTTTCTGACAGCTTCAATAATAGCTTCTGGCGTTTGATATTCAAGAAAAATACCTGTTTTATTTTCTTCAATAATTTCTTTTGCCCCGCCTTCCTTAAAAGCAATCACTGGTAAACCACAAGCTTGAGCTTCAGCGGCGACTAAACCAAAATCTTCAATTTGAGGAAAAATTAAAGCCTTTGCTTGATTATAAACTTCTCTTAATTCCCAATCCTCAAGATAAGGAATAAATTCGATTAAAGAAGAAGTGGCGATTTTTTTAAGTTTTTTAAACTCTGGACCTCGCCCAACAATTTTTAAAGGAAGATTTAAAAAATTAAAAGCTTTAATCCCTAAATCAAATCCTTTGTAATATAAAAGTCTTCCGACCATTAAATAAAAATTTCCTTTCCCAGCAATTTCTGGTTGATAATAAAAAACTTGATCATCAACTGGTGGATAGATGACCACAGCTTCTCTTTGATAATATCTTTTAATTTTTTGAGCAATAAAGGAGGAGTTGGCAATAAAAACATTAACTTTCTCAGCGCTTTTTTTATCCCATTTTCTTAACCAACGGGCAATTGGCCAGCCAATAAATTCTTTCAGGGGTAAAGGAGCAAATTTTAAATTTTTTAAATATTCAATTTCCCAGGCATAACGAAGAGGGCTATGACAATAAGAAATATGATAAGGAGGATTAGGATTTTCTTGATATTTAAAACCTTTAGCATAACCAGAAGTGCTCGAAATAATAAGATCATATTCTTCTTTAATATTCATTAATCTTGAAGCCAGGGGCATTAAAGGAATAAAAAGACGATGATGATTTCTTATAAAAGGAAGGTTAAGAAAACTTGTTTTTTTTACTTTATCTTTAAACAAACCTAAAGTCTTTTTTTCATCATAAAGAAGAGTATAAAGATCGGCTTGAGGAAAAATTTCTAATAAAACCTTAAGAACTCTCTCGGCGCCGCCAAATTGGTTAAGATAATCATGAAAAATAGCTACTTTCATCTTTTTTAATAATAATTAATTTTTTTGAAAAACTAAACACCGGTTGGATCAGAAAAAAGAATCCAAATTGTTTTTAAAATAATTTTAAAATCTAACCAAAGAGATTGATTTTTAATATAATAGCTATCATATTCAAGTTCTTTTAAAAAAGGAAGCTTCGAACCACCCATAACTTGAGAAAGACCAGTAACTCCCGCTTTAAATTGAGGAATAAACTTAAATTCTTCAGGATATTGAGCTACTTCTTCTGGTTCATGAGGTCTTGGTCCAACAAGAGAAAGTTCTCCTTTTAAAACATTAATTAACTGGGGAAATTCATCAATTCTAAATTTTCTTAAAATCCGACCAACTTTGGTCACTCGCGGATCATTTTTAATTTTAAAAAAGGGTCCATCTTTTCTTTCGTTCAGAGGCATTAAAACTTTTTTTAACTCATGGGCGCCTTTTATCATTGTTCTAAATTTATAAATCTTAACTACCTTGCCTCCACTAATTCGATCTAATTTTATTAAAAAGGGCCAACCATCTTCCAAAATAATTGCCAAAGCGATCAAAGGGACAAAAGGGCTTATAAAAATTAAGCCGAAAAGAGCACCTAAAATATCAATAATTCTTTTAGTCATTTTAAGGAATAATGATGACAAATTCACCTTTTAATTTTTCTCCTTGAAAGTAATTAATCATTTCTTTTAAATTTTCTTTTTTAATTTCCTCATGAAATTTTGTCAATTCATGGCCAATAATCACTCCATAACTTTCTCCAAAAATCTCAGAAAGTTCTTTTAAAGTTTTTTGAAGACGATGAGGAGCTTCGTAAATCACAAGGGGTCGGATCTCGATATTTTTAATTTTTTCAAAAAATTCTTTTCTTCTTTTTTTATGAGGCGGATAGCCTAAGAAGGTAAATTGATTAGCCTTAATTCCTGATACCGAGAGGGCGGCAATTAAAGCACTTGCTCCTGGAATAGGAATAACTTTAACTTCTTTTAATTCTTTTTGAACTAAAGAAACTAATTTAAAACCAGGATCAGCGATATTAGGCGTCCCGGCATCACTGACTAAAGCAATTTTTTTACCTTTTTTTAACTCCTTTTTTATTTTTTCCCATTTTTTTTGACTTAAAAAATCCTGATATCTTTCAAGGGGTTTTTTTATCTGATAATAATTTAAAAGTTTTTTAGTTACCCGCGTATCTTCGGCTAAAATTAAATCAACTTCTTTTAAAACTTCCAAGGCTCTTAAAGTAATATCTTTTAAATGACCAATTGGTGTTGCCACAATATAAAGAAAACCCATTTTACTTTTTATGAGTAAAAATTTTGATTTTTCTTTTTTGAATTTTTAAATAATGACGATAACGAAATAAAGCTGGTGTTCGATAAGCCGGTTGATTTGGTCGATTTCCAACTTTATCGTATCTTTTCATAGATTAATTTTATTTTTTAACTATCTTCGATGTTTATTTAAAGCAGCTAAAATTATCCGATCCAATAATTGAGAAAAAGAAATTCCTAAAGCGGCTGCTTGTTGAGGAATTAAACTCGTTTCGGTCATTCCCGGAATAGTATTTGTTTCTAAAACATAAATTTTTTTATCTTCCCCTAAAATCATATCTGTTCGAGAAACACCTGAACAACCAAGAATCTTGTGAACCGCTAAAGCAACTTTTTGAATTTCTTTATTTAAAGAAGAAGGTAATGGTGCCGGGGTAATTTCTTTACTTGCTCCTGGTTCATATTTTGCTTGATAATCAAAAATTTTAGATTTTTTAGGAATAATTTCTGTTGGAACTAAAGGATAAGCCGAATCAGGCCAACCATAATCTAAAACACCGCAGGTGACCTCTCTTCCTTTTATATAAGGTTGAATAATGGCTTCTCGAGTCAAAGAAAAAATTTCGTTAAAAGCACCGGTTAAACCAAATTCATTTTCCACTAAAGAAACACCAATACTTGATCCTTGATTATTTGGTTTAATCACCACCGGATAGCCAAAATAGTGTTTAATTTGATAAGCAATAAAACTAGGGATTTTTTCCCATTCCATTTTAGTCACTAAAAAAGATGGGGGGACAATTAAATCATGAGCTTTTAAAACTTTTGAAGTGAGGTATTTATTCATGGCTAAAGCACTGGTAAGACTTGAAGAACCATTATAAGGAATTTTTAAAGACTCAAGAAGACTTTGAATCGTGCCATCTTCACCATAAGGACCGTGCATAGCAATAAAAGCGAGATCAAAATTTTTTAATTCTTCAATTTCAATCGGCCATTGACCATTTTTATCAATCAAAATTGCCTCAGGATGATATTTTTCACGATCAAGATATTTCAAAACATTTTCTCCACTTTTTAAAGAAACTTCGTATTCCGAAGAAGGGCCACCCATTAAAACAGCAACTTTTATTTTTTCTTTTTTATCCACAATAAAAATCATTGACTCAATTCATTATAATTCAATATAATAACAATTGCCAGCCTAAAATAACTGATTTGTCGGCGCGCGAGACAAATTAAGTATTTTAGCGTTGGCAAGGCGCGCGTCTTTTAAAAACAGGACCAATTTGGAAGACGGAAATAATCGTTTGCCTTAAGTTAAAAGAAAATTGCTCTTTTGACATAAATTAAAAGGCAACAACGTCTTCCAAAAGGTCCTGTTTTTATTTTAAAAAATTATCTTCCGTGACACTTTTTATACTTTTTTCCCGAACCACACCAACAAGGATCATTTCGTCCGATTTTTCCTAAACTTTTAGGTGGTTCTTGAGTTTTTATTTCAATTTTTATTGCCTCAGGATTAATTTCTAAAATTTTTTCAATCAATTCAGGAGCGTTTTTATTAAAATTATCTTTTAATTGACTAAAAAGAGCGTGAGCTTCTTTTCGATATTCAACAATTGGTTCTTGATGAGCATAAGCCCGGAGACCAATTGATTCTTTCAAAAATTCTAAATTTTCTAAATGATCCATCCATAAAATATCTAAAAGACGAACAAGCTGCTGGGCAATTAAAATTGATTGTTCTTTTGTAAATTCTTGGGGGATTTTCTCTAAATTTTTATTTTGATTCTGAAAAATTTTTTCAATAATTGGTTTAATTTCATTTTTTTCACCAGCTTCTAAAAACTCAATTCTTTTTTGATAAATAAAATTTCTTTGTTTATTCAAAACATCATCAAAATCAAGAAGATAACGCCGAAGATCAAAGTTAATTCCCTCAACTCTTTTTTGAGCTTGAAAAACAAGTTGAGAAACAATTTCTGATTCAATCGGTAAATCATCAGGAAGATTAAAACTTTCCATCAATTCTTTAACTTTTTCACCACCAAAAATTCTTAAAAGATCATCCTCTAAAGAAAGAAAAAATTGAGAAGAACCAGGATCACCTTGACGGCCAGCTCTTCCTCTTAATTGATCATCAATTCTTCTTGCTTCATGTCTTTCAGTGCCAATAACATGAAGACCGCCTAATTCTTTTACTTTTTGAGCTTCTTGAGGATCGGGAGGATTACCCCCTAAAATAATATCAACACCTCTTCCCGCCATATTCGTAGCCACAGTAACAGCTTTTAATTTTCCAGCTTGGGCAATGATTTCTCCTTCTTTTTCGTGATTTTTAGCATTTAAAAGATGATGAGGAATACCGGCTTTTGTTAAATATTGAGAAAGAATTTCGTTATTAGTAATCGAAGTCGTTCCAACTAAAACTGGTTGTCCTTTTTCGTATCTTTTTTTAATTTCCGCGACCACAGCTTTGTATTTTGCTTCTTTAGTTTTATAAATGACATCAGGGAGATCCTTTCGGATCATTGGTTTATTTGGAGGAATGCTCACAACTTCTAAATTATAAACCTTATGAAACTCTTCGGCTGAAGTCTGAGCGGTTCCAGTCATCCCAGCAATTTTTTCATATAATCTAAAATAATTCTGAATAGTAATTTGAGCAAAAATTCGATTCTCTTCTTTTATTTTCACTCCTTCTTTAGCTTCAATCGCTTGATGAAGACCACCAGAATAACGGCGACCAAAAAGGAGCCGACCAGTAAATTCATCAACAATCACCACTTCACCGTTTCTGACAACATAATCTTTATCCCGATGAAACAAAGCTTTCGCTTTTAAACTTTCTTGAAGATAATGAACTAATCGCAAATTTTCCAAGTCATACAAATTTTGAAGACCTAAAATTTTTTCAACTTTTTCAATGCCCGCTTCCGTAATATTAACGGCTTTTTGCTTTTCTTCAACAATATAATCTTTATCGGGTTCAAGTTTTTCAACAACTTTAGCAAAAATTTTGTAATATTCGCTTGATTGTTTATCAGGAGCAGAAATAATTAAAGGTGTTCTTGCTTCATCAATTAAAATACTATCAACTTCATCAATAATCGCATAATAATGACCTTTTTGAACTCGATCCTCGAGACTGAGGACTAAATTATCTTTTAAATAATCAAAACCAAATTCATGATTAGTCCCATAAATAATATCTGCCTGATAAGCTTCTTTTCGAGAAATTGGTCTTAAAAATTCTTCAAAAACCTTAAAACCTCCCAAAATATCTCTTTCCTTTTCAATTTTTTCTAATTCTTTACCTAAAATTTTTTCTCGAGTATATTCAGGATCATATTGAAAAGAAAGTTCGTGAACCAAACAAGCTACTTTTAGACCTAAAAAATGATAGATTTGACCCATCCAAACAGTATCTCTTTTAGCTAAATAATCATTGACAGTAATAATATGCACTCCTTTTCCTTTTAAAGCATTAAGATAAGCCGGCGCCGTTGCCGTTAAAGTCTTGCCTTCGCCGGTTAACATCTCCGCGATTTTTCCTTGATGAAGAACAATTCCACCCATTAATTGGACATCAAAAGGTCTTTGACCCAAAGTTCTCACACTGGCTTCTCTCACTAAAGCAAAAGCTTCCTCTAAAATATCATCTTCTGATTCTCCTTTTTGAACTAAATCTTTTAGCTCAAGAGATCTTTTTAAAATCTCTTCCTTCGACATCTTCTTGACTTTTGGCTCAAGGTGATTGATCTTTTCAACTCTCTTTTTTAACCTATTTAACTCTAAATTAACAAAAAAATTTTTAAAAAATTTTATCATTTTCCAAAATAATAACTTCTTCCTCTAATTTAATTAAAAATTTTTCATAGACCTTTTCTTTAATAATTTGAATCAATTTTTTGACCTCTTGAGCTTTTGCTTCGCCTAAATTAACAATAAAATTTGGATGTTTTTCGGAAATCATAGCCTGGCCTTCTCTAACTCCTTTCAATCCAACTTCACTAATTAAAAAGGCTGTGGGAATAACCGGAAAGGGATCAATTTTTATCGGGGCTTCAAAAACTAGTTCTGGATGATTTTTTGGAATAATTCTCACTTTATCTTCTTTTAAATAATCAATTTCTCCTTCAATTGAAGCTAAGGGGACATTTTTAAAAATACTTCCGATATTTGGATATTCTAGAGGATGTTTTTCCTCTCGGTATTTTATTTTTTCTTTAATGATTTTTTCAATATCTTTTTTATCACCTTTTTCTAATTTTAAAACCGTTTCTAAAATTATTTCATCATTTTTTTCTTTAAAAATACTTGAGCGATAATTAAAATGACATTCCTCTTTTTTCCTTTTAATAATAACTTCAGGTTGATCAATTTGAATACTTATTACTTCTTCAACAACATCCTTTATTTCATAACCAAAAGCACCAGCATTTCCTCGAATAGCTCCTCCTAAAGTTCCAGGTAAACCGCCTGCCCATTCTAAACCTTTTAAAGAATTTTCGAGGCAAAAATTTAAAAGTTCTTCAATCATTACCCCGGCGCTAACTTTTAATAAATTATTCTCAAGCTCAATCTTTTTTAAATTAATTTTTATCACCACCCTTTCTAAACCTTCATCAGGAAATAAAATATTCGATCCCCCACCTAAAACAAAAACTGGATAATTAACTTTTTTTGAAAAATCTAAAGCTTCTTTAAGTTCTTTAAAATTAAAAACTTCAAAAAAATATCTTGCTGGCCCGCCTATTTTATAATAAGAATAGTCTTTAAGAGGAACATTTTCTTTCATTTTGAAGAAAAAACGCGGCCAAGTTGGTGACCTCCGATTTATTTTTTTTACCAAAATTTGGTGAGTGCTCTCCCTTGGCCGCGTTTTTATTATAATTTAAAAAATAAAAAAATACCACCCTGGGTTTCCAGGGTGGCTCGGAGGGGACTTTCCTTAAATTTCTCTTCAACTTTTTAAGTTGAAGGATAAGGAAAGTCTCGCACTCACCAATTATATTATAACAAATTAAATTAAAAAAACAAGAAATAAAAAATTTTGATCTTTAAATTCTATCAAATTTTTTCTTTTTCAACCTCTCTTCTTCCTTAAGATCGTAAATTTTTGATGCTTCCCAGGCAAGTTCATAAATTTTCTTTTCAGCATTGGCTATTTCTTCGCTTTCAATCACGACTCCAAATTTTTCTTTCAAGCCAATATAAGCTACTTTATTATCATAAATATATATTTCAGGACTGATTGAAAATTTTTCTGGAGGCATCAAATGAATTTCTCTTTTGTATTCCTTTTGAACTCTTTTTAAATGAAGACCATAAAGACTAGTGGGAATTATCGATCTAATGAAAATACCTTTTTGAGCTCGGCGTCTAAAATATTCTTCGGCATATTCTCCTAAAACATCTTTAATATTTTCTGTGGAAGCATAAGCTCGAATTTCTTTTTCTTTGCAAAGCAAACTATCTTCATAAATTGCCTTGAGTCCCTCTATTCCCTCATAATATCTTACCCGCGGTTTTAAATTTGATCTTTGATAAAGAGCTCTTAACTCTGGTATGGAAAGATTTATTTCTTCCCACTTTCTTTGCCATTCCTCTACTATTTTTCCTAAATAATGACTTAGAATCTGAGGATCTTCAGCTAAATAAAAAGTTCTTTTTTGTCTTTTTGTCATACTTACTAATCCCTTTTTCTGCAAAGAAGAAAGAACATGATATCCTGAAGTTCGATTGATTCCGGCTTTTTTTGCTATCTCAGCTACTGTCAAAGGACCAGATTCCAAAAGTACCCGATAAACCCGGTCCTCCTTTTCTGAAAAACCAAGATTTTGAAAATTAATCATCATAAATCAATTTAACAAAATCAAGAAAATATGTCAATAATTGTCAACATTTAGTGAATTTAAATTAAAAATAAAGCTAAAATAAAGGATTTTTAAATAAAATATAATTTTATTCTATCTTTTTATCGTTAAAATAAATTGACAAAATTTTGAAATTATATTATTAATAATAAAAGCAAATTTAAAAATAAAAAAAGGAGGATGCCATGAAAATAAAATTTTTTATTCTGGCCGTTCTCGTTCTATTAACGCCTCTAGCTTTCTCCCAAGATCAAGATCAAGATTATAAGAAAAACTTTGAGAAAGCAAGAGAAGAATATTTTAAAGAGTTAATAAGAAAAAGAGAAGAATTAGTCACGAGGTTGAAAGATTATTCTACTGATAAATTCATAGATGGAAAAGAAATGAGAGAAATAAAAGCAATGTTAGAAGATTACGAAGAATATATAAATTATAAAAAAAGAATTTTTGAAGAAAAAGAAGAAGAAGAATTTGACAGGCTAGTAAAGATAATCCATGACTCTTATGGTGTGGGACCAATTAAACGATGGATTGATCCCTCCCCCTACCAAGCTATTGCCCAGTTAACTGGAATGTATGTAGCAAAGGCTGGTTGGTACTTTTCTTTTTTTAATTTCTTCTTCTTTCTATCTATTTTATCTTTTCTTTTTGGACTTATTCGTTTGTT
>FWWL01007548.1_pt1 | contig 14737 bp, 11 predicted proteins | sample 2228331 | NCBI WGS metagenome assembly FWWL01 (sample SAMEA103939775, study PRJEB20133) | metagenome
TCTCCGGGTTGTCTGCAAAACCCCCGGAATCACAGGAACCTCAGCCGCTCAACCCCTTTCGAAACGGCCTCTTAGCCATCAGCGGCAAAGCATTGAACAGGACTATCCTGATGATGCTCCGGATCGTATCCGGAGCATGCTCTCGACCTATGCCGCCTTCAACGCCGATTTTGTTGCCAATGGTTTCGGCGACTACATGAATGTTGATTATGTCGGCCATTTCCACGACCGCTTTGCCATGCTGCAAAAGGAGGACCGTGACAACTTATACGAGATGCTCAGTTGGGCCGGTGACGTTCCTGGCAACCTTCTAAACGAAGCAATCGACCTATTGAAAAAGAATGGCATTCCGCCAAGTCAGAAGCGCGCCGAACTGGCACGGCGGATCATTTGTGAATCCAGAATGGTAGCAGCCGCTGTGGACGGCGAGAGCACTGTCTATGCGCTCGAAAAGCTTCTGGCACTAGTCGCATCACTGGTGCCAGCTGGTTCGCCAAATCTCCATCCTAACGGTCAAATGCACGTTGCATCGCCACCCACTCAGCCGACGAGTGACACCCCACTTGCGGGTGCAACTGATCTGGCGGAGCCACCTATAAAATCTGCCCCAGATCAAGTGTCGGAAGTTGACCTGTTTGCGCGCCTCACGCCGATAGAGGCGGTCGACAAATATATGGCAGTCAAGCCCAAGGCCCGTGGAACGGCCACCCCTGATATCGCTTCAGATCAGCAAAGGGGCAGGCGAAAATCCAAGCCGAAAACATGGGGTGAAAGCCAACGAAAACAATTTCGGATCGCACCATTTCTCTTCGGCAAAACCACCGGCGGTAAGCCACTTGCCGCAACCACGCAGGAAGACCTCAACGCCTTCTACGATGTGCTTACTCGCCTACCGTCCACACACCACAAATCGCCAAGGCACGAGAGCATGTCGCTGGAAAAAATATGTGAGGAAGGCGAGGCGCGGCTAGCCTTAGCAGAAGAAAGAGGCTTAGAGGTAAACTTCACGCTCGGCCTCGATGTCGGCACGATGAACCGGCATTTCGCGAACCTGAAAAGGTTGTGCATTTGGCTTGCAAGCAAGACGCCTATGAATGCACTCGACTTCTCAGACTATATTCTGGAAGAAGATGATTTAGATGAGCGGACGGAACGCGACGCTTACACCGTCGAGCAGGGCCATGAACTCTTTCAACTTGGTATCTGGACAGGTGGTGCAGGCGTTGAACTAAAGCAAAGACTCACTGCAACACCCTTTGGTGAGATCTGGCATGACGCGGCTTACTGGGTGGCGATGATCGTTTGGTACACCGGCATGCGCCGCGAAGAGGCCTGTAAACTACTTGTCAGCGACATTGGCGAGGAGGGGGGCGTCCCATTCTTCCAAATCAAAAAAACTCGCGCCGGGGGTGTGAAGAACAGTCGAAGTGTGAGAAATGTTCCGATATGTGAAGAACTTCAGAGATTAGGCTTCGTTCGGTATGTTGTAGCCATGCGAACGGCTGGGGAAGACTACCTGTTCCCAGAAATTCAGCCAGGAAAATCAAGCCGAACGCTTGGAGACGTATGGTTCAAGAACATTTGGCTACAAATCAAGCCACATTTGAAGCTGGTTAAAGCTGGCCAAGCTGTTCACAGTTGCCGACACATGGTGAGCACTGAGCTAAAGATGCTTAATACCTTTGAAGAACACCGGTCAGACCTACTGGGTCAGAAAAGTGGAAGCGAAAACGCAGATCGCTATGCGGACGCATCGCGTCTTTCCGTGTTGAAACGGATTGTGGACCAAATACCAATTGTAACAGGGCACCTGCCTTCACCTATTGCAATCCATTTGCTGCCAGAGGATATGCGGTGCCCAAGGCCAACGCGGGAAGGCTTTGGCAAACGCTTACGAGCCTAAATTTTGGCGCTTTATCATCATCCAGTCCCTGCTCGGCAGAAATCACATGGTATCCGCCCATGCCGAGCCGCTCAGCGATTTCCTCGGGCGGCATGAAGATATGCTCGCCCTTCCGCCGTTCGATCGCGCGTGTGGCGGTCGAAGCGATTGAGCGCATAATTCCGTTGAGGAACTTGGGCACTGTCACACCGTCCCGGCACTCCGGGAAGTCAGCGCATGGCATACAGCATCGTCGAGAAGGTCGCGGCCTTCAAGGGCGAGACCCGAGGCGAACAGGTAGGCGATCCGCTCCGGCTGACAGTTCTTCTCCAGCTTCATTTTCTGGAGTTCGGCAAGGACTTCGTCGGCCGTCAGCACCCGCTGCCCCTCGGGCACCCCGTTTAATGCCGACATCCGGTCCTACCTGTTCATGCGCCGGGGCCAAAAAATTCAGACAGACCTGTCGGAGTTTTCCCTCATTGGCGCATGAATGGGTAAGGACGGCTGTGTCCCGCCAAAGGCTTATGTCCCGACGCTTAACGCCCGGTTTCAACCTGCCACAACGGAACACACCGGCTCACTGCCCCTTTTTCTCAGCCTCCTCTGCGATCTTGAGCGACAGGAAGTGCCGCGTCAGCGACGCCGCTCCTTGCCGTTCGACCATGCGGGCCCACCGCTCCCACCGGTCCGCGCGGACCAGCAGCCAGCGATAGAACAGGTCCCGCTCATGCTCGCCGTCAAACTGCAGCGCCCAGATCGTCTCGCTGACGGCAATGCGTGAGCGAGCAGGACCGATGAGCACGACGGCCGGCGTGCCTGCCACCGTGTGCCGCGCAAAGGCGATGGGCATCGGAGGCAATGATGCCTCGGCCCTGGCAATCGCTGCTTCCATCGCTTCTCGATCAGGCTCGGGACGCATCGCGGCATAGGTCGCAAGACTGCGAAGCCCGATCGGCTTGGCCATCAGCGCCGGATCGCGCGTCGCCATCAGCATGGCCATGATCGCCCGGCCTTCGGGCGTCAGCGTGGCGTTGCTGAGCCGGATTCCTTCCTCGATCAGGCCATGCCCTTCCAGCCACATCCCGTAGTGTGCAGCCTTGTTCCAGTCGCCGTCAAACAGATCCTTGGCCGCTTCGCTGTCGCTGTCGACCGTGCGGTCGATTGCCACAAGCACAGAGAGCAGAAATTCCTGCTGCTCCTCCGCATAGCGAAAGACGCCGCCCCCCATGCCGAGACGGCCACACCAAAGCGCAGATCGCAGCGATTCCCAACGGGTGCCGTCCTCGTCGACCAGCGGCAAATCCGGATCGCCGTAGGCATCGATGACCATCCAGTAGCCCCAGGGCAGCCTCGGGTTGCGCCGCTTGTGGTAGGGCAGTTCGTTAGGGTGCCTGCTCATGGGCGGTCCTCCCGCCTGGGCGCAGGCAGGCTGCCGGGCTCCGGGTTGATGGTCTTGCCGGCGCTTGCCTTCGCTGAATCGTCGATAGCCTTGAGCTTGGCCGCAAGCGCAGTGACTTGCTGACAGACAAAGGCCTCGTCGCGGTAGATCTGGCCTCGGTCTCTTTTGATTTTGCTGCTGGCTCGCCGCGGAATCAAATCCTGCGGTCCATCCATTGTCATGCCGAACCACCAGGCGAGGTCCTCGCCATCGCCCTGCCCGGATCCTCCCTGCGTCTTGTCCCGATGCTGGGCCTGCGATGGTCCAGTTGGCCGGGCAGGCACATGGCAGATGCTGACCCGCTCCGGGACGGCTTCCTGGCAGGCCGCGCCGTAACTGACGGGCTGGTGCAAGCCGTCGTTGATGCTCCCGGGCAGCGCATCGGCTGCCCATCCGGCCAGGGCATGGCCAGGATCGACGCCGACGTAACCGCCGAGCTCGCCATTGCGCTGGCGCAGGATGATGCAGGGATAGCCGGTTGCCGGATCGGTCCAGGCGACCTTCGTGGATTCGGTTTTCCACTGGCCGTCATTGTGGAGCGTGAGGGATCGCTCGCTGTAACGGGCCTCGGGCACGATGCTGGTGCCTGCAATCGGCACCGGCTCTTGCCTTGCCGCCAGTGCTGTTCGGCTCTCCTGTGCTGCCGCATCTTTGCGGCCTCTGCCCTGTGCCGCAATCAGGCGGGCCAGGGGATCGGTTGGCTTCTTTGCCATGGGTAGTTCTTCCTTCAAAAAGAAGGCCGCCGACGCGGAATTGCGTCGACGGCCGTGGGGTTGGTGTTGGGGTTGGGTAGCGGAGAAATGTCCCAGCAGTTGGGCCGTTGGCCGGAGCGGATCAGGTCATGCGCGGTCTCCTTGTGACTCGATGGGCTGTGATTTGATGGGGTTGGAGACGAGCAGTTTGGTGCCGTCGAAACAGGCTGTGCATCCGCCCGGCATCACGCCGCGTCCGCCAGTTCTGGCGCCTTGCTGCCAATCCGCCGCCACAGCGCGCTGGAGGCAAGGCCGACCCGCTCGACGAAGCGCGGACTCAAGGCGCCGTGGCGCGACCACCACTGCAGCAGGGCGTGGCTGGCCGTTGCGGGGTCGATCCCGGCATGACCCTGCGAGCGCGCCCACGCCATCGTCGCTGCAGCCGTGAGCACGGTGTCCAGTTCAACATGACTGCGCAGTTCGGCCCAGCCAGCAAGGTCCTGCGGGTAGCCAACCCTGGCCTTGTCGCGCAGCAGGTTCGCCTGGATGCCAAGCCGGACGAGGATTTCTGTCAGATGGTGCCAGGTCTTGCCCTGCCCTTTGATGGCAAGCCCCAGATCGAGATGGGGCCGCCATGCCTCCTTCCAGTCGCCAGCCGAGGCGATCAGCTGGTCCGGCAGGACAAGACCGTATTCCATCGCCGCCAGTTTCAGGACTGGTACGTCCATGGCAATCGAGCCGTAGCCGACCATGCAGGTGCCCTGCGGCCGCGCGCGCATATGGGTGAAAAGGCCTTCGACCACGCCCTTCTCGTCGCCGTGATGCGGCAAGGTCCAGCTGGCGATCCGCTCGCAGGTGATCGCGCCGTCTGCAGCCAGCGCCAGATCGAAGGCCGCAGCGGCATGAACACGCCGGGCACCGATCCGCGGTGGCCAGCTCGCTGTGTGCTGGATGAAGCAATAGTTGTCGTGAAGCGCCTCGTCCCAATGGGTCTCGATGTCGAAGAAGGTGAAGTGCTGGGTGGCCGGAGCTGCGTTGCCTGCGTTGGCCGGGGTATTGAACGTCTTCATGGTTTTGTTTCCTGTTGCTGAAACGCAAACGGCCGCCTCGATGGGCGGCCGTTTGCGGGATTGATGATCGTTGTGTGTCGTGATGAATGGCCGACTGCCTCTGGGGCATCGGTTGTGCATGGTGGGGATGACGGCCCCGGCTCAGATCGTCGCCGTGCCGCTCCTCAACCGTTCGAGCGACCACCACGCCTGCCAGGCGGCCAGAACGGCGCGTTTATCGACAGAGGAGACATCGCGGGTCTCGCCAAGCCAGGTCAGCCAGATCGCCTGGGCCCGCAACGGCAGGAGCGCGATCTGGCTCTCGAGATCGAGCTTCCGGTTGTGCCCGCGATAGGGCACGCCGTAATCTAGGGCGGTCTGAACGATCTGCCAGTCGCTGGTGCGCAACACGTGCATCCTGCCGTAGCCTTCAATCGGCAGGCCCAGCATCCGGAACGCGCTGGCCAAGGCGCCGATGTCGATCGTGGCCGCCAGCGGGGTCTGCCCCTGCAGCGGCAACAAACACAGGATGTCGCCGCCTTCGGGCACATGATCCAGATAGCGCCAGGGCAGATCGTAGCCGGAAAACTTCCGCAGCCCTCCAAGACATGTGCTGAAGCGGTAGTTGTGATCACCATCGCCGGTGATCACAAAGGCGGCGAATTCTATTGGGTAACCATCGTCGTTCTCGAGGGTAGCGAAGGTGGTCAGGAAGGTCTTACCGTCCATCAATGTATTCCTCTTGCATGTGCCAGACACGCCAGAGGGCCGGCAGCCTTGCGGCTCCGGCCCTCTGGTGGCGTGCTGGCGATGTGTTGATCCGGGGTTGTTCTGATGCGCGCTCAGCGGTGGCGATTGCGGGCGGTGAGCACTTCGAGGGACGGCGTGCAGCGCACCTCCTCTGACAGCCAGCGCTTTTCTGCTTCCAGCGCCTGGTCCTCAATCTCGGACCACCACACCCGCCGGTTTGCGCTCCACCGGTATCCGCGGGCCTTGAGCAGGTCCTTGCTGGAAAAGGGCGCACCCCGGGCTTCGACCCGCGTCGTGAACCGATCGGCCCGCTCCTGCAGGTGCGCCAGCAGGCAGCGTCCGTCGGGCGCTTGCCATGACAACAGGTGCACGAGCGACGTGACATCGGCCATGGCGCGGTGGCCCCGATTGAAGAACCCGATCTGCGTAAGCAAATAGCCCAGCCCGCGGCCATCGAAGCCCAGGCCGGCCCAGTCGATCTCCGCCATCGAACAGCCCCAGCGCCGACCGCGAATGCCGGGAAGCAGGCGTTCGAGAACCGCCGCATCGTAGGCGGCGTTATGTGCCACCAGCAGATCGCAGCGCTGAAACAGGTCAGTCCAGTCGTCCGCCTCGAACAGCGCGCCCGCCACATCGGCGTCGCTGATGCCGGTCAGCCGCGTCACGTCCGGCGGGATCGGCATACCGGGATCGCGGTAGCCCTGCTTCAATTCGGCAATGCCGGTGATCACGCCGTCGCCATCGATTTCCAATACGCACACCGCAAGGTCGATGACTTGGGCCGTCTGCGGATCTGTCGATGTGGCCTCGCAGTCGACCACGCCGATATAGCTCAGATGCCTCTCCGGGGCCGGGCCTGCCAGCGGTGTCTCCACCAGCGGCGCAACCTTGCGAAGCAGGCGGATGTCCCAGCTGTCAACGCAAGTCTCGCGCGCAGGCAGAAAGGGCGGCAGCATGGCGCTGCCGGTCTCAGGTATTGTCATGTGTTGTTGTCCTCTAAGTGTTCACTGCAACCGAGCGGAAGCGAGGAATTCTTTTTTCCCCTTCATCCCACTCGGTCACTAACTTCCCCGCTATCCGCGGCTTTTCTGAACACGAGGACAGAGGTGGGCGTGCTGCGCGCGCGCCGCCGATTAAGCCTCTGAAGGCCCTACCGCTGGAACGGTCTATGCGGGCACGCCAATCCGCTGGGCGGTTTTCCTGACGGACAGCGACAGGTGGGCACTCGCGGTCGAGCGCAGTTTTTTCGCATAGAAAAACCGCGCCTTGGGCGAGCCAATGGCGGGATTAATGTTCCGGCCGCTTCGGTCGGCAGCGTGCCGCTGCCGGTCATCTTCGTCCACCAGCTTCAGGTGACCGCCCGTGCTCTGGTCTGACCGCTCATGCCTAGGCGGTCCGCGCCATTCGAACGGCGGCGGAGCACAAGACTCCGCCGCCGCACCGTCCGGAGGCACCGGATCTGACAAAGAACGCTCAGAAGCGGTCGGCGTTCATTACCTTGGTCCAGGCGGCCACGAAGTCGGTTACGAACTTGTCCTTCGCGTCGTCTGCGGCATAGACCTCAGCCACGGCGCGCAATTCCGAGTTCGAACCGAACACGAGGTCGACCGGCGTTGCCGTCCACTTCGCGGCGCCGCTCGCCCGGTCCTTGCCTTCGTATAGCCCCGGCGTCGCCGCTTTCGTCCACACCGTGTCCATCGACAGCAGGTTGACGAAGAAGTCGTTACTCAGCGTGCCAGGTCGGTTGGTGAACACGCCCGCCTTCGATCCAGCGGCATTCGCGCCGAGTGCTCGCATTCCGCCCAGCAGCACGGTCGTCTCCGGCACGGTCAGGCCAAGCATGTCCGCCTTGTCCACCAGCGCTTCGGTCGGCCCGTAGAATGAATCCGCTGCATAGTAGTTGCGGAAGGCATCGGCCTTGGGCTGAAGGTAGCCGAACGATTCAACGTCGGTCTGCGCCTGCGTCGCATCGACGCGGCCTGGCGTGAACGGTACGCTCACGTCATGCCCTGCCGCTTTTGCCGCCTGCTCGATCGCGGCATTGCCGCCCAGCACGATCAGATCGGCCAGGCTCACCTGCTTGCCCCCCTTGGCCGCCTTGTTGAAGCCGAGGCGGATGGCTTCGAGCTTGGTCGTGACCTTGGCCAGCTCCGCCGGATCGTTGACTGCCCAGTCCTTCTGCGGCGCAAGGCGCACACGGGCACCGTTGGCCCCGCCGCGCATGTCGGTGGCGCGGAAGGTCGAGGCCGAAGCCCATGCCGCACGCACCAGTTCGCCCGTCGTCAGACCCGAAGCAAGAATGCTGCTCTTCAGTGCAGCCACATCAGCCGCATCAACCGGTGCATAGCTCGCCTTGGGCAGCGGGTCCTGCCAGGTCATCGTCACCTTCGGCGCATCCTTGCCGAGATAGCGCGCCTGCGGACCCATGTCGCGGTGGGTCAGCTTGAACCATGCGCGGGCAAAGGCATCGCTGAAGGCCTGCGGGTTCTTCTGCCAGCCTTGCGTGATCTTGCGGAAACCCGGGTCCTCGCGCATCGCGATGTCGGTGGTGAACATGATCGGGGCATGGCGCACGTCGGGCCGGTGTGCGTCTGGCACCAGATTGGCTGCTGCCGGGTCCTTCGGGATCCACTGCGTCGCGCCCGCCGGGCTCTTGGTCTTGACCCATTCGAAGCCATAGAGGTTGTCGAGGTATTGCGTGGTGAAGGCAATCGGATTGGCCGACCATGCGCCTTCGAGCCCGCTGGTCACGGTGTCCTCGGCATTGCCCTTGCCGCACTTGTTGGCCCAGCCGAGGCCCTGCTGTTCGATCGCGCCCTGTCCGGGATCCTTGCCGACGCACTCTTCCGGCTTGTGCGCGCCATGCGCCTTGCCGAAGGTGTGGCCCCCGGCGATCAGCGCCGCCGTTTCTTCGTCGGTCATCGCCATCGCGCCGAAGGCCCGGCGGATGTCTGCAGCCGCGGCCAGCGGATCGGGCACGCCGTTCGGGCCTTCCGGGTTCACATAGATCAGGCCCATCTGCGTGGCGCCCAGCGGCCCCTTGAGGTTGCCCTTGCCATCGCGGCGCTTGTCGTCGAGCAGCTTGGTCTCGGGTCCCCAAAACACGAGGTCGGGCTGCCACGCATCGACTCGGCCACCGGCAAAGCCCAAGGTCTTGAAGCCCATGTCTTCCATCGCGACGTTTCCGGTGAGGATCATTAGATCGCCCCACGACAGCTTGCGCCCGTACTTCTGCTTGATTGGCCAGACAAGGCGACGCGCCTTATCGAGATTGACGTTGTCAGGCCATGAGTTCAACGGTTCGAAGCGCAGCTCCCCGCCGTCCGATCCGCCGCGTCCGTCACCGGTGCGATAGGTCCCTGCACTATGCCAGGCCATGCGGATGAAGAACGGGCCATAGTGGCCATAGTCAGCCGGCCACCACGGCTGCGGCGTGGTCAGCACCTTGCGGATATCGGCCTTCACAGCATCAAGATCGAGCAAGGCAAACTCACGGGCATAGTCGAAGTCCGGACCATAGGGATTTGCCTTGGTCGCCTCGTTTTGCCGCAGCGCGGTCAGGTCGAGCGTCTTTGGATACCATTCCTTCGCGGCGGGCTCGCTTGTCGGTGTCACGGTTTCTGCTGCGGCAGCGCTGCTCAGCGGCATGGCGGTCGCCAGCACGGCTGCCAGCGCAATCTTGCTGATCTGCATGCGTTTCTCTCCTCCTGTTGCTCCGCACGATAGCGGGTCGGCAATCGGATAAGTCACTCAATCGGGCCAGACCAACGGGTTAGTTGCATCACAGTAATCGGCTAAGTCGTTATTTCTGTCGCAATTCAGCAACATATTCGATTTCTTAATGGGTTCGGACCGCGCTCGCAGCGGATTGCCGCAAAGAGCACGGAAGATCCGCAGGTTCCGTGAAGGCAGGCGGCAAAGCCCAAATCGCCCGCAGTCGCTGCGTATGAACCCGACACTTGTTCCAGTACTGATGGACGGCGTTGTGTGACGCGGGACCGATGCGCTGCGCCCGCTGGCCCTTGGAGCAACGCCGTTCTGGTGGGATGTCCTATATTACATGCGCTCGCCACGTCAGGCGCATTGGGTGTCGCTCATACGTTGCAGGTGATCCGCGCCGAGTTGGCACTGGAGATGGCACTCACCGGCTACCAGATCCTCAAGGATTGTCTGTTTCGTCAACCGAGCGACAGTAGCACCTAGCCTTCGAAAGCCACAGCACCAGCCTTCGCTTCAGGCATAAGCCTGAACTCTATCCCATTTGGTTGAAAGGTGGCTTTCGGATGAGTGGCGAGCTTTAGCGCTGAGCATGTCATTGAACTCGTCATACCGGAACAACCACGTGGTCCCACGAAGCGGCGTTTTTCTTTCGGCAGCACCCGACCAGACCCGGTCGCTCAGATCAGCCAACACGAACGTCCGCTTCAAACAGAAGCTGCCGATTGGTTAGCGAGGAGCCTGCCGCTGTAAAAATGAAGGCATGGGCTATGTGGCCCCGCCAAGGCTGGCAATGTCTCATCCCCTAACCGGCGGATCGGCACGACAGCAGCGTCGGCAGCAATTACCGCAATCCCATCCGGTCCATCTTCTTCAGCAGGCCAACACGGGACAAGCCAAGTTCGCGTGCGCTATGAGTGTGGTTGTGACCCGTTCGCTCCAACGCCTCCAAAATGCGCTTGCGCTCCAGAGCGGCAACTTCTTCTTCCAGTGTCTGAGGGGGAGGCAGGGCATCGATCTGCTCGCTTGCCCCCGTAGCAAATGCCATATCCCGCACATCGATGGCTACCCCTTCGGCCAGAGCTGCCGCGCATTCGACAGCTGCGCGCAGTTCGCGCACATTGCCTGGCCAGGCCCGCTGCTTGATCCACGCCAGAGCTTCAGGAGTGAATTGGGCAAGGGAGGACACACGCCGCAGGAAGATTTGCGCCAATAGCGCCTTATCTTGTCCCCTCTCGTCCAACTTTGGCGTGGCAAGCACCACACCTTTAAGCCGGTAATACAGGTCCTCCCGGAACGAACCTTCCGCTACGGCGGCACTCAAGTCGCGGTGGGTGGCGGCAACGATGCGCACATCGGCATGGCGCATCTCCCGAGCTCCCACCGGCTGATAGGTGCCATCGGCGAGGAAACGCAGCAGCTTGACCTGCATGGCAGGCGGCATTTCGCCGATCTCGTCGAGGAACAGCGTTCCGCCATGCGCCGTCTCGACCAGCCCTGCGCGGTCTGCATGGGCCCCCGTGAAGCTCCCCTTGAGATGCCCAAAGAGTTCGCTTTCCAGCAAGTCTGCCGGAACTGCTCCGCAGTGCACCGGCACCAAAGCCCCCTTGGCCCGTGGCGAAGCGGCGTGGACAGCACGGGCAACGAGTTCCTTGCCCGAGCCACTGGGACCCAGCACCATAACTGGCAGACCAGTGGGAGCGACCCGGCGTATGAGCGCACGCAATGCCACCATCGGCGTGGACTGTCCGATAAGGCCCATATCCTCGCTTGCCTCATCGCGAACGCGAAGCGCAGCCAGTTCTTGCGCCAGCCTCGCCCGCTCCACGGCACGGGCGACGACGACCTTGAGCAGATCAGGATCGACCGGCTTGGCAAGGAAGTCCCACGCCCCCGCCTCGATCGCCTGCATCGCCAACGCCTGATCGGCATGACCAGTCATCACCACCACAGGGGCGGGCGCGAAGGTGGAGATCAGAGCGATGCCCCCCTGCGGATCATGATGCGGCGGCATTGCCAGATCGAGTAGCACGACATCGGGCCGCTGCTGCGCAAAGGCGGCGCGGGCGGCATCGCCATCGCCCACCGCGATCACCTCATGCCCCTGCGCGCGCAGCCAGTCTCCGGTCAGCCGCTGAAAGGCGGGCTCATCATCGGCCAGAAGGATCATGGAAGTTCCCCGAAGGTCAGGCGGAAACAGGTTGTCCAACCCTCGCGCCGGGCAAGGGTGGCCGTACCGCCATGCGCCTCCATAATGCGGCGGACGATCGCAAGGCCAAGGCCAGTGCCGCCTGGGCGGCGCGAGACGAAGGGTTTGAACAGGCAATCTGCGATTTCAGGCGCAATTCCGGGGCCATTGTCGCAAATGTCGACGGAGCGACCATCGGCAATGATCGCGCAATCACCGCCCATCGCCTTGGCATTGTCTACCAGATTGGTCAGGGCGCGGCGCAAGGCTGATGGATCGGCATGGAGGATCAAGCCCTCGGGCACCTCCAAGGGTACGCCGAATCCGGTCAGATAGGACGCCAGTTCAACGGGGCGCGGCGCAATCGTCCAAGCCCGAGCATAATCAAGAATGTCGGTGACCAGCGCGTTCATGCGCCCCACCTGCTCGCCAATCTCGGCGCGCACCTCAAGCGGAGCGCCGGTGGCTGCCATTTGCACAATGCCCAGCGGGTTCCGCAGATCATGGGCAATTGTTGCGGCCAGCGCGCCCAGTTCCGCCAGCCTTGCTTCGCGTTCGGCCTCCACAATGCGGCGAGCGCTAACGAGGCGGCGGGCGGCTTCCTCTACCAGCGCGGCGATGCGGACGGCGGTATGACGCAGGGCTGAAGGGGCATCCTCCCATCCGATCAGTGTCACGGCCTCGCCCACCACCGCCAATCCCGGCCCATCAGCGCCGAGGTCTAGGTGCTGGCGCAGCATGGCGTTAGCCAAGTCGCTCAGCGCCCGTTCGTCTGCGGCCTGCGCCAAGGCATCACGCCAGGGTTCCACATCCAGCTTAGCCCCGGGGAACACCAACCTGTCGGCAAGACGTTTGAGCGGCGCCATTACCAGGAGTCCAAGTGCCATTGTGCCCGCCAAGGCCGCCCATGTTGCCACAAAGCCCTCAGGCCGCCCGGCCAGCGCAAGTGGCAAAGTTGCTATCAGCGCGGATGCGCCACCCGCGCCCGCCAGCAGCAATATCCACACCAACCCCCGGCGCGCCCAGATGTCCGCCGCCATGAAACGATGCCGCAGCACCGCATAAACCAGCGCCACCGAGTAGAGCGGCAGCGCGAGCACCGGCCAAGGATAGACTTCGATCCCTAGCGCGGGGAAGGCAAACCCAGTGAGCGCGAGCAGACCAATCCCGCTGGAAACGAATACGGCGCCTGCCTGATCGCGATGCAGTCCGCTCTGCTGGCGCCACGTCTGGAGCAGGCGCAGATGCCCTGCCATCGACAGTGCCGCCGCAACAGTCAGTACGCCCCAGCCCACCAACGAGGGCGCAAAGGCTCCGGCAAAGCCATGCCAAGGCATGATCCGCCCCACGCCCAGCACGAGTCCTGCAAGTGCCGCCACGCAAGCGACACCATAGCTGACCCATGCCACCGGACGCAGCGCACCGCACAGTGCAAATGCGAAGACCAGATGCACGAAGGCCGCCGCAGGTAATGGTGACAGCGCGATCACCGTCAGCGTGAAGGAGGCCGCCTTTGCGCCCAGCATTGCGGGCGCGGCCATGGCCAGACTCCAAAATGCCACCCCGCAAAGAAACACCACCAGCGTCCACGCGCCCGGCAGGCCGCGCGCCTTGGCCGCGACAAAGCCTGCCAGCAAAAAGCTCGCCAGCGCAGTCAGGCCCAGCGCGCCGATATACGCCATGATACCAAGAGCTGTATCCATCGTTGATAGCATATCATCCGTTTCTGTTGACGTCGTTAACATTCAGGTGGTCTGTTCGCAGCCCGGAACCTTGGTTTTCCAGCAGTCTTCGCAATTGGCATGCCACTTGCGAAGCACGTAGCAGGAAACGGCCATCTCGACCGCCCTCGTGAAAGGAGCCAAGCCATGTTGATCCCGATTGTCGCCCTGCTGCTCACCTATGCTGTGACTCTGGCGCTAGCGGGACTGGCCGCCTTTGTGTTGCGCCGCCCGCTTTCAATCCTGTTGTCTGAGCTGTGCGGAACTGAAGAGCGGTCCTCGTTCTGGACGGTGTGGTCGATGGTGATGATGATCGCGCTGCCGCTGCTGTTCGTCTCGATGGCGCGGATTGCCACGGATCCCACCGCACTGATCCAAGGCACGGTGGCGGCTACCCTGGCAGGTATCCTGATGGCGATGGCCGGCATGGGACTGGCCGTGTGGCGCCGCGTGCCGCAGTCCAACAATAATTGAGGAGGTCGCGATGCGTGTGATGATCGTAGGCGGCGGCTTTATCGGCGGGCATCTGGCCGGACGGCTGCGCGCCGAAGGTTGCGAGGTGAAGATCGCCGGGAGGCGAGGACATGATGTAGCCTGTGATCTGACCCGTGACGATGACGCCAGCTGGGCTGAGCGGCTGCATGGCTATGACGCTGTGGTAAACTGCGCGGGCGCGCTGGCTGGAGGGGCCGATTACGACGGTTTGCACGCGCGCGGTGCGATGGCCTTGTTCGATGGCGCCGCGCAGGCCGGAGTGGATCGCGTGATTCAGATCTCCGCCCTGGGGGCTGAGGATGGCACTACCGCTTACCATTCCAGCAAGCGCGCTGCAGACGAACATCTGACCACATTGGAGTTGGGCTGGGCAATTGTGCGCCCCTCGCTGGTGGTGGGACGCGGCGGGGGCAGCACGACGCTTTTCAGCGCCCTGGCAGTCTTGCCGGTGTTGCCGGATATCGGCGGCGGGCCGGTCGCTCCCATCGCCATCGACGATCTTGTGGAAGCGGTTTGGCGCTTGCTGCAGCGCCCCTTGCCCATGGCTGTGGTGGTGGATGCAGTCGGGCCAGAAAAGATGAGGGTCGTGGACCTGATCAGAATTTTGCGACGCTGGCAGGGGCTCGGCGCGGCGCGCAGCCTGCCGGTGCCGCGCTGGATACTTCGCTCGGTCGCCAGACTTGGCATTGGCCCGATGACCCTCGAGAGCTTGACTGTCAGTCGTCAGAACATTTGGCGCAACTCGCGGCGTAAATTAGCGGAGTGCGGGCCTCGTCTGGGGGTTGATGTTACGCGGCGAGCTTGC
>FWWL01007551.1_pt1 | contig 14725 bp, 13 predicted proteins | sample 2228331 | NCBI WGS metagenome assembly FWWL01 (sample SAMEA103939775, study PRJEB20133) | metagenome
TATAAAGAATATTAAAGGTATTATATTACAACGTATCGTTAGTTAATAAGTAGTAAGCAGTTAAAAAACATTGTTAAATGGTTAAATTATTTTTTTAATTTTTGTTAATTCGCAACCCGTAAAACGTATCGCGTTGCGTATAAATAAATTTTTGTTAAACAACAGCAATGTATTTTTTACTATATTTGACGTAGAATTTTACTATACCATTTTTATTAGCCATAATAGTAAAGTCTTTACCCATAATAGTATTTTCTCCTGGGTAAAACTTTGTTCCTTTTTGACGAACTATAATATTACCTTTTTTTACTTTTTGACCTCCAAAAATTTTAATCCCTAATCTTTTAGATTGAGAATCACGATTACCACGCACTGTTTTTTGGGCTTTTGTATGTGCCATATTATATTTTAATTATTTTTAAAGTTGTTAACATTGGTCGAAAACCTTTTACTTTTCTGTATCTTACTTTAGCTTTAAATCTAGCTATTCTAATTTTTTTACCTTTATCTTGAGAAATCACTTCAGCGGTAATTTTCTTCTCTAAATTAGGAGTTCCCAATTCTAAATAATTACCTTCTTTATCAAATATTGCTAAAGTTTCTAACTCTATCTTTTCTTTTTCTTTTTTATCGATTTTATCAACAACAATTTTATCTCCTTCTTTTACTAAATATTGTTTTCCTCCGGTTTTTATAACAGCTAGTTTAAACATAAATAAAAATTATACATAACAACTTTAATAAACTCAAGATAAATTTCTATTTAATAAAAGCAAATGAAACAAAAACTGTTAAAACCGCTGAACCACCATATGATATAAAAGGAAGTGGTATACCAGCAATAGGCATAATTCCTAAATTCATACCAATGTTTAAAAAAAATTGAAAACCTAAAAAAGTTAATAAACCAATTAAATAATAAAAATCAAATAAACTGTCTTTTCTTTGAAAATAATAAAACAATATTTTTTTAAATAATTGAAAAAAAATTAACCCAAAAAAAACTATAACAAAAAAACCTCCAAAAAAACCAAACTGCTCTACCAAAGAAGCAAAAGCAAAATCAGTAGTATTTTCTGGTAAAAAAAACAATTTTGACTGTGTCCCTAAACCTAATCCTCTACCAAAAAATTGTCCACTACCAACGGAAATTATTGATTGAATAATATTATAAGAAATATCTTGAATGTCAATTGATGGATTTATAAAAGAAATTAATCTAGCTTTTTGATAATCTTTTAATAAAAACCAAAATAATGGTAAAAAAATGATAAAAATACTAAAAAATGAAAATAAGTATTTTTTCGGAATTTCAGAAAAAAATAACATAACTAAATAAATATTTAAATAAGTTAAAGATGTTCCTAGGTCTGGTTGTTTGAAAATTATTAAAAAAGGAATTAAAAAATATAAAAAACTTTTAGCTATTAAATAATAGTAATTTCTGAATAAATTTTTTTTTGATAAAAATTCGGCGAAAAATAATATAAAAAAAGGTTTAAATAACTCGCTTGGTTGTAAATTAAAAAAACCAAAATTAAACCATCTTCTTGATCCCTTAACTTCTATACCAATAATAAAAATTATTACCAATAAAATAATAAAAAACCAATAAAAAATATTTTTATTGTTAATCAAAAAGAAATTTCTAAATCTCTTAATTAAAAAATAGGCTATAAAACCAATCAAAATAAAAAATAATTGGCGTAAAAATAATTCTTTATTTAATCCAAATAAATTAAACAAGCCAAATAAAGATAGTATTAAAGAGGATATAATTATCATTTAATCATTAACTTTTTTTTCAAATAACTCTCGTTTTTAGAAAATTTTTTCGGAATATTTACAGAAATATATTCAGTTGGTTTTAGTCCTAATTTTTTTCTTTCTGCTTGAGTTAATCTTATAAATTCCCTCAATTCACCCTCATACTCTAATTCTTCTTCAGAAACTATCACTTCTTTTTCAGGATATTTAAAAGAATTATTTATTATAAGATTTTTAATATTTAATTCTCTTAAAACAATCTCCCAAATTTCTTTTTCTATTAAGAAAACATCGCTTTCAAAATTAATTTCTAATTTTAACAATGGCCTTCTTACTTTAACTTTTAGTTCTTTTCTTTTACTATGACCCACCTCAACTATTTTCCTTACTAAAATCATTTCTTCTTCAAGTCTCTTTGACTGATATTCATCTTTAATAAACTCACTTGGCCAAAATTCTAAATAAACCGATTGATTACCAGTTAAGTTAGTATAAATTTCTTCGCTTATAAATGGTAAAAAAGGAGATAATATTATTGAAAGATTAACTAAAACAAAATACATTGCATGATAAAAACTTTCTTTATCTTTTTTATCATTACTATTCACCCATACCCGCTCACGACTTCTTCTTATATACCAAATAGATAAATCAGATACAAACTCTTCAATAGCCATTGCAGCATTTTTTGCATCAAAATTTTTTAGTGACAATTCAACTTTTTTTCCAGTAGTAACAAATCGACTAATAATCCATTTATCTAAAATATTGGTTAATATATTAAATTTAAATTTTTTATCTTTAGGTGGTAACCATTTATCTAATATTGCATATTCAACGAAAAATTTATATGAATTCCACAATATTAAGTAAAACAGCCTTCTTACTTCATCAGCTTTTTTGTAACCAAAAAGCATATTGACTGATGGATCTTGTTTAGCATACATCCATCGCATTACATCAACACCAATTTTATCAGCTCCTTCATTAAATTCAATTGCATTTCCCCAACTTTTATGCATTGGTCGCCCATCTTCACCTAGTAAAGTACCATAGCCTAAAACTCTTTTAAAAGGAGGTTCATCTTCCATAACAGTAGATTGAGCTATTAAAGCATAAAACCAATTTTTAAATTGACCTGGAAAAGATTCAGTTATAAAATCAGCAGGAAACCATTTTCTCCACTCTTTTTTGTTTTTTAAATATAATGGTTCTCCCTGATTATTTTCTGTAACAGTTGAATAAGGGACAATTCCAGCATCAAGCCAGGGATTACCAACATCAAGAATACGTGATACTTTTGCCCCACATCTTTCACATTTAATTTTTACTTCATCTATATATGGTTTATGAGGCGAATGACCTTCAAATTTTTCCCATCCTTCAATTGCTTTTTCTTTTAATTCTTCTTTTGAACCAATTACTACAAAATGACCACATTTTTCACATTCATAAATTGGTAAACTTAACCCCCAATAACGATTCTTTTTACTAATTAACCAGTCATGCATATTATTTAACCAATCTAGTTCCCGATCTAAACCAAACTCTGGCATCCACTTTATTTTTTTTGCTATCTCAATCATTTTCTGACGTAAAGTCAACTTTTTACCTTTGTTTTTAGTATCTTTATTTGAAGGTTTATCCATAGCAATATACCACTCATCTGCCACTTTCCAAACTAACTCAGTTTTACAACGCCAACAAGCAGGGTATCGATGTCTATATTTTTCAATTTTGAAAGTAAAGCCTTTTTCTTTAAGATAATCTAAAATTAATTCTGGGTGTTTTTTCGCATTTTTACCGGTCAAAAATCCTAAACCTGGTAAATAATCAGCATTATCTTCAATTACTGGAATCATTGGTAAGCCAATTTTTTTACCCATTAAAAAATCCTCAGTACCAGCAGAAACTGCCGTATGAACCAAACCAGTACCTTCCCCAATTGTTATTGGAAGTATTAATTTATCAGTAGAAAAAATAATGTGAAACTTATCAGGGTTTTCTTGAGCTACCTTTTTAACCGCTTCTAAATCATCAAAAGGTCCAATATATTTTAAACCAGATAACTGACTACCTTTAACAGTTTTTATAACTTTATATCTCAATCCAGAAAAAACAACCTCAACTCTTTCTTTAACTAACCAATAATTCTTATTTTCATAATTAACTAAACAATAATCAAAATCATCTTCAATTGCAACTGCAATATTAGCAGGAATTGTCCAAGGTGTTGTTGTCCAAACTAATAAATATTCATTATTTTTACCAACTATTGGCAAAGTAAAATAAATAGAGTCATGGACAACTTCTTTATAATCCTCTGTTAACATTTCATGCTGAGAAATTGCTGTTTCACAACGAGGACACCAAGGAACTGATTCTCGACCTTTATATATCCAACCATTTTCATAACACTTTTTTAAAAATCGCCAAATCATATAATTATTTTCATCACTCATTGTAAAATATGAATGTTCCCAATCAGCAAAATAACCTAATCTTTTAGATTGTTCTGTTTGAATACTAGCAAATCGTTTTACTCGTTCTTTACAAAGTTGAACAAATTTTGCAATTGAAGCATATTTATCTCCAGGAACTAAATTCTCAATATCTTTTTTTGTTTTTAAACCAAGTTCTTTTTCTACTTCTACCTCAACCCACAATCCCTGACAATCAAAACCATTTTGAAAACGTTGACGATAACCTAAAAGATTAAAAAACTTTGGCCAAAGATCTTTATAAGTTCTTCCCCAAGCATGATGAACCCCCATAGGATTATTAGCTGTAATAGGTCCATCAATAAAAGAAAATCTTTTTTCTGAACTTTTATTTTTTTTAAGATACTTATCAACAATTCTTTTCTCATACCAATATTTTAACCATTTTTTTTCCATTTGAATAAAATCAAAATTATTTTCAATAGGTTTAAACATAGATTTAAATATTATATAACTAAATGCATAATTTTATCAAGATAAATAATTATGTAACTATAAATTAAAAATTACAAAGGTTATAAAGATAAACGAGATAAAAGAGTTTAAAGAGTTATAAAGCTTGCCCTAAATTGATCTTTGATCTTATTTAATGATTTTTAAAGTTTATAAAGTTTGTAAAATTAGAAAATTTATAAAGTTAATAAAGTTTTTTAAAATCTAAAAGGTTATTAAAATCTTCATTTTTGTTCATTTTAGATTATTCTAGCTATCCAATTAACACTTCCCAAGATGTCAAGCGAATTGACAAAATGAACTGAAATAATTAAAAATAAAAAAAATTAAAAAAAATTTAACAATTTAACAATAAAATAATAATTAACATTTGAATCTTAAAGTTAAAAGTTTAATAACGATACTTAAAGATTAATATTTTAAATATTTTAAACTAACCACTAATCAAAACAACTAAAACTATCTTAACGTTCTACATTTTTATATTTTATATTTTATTAGATTACTTTTTTCTTAAAAACGTTGGAATATCAAATTCTGACTCATCTTCTAAAAATTCTTCTTCTATATCTTCACTTTTTACCACTGATTCTTTTTGTTCAGATTTTTCTTGAGAGATAACTTGTTTTTCTATCTCTTCATTCTTTTTAAAACGAAATAACTTTAATCGATTATCTTCAAAACGTGTTGCTACAATAGTAATCCTTATCTGATCCATTAATTTTTCATCAATTACTGCTCCAAAAATAATTTCAGCATTAGGATCAACTGATTTTACGATAATTGATGCCGCTTCATCCACCTCCGCCATTGTCAAATCCGGACCACCAACAATATTAAATAATACCCCTTTAGCTCCTTCAATTGATACATCTAAAAGCGGCGATGAAATTGCTTGCTTTATAGCAGCTAAAGCTCGTTTTTCACCTGAACCAGTGCCAATACCCATTAACGCTGTTCCACTTTTACTCATAATCGATTTAACATCAGCAAAATCAACATTAATTAATCCAGGAGTAGTAATTAATTCAGCAATTCCTTTAACTCCTGAAGTCAAGACAGTATCAATTTTTCTAAAAGCTTCTAAAATTGGTGTTTTTTTATCAATAACACTTAAAATTCTTTGGTTAGGAACAATTATTAAAGTATCAACTTTTTCTTTTAATTTAGCTATTCCATCTTCAGCAATAAACTTTCTTTTTACTCCTTCAAACTCAAATGGTTTAGTAACAACAGCAATGGTTAAAGCTCCTGTTTCTTTAGCTATTTCAGCTATTACAGGTGAAGCACCAGTTCCAGTACCTCCACCTTCACCACATGTTAAAAAAATCATATCAGCGCCTTCTAACTCTTCTTTAATTCGCTCTCTTGACTCTTCGGCTGCTTGCCAACCAATCTCAGGATTACCTCCCGAACCTAATCCTTTAGTTAAATTTTCTCCAATCTGTACTTTAATTGGAGCTTTGTTGTGTAAAAGAGCTTGGGCATCAGTATTAACAGCAATAAACTCAACTCCATTAATATTACCCTCAGTAACCATAGCTGATACTGCATTACCACCCCCGCCTCCAACACCCACTACCTTAATTTTTGCAGGTTGACCAGCTTTTGGTTTAATTAACATAGCTTTATTTTATGGAAAAAATTGTTTAAAAAAATTTTTAATTCCTATTATTGAATCAGCAATTTTTATTTCTTTAAAAATTTTTCCAAAATTTTTAAATCCTAAATCTTGGCTTTTTTGTTGAACCTTTAAACCGTAAAGCAAAAGACCAATATTAGTTGAATACTGCGAATCATTAACCTCATCAATTAACCCACTAACTTTTTCCGGCACTCCAATTCTAATCGGTAAACCAATTACTTTTTTTCCTGTCTCTAGCATTCCAACTGTCAAAGCACCACCACCAGTGATTACCAATCCTGAAGGCACTTGTTGTCCAAATCCACTTTTTTCTATTTCTTCAAAAATTAATTTAAAGATTTCTTCTAATCTTGGAGAAATAATTCCATCAACCAAAGTTTTTAATGATACTTCAGTTAAATTTTCTTCTAAATTAAGATCATATAAATTTAGTTGGCTTATTTTCTTTTTACCACTATTTAAATTCTTACTTAAAAATAGCTTAATTTTTTCTGCTGAATCTAAAGAAACTCGTAAGCCAACAGCAATATCATTAGTGATATGTCTAGCACCAATAGGAATTGACGATGAATAAGATAAAGCGCCATCAACAAAAATTCCTAAATCAATTTTTCCACCACCAATATCAACTAATACTACACCTAATTCTTTTTCTGTATTAGTCAATACTGCTTCAGCGGAAGCTAAACCAGCAAAAACAAATCCTTGGTTTTCCACACCTAAATCATTTAATACTTTATCAATATTTCTTAAATTAGTTGAAGATGCAGTAATAATATGAGTTTCAGTTTCTAATCTTACGCCGGTCATTCCTAAAGGATTTTTAATTCCTGGTTGACCATCAACAATATAATCACGAGGTATCACCTCTATAATTTCTTTTGTTGTTGATATAGAAATCGCTCTAGCTGCCTCAATTACCCGATTAACATCTTCTTCAGTAATCTCGCCTTTTGGATTAGAAACAGCAACTATTCCATGAGAATTTAATGAACTAATATGAGGTCCACCTACTGAAACAAAAGCTCGATCAGTCTTGTGACCAGCCATTCGCTCAGTTTTTTCTAAAGTTTGCTCTAATATCCGAGATACTTCTCCAATATCTACTATTAAACCTTTTTTTACTCCTTTTGACTCTTGACTATCAAATCCTATTATTTTAAGAGACTGTGATTCTTCATTATAAACGGAGATCATGCTGGAGATTTTGCTACTACCTATATCTATACCACAAATTAGGTTATTTGACATATTTTATTTTATATAATATATATAAAAAAATTGATTAAACTCAATATCTTAATATTGGTTTATTAAATCTCAAATCTATTTCTTTAAAATACTCTCCTTTAATTTTTAAGCTTTTAACAATTTCTTTTAATTGATATAATTGTAAATCTATTTCTTTTTCAAAGCTAAAATAAACTTTTTTATCTGCTATATTAAATAGTATCATATTATTTTTATAAATATCAATATTATAAGAAAATAAAGAAATTTCTTTTAGTTTATCGATTAAATATAAAGTTTTTTTTAAATCAATAAAATCAATCTTTTCTCCGACTTGATAGGAGCTTAAATATAATTTTTTATAAAAATTAATCAACGGAAATTGATTTAAATCTTCTTTTGATTTTATAATTACTTTAGCTTCTTTTGATAGATAAAAATATCCTTTATCTGCTTGAATTTTAGCAATAATTGAGTCTAACTCTATATTTAAAATCAAAGTTTCTGGTAGTTGTTTTTTTATTTTTACTGTCTTTATCTTAGGATTTTTTTGAATTAAAGCTTTTTCATAATAGTCTTCATTTAACAAAATAATATTTTTGTTATATAAATCTTGCAAACCAATTAAATGAACAGACTGATTAATAATTATTTTTTTGACAATAAAATAATTTTTTAATAAAAATAAAGCTCCAAGCAAAAAACCAACTAAAAAAATTAATAAAAAAATTTTAAGAAATGATTTCTTGAATAATGATTTCTGTAGCATTGTTTTTGCTAAATCTTTTAGTTAATTGATAATTTTTTTGATAAAAAGATAATTTATTTATCATTTGGTTAATTAATCTTAAAAGTTTTTTACTTGATTCAATCTGGTGAAAAATTTCGCCAAATCCGTTTTTTGCAAATATTTCTGCATGATGTTGTTGTTCACGACCAGCTGACCATGGCAGCGGGACTAAAATCGCTGGTTTTTTTAAAGCAATGAGTTCAAAAAAAGTATTGGCTCCAGCTCGACTAATTACTAAATCAGTCAAAGAATAAATATAGCCAATTTCATTTTTTAAAAAATATTTTTTTATAAAATAATTTTTTTGTAAAAAAACAGGTAAGGTCTTTTTTAATGATTCTAATTTTTCATAATCTTGATACTCTTTTGTCTCTCCAGTTTGATGAATGACAATATATTTTTTTAATAAATCAGGAAGAATTTTTTTAATATGAACATTAATACTATGACTACCTAAACTACCACCAGTCACATAAATTACTGGTTTATTTTTATTTATTAAAAAAGGCTTATCGATAATTTTAAAAATTGACTGTTTTATTGGATTACCGGTAATAACAATCTTATTTTTAGAGAAGTACTTTTTTGTTTCTTCAAAAGCTAAAAATATTTTCTTTGCAAAAAAACCAATTAGTTTATTAGCTAATCCTGGTTTTATCGTTTGCTCATGAGTATAAACTGGAATTTTAAAAATATATCCCCAAAAAGCAATTGGTAAACCAACATAACTTCCAAAAGATAAGATTAAGTCAGGTTTAAATTTCCTAACAATAAAAAAACCTTGAATAATACCAAAAGGAATTTTTAAAAAACTGATTAAAGATTTTAAAGAAATTATTCTTGTTAATCGTCCAGCGTTAATAGTTTGAAACTTGATACCAAGTTTATTAATCTGAATATATTCTAAAGAATAAACTTTTTCTCCTTCTAAAGCATATTTCCGACCAACATATAAAATATCAATGTTTTTATTTTTTTTTAACTCTTCAATAACTGCTAATGCTGGTCCCAAATGACCACCTGTTATTAAAAGTTTCATTAAGATATTATATAAAATTCAAAAATCAAATATCAAAAATCAAATATACATATCAAAATCCAAAAAGAATAAAATATAAAACATAAAGCATAAAAAGTAGAATGTTAAATAAGTATTAGGAATTAAGTAATAAGTATTAAGTCTAAATTAGAATAAAGTATAGTTTAGGATTAATTTGTATTGTTTGCTAAAAGCAAACTGCTACATTCATGCCAATCCGTCTGGTCAATCTTGGAAAGTGACACCGGGGTAGCCAAAACAAGCTAAAAATTAATAAAAATTAAAGATTTTTAACAATTTTAAATTTTAAATTTATTTTTCATCAAACCATAACTTTTAACTATTATTATTTACTTGCAACTTGTATTACTAATATTCAATTTTCCAACATTTAAACTTCTCATTCTTTAATATTTTAAATTCAAATTTAAATATTTAACCTATAGTATAAATTATATAATATAATTATATAATTGCAGAAAAATTAAATCCTTTTCCAAGAAAAGACAAATTCTCTAAATAATTAAAGGTAAAGATTGGTGTAGCTATAATCCTAAAACACAAGCTTTTGATTGGAGTAAAAGTTTACAAGCATTATCTGGATAACTTGATTTTATTGATTTTCAAACTCTTGGTTTAGCTATTGAATCATGATATACTCCTAATTGTTTAACTCAAGTACAATAGTAGATCCGTAAACTGAAGAAAAAAACTCAAACATTAATTAAAACTTTAATTAAAGCTAGATTTCAAATTACCGTTTGAACTGTTGGTATTCTCAATGGCAAAAAAAATTTAAATTAGTTAATTTAACTGATTTAGAAGATCAAGAATCTATTATTTTTAATTGTTCTTCTAGAAATAAAATTAATGTCCTAAAAGAAATTTTAAATAATAATCAAGATAGTAATTTTATAGTCGTTGATAATAAGAGAGAAATCATTAATCAAGCAGTCTTAATCCAATTACAATATTAAAATTTAAGATTACAATATCACATAAAGTTAAATGATTTTCAAGCTAATTCTAATTTTTTTAATTGTTACGTAGAAAAACTACAAGTCTAGACTTAACTCTCAACAGATTCATTTAATTTTAGATTTTGATGATGAAATTACTGATACTGACAGTTTCTATTCGATCTTATGACGAAAGATTGCTAAAATTGAGGAATCAAGCATTTTTACCAATTGGTTTATATATTCTAATATTAAATTAACAGACTTTAAAAAAGTTTAAACTTACCTTTATCCCTTCCCAACCAAGACTAGATATAAGAATAAGAATCTTAAGAATAATAAATAGAATTTCAAATAAACTTTTAACTCCTATCAGAATAACTTTAACTTTCCTCGAAGAAAAATATTAATTGATTCCTTTGAAGGAAACCACTCTAAAAAAGCGCTTTTTATCAAAATAATCAAGTTGCACTTTCTGATGATAATATTTAAATTAAATGAAATTGTATCTAAATTAAAACTTAATCCTTTATATTTTTAGGTTTAGTTTATTAAATTGCAGGTTTAAATTTTCTAAATTAAGAATAATTAAGTAAATTAAATCAAAATATGTGTTCAAAAAAATTATTTGTTTCAGAAGATTTTACCTTTCAATCAATTAGCTGAAAAAATTAGATGAAATATTAAGACAATACGAAAAACAATAAAAATGTATAATGTACAACTTGAAATGTTAAACATTAAGTATCAAACTTCTAACATTAAACTTTATAAACTCTTAAAACTCTTAAAACTCTTAAAATTCTTAAAATTCTTTAAACTCTTTTATCTTTTTTATCTCTTTTATTTTTTTTATCTCTTTTATCTTTATAAACTTTATAACTTTCAAACTTCACTATCTAAATTCTAACTTTCAATTTTAAGAATTAATACTCTCTTATTGTTAAATTACTAAATTGTTTAAAAAGTGAGCGTAGTCAAAACTGTCCTTTTAGAAATAATTCTTTAAAGTCAGTAAAATATTACACCCTTACCTTTTTCTCAATATTAAGTAAAATTCCAATTAAAACATAGGAAATAATTAAGTTGCTTCCTCCATAGGATAAAAATGGAAGAGGTACACCAGTTAAAGGAAATAAACCTGTCATTCCCGCTAAATTAATCAAAATATGAAAATTAAAATAAGCAAAAATACCAGAGACAATTAATTTTGACAGTTTATCAGGTGCAAGACGAATAAGATGGTAAATTTTATAAACAAAAACAAAATACAAAAAAATAATCGCTAAACTTCCTAAAAATCCGGTTTCTTCAGCAATAATGGCAAAAATTGAATCAGTATGAGCTTCAGGTAAATAAAGATATTTTTGTCTTGAAGAAAACAAACCAACTCCAAAAAGACCACCTTGTGATAAAGAAATCATAATTTGATTAATATGATAACTTATTCCTTGAGGATCTAAAGACGGATTTAAATAAGCTTTAAAACGATTTAATCGATAAGGAGCCAATAATACTAAAAAATAAATACCAACTAAAGCAACTGGTAAAAACATCAACAAATTAAAAATATTAAAACCAGCCAAATAATAAATAATAATACTTAAAGAAAAGACAATAATAGCCGTACCTAAATCTGGCTGAAGTAATATCAAAAAAACCAAACTACTTATTAAAAAAATAAAAGAAAAAAAATTTCGTTTTTCTTTGTGAATAAACCAAGATGATAAATAAATAATCACAGCAAACTTGGTTAACTCTGTTGGTTGTAGACTAAAAAAACCAAAATCAAGCCAACGTTGAGCTCCACCAGCTCTTGAACCAATCCCAGGTAGTAAAACTAAAAACAAAAGGAAAAAACTCAAACCCAACAAAATCACGGAAAAAAAATATAATTTTCGATAATCAAAAAAAGAAAAAATAAACATAACAATTAACCCAGTTAAAAGCCAAACAAACTGAAGTTTTAAAAAATATAAACTATCATCAAAAATAGAAACTGCTCTAATAGCTGATGCCTCAAAAATGAAGATTAATCCAATAAAAGATAAAATTAAAGGAATATAAAAAAGTGGTTGGAAAAACTTATTTTTTAAAAAATATTTACTCATTGAAAAACAACTTTTTTAACTTTTATAATTTTCATTAAAATCAAAAAATAAAATTTTATAGATTGATTTTTTGATAATTTTTTTCTATTTCAGAATGATTTTTTAAATAAATTTCTAATTTTTTAGCTATTAAATCACCTTGATCAATCATTTTTATTTTTTGACCAACTAGTTTTTTATCTTTTTTTTATCAATCGGTAATAAGTAAATTCTAAATTAAAATCTCATTCTTATTTTTGATTAAAGTCTTTAAATAGTCTCTTAAAATTAATTTTAATATTTTTTTTGTTATTGTAAAAAGATTCAATATAAAGTACTAACAAAGGACAAACTTTTTGGAAAACTTTTATTTTATGAGAAATTTTTTTAATTTCTTTAGAAAAAACTTAAGAGTTAATTGTTGAATACCAACTTTTATTTTTTTATTTTTTTTATATAATTTTCTAAAAATTCAACTATTGGTCGAATTACTCCTAAAACTTTTTATTAAAATAGTTTTTTGGTAAATAATCTTGTTGAATTTTTCGTAAAGCATTAGAACTAGCAGTATTACAAGCTAAGATTATTAATTGACAGTTTTTTTAAATTGAAAATCAACTGTCTCTCAAGTAAATTGATTAATAATTTGAGAAAAACGATTAGTATAAGGCACTCTGATATTATCACCATAATAAACATATAGTCATATTTTGGTAAACGCTTTTTAATATCTTTAAGAATAAGCAAATCACTCATTCCAAAATCAAAAATACCAGTTTTCATATCGAAGTAACAATTTTATTAAACTCTTCTCCACGATGAAACTCATTATTAAACATGGCAAAAGAAGTTGCTCCTGGAGAAAATAAAACAACCACTTCTTGATTATTATCTATATTTTTTGCCAGTAAATAAGCTTTTTCAACCGCTTCTTTTAAAGAAGAAAAAACTTCACTAATTACTTTTTTTTCATATCTTTTTTTTACTTGATCAATAATTAAATCAGTAAAAGAACCAGCTAAAAAAATAATTTTTTCTACCTGATCCAATGATTCTAATAACTCATTAAAAGGAAGATTTTTTGAATTACCACCTAAAATAATAATAATTTTTTTATCTTTAAAAGTTTCAATTGCTTTAATAGTAGCAATTGGCGTCGTTGAGGTAGTATCGTTAATAAAAGTAATATTATTAATTTTTCTTATCATTTGCTGACGATATGGCAAACCTTGAAAATTAGTAATGATTTTAACTGAGTTTTCTTTATTAAGGTTTAAAACTTGACTAACTTTTAAAGCGGCTGCGCTGTTTTCTAAATTATGTTCACCTTTTAAATAAGTTAATTGATAAGAAAAATCATTTTTATCAAACCAAATTACTTTACCTTGATAATTTGTTAATGATTTCTTTATTTTCTTTTTAAGGCTTTTATTAATAATTAAAAAATCTTCTTTTTTCTGATGCAAAAAAATCGCTTTTTTATCTGATAAATAATCATTAATATTATTATAATAATTTAAGTGATCCGGATAAAAATTAGTAAAAACTGCGATATGAGGACTGATTTTTTCTTGTTGAAAACCAGATAAAGCCCATGATGAAAGCTCCATTACTACCCAGTCTTTTTCGGATAAAGTTTTTAAATAATTTATTGTTGAAATTCCTGGTAAACCACCAGCTAAATACACAGAAAATCCTGATTGTTTTAATAAATTAAAAATCATATTAGTCGTTGTTGATTTGCCTCTTGTTCCAGTAATTCCAATAATTTTTCCCTTAAAGTATTTAGCAAAAAAGGAAACTTCCATTTTTATAGGAATACTTTTTTCTTTGGCTCTGATAATTTCTGGCAATTTCCAAGGTACTGAAGGACCTTTAAAAATGCAATCAGTTTCTAAAAAATCTTTTAAATCATGACCACCCAAATGAAAAGTTATTGAATAACTTTTTAATTGATTAATTGATGAAACTAATTGTTCAGAGGTTTTTTTATCAGTAACAGTTACTTTAGCTCCTAACTCAGCAAAAAATTTTGCCACTCCTACACCTCCTCCTTGCAAACCTAAACCCACCACTAAAACTTTTTTTCCAAAAAATTCTTTTTTTAACTGATTATAAACTACTGACATTATTGATATTTTAACAAAAAGTTGAAAATAAAAACACAAAACTTTAAATATATATCCAATATCAAATACCAAAAATACATATTAAAATCTAAAAAAAAAAAAAAAAAATAAAAAAAAATATA
>FWWL01003986.1_pt1 | contig 14723 bp, 13 predicted proteins | sample 2228331 | NCBI WGS metagenome assembly FWWL01 (sample SAMEA103939775, study PRJEB20133) | metagenome
AGGTTCAACGCCGCCCGCTTCCCAATTCGGCAATCTGCCTCAGCACACTTAACACGCTAATTCCTACCTTAACCCCATCCTGAGCAGTTAGTTTTACCTGGGACTGAGATTGCTCGGCGCGCTGGATTAACAAATAGGCAGCCAAAACCCCCGAAATTAGCCCTAGGACGGCCCCTAAAATCAGGGCATTGCGTTTCCATGGCTCCATCATGCCTTCACTCCTCGAGTGGAATTCCTGACCGCTAAAATGAGCTGCCAGAAGAGATCCTTGGCACGTCGCCAAGCGGCCAACAAACTATGTACTGCAAACACAGGCTGCACGCTACGATCACTCCAGTTAATCACCCCATTCCTTACCCGCTCCACCCCGGCCAGTAACCTCTCAGTCCAAATTGGAAAGTTTGCTGTCAAACGGTAAAGCAGGACCGCCAGAGCCACGCTTATTACCAGGCTTAGCAGAATCAAAATGAAAAGAGGGCTTATCAACATAATCAGAGCAATGGCGGCCCACTGACCACTGCCCACCCCAAGCGGATTGGGGGTGAAGATCAGTGCTGCTGTGGGGAGAATAAGAAACAAAAGCAGTGCTAGAGCAAGCGGAAAATAAATTTGAATGAAAACCTGCTTCCGATGCTGCTGAATCGAGGTCCGAAAAGAGCGCACAGGTTGTCTTTCCATCATGCTTTTATTTTAGCACGCTTCATCCCGATAAAAAGCCAAACCCCAGAGGGTTTATCAGCACCTCTGGGGTTTGGAAAACGCCTGGCCTCAAGCGGCTACGGCTTCTGCCGCTACGATTGCCTGGAAGGTCAAACCCTCCGGGCCGCGGTCCACGCGAATGGTGTCGCCCTCCTTGAATTCACCTGCCAGGATTTTCAGAGCCAGAGGATCCTGAAGTTCTCGCTGGATCGCGCGTTTGAGAGGACGGGCACCAAAATCCGGGTCATACCCCACTTCCGCCAAGTACTGACGAGCCGCCTCGGTGACCTCCAGACGATAGCCACGCTCTTCTATCAATTTCTCCAACCGCCGCAACTGAATATTGACGATTTGGACGAGATGTTCACGAGTCAGCGGTTTGAAGACCAGAATCTCATCAATGCGGTTGAGAAATTCAGGGCGGAAATGGGCTTGCAACACACGGGTCACCTCATCTCGTGTAATCGCTCCGTGGCGGTTAAGCCACAAGTCACTGCCTAGGTTACTCGTCATGATGATCACCGTGTTGCGAAAGTCCACAGTTCGTCCCTGCCCATCCGTCAAACGACCGTCATCCAGAACCTGTAGCAAGACATTGAAGACCTCATGATGGGCCTTTTCAATCTCGTCAAACAAAATGACGCTGAACGGGCGACGTCGTACGGCTTCGGTCAGTTGACCGCCCTCCTCATAGCCTACATAGCCCGGCGGGGCGCCAATCAGGCGCGAGACCGTGTGCTTCTCCTGGTACTCGCTCATGTCAATGCGGATCATCGCGCGCTCATCATCAAAGAGCAACTCTGCCAGAGCGCGTGCCAGTTCGGTCTTGCCCACACCGGTTGGTCCAAGGAAAATGAATGAACCGATGGGGCGATTGGGATCTTGCAAACCCGCCCGTGCGCGGCGCACGGCATTGGCCAGGCTACGTACCGCTTCCTCCTGATCCACTACGCGCTGGTGCAAGCGTTCTTCCATGTGGATCAGTTTTTCGGTCTCGCCCTCCATGAGGCGCGCTACCGGGATGCCCGTCCACCGCGAGACAACCTCGGCAATTTCCTCAGCATCCACCTCTTCCTTCAGCAACGCCCCCTCAGCCTGTAACTTGCGCAGATGCTCCTCGGCAGCGCGAAGTTGGGCCTCCAATTCACGTAAAGTGCCGTAGCGCAAACGAGCAACCTTCTCCAGATCCGCACGACGCTCGGCGTCTTCGATCTCAATGCGGGTCTGCTCAATCCGCTCCTTAATCGCACGCAATTGAGCAATGGCCTGCTTCTCGGCCTGCCAGCGCTCATGCAATTGACGTGAGCGTTCTTTGAGCACCTTAAGTTCCTCTTCGATCTTCTCCAGGCGCTCGCGAGAAGCCTTATCCTGCTCCTTCTGGAGTGCCTGACGCTCAATCTCTAATTGCATGATTTGGCGATCAACATCATCCAGCGCCTGGGGTTTGGAGTCAATCTCAGTGCGCAGGCGGGCAGCGGCTTCATCAATCAGGTCAATGGCTTTATCCGGCAAGCGCCGATCCGGGATGTAACGATGTGAGAGCGTTGCCGCTGCGATAACCGCCGCATCCGTAATGCGCACGCCATGGTGAACTTCATAACGTTCCTTCAACCCTCGTAGGATGCTGATGGTATCCTCAACCGAGGGCTCTGCCACATACACGGGTTGGAAACGACGCTCCAGCGCCGGGTCCTTCTCTACGTATTTTCGGTATTCATCCACCGTGGTAGCGCCAATCATGTGGAGTTCACCCCGTGCCAGCATGGGCTTGAGCATGTTGCTGGCATCCATGGCGCCTTCAGCCGCACCGGCACCGACCACCGTGTGCATCTCGTCCACAAAAAGGATGATCTCGCCCGCGGCAGCCGTAATCTCTTGCAGGACGGCTTTGAGCCGCTCCTCAAACTCACCCCGATACTTTGCTCCGGCAATTAAGGCTCCCATATCCAACTGGATGATGCGTTTATGTTTCAAGCCTTCGGGGACATCGCCTTTGACAATCCGCTGAGCCAGTCCCTCGACAATGGCAGTTTTACCCACGCCCGGGTCGCCAATTAGAGCAGGATTGTTTTTCGTCCGCCGCGAGAGGATTTGGATCACACGGCGAATCTCCTCATCCCGCCCAATTACCGGATCCAGTTTCCCCTGGCGTGCCATTGCCGTCAGGTCACGCCCATACTTTTCTAGCGCCTGGTAAGTGTCCTCAGGATTGGGAGAGGTGACCCGCTGAGTTCCACGAACCTCAGCCAGTGCCTTGAGAATGGCCTCTTTCGTCAGGCCAAACTGAGCCAGGCGTTTACCCTCAATGCTATCGGCTAGCCCCAGGAGCAGATGCTCGGTCGAAACATATTCATCCTGCATGCCCTTGGCATACCGCTCGGCTGCGGCCAGCACGTCCGCTAAGGCTTGCGAAACGCCCACCTGAGCCGTGGTGCCGTAAACCTTGGGGCGTCGTTCGAGATCGGCACGCACCGCATCGCGTAAGCCAATGACGCTACCGGCCACCTTGGTAATAATCGCCGGGATAATGCCTTCGGGCTGTTGCACCAAAGCCAGGAGCAAATGAGCCGGTTCAATGGCCTGATGATTCAGGTCGCGAGCCAGTTGCTGCGCCTGGAAGAGAGCTTCCTGTGCTTTTTGAGTATACCGTTCTAGATTCATTGAATACCTCCTTCGATATTTCTAGATTTACCGCTAAAATAAGTGCGTGTATCGCCTTTCTGTATAGCCGTGTTCTGTAGTAAATGTATTAGAGTAATGTTAAAAAAATATATGCCCCTTCATAAAGGTTAACCCAGTGAAACTTGATAAAAAGCACTGTGAGATTTACTGGTTAGGTCTTGTAGATTACGATGCGGCTTGGGCGCTTCAAAATCAGATCGCCGATGAAATTCATTGGGGGCAACGCCCGGCAACAGTTCTATTCCTTGAGCACCCCCATGTCTTCACCATCGGCCGTCGCGGCTCTCGCGCCCACATTCTGTGGGATGAAGCCGAATGCACACGCCGCGGTATTATCCTGCGGGAAGTGGATCGCGGTGGCGATGTCACCTATCACGGACCGGGCCAACTTGTTGGGTATCCCATTCTCCCTTTGGCTCAACCCGATTGGGAAGGAGAACGCTTGCCCCAGGCCGATTTCGTAGGTTATCTGCGTAAACTTGAGGAATTGCTCATCCGTTTGTTAGAGGCATACGGCATTTCTGCTTACCGCCGAGAGGGGCTAACCGGGGTATGGGTAAACCTGCCACATTCCAGCCCACCGGGACAGCCAGCAAAAATTGCTTCTATCGGCGTCAAAGTGGATCGCTTTGGTATCTCTCGTCATGGGTTTGCCCTGAACGTTGCCCCTCAAATGAACTACTGGACCGGGATTATCCCCTGCGGACTGGAAGGCGTTAGGATGACCAGTATGGCCGAACTACTACCCGCGCCCCCCTCGATGCCAACCCTGGCAGTACAAACGGCTCATCTTTTCTGCGCGGTTTTCGAATTTGAACCCGCCCCCCTTTATGATGGGCATAACTTGCTGAACTCAGAAATCAGATCTCTCCTTTAAGGGAGCACCTTCCTCACCATTAAGAATTTCGCCAACCCATACCTCAAAAGGAGCCAGCGTCAGGCTTCGCCAAGACACCACTCCGGAAGCGGAATGTGAAGAGAACCAACAGCGCACGCCTTTCCACTCGGCTGGCAAGACCACTTCTTGAGGATGTGCCGAGAAATTTAACCCCACCAGACAGGCTTGCTCAGGCGTCGAACGCAAGAAAAGCAGGTAGTCCTTGTCCTCTTCGCTTAGGGGCTGAAAATCACCCCGGCGCAATGCCGGACATTGGCGCCTAAAATGAAGCAAATCTCGATAGAAGTGGAGTAACGAATCACGAACCCGTTGCTGATCAGCCACATTAATCCCGTCACGATAATTCGGATTAACTGGGAGCCAGGGGGTTACATGCTCTGGGCAAAAACCTGCATTCGGGGTATTGCGCCACTGCATGGGGGTACGGCATTTATCACGCCCATAAGCCGCCGCATGACGCGCCGCCTCCATTGGAGAAGCCCCCAGCAAACGAATTTCCAGGTCGTAAGCACGTAACGCCAGTGGGTCACGAAAGCGCGTCACATCGGTAAATAAGTAATCGGTCATTCCAATTTCTTCACCATTATACAAAAACGGTGTTCCTTTCAAGGTTAGCACTAGCGCTGCCAGCACCCGCATCAGCCCTTCGTCGTTGACTCCATCCCCAAAGGCACTGCGCAAGCGAGATGTATCATGGTTCCCCAGAGTATTACATGGCCAGGCGCCTGCCGGCAATGCTCCCAAACGCTCGCGCTGATTCCTTAGCACCCATTGGGGAGTAATCCGCCGGGTGCGCATGAGCGGGAAGTTGAACACCAGATGCAACTCGTCCTGCCCATTCCCGTAAAAGGCAATCTCCTCCGATTCTCCTACCAGGACCTTATCCGGAAACTCATCCACTACTCCCCTCAAAGTCCGCATCAGATCGTGCACCTCGGGTAAATCCACCTGGAAACGCACCAACTCATCAAAAAGCCGTCTGACCCGCTCCTGTTCCTCCTGGGTACGCGCCTTCCGGAGCATAACATAAAGATCATCAATGCCGTATTCCTTGCCATGAGGAGGCAAGTTGGGATCCTCAAAAATGGTACCCACGGCATCCAGGCGAAAACCATCCACCCCCATGTCCAGCCAGTAGCGCACCATATCAAACATTGCCGCTTTGACCTCTGGATTGCGCCAATTCAAGTCGGGTTGTTCCTTAAAAAAGAAATGATAGTAGTACATGCGGGTGGTTGCATCCCAGGTCCAGGCACTCCCACCAAAGGTGGAATACCAATCATTTGGAGGCCCACCATTACGACCCTCACGCCAGATATACCAGTCGCGACGCGGATTCTCGCGGCTAGAGCGCGATTCTATAAACCAGGGGTGCTGATCAGAGGTGTGATTGAGCACCAGGTCCAGAATCAGCCGCATATTACGACGTTTCATTTCACCTAGTAGGCGCCTGAAATCCTCCAGAGTGCCATACTCTGGTGCCACCCCATAATAGTCAGCAACATCGTAACCACAATCCACCTGCGGCGAAGGATAGTGAGGCGAAAGCCAGATAGCATCAACCCCCAACCACTGCAAATAATCCAGGGATTGAATTATTCCCTCAATATCGCCAATACCATCGCCATTGCCATCGGCAAAACTGCGCGGGTAGATTTGATAGAAAACTGCCTCTCGCCACCACGGATTCTGCATGATGATTGCGAGCCGCTCCTATCTTCGAAGATTAGATTTGGATATGAAATACTAACTACGCGGGTTTATGGAGACGCGGTAATCGGCACCAGAATCTGCCCCACCATCCCTTGTGCACTCAAATCCACCAACCGTACCTGGCTGATCTGATTCCACAAGGGTTCAGGGGCAAACGCCTCCACATGCAAGTAGTTATCACTCAATCCCCGCAATCGCCAACCCTGAGGACCCAAACCATCTGTGGACTCCCAAAGCACCTGTACATCTGCCCCCAGAAAGGATTGGCGGAAACGCAAACTGGCTTCCGATAAAACCTCTCTCATGCGGCGACTGCGTTCTTTCTTAACCGACGGAGGAACCTGACCGGGCAACCGTGCCGCAGGGGTACCAGGGCGAGGAGAATATACAAAGACATGTCCCCCGGCAAACGCCATTGCCTCCACAAACTTAAGGCTGGTCTCGAACTCCGTGTCATCCTCACCCGGAAAGCCGACGATGATATCAGTCGTAACAGCCAAGCCGGGGATCGCCCGTCGTGCCTGCTCCAGCAAGGCTGCGTATCCTTCAGGAGTAACCTTACGAGCCATGCGACGCAGTGTCTGAGCACATCCCGATTGCAGGGGGAGATGCAAATGCCGACACAGGCGGGGGTTCTCCCATAATCCGAAGAAAGCCTCATCAAGATCCCACGGTTCTAGCGAGGAGAGACGCAAGCGTGGCACATCTGTCTCTTTTAAGATCATTTCAATTAGATGACGTAAATGACGAGGTGGCCGTAAATCCTGTCCCCATGAACCCAGGTGCACTCCACTGAGAATCACTTCCTTTGCCCCTCCCGCCAGAGCGGCTTGCACTTCACGCACGACTTGGTTCACACTTTCACTACGCCCCTTTCCCCTGGCAACGCGGGTAATGCAAAAGGTACAGAAGTTATTACACCCATCCTGAACCTTGATAAAAGCCCGTGTCCGTCGGTGTGCACCAGGCAGGGGTTCGCGAGCAATGGGCTCTATATCGTAGAGGGGTGTCCCGGTCAGGTCAGCAACCAGGCGCATTTTCTCAGCGTTGGGGACCACCCGACTCACCCGTGGCAATGCAGCCGCCTCCGCTGGCTCCAACGTTGCCCAACAGCCGGTCACAATGATTTGTCCTGCGCCCTGGCGGGCTGCCTGCCGGATTTTCTGGCGTGAGTCCGAGGCCGCCTCGGCAGTAACAGCACATGTGTTAATAACGACGATATCCGCCTGAGAGGCCGAGGCTACTATTTCGTGACCACTGGCTCGAAAATTTGCGGCCAGTCTCTCAATCTCGCTTTGATTGAGCCGACACCCTACAGTATCCAGGTAAACACGCATTTCAACCCATTAAGGCTTAAACACATAAAAATTGTCAAAAATGATCTCAACGCCCGTGTCTTCAAAGGTGCCTGCAAACACACCAACGTCGCCTGAATTATACCGATGATCCTCAATTTCAAAAAGTTTCTGCCGGTCCACATAAAATACAAGTGAAGGTCCCACACAATCCGCCCGGAGCAGGTAAGTGGCCAGGCCGCGATCCAAGGCCGCTATGTATGTCAGACCAGAATCAGTGAGGAGGTGATAGCCATCCCCATCAACAGCCACGACTCCTGCATAGCCATCACTGCTAACCACAAAAGCATAAAACTGATTGGGGCCTTGGTAACGACAAATCAACCCAAAATCATTGTTAAGAGGCCCTCCGACCACCCTCGCCTCCACTGCCAGGATGGCATCCCCGACCTCCAGGCCTGCCAGTGACCAGTAATCGTAATGAGAATCTCCAATAAAAAAGTGCAGTCCACCCTCCTGAACTGCTATTTGGCTCTGGGCACCGTTCCACTGCTGCCAACCACTTCGCGGGTTCGAAAAGTCATCGTAGAACAAAAGATTCCCCTGGGAGGTGGCATCTCCTGCGGAGGTTGGTAGCCAACTGCACCCTCCAAGCCATGATAAAGCCAGCAATAAAGACAGGACCTTACCGACCAGAGAAGTACTGATCCAGCAGCCGTTGAGCCTGCGCGACCAATTCAGGATTACTGGATTGCGAAACCACTTGAACCAGAGCCTCATGAGCGCTCTCCCATTCGCGTTGTTGCCACAGCCAGATTTGCGCCTGATGCAATAAGGCTGGCATATACCGCGCATCTTTGATAAGAGCCTGTTGCAAGAATCGTTCCCCCTGAACCGCATCCCCGCTCAGAAAAGTAATCCAGCCCATCAGATCCAACGCTTCAGGATTTTCGGGTTCCAATTCCAGCGCTTTTTGAGCAGCCGGGAGAGCGTAGGTCTCCAAATCTAACCCATAGGCGAGCGCAAAACGCGCATAGTAGCGCCAGACCAGGGCATCCCGAGGTGCCAACGAAACGGCTTTATCATATAAATTCACCGCCAACGCCACATTGCCCATCGCCGCATAGGTTTCGGCTAACTCCATTTGCCAACGCGGTTCCTCCGGAAACTGGCGAGCCAGGGACTGATAGAAATAGAGTGCTCTTTCAGGTTGCCCTGCCCGGCGCCAATACAATCCCCATGCGGCTCGAACCGCAACCGCCGCAGGAGCCAACGTTTGGGCCGTTTCCAATTCTTCCAACCCACTTTGCCCCAATTGTTGGCGGGCTTCGCTTAGCAAGACCCACCCCTCCGCATACTCGGGAACCCGCGCCACAACCTGTTCAAAAGCCTCTTGGGCCAGGTCCCATTCCCCATAACGACCCAGCACCTGACCAATGCGCACCAGGTCTGCAATCTCACCCGATTGCCGGGTGGCACCCGCAAGCACTTCCCCAAGTTCCTGGTAGACGCTTTGAACCTGAGCATTGATAGTGCTCGCTCTCTGAAAGTACTCAAGCGCACGTCCAGGATCTTGTGAAGCAAAGAGGAGAATCCCCAACTGTAATGCTTCCAGATCGTCGGGGACCTGATCCAACCAAACATGTAAAGCCTGCCGCGCCAGGTTCAGATCAATCTGCCGTAGATGAGTGACGAGATTGGCTCGTTCCGTCGAGGGAAAACGTACGTCGCGCATGAGTTCGAGCCATATTTCCTTAGCAGCAGCCTTATTACCCATTTGAAAATAAGCCTCAGCCAGGTTCCGCTGTTCCGTTGGTGAAAGTGGCTCATACGCAGAGAGGCAAACCAAAGCCCGAACGACAGTGGAATAATCCCCGGCCTCATAAGCCAGACTGGCCATACCCCGCCAGAGTCCAGGGGTCTCGGTCATATATTCCCCTGCTCGGAGCCACTTGGTCAATGCCTGCGTTCTGTCCCCACGCACTCGCGCCAGGCGCCCCTCTGCCACCCATGCATCAACCGCCCAGGGACGAGGCCACAAGTTAAGTCCAAGGATGGTCAGAAAAAGAATTAAATAGAGCCCTTCTTCTAACCACGAAGCATAACGCTTCCAGGCCCGCCGAAGCCAGGTTACTTTCCACCAATCCAATGGGGAACGCCTGCTGGTCATATTGACATTATAATCAACCTGATTTTATCCAGGCACTCTCAGGAGATAAAGGTAATGTCACGAGATCCAGTCCCAGCGTGGTTCTTTGTTGTGGTCATTGTACGCCAGAACAACCAGTTTCTTTTAATTCAGGAAAGCCGTCACGGGCAGACCTGGTATTTTCCGGCTGGGCGCGTTGAACCCGGCGAGACAATTTTGGAGGCTGCTTATCGTGAAACCCTTGAGGAAGCCGGTATTCCCGTTGAATTGGATGGGCTATTGCGCATTGAACACACCTCGCTGCCCATCGGCGCAGTACGAATGCGTTTTGTCTTTCTCGCTCATCCAGTCACTCCTGCACCCCCAAAGTATCAACCCAATGCAGAATCCCTACAAGCCCAGTGGATCACGCTGGAACAACTCTCTCAATACCCTCTCCGCAGCCCAGAAGTTCGGCAAATCCTGGAAAATCTAGCCTCGGGTGCACCTGCTTATCCACTTTCACTGCTCGCTACCCACAGAACCCCTTACCCCCCAACCTGACACACAAAACCCTTGCTCTATCCCACTCGATTAAAATATTAGAGCCACCGAAGGGAATCGAACCCTTGACCCGCCGCTTACGAAGCGGCTGCTCTGCCGGCTGAGCTACGGTGGCGTGGTCAAAATTATATCTCAGGAGTGAAGTTTTCGACAAGGTTTTACGATGCTGAACGTTGCCATGATCTCTTATCATACCTGCCCCTTGGCTACGCTGGGCGGCAAAGACACCGGGGGGATGAATGTCTATGTCGCCGAACTTACCCGTCATCTGGGACAAACGGGCATCCATGTAGATGTATTCACGCGCTCCCAAGATGAGCACGTCCCCCACGTTTTGCATAACCTGGGCTATGGGAATCGCGTTGTTCACGTGCCTGCCGGCCCAGAAAAGCCCCTCCCTAAATCGGGTCTCTACACCTACCTTGATGACTTCACGCGCGGCATCCTAGAATTTGCCCAGAATAAACACATTCAATACCATCTCGTACACAGCCACTATTGGCTTTCAGGCCTGGCAGCCGAGAGATTGAGAAATGAATGGAACACACCCGTAGCACACATGTTCCACACTCTCGGCGTGATGAAAAACCGGGTAGCCCGCTCCCCTTCTGAACGCGAGTCGCCGCTTCGGTTAGAGAAAGAAGTCCATCTGGTTCAGACTGTTGATCATATCATCGCTGCTACCCCTGCTGAAAAGGCCCAACTGGAATTTTTATATCATGCGGACTCCCGGAAAATCTCCATCATTCCCCCGGGTGTGGATTTGGGGCGTTTCTACCCCATTCCCAAGGATGAAGCACGTGCCTTTGTGGGGGTGCCTGCTGAGGCCAGAATGATCCTTTTTGTGGGGCGCATCGAACCCCTGAAAGGAATAGAGACCCTGATCCGCGCCCTGCGCCTGATCCAGGACACTGGACGCCTAGCATGTTGTCCTCACTATCTGGCGATTATCGGGGGCGATCCTTCAGCAGATGCTCAGCTAATGGACTCCGAAATGGCTCGCTTGCAACGGCTGGCCAAACAACTTGGGGTTAAAGACGTGGTGCTCTTTCTCGGTAAGCAAGCCCAAGAATCGCTACCGTATTATTACTCTGCCGCCGATGTTTTAGTGCTCCCTTCCCACTATGAATCCTTTGGTATGGTAGCTCTCGAAGCCATGGCATGTGGTACCCCTGTCATTGCCTCGCAGGTAGGCGGTTTGCCTTTCCTGGTACAAGATGGAATAACCGGTTTTGTTATACCCGATGGGGAGCCTGCTTTGCTTGCTGATCGCTTAACTCAACTGATTCTGGATGCCAACCTGCGTGAACAAATGGGGAAACGCGCCGTGGAACGCGCACAACCCTACGCCTGGGCCGAGATTACCCGCCAAATCATCCAGGTCTATGACCGACTGCTTACCCTGCAGGCGGCTCCACCTGGCGCCGTGACAGCGACTCCTATCTAAACTAAAGGGGTTTACCCAGAAACACCGAGAGTACTTGTAAGGCCCAGAACCAGCCCCACATTGCTGCCCACAAACGTTGGGTGCGCTCCTTGCTCAACACAATGATCCATACCAAAACTAACACCAACGCCGCCAGGGCCACGTAACCCGAAATAATCAAGGTGGAGTTAAATAACGGCCATGCTGTTGCCATAAGTTGCTGGGAAGTGATCCAGAGGCGGGCAACCGCAGCCAGGAATACACTGAGGACAAAGAACTTGATCCCGATGGGAAACACTGATTTCCACAAAATAGCACTAACCAACCCAATAACAACCAATAGCAAGAGAATAGTGGCTCCAGGTATTTGGGCACCCCCGATTTTTTCGCTAAGCAAGACCACGTACCACATCACAATCCCACTGGCAAGCCCCAGCCACCCCCGCGCAATTTCCGAGTACGTCTGGAGAATGGCATGATTGAGCAATACCACTCCCAGGCCTAGCAAAGAAACCAAATAAACCAACAACCCTGAATTCCCCCAAAACCCCTGAATAGGGGCGGCCAGCATATGCAATACAAGCGTTAGCAACACAAGTGCCGCCATTGGGATCAGGCCATCCCAGAATTTACTGGAAAGATCACGGGTTAAGCCAATCCGGCCTCCTCCCAACACCCCGAACAGAAAACGCACGGGCACCGTGCGCTCCGAGACCCCAGCGGCAGAGGACACTGCTTCAACCGGATCGGAAGCAATTGCCAATCCCCCCGAGCGCCGTGTGGACTTGAGATTGGACTTTGTCCCTTCCTGAATAGATGCCCCCGTATTTTGTGTGGCGGACTTTCGATTTTTTCGCTTCACAATTTTCCCACCCCTTATCCTGGCATTCTGCGACTCTGGCAACGACGGACTCTCAGGTTTCTGCACTTTATCTTAATCGCCGCCGGCTCTCTCGTCAATTCTCCATACCTAACAGTTGCTTTTCAAATTTTCATGGGTACAACGGATTATCCAGACGAAATCCGTAACCCCGCACGGTCACCAGGTATGGGTACTCATCACTTGCCGCAAGGCGATCTCTCAACCGTCGCACCAACGCATCCAACGCCTGGTCGGATACACCCAATGCTTGCTCATTCCCCCACACCGCGGAAATAATTTCCTGCCGTGATACCGCTTCCCCCTGATGTTGATAAAGCAATTCCAAGAGACGAAACTGGGGAACCGATAAAGGAGGTAGAACCTCGTGCCCCGCCACCCATACGCGATGAGACTGCCTGTCTAAATACAGGCGCCGCCGCCAGGGCTCAGATTCTCTCTCCCCAGGTAAGGCTAGTGGCTCCAGGAGAGGGAGGGTGGCATCGGAAGCCAGAAACACAAAATGTTGCACCAGCGCAATCTGGATCAAATCTCCATCCTCTAATCGCACTTCACCTTCAATACGCTGACCATTACGAAAGGTCCCATTTTTGCTTCGTAAGTCCTCCAAGAGCACCCCCTCCTCATCAGGCACCAACCGCGCATGATAACGGGAGACCTGACGATCGGGGATCACCACCTCACACTGTGCATCGCGCCCAATAGTTAACACCCGATCAATAGCCCAGCGCTGCCCGTTCAATGGCCCCGTCTGACCGATAAGTAGCGGCAAATCCTTTTCTAGCATGTTCCTCAATCAGGCTCCCAGGCTCAGAAATCGCTTCAAACAGTCCACCGACCCTCAGTTATAATATAACAGAAAATGACTACAGAAGGTACGCCCTTTTCGGTTGGCATTTACGCCGCTATTCAGATGCCAGCCACTCTTAATGATGTCAGGAAGTCACCACCATGCCCTTACCCCTAAAAGCCGGGAGTATTCTGCGGAACCGCTACCGCATTCGCCGAATCATCGGCCATGGCGGGATGGGGAATATTTATCTGGCTGACGACCTACGTTTGGAGGGGCGTCAATGTGCACTCAAGGAGGTCGAATACGACCGTTCATTGCCTCCGGAGTTGCTCAAAGAAGCCCGAGAGCAGTTTTTTCGTGAAGCCACCGTCCTGGCGCGGTTGGATCACCCGAATCTTCCCAAGGTTTCGGACTTCTTTTCGGTCGAAGAGCGTGACTATCTGGTCATGGATTACATTCCGGGCAAGGATCTGCGCACATTAATGCTGGAAGCCAAAGCCCGCCGCGAGTTCTTACCCGAAAGCGATGTTCTGAACTGGGCCAATCAGCTCGCCGATGCCTTGACCTACTTACATAACCAGAATCCTCCTATTTTGCATCGGGATATCAAGCCCAGCAATCTCAAAATCACACCCAGCGGATTGCTCAAATTGGTGGATTTTGGCTTGGTCAAAATGCTGGCGCCAGGGGAAGTGACGATTACCATCTTGCAAGGTCAGGGCACAGCCCTCTACACGCCTCTGGAACAATACGGAGGCGATGGGGGGCACACTGATGTCCGCAGTGATATTTATGCCTTTGGTGCTACGCTATACCACCTGCTAACCAACACCCCTCCAGCGGATGCCAAAGAGCGTTTCCTTAACCCCGAGGCTCTGATTCCTCCCCGCCAAATCAACCCTGCCATCAGTCTCCGCACCGAACGTGCCATTCTGTGGGCCATGGGCTTGCATCCCAGCGAACGCCCTGAGAGCGTAGAACAATTTCGTCTCAGTTTAATTGGAGACCGACCAACCTATCCCCGCCCACTACCAAGGCAGATCAAATACCCTAAGTGGTACTTCCTGGCACTGCCTGCGGAGCGCTTATTGCTTTATACTGCCATTGCACTGACACTGCTAGGGCTGGTGATCACTCTGATTCGTTGATCCCAAGCCAATGCTCCAGCCAGGTGCGCATCTGGCCTCCTGCTACCTGCCACAAGCGTCCCAGCCCCCAACCCACACCACACCCTAATAAGATGGCTACCAGAATCCCCGGCAACCCGGCCTGCAAGAAACCATTTCGAGAGGCAGGTAGCAATAACGTCGCCACGTAAGCCACCATCCCCCCAATAATCGTGAACATAGATTGCTGATAGGCCAAACGCATTGCAAGCGTTCTGGCGGCTATCCCCCCAACACCAAGACCAATGCCCCAGACCACCACCAGGGAAATCAGCCCCACTCCGAAAGGCAAGGTTTTCTTCTCGGCTGTTGGGGATTCTACAGTAGGAGTCGGGGTGATCTCGGCAGGTGTCACAGTCCTCTCGGGAACTTCAGTGGGGATCGTGGTTGGTAAAACGGCCGTTACAGCCGCTTCCTGACCATTTATTATGTTGATGGTAATGATCTGCGACAACAGCGCCGGATCGCTGGCGGCGCGA
>FWWL01007552.1_pt1 | contig 14723 bp, 8 predicted proteins | sample 2228331 | NCBI WGS metagenome assembly FWWL01 (sample SAMEA103939775, study PRJEB20133) | metagenome
CTCGGTTCTTTATAGCCATTTTCGCTCGGAACATCTCAGGGTACATCATCCGTGGGTCGGAACCCCGCGCGACCCAGTCACGGCGCGCTACAATGAAAGTTTTTGGCGCTTTTTCCTACGTGTTTTGCGGAGCTGCCCGCGCTCGGCCTGGCGGGCGGAGAGGGCGCTTTTGGCACGCGCTGGCAGGCCGTGGTGGCACGTGAGCAATCCGTTCTGGCGCTACGGTTTGCTACAACTTGGCTTTCTTGCGCTTGCCTTTGGCCTTGGTGGCTGGCCTGGGCTTTTGCTGTTTGTCTGGCAAGCCTTGGTTGCGGTTTTCTATCTTGAGCTCACGAATTATGTGGAACACTACGGGCTTGTTCGGCGGCACCTTGGTGAGGGGCGATATGAACCGGTGGGCCCGCAGCATTCCTGGAACGCGGCCCACAGGCTGACGAATTGGTTGCTCATCAACCTGCAGCGGCATTCAGACCATCATGTGCGGCCTGACCGGCGCTTTCCGCTGCTGCAGACCTATGGGCCCGAGCAAGCGCCCCAATTGCCGGCTGGCTATGCGACGATGTTGTTGATCGCAGCGATCCCGCCCTTGTGGCGGCGGCTCATGAACCCTCGCGTCCAAGACTGGCGTCGGAAATTTTACCCCGACATCACCGACTGGTCTCAGTATAAAACGCTTGCAACGCCCCTGCCGCGCGGCGCAAGCGCGCCATGATCCCGCCGCAGGCGCGGTTTGTACCTCCTCGGGCTAGGCGCCCTCCCCACGTTTGGGGGATCAGATCGCATGCCTCCGAGCGGTTTGCTTCGCGCTCTTTCGTCCCCGCAAGGCGTGCGCGCGGTCACCAGCAGACCTCCTGGCCGATTGCGGCGGATCGCGCTTTAGGTCACGGATCAAGCCTACCAAAATGCCAGGGCGAAGGCCAAAGCCGTGCCTCAGCGCCCACCGCTCGCATCGGGGACACGGCCATGGACGTTGCGCTCTTGCCAAGGCCCGCGCTCAGAGAAAATAACCCCGGCCGCTCCAGCACGCGTGCTCGATGTCGATGCGGCCAAAGTCGCGCCTGCTTTTTCTCTAACCCGTTCCGAAACCTGATTCAGACACGACCCATGCGCGTTTTGATGATCAACTGGGTTGACGTTGCAGACAGAACCGGGCGCGGGGGCGGTGTACGGCATTACGAGCAAGGTTTGCTGCGCGCAGCGGCGGCTCGCAAAGACCTCACGATCGCGACGCTTGCAGCCGGGCTTGTGCACAGCCTTAAGCCGCAACGGCCACGCATTGTTCGGCTGCCCGATGCCCCGGACCTTTCCGTTCCGCGTTGGCAGCTCGTCGATTCTGGCGTCTTGGCACCTGCCCATGCCGATTTTGGAAATCCCGCACAGATCAGCCACCCAGAAACAGAGGCCGCCTTTGCCCGCTTCCTTGCCGAAACCGGGCCTTGGGATGTGGTGCATTTCAACAACCTCGAAGGCCTGCCCGCCCGGGTTTTGCTTCATGCACGCGCGCATGCCAAGCGCGTTGTGCTGATGCTGCACAATTACTATCCGTTTTGTCCGCTACAGCCTCTCTGGCGCAACGAAAGCCTGCTATGCACCGACTTTGAAGGAGGCGCAGCTTGCGTCCGCTGCCTTCCGGTGCAGCCAAATCGTTCTGTGATCCGGCTTGCCTATGCGCTTGAAGCGCAATTTGGGCGCACGGCCTTCGGCGCATGGGTTTATGAGCGCGCGCTCCGCCCGGCCCTTGCCGGAGGCTGGCGGCGTGTTCGAAAACTGGCGGGGCGCCGCCACGCACAGCGAGCGGCGCAAGAGCCGCACGCGAAGCACGACCGTGCAGGGCAAGAAAATCGTTCCTGCGCCTTCGCCCATCGTCGCGCCGAGATGATTGCGCTCCTCACTCAAAGCTGCGACCGCGTTCTCTGCGTTTCTGAGCGCGTGCGCAAAATCGCCCTTGGCTTTGGGCTTGATCCCACGCGAACCTTGACCTGCCGGATTGGAACTCCGGAGGCCGAGGCCTGGGCACGCACAAAACCGCACGCAAGCTTCCTCAAGCCCGATGGCACGCTGACGCTCGCATATCTTGGATACATGCGCGCGGATAAGGGCTATGGCTTTCTCCTTTCCGCGCTTGCCGCTTTGCCAGATGGGGTACTCAGCCGCGTGCGGCTTAAGATTGCGGCCTTGCCGGGGCCGGCCGAAGACCCCGCAGCGCTGGATAGACTTACGCCGCGGCTTGCTCAGCTCATCGTTCAGCGCGGATACAAGCGCAGCGCTCTTGATGCGCTGCTTGCCGATGTCGATCTTGGGGTGATCCCCGTCTTGTGGGAAGATAATCTTCCGCAAGTTGCCCTTGAGATGCACGCGCGGCACATTCCGCTTCTGTGCTCAGATCGGGGCGGGGCGGCGGAGCTTCAAAATTGCCCCGCCCTGGTTTTCCGGGCAGGCGACAGAGCCGATTTTGCGCGCGCTTTGAGCCACGTTTTGGACGGGCGGCTTACGCCCTCTGACGCCTTTGCCGCGGCGCGCGCGCCGCTTTCGCCGGACCAGCATCTTGAGGAGCTCATGGGCCATTGGCGTGGCGCGGGGGGAAACTAAGCACCACCGGCACGTGCGCAGGAATGCCACGCGTCTTTGCGAGACACAGTCGAAAGTTTTTAGCCAAAGGTTTTAGACTTGGAGCGGGCGAAGGGAATCGAACCCTCGACCCTTACCTTGGCAAGGTAATGCTCTACCCCTGAGCTACGCCCGCTTACCGGCGGCCCATTTAGGCCATCTCTCAAGGCAATGCAAGGGGTTTTCGAGGCAGCTTCCCGGCGTTTACACTCTTCGAACGCAGCTTTGCGACGACAAAAGGCCGCCGCCCAGTGCCCACGCGCGCAGGGCGCTTGGCCTATGACGTTTCGGCCCCGTTCTTGCCGGCTCGGACAAGCTTTCGATATTCCTTTGGTTTTTTCGGTTGCCTGTTGCCCGGCGGTTGGCCGCTTGCCCGGAAGCGTCGCTCGAGCCAACACAGCCCATTCGCAGAGCAAGGGCAAAATCACGCCTCTTGCCCTGGCCCTGCGGCCGAAAGTTCGGACGCGGTCAAGGGGCGAGGGTCGCGCTCGATGGGCGCGAGGTCTGGCAAAGTGCTCCCCGGGCGAACGACACCCAAGGTCTCGAACCGGCGTGCCGCGGGAAGCACGCGTCCTTCGAGTGACCCGACAGCCTCGTTATATGCCCCCATCGCCTGGCCCAACGAGCGGCCGAGCTTGCTCATATGGTCAAGGAATTTGCCAAGCCGGTCGTAAAGCTCGCGCGCCTGCGCTTGCACTTCGGCAGCGTTTTTGGCCATCTTTTCCTGCTGCCAACCATAGGCGATGGCTTTGACCAAGGCCACGAGCGTCGTTGGCGAGGCGATCAGCACCCGATTTTCGAAGGCAAATTCCAAAAGCCCCGGGTCCGCTTCGACCGCTGCTGACACAAAACTTTCCCCCGGTACGAACATCACCACAAAATCGGGCACATCACCGAGCGCCTGCTGATAGTCTTTGCCTGACAGCTGCCGGACATGGGCGCGCATTTGTTGGGCATGCTGGCGCAAATTCTCCCGATGCTTGTCAAGCGTCTCGGCCTCGAGCGCGTCGAGATAAGCCTCAAGCGGGGTCTTGGCGTCGATAACAATGCGCTTGCCGCCCGGGATGTGCACAACGGCATCGGGCCGAAGCCGCTCATCCTCGCGCGTGACGGTCGATTGAGTGACGAAATCAACATGTTCGGTCATCCCAGCAAGCTCGAAGACGCGTCTGAGCTGCATCTCGCCCCAGCGCCCGCGCGCCTTGGGCGCGCGCAGAGCCTGGACCAAGCGGCGCGTTTCCTGGCCAAGCTCTTTATGGCTTTCGGCCAACATCTCCACCTGCTTTACGATTGCGCCATAGGCTTCGGCACGCGCTTTTTCGAGCTCGCCAATGCGGGTGTCGAAGGCGCCAAGGCGGTCTTGAAATTGGGCGACGAGCGCCTGCAGGGCTTCCTGGCGTTTGGCGACCTCGGCGCGGGTTTGCTCGTCAAGCCGGGCGTGGCGTTCGCCCACCAATTTCAAAAAGTTCTCCGCGCTCGTCTCAAGCGCTTTTTGGGCAAGCTCAGCAAAGCGCCGCTCAAGGTCTAAGCGGGCGGCTTCAAGCGCCTCGATGCGGGCTTTGTGATCGGCTCTCAGGGCTTCGAGTTCTTTTTCCACCTCGGCGCGGCGTTCCCGCTCAGCGCTGAGCTCGCGTGCAAGGCGTTCCGCCTCAGCCGTGGCCCCTTCGAGCGTTTTCAATCGTCCTTGCGCCTCGGCGCGGGCGGCTTGTTCCTCCTCAAACCTTGCGCGCAGCGTCGAAAGCTCGCCCTCAGTTGCCTCAAGGCGGCGCGCCCGCTCGGCTGTGGCGGCATGCTCCTGACGAAGCGCTGCGATCTCGCCGCGCGCGCTCTGCACGGCGCGCAAGGCCCACGCCAACAGCACAAGCACAAAGAGAAGGCCAAGGGCCAACGACACCGTCAACACGCCCACGCTTTGCATGCCCCTCCCTCCAGATTGGGCCGCTTGCGGCTACCTTCGGCTGAACAGCCGCTCAAGATCGGCCCGCTTGAGCTTGATCCAAGTTGGCCGGCCGTGGTTGCAGGTTGCAGCCTCTGGTGTCGCCTCGATTGCGCGCAAAAGCGCATCCATTTCCGCTGGCTTCAGAATGCGCCCGGCCCTGATTGAGCCATGGCAGGCCATACGTGACAAGAGCGCGTGAAGCCGGACTTGCGCGGCCCCGGCTGTGCCTGTCTCGGCGAGCGCATCGGCCAAATCGTGAACAAGCTGCGCTCCGTCAACCTGCCCAAGCGGAGCTGGCGTTGCCCGGACAATCACCGTCTCAGGGCCGAACGCTTCGAGCGCAAGCCCAAGCTTGGCGAGCTCCTCCGCATGCTCAAGAAGCCGTTCCGCACCGCCCTCGGTCAGGGTGACAACGGCTGGAACCAACAGCGCTTGCGCAGGCACCCCCTGCTCTGCCAGAGCCTTGAGGCGCTCGTAAACAAGCCGCTCATGGGCTGCATGCTGGTCGACCAGCACAAGCCCATCGGCAGCCTCGGCCACGATATAGGTGCCAAAGATCTGGGCGCGCGCGAACCCCAAGGGAAAATCGGCGGTCATGGGCTGCGCGTGAGCTCGTTCATCGCCCCGAACGGCAAAGGAGGCCGCATCATCACATGGCGCGTCGACCGGCAAGCGGCCGCTGCCCTCCGCCTGCCCGTCACGCTCTGCTGACCTGTCACCCTTTGGGGCAAAGGCAAAGGAGGCCGCGGCATCGGCAAGCGCCAACCCCTCCGGTGCGGGCGCTTGGAAAGCAAAGGCGGTGGCAAGGGCGGCGCGTGCCGGGGGCGACGATAAAAATCGCGCGGGCGCGCCCCCCTCGGGCACCTTGAACGAAGGCCCGCCCGCCCCTGCCGCACCAGCCGCGCCATGCTGAAAGGCGGCGCGCGCGCGTTGAGAGAGGCGCGCCACCGGCTCAAGATGACCGCGGCTAAGCGCCTGGCGGATTGCCCAAACGATAAGCCCCCGCGTCATGTCAGGATGGCGAAAGCGAACCTCGGCCTTAGCCGGGTGGACATTGACATCCACTTCCGCAAGCGGGCAGGTCAGATAAAGCACCGCAGCCGGATGCCGGTTGGCCGCGATCAGATCCTGATAGCCTGCGCGCAAAGCGCCGTAGATAAGCCGGTCGCGCACCGAACGGCCATTGACAAAGAAATATTGTGCCACAGCCGCACCGCGATCATACCCGGGCCGACTGATCAGCCCGAAAAGAGAAAAGCCGTCGCGCTCGGCCTCGGCCCAAAGCGCATTTTCGACAAAGTCGCGCCCAAGAAGCCGCGCGATCCGGGCAGAAAGGGCTTCGCCAAGGTCGCCCTGTTCGGCCTCGACACGCAGAATCTCGCGCTCTGAGCCGTCGGTTAAGTCAACGAGACTGAAGGCAACATCAGGAGAAGCCAAAGCGAGCCGGCGAACCGCATCGACAATGCTCTGCGCCTCGGCACGATCGGAGCGCAGAAATTTGAGTCGCGCGGGCGTGGCGCTGAACAAATCTCTGAGCTCAACCCGCGTGCCAGAGCTCAGGGCAGACGGCCGCACAGGGCCAAGCACGCCGGCAAAGGCCTCAATCTCGGCCCCCTCGCGCCCATCCACGCGGGAGGCAAGTTTGAGCCGCCCCACCGCGGCAAGGCTTGGCAGCGCCTCGCCCCGAAACCCGAAGCTTCGGATATGGACGAGATCGTCCCCGTCGATCTTTGACGTTGCATGCCGGGCAAGGGCAAGTGGAAGATCCTCCGGGTGGATCCCGTGGCCATCATCGATGACCCGGATCAGGGCCTTTCCGCCATGGGCGAATTCGATGCGAATGCGCCGCGCCCCGGCATCGAGCGCATTTTCGACAAGTTCCTTCACCGCCGAGGCTGGGCGCTCGACGACCTCGCCCGCCGCGATGCGGTTGGCGGCCTGCTCATCAAGCTGGCGGATGCGTGGGGGCTCCCGCAGGCTTACGGGGGCGAAGGGCCGGATTTTGAGGAAAGCCGCGCACATGCCGCAATCTATGGCACAAACCGCGCCGGCGCTCCAGGGGAAAGGTCGGCCGCCTTGTTGATAATCGGACCCAGACTCACTTATTCGGCCGCAACCGGCCCGGTGGACGAAAGGCCTTCGGGCCGGCCCACCACCACAAAGACCAAATCCTGGGGCCGGACAAGACGCGCAGCAACCCGCCGCGCCTCCTCAGGGGTGATCGCTCGGATCAGATCGTTGCGGATGTTGACGTAGTCGATGGGGAACCCCTGAAACTGCATCGAAGCAAGGATGCCCGCAATCGCCGCGTTTCCGTCAAACCGCAAGGGATAGGCGCCGGTGAGGTAGCGTTTTGTCTCTTCAAGCTCCGCGTCGCTAAAGCGGCCCTCGGCGAGCCAACGCCATTCCTGGCGAATCTGTTCAATCGCCTCTGCCGCGCGGGCATTGTCGGTTGACAGCCGCCCTTGGAACGAATCCCCATGCGGACCGGCCGAAAGCCCGGTTCCCACCCCATAGGTCAAGGCGCGCTCCTCGCGCAAGACGCGGGTGAGCCTGGTGCTGAACCGGCTGCCCCCGAACAATTCGTTGAGCACAAAAGCTGTCAGAAAATCGGGGTCGTCGCGGGCAATTCCGCCATGTCCAAAGGCGATGAAAGCTTGCGGGCCTGGATGCGCGACAACCCGCACACCAGGTTCTGCAGAAAAGCTCGCAAAAGCCGGCGAGGGCGGAGGCTTATTCGGCAAATCCCCCAACAGCCGGTCAAGGAGCGCACCAAGCCGGACAGCGTCGATGTCGCCCGCGGCCCCAACATACACCGGCGCGCGATGAATGGCACGCGCGTGCGCGGCGCGAATAGCCTCCCGATCGAGGCGACGAACCGTCTCGGGCGTGCCATCGGCTGGGCGCCCGTAGGGATGCTCGCGAAAGCCCAGCGCCGCAAGGGTTTGCGCGGCAATCACGGCGGGGTTTCGGGCATCGCGTTCTAAGGCCGCAAGCGTTTGCGCCCGAATGCGTTCGACATCGGCCGGGTCAAAGCGTGGCTCAAGCAGCGCAAGGCGGGCGAGCTCGATCACCTCGTCGAGATTGTCCGACAACGCTTTGATGCTGAGGCTCACGCTGTCACGCCCCGTTTCGAAGCGAATTTGGCCAGCGGTTTCTTCCAACGCTTCGGCAAAGGCCTTTGCGTCAAGCGCCCCTGCCCCTTGGGTCAAAAGTGCGGCCATAAGCGCCGTCGCCCCGAGCGCCTCGTGCGCGTCAAGCGCGGCCCCTCCCGGGAAGATGACCTCAAGCGCAACCATGGGAATGCTGCGCTCCTCGACAAGCCAGGCGGAAAGCCCCCCCGGCGAGACCACCGGCTCAACCGGAACAAGGGCCTGAGCGGGCGCGCCCACGGTGAGGGCCACGCAAAGGCCAAGCACGCCGGAGGCGCGCTCATCGAACCCCAAAAGGCGAATCATTTGGCCTCCTCCGGCAGAAGCCACCCCGTGACCGAGGCCCGCCGGTCGAGCAGGCGCAGGGCGGCAAGCACGTCTTCGGGTTGCACCGCTTGTAAGGCTGCAAGCCACCCTGTGGCATCGGCAAGCGACAAGCCCACAGCGAGCGCACTTCCGATCGCGCGTGCGCGCGCCGCGCTTGAGTCAAGCTCAAAGACCTCTTGCGCGCGCACCTGTTGCTTGATGCGGGCGAATTGGTCAGGGTCAACCCCCTCGGCGAGAAACGCAGCAAGCACGCGATCGAGCGCTTTTTCGGCCTCCTCTGCAGACACGCCCTGAGCCGGCACCACGCCCAGCATAAAAATCCCGTGGTCGCGCGCCGTTCCGCTGTAGCTGGCCCAGGCGCTGAGGGTAAGCTTTTCTTCAAAGGTTAGGCGGCGCTCAAGCACCGAGGTCTGTTCCGAGCCGCCAAGCACCGCGGCTAAAAGCTGCAACGCGGCGGCGGTGGTTTGATCGCCCGCCCGGCGCGGCGGCACACGATACATGCGCACAACCGAAGGCCGCGACACGCGCGGGTCGGTCAAGATCACCCGCCGCTCGGCCCGTTGCAGCGGCTCCACGGGGCGCAGCCGGGGCGGGGCCTCAGCGCGCGGCGGAATAGCGCCATAATGGCGCTCGGCCAAAGCGCGGACCGCTTCCACCGAAACCGCGCCTGCCACAACCACAATCGCATTATCCGGGCCATAATGTGCCCGGTAAAACCGCTCCGCAGCCTCGCCATCGAGCGTTGCAATCTCCTCCCGCCAGCCGATGATCGGCCGCCCGTAGGGATGGTTGCGGAACAAACTGGCTTGCATTTCCTCCTGCAAAAGCCGCTCCGGGCGCGACTCGACGGTCTGCCCCCGCTCTTCCAAAATCACGTCACGCTCGGGCAGCCACTCTTCTTGGCGGAAGGTCAAATGTCGCATCCGATCAGCTTCCAAGGCCATAACAAGCTCAAGCCGATCGGCGGCAATGCGCTGGAAATAGGCGGTAAAGTCCCAGCTTGTGAAGGCATTATCCTGCCCACCCTCGGCCTCAACCGCGCGGGAAAAAGCGCCTTGCGGCCGCGTTTCGGTCGATTTGAACATCAAATGCTCGAGAAAATGCGCAAGCCCCGATTGCCCGGAAGGCTCATCGGCAGAACCGACGCGATACCAAACCATATGGGTGACGGCCGGGGCGCGGTGGTCCTCGATCACAACCACGGTCAGCCCGTTTGCAAGCGTAAACAGCACAGGCTCGGAGCGCGCTGTGCCAGTTTGTTCAGCCATGGCCGCGCTCGCCAAACTCAGGGTTAAGACAAACCCCTTTAGGAAAAAGGCAAGCCCTACCAGGAACACAGAGCACGCAGCGTGCAGTGACGCGCGCGCGCGCTGCCCTGCCGGCTGAAAAGCACCAAGGCCTCGCGTCGTCACAACAGGAACAAAGGCAGTAAACATAAGCCATGCACCAGCGCATGCGGACAAAAAGGTTGCCGAAAGCCTTTGGCCGTGAAGGCTCGCGCGGTCTCGCCTGAGCCCAAGGCACGGGCTTTATGGGGCTGCCTTCTGGTTTAGACAAGACTGCAAAATTCGGTGAAGTTCTGCCGCTGAGCGCTTTGGCGGCTACAGGGGCTCGGCGGTGGGTCACTGGCCTGCGCGCTTGCGCCAGCACTGCGCGCGTTTTGGTATGTTTGACAGGAGGTTGGCAGAGCGTACACCGACTGCTCCGATGAGCGCGCCTTTTGTGCACGATCGCTGTCACTGCCAATGATCCATAATGCGTCTAACGCCTTTGAACGCCTAGCGGGGCGCGCTTGCGCGCAAATGCACACCCCAAGGCGTTTGACACCGGCGCCCGCACCCATTGCCCTGCCCCTTGCGTTCTCCCTCATTCCGTGAGAACAGGCGCCTCGGGAAGCTCGCAACGAGCTTTGGACGCGTGTTTCGCTTTCAACCAGCAAAGATGCCCTTTCTAAGCGACACGGCCCGCGAGTCGGCACGACGCGTTTTGCGGATCGAGGCTGAAGCCCTGCAAACGCTCGCCGCGGACCCGCCCGCCGGCTTTGCCGCCGCGGTCGAGGCGATTTTGGCGGTCAAGGGCCGGGTGATTGTCTCTGGGATGGGAAAATCGGGGCACATTGCGCGTAAGATCGCCGCCACATTGGCTTCGACCGGCACACCAGCCCTCTTTGTGCACCCGGCTGAGGCAAGCCACGGTGACCTTGGCATGGTCACACCGGGCGATCTTTGCCTGATGCTGTCAAATTCCGGCGAAACGGCTGAGCTGCGTGACCTCATTGCGCATTGCAAGCGCTTTTCGATCCCAATCGTCGCCATGACCAAGGTTGCCGAGTCAACACTGGCCCGTGCAGCCCAGGTGGCCTTGGTTTTGCCCGACAAGCCGGAAGCCTGTGCGATTGGACTTGCCCCGACAACCTCAACCACCATGATGCTCGCGCTTGGTGATGCGCTGGCGGTTGCGCTCATGGAGGCGCGCGGGTTTATGCCTGAGGAATTCCGCAGCTTTCATCCAGGCGGGCGGCTTGGGGCGCGGCTTGCGCTGGTCCATCAACTCATGCACGCGGGCGACAAAGTGCCGCTTGTTCGCGATGACACGCCGATGAGCGAGACAATCCTTGTGATGACCGCGCGCAGCTTTGGAATCGCTGGCGTGATTGATAACGCAGGGCGGCTTATTGGCGTGATCACCGATGGGGATCTTAGGCGCAATCTTGAGGGCCTTCTCTCGCGCCGCGCAATCGAGGTTGCCACGCGCAACCCCGCCACTGTCGGGCCCGAGACTTTGGCGGCCGAGGCGCTTGCGCTTATGAACCGACGTAAAATCACCGCGCTTTTTGTGACCGAAAACGACCGCCCGATTGGAATTGTGCACCTGCACGATCTCCTGCGGGTTGGGGTGAGCTGAGGATGACTGAATGCAAAGAACGGTCACGATCGGCGATGTGTTAATTGGCGGGGGCAATCCGTTTGTGTTGATCGCGGGACCCTGTCAGCTTGAAAGCCTCGCGCATGCCCGGATGATGGCGGAAGGGATCCTCAAGGCCTGTGCTCCCACCGGCACCAAAGTGATCTTCAAAGCGAGTTACGACAAAGCCAACCGCACCGCGCTTGGTGCCCAACGCGGGGTTGGGCTTGAGCAGGGGCTTGAGATTTTGGCCCGCATTCGGGAGGAATTTCGCATCCCGGTGCTGACCGACGTGCACGAAACCTGGCACTGCGCACGGGCCGCAGAAGCGGTCGATGTGCTGCAAATTCCGGCGTTCTTGTGCCGGCAAACGGACCTTCTGCTCGCCGCTGGCAAAACCGGGCGTGCGATCAATATTAAAAAGGGGCAGTTTCTTGCCCCTTGGGACATGGCTCATGTGGCCGCCAAAATAGCCAGCACCGGGAACGAAAAGATCCTCCTTTGCGAACGCGGCACAAGCTTTGGCTACAACATGCTCGTGACCGATTTCCGAAGCCTTCCGATTATGACGAGGCTTGGCTGGCCGGTTGTGTTTGACGCCACCCATTCGGTGCAGCTGCCGGGCGGACAAGGCACAGCCTCCGGCGGGCAACGAGAATTTGTGCCGGTGCTCGCGCGGGCGGCCTGCGCGGTGGGGATCGACGCCTTGTTTATCGAAACCCATCAAGACCCAGACAATGCGCCTTCCGATGGCCCAAATATGGTTCCGCTTGCCGAGCTCGGCGGGCTGCTTGAGCCGCTTGTCGCCATCGACCGGCTTGTGAAGAGGCTTTGAGCGCATGCGGGCGTGCATCATCATCCCGGCGCGCTATGGGTCGACCCGCTTCCCAGGCAAGCCACTGGCGCCGCTCAGAGGGGCAAGCGGTGTGGCGCACAGTCTTCTTGCCCGCACTTATGCCGCCGCATCCGCGGCCGCCGCAGCGGCAGGCGGGATTCCGGTTTTCGTCGCAACCGACGACCAGCGGATTGCCAAGGAGGCTGAGCGCATTGGCGCCCCGGTTGTGATGACCGCCAAAAGCTGCCGCAACGGGACCGAGCGCGTGGCCGAGGCGGTTCTCAAACTTGGCCTTTCGGTCGATGCGGTGGTCAATTTCCAGGGCGATGCGCCGCTAACACCTCCTCATTTTGTTCCGGCTCTGTTAGCCCGCTTGGCCGCTGATCCGACGGTTGCGGTGGCAACGCCGGTTTTGCGGTGCTCGCCGGAGGCGGTTCAGCATCTTCTGGCTGATCGGCGCGCGGGCCGCGTTGGGGCCACAACCGCAGTTTTCGACCGCAAAGCCCGCGCACTTTATTTCTCAAAAGAGGTTCTTCCGTTTTCTGGGGCAAGCGCGCCTGAGCACGTGGTGGTGTTTCATCATGTGGGGCTTTATGCCTACCGGACCGAGGCTTTGGCGGCCTATGTTGCTTGGGAGCCCGGGCGGCTTGAAGAGGCCGAAGGCCTCGAACAATTGCGCTTTCTTGAAAATGGCTGGCCTGTGGCTTGCGTTTTGGTCGAAGCCCCGGGCGCTAAGTTTTGGGAGCTCAACAACCCCTCCGATACCGCGCTGATTGAGGCCTATCTGACCGAGCTTGGGATTGAGTGAAAAGGTCCGCGCGGCAAGCGCCACGCGCCCTTTTGCGCCCTCCGCGGAGGAATCAGGTCCTCTCACACGCGCCCTCATTGTTGGCTTTAGGGGTGCTTTTCGGGGGCCTTCTCGCGGGCGTTTTGGGTGAGCCTCAGGCCATCGCGCCGCACGGTCCCCTCAGCGCGCCGAGGCGTCATGCCGCAGCCGCTTTGAGGCGGCACGTCCGCGATTACTCGAGTTCGAGCAAAAGATCCTTTGCCTCAACTTGCGCCCCCGGGGCGACATGAACCGCAACCACCACACCCGCCCGATCGGCGTGCAGCGCGGTTTCCATCTTCATCGCCTCAAGCGTAAGCAAGAGATCACCGGGTTTCACTTGCTGGCCCGGCCGCACAGCAACCGAGGCCACCGCGCCCGGCATCGGCGCCCCGATCTGCCCGGGCTTGGTCGTGTCGGCCTTGGGCCGGGTGGCGACCGCGGCCTTGCGGCTCTGGTCCGCCACGCGGATCGTGCGCGGCTGGCCGTTGAGCTCGAAAAACACCCGCACCTCGCCCTTTTCATTTGGCTCGCCGACCGCAATCAGCCGAATTTCCAAGGTCTTGCCCGGGTCGATCTCAACCGAGATCTCCTCGCCCGGCTGCATACCGTAGAAGAAATTCCAGGTTGGCAGAGTGCGGACTGGTCCGTAGGCTCGATGCTTCCGGCGATACTCGACAAAGACCCTGGGATACATGAGGAAGCCCAGCAGGTCTTCGTCATCGACCTCTTCACCCTCAAGCTCGGCGCGCACACGAGCCCGTTCGGCCTCGAGATCGATAGGCGGCAAGAGCGCCCCGGGGCGCACGGTAATCGGCGCTTCGCCTTTAAGGACCTTGCGCTGGATCGCCTCGGGCCAGCCGCCTTCGGGCTGGCCCAGCTGCCCGCGCAGCATCTCGACAACCGATTCGGGCCAGGCGATCTCACGCTCGGGATCTTCGAGATCCGCGCGTGTCAGCCCCTGCGCCACCATCATCAGCGCCATGTCGCCCACCACCTTCGACGAAGGCGTGACCTTGACGATATCGCCAAAGGCCTGGTTGGCCTCGGCATAGGCGCGCGCGACCTCGGCCCAGCGATCAGCAAGCCCAAGCGCGCGGGCCTGCTCACGAAGGTTGGTGAACTGGCCCCCGGGCATCTCGTGAAGGTAGACTTCAGACGAAGGCGCCTGCAGCCCAGATTCGAAGGCGGCATAGTGCGCGCGCACCTCCTCCCAATAATCCGAAATCGCCCGGATCGCAGCAAGATCGAGCCCCGTGTCGCGCGGGGTATGGGCAAGGGCGGCCACAAGCGTGCCAAGCGGCGGCTGGCTTGTGTTGCCCGAAAGCGAATCCATGGCCGCGTCGGCGGCATCCACCCCCTCCTCGGCCGCAGCCAGGATCGAGGCAATTGCGGCCCCGGCTGTGTCGTGCGTGTGAAAATGGATCGGGAGGTCGACCGCATCCTTGAGGGCCCGAAAAAGCTCGCGCGCGGCATAGGGTTTCAGGAGGCCAGCCATGTCTTTGATGGCAAGAATATGCACACCCGCCGCCGCGAGCTCTTTGGCCAGCCGCACATAATAAGCGCGGGTGTATTTGGTCCGGCCCGAGTCTAACAGATCGCCTGTGTAGCAGATCGCTCCCTCGCAGATCTTGCCGGTCTCGAGCACGGCGTCGATCGCAACCCGCATGTTCTCGATCCAGTTCAGCGAATCAAACACGCGGAAGAGATCCACCCCGGTTTCCGCGGCCTGGTGCACGAAGGCGCGGACCACATTGTCGGGGTAATTGGTGTAGCCAACCGCATTGGCGCCCCTGAGCAGCATCTGCAGCAGAAGGTTTGGCATGCGCGCTCGCAAGTCCCGCAGCCGCTGCCAAGGGCATTCGTGCAAGAAGCGATAGGCGACATCGAAGGTCGCGCCCCCCCAGCATTCCACGCTAAAGAGCTCTGGCAAAAGATGCGCGTAGGCGGGCGCGATGCGGATCATGTCGAAGCTGCGCATCCGCGTGGCAAGGAGCGACTGATGCGCATCGCGCATTGTCGTGTCGGTGACGAGAAGACGCTTCTCGGCCTTCATCCAGCGGGCCACGGCCTTTGGCCCCTCTTTGAGCAACAGCGCGCGGGGGCCCGTGGGCGGCGGGCCGGGCGGGGTGA
>FWWL01007553.1_pt1 | contig 14721 bp, 9 predicted proteins | sample 2228331 | NCBI WGS metagenome assembly FWWL01 (sample SAMEA103939775, study PRJEB20133) | metagenome
TCCTGGAGATCGCCGCAAGCGTCGGCCTCACGGAGGACGACCTGGACCTCTATGGCAAGTACAAGGCCAAGGTCCACCTGGACGTGCTGGAGCGGCTCAAGGACCGGCCCAACGGGAAGTACATTGACGTGACGGCCATCACTCCCACCCCCCTGGGCGAGGGGAAGACCGTCACCACCATTGGCCTGAGCCAGGGCCTTGGCTACATCGGCAAGAAGGTCATCACCTGCATCCGCCAGCCCTCCATGGGCCCCACCTTCGGCATCAAGGGGGGCGCGGCGGGCGGCGGCTACGCCCAGGTCGTCCCGATGGAGGATTTCAACCTGCACCTCACGGGCGACATCCACGCCGTGGGGGTGGCCCACAACCTGCTGGCTGCAGCCATTGACGCCCGCATCCTCCACGAGGACACCCTGAGCGACGAGAAACTGGCCGAGGCCACGCCGGAGATCCCCCGCCTCAACATTGACCCCTATTCCATTGAATGGCCCCGCGTGGTGGATGTCTCCGACCGGGCCCTGCGGAACATCATCATCGGTTTGGGGGCCAAGGGCGACGGCCGCCCGCGCCAGAGCGGCTTTGACATCACCGTGGCCTCGGAGATCATGGCCATCCTGGCCCTGGCCAAGGACCTGAAGGACCTGCGGGCGCGCCTCGGCCGCATCACCTGGGGGGCCAGCAAGGACGGCCGTCCCCTCACTGCCGAGGACCTGAAGGTGGCCGGCGCCATGACCGTCCTCCTGAAGGATGCCCTCATGCCCAACCTCCTGCAGACCATGCAGGGGACCCCCGCCTTCGTCCACGCCGGCCCCTTTGCCAACATCGCCCATGGCAACTCCTCCATCGTCGCCGACTTAATCGCCCTGAAACTGGTCTCCGATGGCTACGTGGTCACGGAGTCCGGCTTCGGGGCCGACTGCGGCATGGAGAAGTTCTTCAACATCAAGTGCCGCGTCTCGGGCCTCATCCCCAACTGTGTGGTGCTGGTCACTTCCATCCGCGCCCTCAAGATGCACGGTGGTGGCCCGCGCGTGGTGCCTGGCCGGCCGCTGGACCCAGCCTACACCGAAGAGAACGTGGAACTGCCGAGAAAGGGCCTGCCCAACATGGTCCAGCACATTGAGAACGTCCTCAAGTTCGGCGTCCCCGTGGTGGTGGCCATCAACCGCTTCTCTTCCGACACGGAGCGGGAGGTGGAGATCGTGCGGGAGGCCGCCATCGGGGCCGGCGCCGAGGACGCCGTCCTCAGCGAGGTCTGGGGCAAGGGTGGCGAAGGCGGCGCGGCCCTGGCCGAGGCGGTGGTCAAGGCCTGCGAGAAGCCGTCCAACTTCCGCTTCCTCTACCCGGACGACTGGCCGATCAAGAAGAAGATTGAGACCATCGCCACGGAGATCTACCGCGCCGACGGCGTGGACTACTCCGCCACGGCCGAGGCCAAGATCAAGCGCTATACCGAAGCCGGCTTTGACAAACTGCCCATCTGCATGGCCAAGACGCACCTGTCCTTCAGCCATGACCCGAACCTGAAGGGCGCGCCGCGGGGCTGGCGGCTTCCTATCCGGGATATCCGGGCCTCCGTGGGCGCGGGCTTCCTGTACCCGCTCTGCGGCGAGATGCGCACCATGCCCGGCCTCCCCTCCCGGCCCGCCTTCGTGGACGTGGACCTGGACCTGGAGACCGGTCGGGTGAAGGGACTGTTCTAAGGGCTTTCCGGCCCTGGGCGGCGCGGGTGCCCCGCGCCGCCCAGGCCCCCTGTGCTGCGCACACGAGGGGAGCAGGGGTACGCCCCTGGCGTGCCGAAGTTGACACATTTGCCTTGCTGCTTTTATTGCATCGTTCATAGGAGAGAAAAGCACCAGAGCCATTTGCCCATTGGTTCGGCTTCTGATACAATGGCGTGAGGCAAGACACCGTGACGCATACAGGCGATGGAACTGCCAAGGAGGGAACAGAAATGGTACAACGAGTGGTATTTGACCTGCCTGCCATGTACGCAGACCACCACGTCCTGGCCGTGCGGGAGGCCCTCTTGCAGGCGGATGGCGTGGCCGACGTGACCGCGAGCAGCATGGCACAGCGGGTCTGGGTGGAGTATGACCCCGCCAAGACTTCGCCCGAGGCCCTGGCCGCCCTCCTGGAGCGGGCCGGCTACCCCGTGGGCAAGGCCCCGGAACTCTTCACGCCGCCCCCGGCCAAGGAGGATGGCTCAGCGTGGTACCGGTTTGAGCCGCGGGTCACGGAGACCAACCTGGCCGACCTGGAGATGTCGGGCGACTTCCGCAAGTACTAACCCCTCCCCGAAGGAGGGCACAGCCCCTTGGAAGGGGATACTACCGGAGGAATGGGAGAATGGCACCCAACGAGAAAGTGCGAACCATTGACCCGGCTGCCGTGGAGATGCTCCAGGTGGCCGAAGAGCGAGGAATCCCCACCGCCTTTGACCGCGCCGAAGCCGCTGCTCCCTGCCCCATCGGCTCCGGAGGAGCCTGCTGCAAGATGTGCGGCATGGGCCCCTGCCGCCTGGTGGGCAAGACCAAGGTGGGGGTCTGCGGCGCGACCCTGGAGACGGTGGCAGCGCGCAACTTCGCCCGCATGGTGGCCTCCGGCGCCTCCGCCCACTCGGACCACGGACGGGACCTGGCTTTCACCCTCATCGCCGTGGCCAAAGGCGAGGCCCAGGGCTACCGCATCCGTGACGTGAACAAACTCCTCACCGTGGCCAAGCACATGGGCATCCCCACCGAGGGGCGCACCAAGGAGGAGATCGCCCTGGACGTGGGCACCAAGGCCCTGGAGCAGTTCGGGCAGCAGTCTGGCGAGGTCATCTACATCCGTCGGGCCACGCCCAAGCGCCAGAAACTCTGGCGGGAACTGGGCCTTGTGCCCCGCGGCATTGACCGCGAGGTGGTGGAGATCATGCACCGCACCCACATGGGCGTGGACATGGACGCGGAGAACATCCTGGACCAGTGCCTGCGGGCCTCCCTGGCCGACGGCTGGGGCGGCTCCATGCTGGCCACCGACATCTCCGACATCCTCTTCGGCACGCCCGTCCCCTTGCGCTCCAGCGCCAACTTGGGCGTCCTGAAGCGGGACGAGGTCAACATCATCGTCCACGGCCACGAGCCCACCCTCTCGGAGATGATCGTGGCCGCGTCCCAGGACCCCGAACTCCTGGAGTACGCCCGCTCCAAGGGGGCCAAGGGCATCAACCTGGCCGGCATCTGCTGCACCTCCAACGAGGTCCTCATGCGCCACGGCATCCCGCCGGCGGGGAACTTCCTGCACCAGGAACTGGCCATCCTCACCGGCGCCGTGGAAGCCATGATCGTGGACGTGCAGTGCATCATGCAGGCCCTGGTGCCCCTGGCCCAGCAGTTCCACACGGAGATCATCACCACCTCGCCCAAGGCCAAGATCACCGGCGCCACCCACATCCCCTTTGACGAACACCACGCCCTGGACTGCGCCAAGGCGATCGTGCGGCGGGCCATTGACCGCTTCCCACAGCGCAGGGAGGTGCACATCCCCGACATCAAGGAGAACTTGGTCGCGGGCTTCTCCCACGAGTACATCAACTACATGCAGGGCGGCTACTACCGCGGTTCCTTCCGGCCCCTCAACGATGCCGTCATCCAGGGCCGCATCCGCGGCGCGGCGGCCATCGTCGGATGCAACAACGCCCGCGTCACCCACGATGACGCCACCATCCACATCGCCCGCCGCCTCATCGCCAACGACGTCCTGGTGGTCGTCACCGGCTGCGCCGCCCATGCCCAGGCCAAGCACGGCCTCCTGAGCCCCGAGACCATGGAGCACGCCGGCCCCGGCCTGCGGGAGGTCTGCGAAGCCATCGGCATCCCACCGATCCTCCACGTCGGCTCCTGTGTGGATAACTCCCGCATCCTCACCATCCTCACCCAGATGGCCACTGAGGGCGGCCTGGGCCAGGATATTGACGACCTGCCCGCCGTGGGCATCTGCCCCGAGTGGATGTCGGAGAAGGCCATCTCCATCGGCTGCTACTGCGTCGCCTCTGGCGCGTACGTCATCTTCGGCGTCCACTCGCCCGTGGAGGCCAGCGAGGAGGTCACCCGCCTCATCTACGAGGGGTGGGAGGCCAAGGTGGGCGGCAAAATGGAGTTTGAGCCCGACTGGGAGAAGATCGTGGAGAAGGCCCTGGCCCACATAGACGCCAAGCGGAGGGCCCTCGGCCTCGCGGAATACGACCCGACCCGCTTCGGCCAGAGCGGCGACCAGCCTCTGAAGGAATACTTCGCCCTTCCGCCGGAACAGCGCAGCCTCTACAGCCGCAAGGTCAGGGTCCCGGCCAGCCAGTAGGCCCCGGAACCGAGAGCCAAGGAGGTAAGGAGAGTTCCCATGTCCCGATACATTGCAACCCGAGCCCTGCGTGGCGCGAACTTGATCGTCCGCGAAGCGGAGAACATGCTGGAGGAGGCCATCGCCCAGTACGGCGAGAACCAGCCGGTGGCCTTCACCAACACCGCCTACTACCTGCCCGTCATCCTGGGCTTCACCGGCTTGGAGGTCTCCACCCTGGGGCAACTGCGGCCCGTCCTCCAGCATGCCAGGTCTCTCCTCCACGGCCTGCCCTCGGAGCAACTCTGGCTCCCCTACCTGGGGGAGACGCTGGACGCGGGCGTGGCCACCCTCCTCGCCGAGGAGGCCATTGAGGCCATCCGCTTTGTGCGGGGCGAGCAGCCGGAACGCATCCCCGGCCTGCACCTGACGGGCACCAGTTTCACCAGCCCCGACGTGGAGAAGGGAGAAGGGGGCGGCTACGCCAACGGCCCCATTGACGACATCCAACTGCGGGCCTGGGGCATCCAACTGGTGGACGGCCGCATGCCCGGCTTCGCCGCCATCATCGGCGCGGCCAAGTCCAACGAGGTGGCGGTGGAGATCGTCCGCCAACTCCAGCAACGCAACATCCTCATCTTCCTCTCCGGCAATGTCAACGGGCGGAGCATCATCCACCAGTTGATGGAAGAGGGCGTGGAGATGGGGTACGATACCTACATCGTCCCCTTCGGCACCGACACCATCTCCGCTATCTACGCCCTGGGCTTCGCCACCCGCAGCGCGCTGACCTTCGGCGGCATGAAGGGCGGCCAGGCCCGCCAGATCCTCCTCTACAACAAGTACCGCGTCTTCGCCTTCGCCCTCGCCCTGGGCGAGGTGGACGACCTCAAGTACGCCACCGCCGCGGGGGCCATCAACTACGGCTTCCCCGTCATCGCCGACACCGTCATCCCAGAGATCCGCCCGACGGGTGTGACCCAGTACGAGCACGTCATCTCCATGCCCTTTGACGACATTGAGGGCAAGGACGACCTGGAACGGGCCCGCCGCCTGGTCCAGCGCTGCATTGAGGTCCGCGGCGTCAAAGTCAAGATCACCCAGGTCCCCATCCCCGTCCCCTACGGCTCGGCCTTTGAGGGCGAGCGGGTGCGGCGCGCCGACATGCGGGTGGAGTTCGGTGGCAAGAACTCCCGCTGCTTTGAGTACCTGCGCATGGCCGACATGGACGAGGTGGAAGACCACAAGATCCAGGTCATCGGCCCCGGCCTGGAGACCGTGGAAGAAGGCGGTGCCATGGACCTGGGCATCGTCGTGGAGGTGGCCGGCCGCAAGATGCAGCAGGACTTTGAGCCGGTCCTGGAGCGCCAGATCCACTACTTCATCAACGGTGCCTCCGGCGTGCAGCACATCGGCCAGCGGGACATCACCTGGATCCGCATCAGCAAGGCCGCCGTGGAGAAGGGCTTCCGCCTGGAGCACCTGGGCGAGATCCTCCACGCCCGCTTCCACAGCGACTTCGGCGCCATTGTGGATAAGGTCCAGGTGACCCTCATCACCGACCCGGCCCTCCATGCCGAGTGGCTGGCCAAGGCCCGCGCTGCCTACGACTTCCGCAACAAGCGCCTGGCCGAGATGACCGACGAGTCGGTGGATACCTTCTACTCCTGCACCCTGTGCCAGTCCTTCGCGCCGAACCACGTCTGCGTCATCAGCCCAGAGCGGCTGGGCCTGTGCGGGGCCTACAACTGGCTGGACTGCAAGGCCTCCCACGAGATCAACCCCACCGGCCCCAACCAGCCCATCCCCAAAGGCCAGGTCCTTGACGAGTGGAAGGGGTACTTCTCCGGGCCCAACGAGTTCGTGTACCAGCACTCCCACCAGACGGTGGAACGGGTGGCCATGTACTCCATCATGGAGAACCCCATGACGGCCTGTGGCTGCTTTGAGTGCATCATGATGGTGATCCCCGAGGCCAACGGGTTCATGATCGTCAGCCGCGAGGACCCCAGCATGACGCCCGCGGGGATGACCTTCTCCACCCTGGCCGGCATGTGCGGTGGCGGGCTCCAGACCCCCGGCGTGATGGGCATCGGCAAGTACTTCATCACCAGCAAGAAGTTCATCCGCGCCGATGGCGGCCTGAAGCGGGTGGTCTGGATGTCCAGTTTCCTCAAGGAGACCATGGCCGAGGAACTGCGGGCTGCCGCCGAACGGGAGGGAGACCCGGACCTGATTGACAAGATCGCCGACGAGCGCGTGGCCACCACGGTGGACGAGCTCCTGCCCTATCTGGAAGAGAAGGGGCACCCCGCCTTGACAATGCCCCCCTTGTTCTGATACCATAGCAGGGGCATGCGAAGGCGCATGGGAGCATCGCTCCGCCCAGGAGGCTCGCGCATGCGGTTTGCGGACCGCATCGGACAGCCAAACGCCACCCGCGCGTGAACGTCGCACACAAGCCCTTGGCCCCGGCGGCCTTCCGGCCCGACGGACTGGCCAAGGTGCTTGTGTGCGCGTCTGGCTGCCGGAACCCCGTGAGGAGAAGGATGAGATGCCCATGCTCGTGCGCGATGTGATGAAACGGGGCGTGCCCACCTGCCAGTTTGACACGCCGGTCCTCCAGGTCGCGCGTCAGATGCTCCGCGCCAACGCCGACGCCGTCGTCGTGGTGGATGACCTGGGAGAAGTCAGCGGCATCATCTCCCGCACCGACATCGTGCGGTTGCACAACCAGCGCTACTGGGAACTGCGCGCGGAGGATATCATGACCCATAACGTCCTCACCATCGTGCCCGACGTCCCCGTGAACGCCGCCGCGCAACTGATGCTGGACAACCGCATCCACCAACTGGTCATCCTGCACGCCCGCCCCGCGCCCCAGAGGCCCGTGGGCATCCTCACCATGCGGGATGTCATCCACTACATGGTGGAATCTGCACCGGCCGACGCCGGGACCGAGAGATAGACCTTCCGCCTGCACCTCAGAGACGCGCCAACCTCATGGCGCAGGAGAGAAAGGAGAGACTGTCAATGGGTGTGACCGTGGAAATCCCCAAGGAGAACTGGACCGGCAAAGTGCGAGAGGTCACCCTGGGTGCCACCGCCGAACAGGGGGGGACGCGCAAGAAGACTGTCACCGTCGGCGGTGAGACCACCTTGCCCTTCCTGCATTTTGAGGGCACCATCCCCCACCGGCCGGTCGTCGCTGTGGAGGTCCAGGACCGGTTCCCCGCCGACTGGGCCCCTGCCCTGCACGAGGCCTGGGGCGACCTCCTCAAAGACCCTGCCGCCTGGGCCGCCAAGGCTGAGGAGATCGGGGCAGATCTCATCATGCTCCGCCTCACCGGGCAAGATGCCGAGGGCAAAGAGACCGATGCCAAGGCCGCAGCCGCCGTGGTCAAAGCGGTCTTGGAGGCGACCGGGCTTCCCCTCATCGTGCGGGGGCCTGGCCAGGCCGAGCGGGACAACGAACTCCTCGTGGCAGTGGCCGAGGCCGCCAAGGGGGAACGCCTGGCTCTGGGGCTGTGCGAGGACAAGAACTACCGCACCATCGTCGCCGCAGCCTTGGCCCACAAGCATGTCGTCATCGCCAGCACCCCCATTGACGTGAACCTGGCCAAGCAACTCAACATCCTCATCAGCGACATGCGCCTGGACCTCTCCAACGTCCTCATGGACCCCACCACCGGAGCCCTGGGATACGGCCTGGAGTACACCTACTCGGTGATGGAACGGCTGCGCATCGCCGCCCTCACCGGCGACAGCATGACCCAGCAGCCGATGATCTGCTTCACGGGCGAGGAGTCGTGGCGCCAGAAGGAAAGCCGCACCACGGAAGATGTGCCCGAGGCCTGGGGAGACTACCACCGCCGCAGCACACTCTGGGAACTCCTCACGGCCACCACCCTCCTGGAGGCCGGGGCCGACATCGTCACCATCCGTCACCCGGACAACGTCCGAGCCGTCCACGCCGCCATTGAGCAACTGATGGCCACGGCCTGAAGGAGGCCCGGGGGAGGATGAAGTGGACCCCCTCACCTTCGCTGGCGGACTGATCTTCCTGGCCATCAGCGTCCTGAGCGTCTACCGGCCGGACTGGGTCTGGGGCCGGCCCCTGGTGAGCCCAAGCGACCCAGTCCGCTGGCAGAGGATGCGCCGCCGCCGCATGGTCGGCACCCTGGTCTACTTCGCCGCCGGCGCGGCACTCCTCATCCTGAGCGTCAAGTAGCCCCGCGGGGCTGGGGAGAGGTGGTGAAGGCCCCTGCGGGTCCGAGAACCAAGAGGGTTTGACCAGCACCAAGGAGAGCAATCCATGGCACTGAGCGGACTGGAAATCTACAAACTGCTGCCCAAGACCAACTGCCGCGACTGCGGCTTTCCCACCTGCCTGGCCTTCGCCATGAAACTCGCGGCCAAGCAGGCAGAACTGGCAGCCTGCCCCCACGTCTCCGAAGAGGCCAAGAAGGCCCTGGAGGCTGCCTCCGCGCCCCCCATCCGCCTCATCACCTTCGGCAAGAACGAGCACAAGGTGGAGGTGGGGAACGAGACCGTCCTCTTCCGCCACGAGAAGACCTTCTACCACCCGCCGGCCCTGCTTGTGCGCGTGACCGATGCCATGTCGCCCCAGGAACTGGCGGAGACCGTGGCCGCCGTGGACGCCTACCGCGTGGAGCGGGTGGGGATGCTCTTCGGCTACAACGGCCTGGCCGTCCAGAGCACCCAGAACGACGCGGCCGCCTTCGGGGAGACGGTGGCCGCCGTCCGCAGCAGGACGAAACTCCCCCTCCTCCTCATGGCCGATGACCCGGCCGTCCTGGCCGCCGGCCTGGAGAAGGAAGGCGGCCTGGGCCCCATGCTCTACGCCGCCACGCCCGCCAACTGGCAGGAGATGGCCAAACTGGCCAAGGCCAAGGGCGTGCCCGTGGTGGCCAAGGCCGATGGCGACCTGAGCGCCCTCGCCACCCTGTGCGAAAACCTCAAGGGCGCGGGCGTGGAGGATCTCGTCCTGGACCCAGGGGGCCGCAGCCTCTCCAGCACCCTGGTGCAGAACACGGTCCTGCGCCGCCTGGCCCTGAAGAAGAACTTCCGGCCCCTGGGATACCCTATCATCAACTTCCCGGGCGAAGGGGCCAAGTCCCTGGAGGAGGAAGCGGTCCTGGCCGGGCAGCACATCGCCAAGTACGGCGGCTTCATCGTCCTGGACCACCACGACCCGGCCATGGCCTACGTCCTCCTCACCCTGCGCCTGAACCTCTACACCGACCCGCAGAAGCCCATCCAGGTGAGCCCCGGCGTCTACGAGTTCGCCCAGCCGACGCCAGAGGCCCCGCTGATGGTCACGACCAACTTCTCCCTGACCTACTTCAGCGTGGCCGGCGAGATTGAGGGCGCAGGGCACCCTGCCTGGCTCCTCGTCACCGACTCGGAGGGGATGAGCGTCCTCACCGCCTGGGCCGCCGGCAAGTTTGACGCCGCACTCATCGCCAAGATGGTCAAGCAGTTCAACGTGGAAAGCAAGATTGCCCACCGCAAGATCATCATCCCGGGCTTCGTGGCGGCCATCTCCGGCGAACTGGAGGACGAACTCCCAGGCTGGGAGGTCATGGTCGGCCCGCGGGAAGCCGTGGATATCCCGGCCTATCTGAAGCAGGTCTGGCACGCATGACCGCCCTTGGGGGCGGCCCCGTCCTCGGCCGGGGCCGCCCCGCCCACCGCCCCACAGGGGACCTCCATCCGGACGGAAAGGCTCGGAAGGCCCGACCATGCCCAAGGTGACGTTCCTCCCAGAAGGAAAGGTGGTGGACGTGCCCCCCCGCACCACCCTCGCGGATGCGGCGGAACGGGTCGGCATCCCCATCGCCCAGCCCTGCGGGGGGCAGGGCCGCTGCGGCCGGTGCAAAGTGGTGGTCCAGGGCGGCGCGGTGCGGCGGCGCTCCATCCAGCGCCTCTCCTCCGCGGAACTGGCGGAGGGGTTCGCCCTGGCCTGCCAGACCCTCGTGGAAGTGGACGACGTGGAAGTCTACGTCCCCACCCAGGAGGAAGTCCTGGCCCGCCGCCCCGCCTCGGAGAAGCGGGTAGAGAGGGAGATCGCCCTCCCAGTGGAGTGCGACTGGTGGAGCAACCCGCCGGTACGGCGCGTCTACCTGGAGATTGACCCGCCCTCCCTCCTGGACAACACCTCCGACTTTGACCGCCTGCAGCGCACCCTGAGCCAACAACACGGCATCCCCGCCCTGCGGGCGGACCTCCCTGTGATGCGCCGCCTGGCCCCTACCTTGCGGGAGGCCGACTGGAAGGTCACCGCCGTCCTGGAGATGTACACCTGGGATAGGCCCCAAGGCCCCCCTCGCCTCCTGGACCTCCTCCCGGGCGACCAGACGGCAGGCCCCCTCTACGGCGCAGCGGTGGACATCGGGACCACCTCCAACGTCATCTACCTGGTGGACCTGGCTTCCGCCCGCGTCGTGGACACGGCCGCCGAGTACAACGGCCAGATCGTCTGCGGCGAGGACATCATCTCCCGCATCGTCTACGCCAAGCGGCCCGGGGGCCTGGAGCACCTCCAGCGCCTCGTCCTGGACACCCTCAACGGCCTCCTGGACCAATTGGCCCAGCGGAACGGCATCCCTCCGGAGGCCATCTACCGGGTGGCGGTGGCCGGCAACACCACCATGATCCACCTCTTCCTGGCCCTGCCGCCGGAGCCCATCCGCCTGGAGCCCTACGTGCCCACGGTGCGCCACCCCTTCCCGGTCAGCGAACTGGGCCTCCACGTCAACCCCGAAGCCTCGGTGGACTGCCTGCCCGGTGTGGGCAGTTACGTGGGCGCGGACATCACCGCCGGGGTCCTCAGTTCCGGCATGTACCTGACGGACAAACTGACCCTCTTCATTGACGTGGGGACCAACGGCGAGATGGTCCTGGGGAACTCCGACTGGCTCATCACCTGCGCCTGCTCGGCGGGCCCGGCCTTTGAGGGGGCCGGCGTCTACTCCGGCATGCGGGCCACCGAGGGGGCCATTGAAGAAGTCTGGATTGACGGGCGCACCTACGAGCCCACCTACCGCACCATCGGGAACGTGCCACCCCAGGGCATCTGCGGATCGGGCATCATCAGTCTCCTGGCGGAACTCCTCCTGAGCGGCGTCATGACCAAGGGCGGCCGCCTGAACAAGAACCTCCCCACCCCGCGGGTGCGCAGAGGCGAACACGGCATGGAGTACGTCGTCGCCTGGAAGGAAGAGACCCTGCACAAGGACCGCGACATCGTCCTTACGGAGGTGGATATCTCCAACCTGTTGCGGGCCAAGGCGGCCATCTACGCTGGGTTCTGCACCCTCACCCGCAGCGTGGGCGTCCAACTGGCCGATGTGGAGCAGGTCCTCATCGGCGGCGCGTTCGGCAAGTACATCAACGTGGAGAAGGCCATCCAGATCGGCCTCTTCCCCGACATGCCCTGGGATCGCTTTCACTTCCTGGGGAACACGTCCGTCCTGGGGACCTATGCCGTCCTGGTCTGTCCGGACCTGCGCAAGGAACTGGAGAACATCGCCTCCAAGATGACCTACCTGGAACTTTCGGCCGACAACACCTTTACCGAGGAGTTCATCTCGGCGATGTTCTTCCCCCACACGGACCTGGCCAGTTTCCCCTCCGTCGCGCCGCTCTTGCCCAAGGCCCCCGAGCCGGTGGAGGAAGGCATGGCGGAGGAAGGCCCCAGGTCCTCGTAAGGAGTATGGAAGGAGGTTCCACGCTGAGCCGAGAGCCGAGCGGGAAAGGAGGATGGCGGCACGCGGGGGTGTTCCTCGCCTACCTCCTGGGCACTGGAGCCATGACCTGGCCCCTCGTCACCGTCCTGGGCGAGGCCATCCCCGGCGATGGCTTTGACGGCTGGCAGAACCTCTGGAACCTGTGGTGGGTGAAGAAGGCTCTGCTGGACCTCCACCAGAACCCTTTCCACTCGGAGTATATCTTCTACCCCACGGGGGTAGACCTGTACTTTCACACGCTGAATATCTTCAACGGGTTGGTCTCGCTCCCGGTGCAAGGGGCGGGGAACCTCTTCTGGGCCTACAACTTCGTCGTCTTCCTGTCCTTCGCCCTGGGGGGCTACGGGGCCTACCTCCTGACACGGTACGTCCTGGGGCGGGCTGGCCTGGGAAGCAAGGGAGCGCGGGAGTGGGCCGCGTTCCTCAGCGGGTGCATCTTCACTTTCTCGCCCTTCCACTTCGCGCACCTCCTGGGGCACATGCAGGTCTTCTCCCTGGAGTGGATCCCCTTCTACGCCCTGGCGTTCCTGCGGGCCCTGGAGCCGCGCCGCGCCCGGCCCGGGCAGAGGCCCTCGGCCGCGGAGCCCTGGCGGCGGGCCGTGCTGCCGGCCCTCTTCCTCACCCTGGTGGCCCTGTGCGATTGGTACTACGTCATGTACCTGGCCTTCTTCAGCCTGCTGTACCTGGCCTACCTAGCGGCAGTGCGGCGCCTGCGGTGGGAGGCCCTGCAGACGGCAGCGGGCATCGCCTTCCTCTTCGCCCTCATCCTCTCGCCGCTCCTTGTGCCCATGGTCGCCACCGCCCAACGGGAGACCTTCATGGTCCCCGACCCGGCCCAGGCACGGGCCCTCTCGGCCGACCTCCTGGCCTTCGTCACGCCGAGCGAGTTCCATCCCCTCTGGGGGAAGGCCGTGCGCCCTTTCGCCGAACGCTTCACCGCGAGCACCTCCGAGCGGACCGTCTTCGCCGGCTTCACCGCCCTGGCCCTGGCCTTGGCCGGCTTGGGCCACCGCCCCAGACGGCTGGGTTTCTGGTGGCTTGCCCTTGCCACCTTCGCCCTCCTCGCCCTGGGCCCGGTGCTCCACGTGGCCGGCGAGACGCGCCTGGGCCCCGGCGGCGCGGAGGTCCCCCTGCCCTACGCCCTCCTGCACTGCCTGGTCCCGTTCATGCGCATCACCCGCTCCGTCAGTCGCTTTGACGTCATGGTGATGCTCAGCCTGGGGGTGCTGTCAGGCGGGGGGATACTCGCCCTCACCAGCCGGTGGCGCAGGGCGGCCTGGAGCGTGGCCGCTGTCCTCCTCGTCCTCCTGGAGTTCTGGCCCGCGCCCTACCCTATCTCGCCGCCCGACACCCCCGGCTGGTACCGGGACCTGGCCCAGGAGCCAGAGGACTTCGCCATCCTCAACCTGCCCATGAACTGGGACCGGCCGCGCTACCTCCTGTACCAGACGGTGCACGGAAAGCGCCTCGCCTCGGCCTACATCTCCCGGGACGACCCCTCCACCTTGGTGGAGCGGATGGGCATCCTGCAGCAGTTCCGCCACCTGGGACGGGATATCCTCCGGCAGGACCTGGCCGCGGTCGCCGGCACGACCTTCCGGTACCTGAACGTCCGGTACTTGGTGGCAGACTTCTACCAGATGCCCAGCGGCGAGGAGAGGGAGCGCACCCTGGCCCTTCTGGAAGAGGTGATGGGGCCAGGCGCAGAGCCGGTGTACCGAGACGAGCGGCTCCTCGTCTACCGGGCCCCGCTGGACCGCCCGGCTGCGCCCGTCCTGATCCTGGGCAAGGGCTGGGGCGACCTGGCCCCTCCGGGGGGCTCACGGGCGGTGGAAGGCGCGGCCGAACTCCTGCTCCTGGCCGAAGAGCCGGCGCAGGTGCGGGTGGAACTCTGGGCCTACTCCCCGGAGGGGTGCGTGCTGGAAGCCCAGCAGGACGGGGAACGCCTTGGGCGCTGGGAGATCGGCCCGAGCGGGGGCCTTCTGGTGAGCGACCCCATCGCCCTTGCGCCGGGGTGGACGCTCCTGCGCCTGCACACGGAAGGCCGAGGAACCTGCTGGGTGTCGGGGATACGTCTGACGAGCGCCTTTCCTGTGGCCAAGCGTTGAATAGAAAGGACCTGAGACGAACCATGCCGAACGTCACCATTGCAGTGGCTGGCAAGGGGGGCACGGGCAAGACCACCCTGGCCGCCCTGCTCATCCGCTACCTGGAAACGCACACAAAGGGGACCATCCTGGCCGTGGATGGCGACCCCAGTTCCAACCTGAACATCGCCCTGGGCCTGGAACTCACCTCCACCGTGGGCGACATCCGTGAGGAAGCCCTGCTGGAGACGCAGAGCGGGGCCTACAACCCCGCCATGCCCAAGTACGACTACTTCGCCTACCGCATTGAAGAGGCCCTGGTGGAGGGCGACCGGGTGGACCTCATCGCCATGGGCCGGCCCGAGGGGCCCGGCTGCTACTGCGCGGCCAACAACATCCTGCGCAACGTCGTTGACCGCCTGGGCAACCAGTACGACTACGTCGTCATTGACAACGAGGCCGGCATGGAGCACATCAGCCGGCTGACCACGAAGAACGTCGACGCGCTCCTCGTCGTCGCGGACCCCTCGCGGCGGGGACTC
>FWWL01005098.1_pt1 | contig 14719 bp, 11 predicted proteins | sample 2228331 | NCBI WGS metagenome assembly FWWL01 (sample SAMEA103939775, study PRJEB20133) | metagenome
CCGGGCCGCCGCTCTCGACGTGCTGCGCGGCACCGACCTCGACGTGCTCGACCTCGTCGGAAGCGACGCGGCGGAGGCGGCCGCGCTGGCCCGGGACGCGGCCGGCGGGGTCGACGCGCTGCTGGTCTGCGGCGGCGACGGGCTGGTGCACCTGGCCGTGCAGGCCCTCGCCGGCACCGCGACGGCACTGGGCGTCGTACCGGCCGGGACGGGCAACGACGTCGCGCGCTACCTCGACCTGCCGCGCCGTGACCCCGCGGAGGCCACGCACGTCGCGCTCGAGGCGCTGCGTGCCGGGCGGCGTCGCACCATCGACCTGGCCCGGTCCGGCGACCGGTGGTTCGTGACGGTGCTGGCGGCCGGCTTCGACGCGGTGGTCAACGAGCGGGCCAACGCGATGACCCGCCCGCGCGGCCAGATGCGCTACAACATCGCGACCATCGCCGCGCTGCGCACCTTCGCCCCGATCACCTACACCCTCGACCTCGACGGCGAGCAGCGCACGCTCGAGGCGATGATGGTCGCGGTCGGGAACGGCCCGTCGTACGGCGGTGGCCTGCGGATGACCGAGGGCGCGCTGCTCGACGACGGGCTGCTCGACGTGGTGGTCATCGGGCCGATGGGCAAGGGCGAGCTCGTGCGCACCTACCCCCGGCTCTTCACCGGCACCCACACGACCCACCCGCAGTACCAGCACCACCGCGTCCGGCGGGTCAGCATCGCGGCGCCGGGCATCACGACGTACGCCGACGGCGAGCGCTTCGGCCTGCTGCCGCTGAGCGTGGAGTGCGTGCCGGGCGCGCTGCAGGTGCTCGCACCCCCGGCCACCACGGCCCCGTAGGTTGGACGTGTGAGCCACCCCGTCGACGAGCCCACCCCCGCCGAGCGCTACGCCCGGTTCCGGCGCGCCCAGGAGCACCCGGTCCTCGCCGACTTCCGCGAGCTCTACCGCTTCCCGCTGGACGAGTTCCAGATCCAGGCCTGCAAGGACATCGAGGACGGCCGCGGCGTGCTCGTCGCCGCGCCGACCGGCTCGGGCAAGACGGTGGTGGGGGAGTTCGCGATCCACCTCGCGCTCTCCCAGGGCCGCAAGGCCTTCTACACGACGCCCATCAAGGCGCTGTCGAACCAGAAGTACGCCGACCTGGTGGCGCGCTACGGCCCCGACGAGGTCGGGCTGCTGACCGGTGACAACACCGTCAACGGCGAGGCCTCGGTGGTCGTGATGACCACCGAGGTCCTGCGCAACATGCTCTACGCGGGGTCGCGGACCCTCGACCGGCTGGGCTTCGTGGTGATGGACGAGGTGCACTACCTGGCCGACCGCAGCCGCGGCGCGGTGTGGGAGGAGGTGATCATCCACCTGCCGGAGTCGGTGGGCCTGGTCGCCCTGTCGGCCACCGTCTCCAACGCCGAGGAGTTCGGCGAGTGGCTGGAGACCGTGCGCGGTGACACCTCCACGATCGTCGAGGAGCGTCGCCCGGTGCCGCTGTTCCAGCACGTCATGGTCGGACGCCGGCTGCTGGACCTCTTCGCCTCCTCCGACGTCGACGCCGCCGCCGGCTTCGTCAAGGAGGGCGCGCCCGTCAACGAGGAGCTCCTCAAGGTCGCGCGCGACGACTGGGCCGCCTCCCGGATGCGCGATCGGCGCAGCCCGCGCGACCGCAAGGGACCCCGGCGGCCGGCCGCCCAGTCCGGCAACGGCCGCCGCGTGTGGGTCGCCAGCCGGCCCGAGATCATCGACCGGCTCGAGCGCGACCGGTTGCTCCCCGCGATCGTCTTCATCTTCAGCCGCGTCGGCTGCGACGCGGCGGTCACGCAGTGCCTGGCCGCCGGGGTGCGGCTGAACACCCCCGAGGAGCGGGACGAGGTCTTCGCCTTCGTCGAGGACGCCACCAAGCACCTGGCCCCCGACGACCTGCACGTGCTGGGCTACCACGACTTCCTCGACGGCCTGACCCGCGGTGTCGCCGCCCACCACGCCGGGATGCTGCCGGCGTTCAAGCAGATCGTCGAGGAGCTCTACGTCCGCGGCCTGTGCAAGGTCGTCTTCGCCACCGAGACCCTCGCGCTGGGCATCAACATGCCGGCGCGCACCGTGGTCATCGAGAAGCTGACGAAGTGGAACGGCGAGACCCACGCCGACATCACGCCGGGGGAGTACACCCAGCTCACCGGGCGTGCGGGCCGCCGCGGCCTCGACGTCGAGGGCCACGGCGTGGTGCTGTGGCAGCCGGGCACCGACCCGCGCGAGCTCGCCGGCCTCGCCTCCACCCGCACCTACCCCCTGCGCAGCTCCTTCCGCCCCAGCTACAACATGGCGGTCAACCTGGTCGACCAGTTCGGCCGGGTCGTCGCCCGCGAGCTGCTCGAGCAGTCCTTCGCCCAGTTCCAGGCCGACAAGGCCGTCGTGGGCCTGGCCCGGCAGCTGCGCAAGGCCGAGGACGCCCTCGACGGGTACGCCGAGGCCGCGACGTGCGACCAGGGGGACTTCCTGGAGTACGCCGAGCTGCGGCGCCGGATCAGCCAGGTCGAGAAGGGCGCCAGCCGCCAGCGCAAGGAGGACCAGCGCCAGGAGGCCATCGCCTCGCTGAAGCACCTCAAGCCCGGCGACGTCATCGAGGTCCCCACCGGCAAGTTCAGCGGCTACGCCGTCGTCATCGACCCCGGCTGGTCGCCCGAGGGACCGCGCCCCTACGTCGTCACCCTCGAGCGGCAGGCCCGCCGCCTGGCGATGATCGACTTCCCGACGCCCGTGGAGGCGCTCACGCGGCTGCGGGTGCCGAAGACCTTCAACCCGCGCAACGCCCAGATGCGCCGCGACCTGGCCGCCCAGCTGCGGGACCGCACCCGGGACCTGCCGCCACGCAAGGGCGGTCCGGCCCGTCGTACGACGCAGCCCGCGGCGTGGGAGCAGGAGGTCGCCGACCTGAGGCGCCAGCTGAAGGCGCACCCCTGCCACGGCTGCCCCGACCGCGAGGACCACTCCCGGTGGGCCGAGCGCTGGTTCAAGCTCGACAAGGACGCCGCCACGCTGCGCCGCCGGGTCGAGAACCGCACCAACACCGTGGCCCGGCAGTTCGACCGGGTCTGCGACGTGCTGACGTCGCTGGGCTACCTCACGCCCGACGGGGACGCCACCGCGGTGACCGCCGAGGGCCAGCACCTGCGCCGGCTCTACTCCGAGCTCGACCTGGTCGCCGCCGAGTGCATCCGTCGCGGCGTGTGGGAGGACCTGGACGCTCCCGGCCTGGCCGCGGCGCTGTCGACGCTGTGCTTCGAGGCCCGCCGCCCCGACGACGCCCGCTCGCCCCGGGTGCCGGGCGGTGCGACCAAGGAGGCGATCGGGGCGACCATCCGGCTGTGGGGCGAGCTGGACCGGCTGGAGAAGGAGAACCACCTGGACTTCCTCCGCCAGCCCGACCTCGGCTTCGCCTGGGTCGCCTACAAGTGGTGCGAGGGTGACGACCTCGACGTGGTGCTCGCCGAGACCGAGCTGTCGGCCGGCGACTTCGTGCGCTGGATGAAGCAGCTGCTCGACCTCGCCGGCCAGGTCGCCGACGCTGCCGGGGACTCCCCGCTGCGCCACACCGCCCGCGAGGTCGTCGACCGTCTCCGCCGTGGTGTCGTCGCCATGTCCGGACTGGCCGAGTAGGGCCGCGCGCGAGAGGGTCAGGCCAGGGCGCGGACGGCGTCGGCGACGGTGTCGTTGCCGGCCACGAGGTCCAGCTGCTGCCCGACGGTGCCGGGCTCGTCGAGGACGGCGGCGATCACGGCGGCGACGTCGGCACGGGTGACCTCCCCGGGCTCGACCTCGGCGGCGAGGCGGACGGCGTCGGTGGCGGGGTCGTCGGTCAGACGGCCCGGGCGGATGATCGTCCAGTCCAGGTCGGACTCGCGCAGCGCGGCGTCGGCGTCGCGCTTGGCCTCGACGTAGGCGCGCCACACGGGCTCGGTGTCCTCGGGGAGCGGGTTGTCCACGCCCATCGCGGAGACCTGCACGAAGCGGCGGACGCCTGCCTCCTGCGCGCCGGCGATCGACTTCAGCGAGCCCTCCAGGTCCACGGTCCGCTTGCGCTCGATGTCGCCGTCGGCGCCACCGCCGGCCGCGAAGACGACGGCCCCGCAGCCCTCGAAGGCCGCAGCGAACGCGTCCGCGTCCTGGGCCTCGATGTCCAGCAGCCGCACCTCGGCCCCGAGGCCCTCCAGCTCCTCGCGGTACTCCTCTCGCCGCACGAGGGCGACGGGGGTGTGCTCCGAGCGGCGCAGCGCGACGAGGAGGTGCTTGGCCACCTGTCCGTGGCCTCCGACGACAGCGATCCGAGTCATGACAGCGACGCTACGCGCCGCGGGCGGTCACTGCGGACCCGAACGGGTGGCCAGGACCGTGAGGAGCCTCTCCACCGGTCCCTCCAGGTTCCGCTCGGCCGCGAGCGTCGCGAGCCGCGCCGGGTCCGCGGGCTCGGCCGGGAGCGCGAAACCGGTGCGCGGGACGTCGAGGGTGCGGCGTACGGCGACGACCTCGGGGGCCACGGCCAGGTAGTCGGCCGACGCCTTCACCTTGGCCCGGACCCCGGGGGCCATGTCGGCGGCCGGGTCCTCGGCGGCGGCGATGATGCCGTCGAGGTGGTCGAAGCGCTGGAGCAGGATCGCGGCGGTCTTCTCGCCGACGCCCTTCACGCCGGGCAGCCCGTCGGAGGTGTCCCCGCGCAGGGTGGCGAAGTCGGCGTACTGCCGCGCCTCGACGGCGTACTTCTCCCGCACCCACTCCTCGGTCACGCGCTCGTGGTTGCCGACCCCACGGGCGATGTACAGCACGCGCACCTCGGCGGCGTCGTCGACGAGCTGGAAGAGGTCGCGGTCACCGGTGACGATGTCGACCGGGCGACCGGCACCGGTGGCCAACGTGCCGATCACGTCGTCGGCCTCGGCCTCGGGGGCGCCCACGACGGCGATGCCGAGCGACTCGAGCACCTCCAGGATGATCGGCACCTGCACCTCGAGCGGGTCGGGCACCTCCTCGACGTCCGGGCCGGTCTCGACCACCTCGACGACGCGGTGGGACTTGTAGGTCGGCACCAGGTCGACCCGCCACTGCGGGCGCCAGTCCTCGTCCCAGCAGCAGACCAGCCCGGTCGGCTCGTACTGCTCGACCAGCCGGCTGATGAAGTCCAGCAGCCCGCGGACCGCGTTCACCGGCGTGCCGTCCGCGGCCAGGATCTCCGGCACGCCGAAGAAGGCTCGGAAGTACATCGAGGCGGTGTCGAGGAGCATCAGGCGGTCGGTTCGCGGCACCCGGTCACCCTAGAGGTCCAGGAGCCCTAGGGTGTCAGGCGTGAGCCAGTCCGTCGTCGAGTCCACCGACCGCAAGATCCTGCAGCTGCTCGCCACCGACGGCCGGATGTCCTTCACCGACCTCGGCAAGGCCACCGGTCTCTCCACCTCGGCGGTGCACCAGCGGGTCAAGCGGCTCGAGCAGCGCGGCCTGATCCAGGGGTACGGCGCCACCATCAACCACGCCGAGATCGGGCTGCCCCTCACCGCGTTCATCTCGATCCGTCCGATGGACCCCTCCCAGCCCGACGACTGCGCGGCCCGGCTCGAGCACGTGCCGGAGATCGAGTCGTGCTGGTCGGTCGCGGGGGAGGAGTCCTACGTGCTGAAGGTCCGCACCACCTCGCCCTCGGCGCTGGAGGACCTGCTGGCCCGCATCCGCGCCGCCGCGAACGTCTCGACCCGCACCACCATCGTGCTGTCGACCTACTACGAGAACAGGCCGGTCACGGGGGAGTAGCCCCCACGACCGACCGGGGCCTCACCAGGCCTGCAGCGCCGCCGTCCGGCGGGACGCCTCGGCCACCTCGGCGGCCTTGAGCGCGGACTCGTCGAGCCGACCGTGCTGCTCCCACCACGCCTGGCCCTCGGCCGGGAGCGTGTGGATCGGGTCGTAGTAGGTGTAGGTGCGGTGGAGGGCCTCGGCGTCGCCGGCCTCGATGGAGGTGCGGTAGTTCTTCGTCCAGTGCGAGATGCCGCGCTCGGTGTCGTAACCGGCCAGCTGGTGCACCCACCGCTTGCCGACGAACGGCACGTCGCACACGATCCGCGGGGTCGCGTAGCCCGGGAGGTAGCCCATGATGTGGTGCTGCAGGCGCTGGGCGTCGGCGACCGAGACCCGCCAGTGCTCCGAGAACGGGATCATGTCGCACATGTAGAAGTAGTACGGCATGATCTGCGCGCCATCGAGCAGCGAGAAGCACAGGTCGAGCAGGGCATGCGGGTCGGCGTTGACGCCGTTGAGCAGGACCCCCTGGTTGCGCACGTCGCGCAGGCCGGCGTCGAGCATCGCCTTCGCGCCGCGGGCCACCAGCGGGGTGATCGACTGCGCGTGGTTGGCGTGGGTGTGCATCGCCAGGTTGACCCCGCGCTCACGGGCCGTCATGGCGACCCGGGCGACGCCGTCGACGACGTCGGGCTGGAGCCAGTGCTGGGGCAGGCCGACCAGGGCCTTGGTGGCCAGGCGGATGTCGCGGACGTTCTCCACGGTCATCAGCTCGGTGAGGAACGCCTCGAGCCGGGGCCAGGGCATGTTGGCCACGTCGCCGCCGGAGACCACCACGTCGCGCACGCTGGGGGTGCGGCGCAGGTAGTCGAGCATCTCGTTCAGCCGGTCGTGGGGCTTGCCCGTGAGCTTGAGCTTCTCCACGACCGGGGTGGAGTTGCCGACCAGGTCCATCCGCGTGCAGTGACCGCAGTACTGCGGGCAGGTCGGCAGCAGCTCGGCGAGCACCTTGGTGGGGTAGCGGTGGGTCAGTCCCTCGACCGCCCACATCTCGTGCTCGTGCAGGCTGTCGCGCGTGGCGTAGGGGTGGCTGGGCCAGTCGGTACGCCGGTCGGAGAAGACCGGGAGCATGTAGTGCCGCACGGGGTCGGCGTAGAAGGCGTCGGTCAGGCTGCCCGGCCCACGCGGGGTGGTGTGCGGGGCCATCGTGTTGAGCATCTGCGGCGGCACCAGCATCGACATCGTGGCGCGCTCGGCCTGGTCACGCTCGAGGTCGGCGTAGAACCGCTCGTCGAGCAGGTCGCCGACGACCTCGCGCAGCTGCTTGAGGTTCTTGACGCAGTGGCTGCGCTGCCACTGCACCGACTCCCACTCCGCGACCGTCACGTCCTTCCAGCCGGGGAAGCGGGTCCAGTCGGGCTCGACCAGCTCGGTGCGCCGGTAGGGGTAGGGCTGGCCCGTCTCGCCCTCGACCAGGGCGGCGATGGAGGTCTCGATGCTCATGGCCTCAGGGTGCCAGAGGATTTCCCGCTAGTCGAATACCTGACCGCAGATTCTCCTGTTGCGTGACGTCGCCGCAACTCCTCAGGGCCGCTCGGGTCACCGTGAGCGCAGGATCTCCAGCAGCGGCCCCGCCGCCTCGGCCAGGAAGCGCTCCTGGGTCTCGTCACCGATCTGCACCAGGGCGACGTCGGTGAAGCCGGCGTCGACGAAGGCGGAGACCGCGTCGGCGATCGCGTCGAGGTCGGGTCCGCACGGGATGTTCTCGGCGACGTCCTCGGGCCGCACGAACTGGGTGGCTCCCGCGAATCCGGCCGGGGTCGGGAGGTCGGCGTTCACCGACCAGCCACCGGCGAACCAGCGGAACTGGTCATGGGCGCGCTCGACGGCCTCGTCCCGGTCGGGACCCCAGGAGATCGGGATCTGACCGACCGCGCGCGCGGGGCCGCCGATGCGTGGGGCGCCGTCCACGGCGTTCCAGGCCTCCACCAGCTCGGTCTTGGGCTCGACGGCGACCAGGTGGTCGGCCAGCGGGGCGAAGCGCGCCACCGACCGGTCGCCGGAGACGGCGACGCCGATGTCGACGCCCTGCTCGGGCAGGTCCCAGATCCGGGCGGAGTCGACCTGGAAGTGGTCGCCGTCGAAGTCCACGAGGTCGCCGGTGTGCAGCGCGCGGATGACCTCGATCGCCTCGGCGAGCATGGCCTGGCGGGTCTGCAGGGCCGGCCAGCCGGCGCCCACGACGTGCTCGTTGAGGTTCTCGCCGCTGCCGAGCCCGAGGGTGAAGCGGCCCTCCGCGAGCAGCTGGAGGGTCGCGGCCTGCTGGGCGACGACGGCTGGGTGGTAGCGCATCGTCGGGCAGGTCACGTAGGTCATCAGCTCCACGTCCGTGGTCGCGTGCGCCACGGCACCGAGCATCGTCCAGGCGTGCGGGGCATGCCCCTGGCTGGTGAGCCAGGGCGAGAAGTGGTCGCTGGAGACCAGCAGGTCGAAGCCCACCCGCTCGGCCTCGGCGGCGTACCCCACGAGCTCACGGGGGCCGGACTGCTCCGTCATCAAGGTGTACCCGAATCGCGTCATGCCGTCCTGGTGCCCGGCTCCGGCACAGCGACACCACCCGGTCGCGGACACCCCTGTGTATGACGTGGTCCGCGCCGGTCCGGGAAGGGTGAGGACATGGATCTGGGACTCGACGGACGCACCGCCCTCGTCACCGGCGGCGACTCCGGCATCGGCTGGCACACCGCACGACTGCTGCTCGAGGAGGGCGCCACCGTCGTCCTCAGCGACCAGGACCCCGACGCCCTGGAGGAGGCTGCCGCCGAGCTCGGGGCCGAGCCGGGACGGCTGCACACGGTCGCCGCCGACCTCAGCACCGACGCCGCCGCCCAGGAGCTCGGACGCGCCGCGGCCGAGGTCGCGGGGGAGGAGGGCCTCTCGGTCCTGGTCCACGCGGCCGGGGTCACCGGGGCGCAAGGGACGTTCCACGAGATCGACGACGACGGCTGGGTCGACACCCTCACCGTCGACCTGCTCGCACCCGTGCGGCTGACCCGCGCGGTGCTCCCGTCGCTGCGCCGTGGCGGTTGGGGGCGGATCGTCTACCTCACCTCCGAGGACGCCGTGCAGCCCTACGACGACGAGCTGCCCTACTGCGCGGCCAAGGCCGGCGTGCTGGCCTTCGCCAAGGGCCTCTCCCAGACGTACGCCGAGGAGGGACTGCTCGTGAACTGCGTGTCCCCGGCCTTCATCCGCACCCCGATGACCGACGCCATGATGGACAAGCGCGCCGAGGAGCGCGGGACCTCCTTCGAGGAGGCCGTCGAGAGCTTCCTCGCCGAGGAGCGCCCCCACATGGAGCTGGGCCGCCGCGGGGAGCCCGAGGAGGTCGCCGCAGTGGTGGCGTTCCTGTGCTCCGAGCGCGCCAGCTTCGTCAACGGCTCCAACTGGCGGGTCGACTCCGGCTCCGTCGCCACCATCTGACGCCGGCCCCGTCCGACCACCCACCCACGCGCCCCAGGAGGCAGCACCCATGAGCACCGAGCACCACCAGTACGTCATCGTCGGCGGCGGCATGGCCGCCGACGCCGCCGCGCACGGCATCCGCGACCAGGGCGGCAAGGGCTCGATCGCGATCCTCGGCGAGGAGCCGACCATCCCGTTCCCGCGGCCGGCGCTGTCGAAGAAGCTGTGGACCGACCCCGACTTCACGGTCGAGAACACCGCGCTCGACACCGTCCGCGAGACCGATGCCCAGCTGCACCTGGAGACCAGGGTCGTGGGTGTGGACGCGGACGCGCACGAGGTCCGCACCGAGGACGGACGCACGATCCGCTACGACACGCTGCTCGTCACCACCGGCGGCCACCCGCGGACGATCGAGGGCCTGCCTGCGGGGGACCGGGTCCTCTACTACCGCTCGCTCACCGACTACCAGCGGCTGCGCGGCCTGACCGAGGGCGAGGACCGCCCGCACGTCGCCGTGGTGGGCGGCGGCTACATCGGCACCGAGATCGCAGCCGCGCTGGTGCAGCAGGGCTGCCGAGTGACCCTGCTGCACCCCGGCGAGGTGCTGGGCGGGTCGATGTTCCCGCCGCAGCTGGCCGCCGCCTTCGAGCAGCGCTTCACCGACGCCGGCGTCGACGTGCGCGGTGGGGCCCGGGTCACCGGCGGGGCCGAGTCCGCCGACGGCGTACGGCTGGAGCTGGAGGTCGGCGGGACCGTCGATGCCGACCTGGCCGTCGTCGGCCTGGGCATCGAGCCCGCGACGTCGTTCCTGCGGGGCGTCGTCGACCTGGCCGAGGACGGGGGAGTCCTCGTCGACGAGCACCTGCGCGCCTCCGCGCCCGACGTGTACGCCGCCGGCGACGTCGCCACCTACCCGGACCGCGTCCTGGGCCGCACCCGGGTCGAGCACGTCGACAACGCCACCACCATGGGCAAGGCCGCCGGACGCATCCTCGCGGGCTCGGAGGAGACCTACGACCACACGCCGATGTTCTACTCCGACGTCTTCGACCTGGGCTACCAGGCCGTCGGCACCCTCGACTCCTCGCTGGAGACCTTCGTCGACGAGGTCGACGGCGGCGCGGTCGCCTACTACCTCACCGGCACCGAGGTCGTCGGCGTCCTGCTGTGGAACCTCGACGACGGCGTCGAGGAGGCCACGCAGCTGCTGGCGAGGCACCACCGGCCGGACGACCCGGCCGACCTCGCCGGGACCATCACGCCCTGAGTCACGGGGTGAGGCTGGCCACGGCCCGCAGCACCGCCGGGTGCTGCGGGTCGAGGTCGTAGCGCAGGGTCATCGCGGCCAGCAGCACCTCGCGGGCCGGGGGCACCTCGGCACCGCCCAGCGGCAGGCACATCAGCCGCAGGTGCGGCACGTGGTCCCCGAGGTCCTCCCCGTGCGGCGGCGCGTAGTCGGTGACCGGCAGCAGCACGCCGCCCGCCCTCTCGTAGAAGGCGATCCGTCGCCGGTGCTCGACGACGTGGGCCTCGGAGAGCCCCGGCTCGTCGGGGTCCTCGACGTCCCAGACGAGCAGCGAGCTCCCCTCGGAGGCCAGCAGGGCCGCGAGCTCGCCCAGCATCACCGTGCCGACGCCGCCCCCGCGGACGCCGACGGCGTAGTAGCGCAGGAAGGTCCAGCCGGTGCCACCCAGGAGCCGCAGCACGGCCAGGCCCTCCGGGGTGCCGTCGTCGGCGAGCCGCACGACCAGCCGGTCGGTGAGCAGGCTGTCGAAGTCGGCACTCAGCTCGGGCGGGAACGCCTCGTCGTAGATCGCCCGCACCCGGGCGAGCTGCTCCTGCGACAGCCCGGCCGCGTCAGTCGTCAGCACGCCACACCTCCTCGCCCGCCAGGAGCGTCCGCAGCACCTGGATGTCCTTGATCGTCGCCGGGTCCACGGTGGCCGGGTCGTCGGAGAGCACCACGAGGTCGGCCAGCTTGCCGACCTCGATGCTGCCGCGCTCGTGCTCCTGGTGGGAGGCGTAGGACGACCCCAGCGTGTACGCCGTCAGCGCCTCGAGGCCGTTGACGGCCTCCTCCGTGCCGCACTCGGCCCCGGTGTCGGTGCGCCGGTTGACCATGTCGTGCATGCCCCGCAGCGGGGCGCCGTCGACGACCGGGCGGTCCGAGGAGCCGGGCACCACGACGCCCGCGTCCAGCAGCGACCGGTAGCGGTAGGCCCAGCCGGCCCGCTCGGGGCCCAGCGCGCGGAGCATCCCGTCGCCGATCTCCCCGACGAAGCGCCCCTGGGGCACCGGCACCACGCCGAGCTCGGCGCAGCGGCGCACCTGGTCGGGGCGCGAGACCCCGAAGTGCTCGATCCGGTGCCGCACGTCGGGCCTGGGCCAGCGGCGCTGCGCCTCCTCGTAGGCGTCGAGCACCAGGTCGATCGCCGCGTCGCCGATCGCGTGCGCCGCGACCCGCCACCCGGACCGGTGGGCCTCGAGGATCCGGGCGCGCAGGGCCTCGGCGTCGTCCTGGAGGTAGCCGCGCTCGCCCGGGGTGTCGGCGAACTCCTCGGTCAGCGCGCAGGTGTGCCCGATCAGGGAGCCGTCGCTGAAGATCTTCGTCGGCCCGATCCGCAGCCGGTCGTCGCCCAGCCCCGTGCGCAGGCCGAGGTCGAGACCGAGCGGGAGCCCGTCGGACTCGTGCGCGGCGAGCCCGTGCAGCGCATCGGCGGCGACCATCAGCTCCACCCGCAGCGGCAGCCGGCCCTCGTCGCGGGCCTGCTGGTAGGCCGCGAGCTCGACCGGGCTCTTGCCGATCCACCCGCCGCCGATGCCGGCCTCGACGACCGAGGTGAGGCCCTGCGACAGCGCCACCCGGCCGCCGCGCTCGATCGCCTCGACGAGCGTGGCGACGGGATAGGGGAGGACCAGCGGGGTCAGCAGCTGCTGGGCCTGCTCCTGGAGCAGGCCGGTCGGCCGGCCGGACGCGTCGGTGACGACCAGGCCACCGGGCACGTCGAGGCCCGTGTCGGTGAGGCCGAGGTCGGCCAGGACCGCGCTGCTCACCACGCACATGTGGCCGCTCGTGTGCTTGAGCCAGACACGCCGTCCGCCGGCCGCACGGTCGAGCGCGTCACGGTCGGGGTGCGCGCCGAGCTTGTTCTCGTCGTACCCCGCCCCGACGACCCACGCGTCGGGGCCGAGCCCGGCCGCCCGCTCGGCGACCGCGGCGTAGACGTCGTCCAGGGTCGGCAGCCGCAGGTCGACCTCGGCCAGCGACAGGCCGAACCACGCCAGGTGCTGGTGGGCGTCGTGGAACCCGGGCGCCACGACCGCGCCGTCGAGGTCGACGACCCGGCGGGCCGGCACGTCCTCGTCGACGGCCACGACCCGGTCGCGCCAGATCGCCACCGAGCGCGCGACGTACCCGTGGTCGGGGCCGTCGAGGGTGCGGACCCAGGCGTTGGTGAGGAGCAGGTCAGCCCGCAGCACCGGCCACCTCCCGGCGCAGCGCCGCCTTCTCGACCCGGTGCGAGGCGGTCAGCGGCAGCTCGTCGCGCAAGCGCCACACGCTCGGCACCTTGAACGGCGCGAGCCGCTCGGCGCACCAGGCGCTGAGCTCCTCGGGCGTGGCCCCCGGCGCGACGACGTACGCCGCCACCTCCTCGCCCCGGACCTCGTCGGGGACCCCGATGACGGCTGCGAGCCGGACGGCGGGGTGGCCGAGCAGGACCTCCTCGACCTCGACGGCGGCGATGTTCTCCCCGGAGCGGCGGATCATGTCCTTGAGCCGGCCCACGAGGTAGAGCCGCCCCTGCTCATCGGTGCGCGCCAGGTCACCGGTCGGGAACCAGCCGTCCTCGTCGAACGGGGAGGGGTGCCCGAGGTAGCCCTGCATCATCCCGGGCCCGCGCAGCCACAGCTGGCCTGCCCCGTCGGCCCCGGCGTCGATCCGCACCTCGCGATGGGCGGCCGGCCGCCCCAGGCAGCCGCTGCCGACCAGCTCGTCGTGCTCGGCGGCCGAGACCCGGATGTCGGCGCCGGTCTCGGTCATCCCGAACGCCTCGCTCCACGGCACCCCCCAGCGCTCCTCGAGCTCGGCGTGCAGCGCCGGCGGGATCGCCGAGCACTGGACCGCGCGCACCCGGTGGTCACGGTCGGCGGGGTCGGGCGGCATCTTCAGCAGCAGCACCGGCATCGAGGCCAGGCAGTAGAAGTAGGTGACCTCGTGCTCGCGGACCTTGGCCCAGAAGCTCGAGGGGTGGAAGCCGTCGAGCACCACCAGGTGCGCGCCGGCCATGAGCGCGGACACGACGTTCCACTGGGGGTCGACGTAGCTGAAGGGCTGCGCGGTGAGCAGCACGTCGTCGGGCCCGAGGTGCGGGTGCTCCGTGAGCATCGACCCGCCCAGGGTGGTCCAGTAGGTGTGGTCGAGCAGGCAGCCCTTCGGCCGCCCCGTCGTGCCGGAGGTGTACTGCACGTTGACCACCGTGCGGGGGTCGAGCGGGTGCTGCACCCAGGGGTGGTCGGGGTCGGCCACCAGCGCCTCGGGCCCCACCACCTCGGCGTACGCCGACAGCAGGCCCTCGTGCTCGGGCCGGGCGACCACGAGCCGGACCCCGGCGTCGCTGAGCAGGTGCGCCACGTCGTCGCTGCGGTAGCGGGTGTTGAGCGGGACCATCGCTGCCCCGAGGCGGGCCAGCGCCAGCCACACCAGCGGGAACTCCACGGTGTTGCCGAGCATCACCCCCACCCGGTCGCCCGGGACGACTCCGCGGGCGCGCAGGGCCGACGCCAGCTCCCCGGTGCGCCGGCCCACGTCGGCGAAGGTCACGGTGGTCGGCTCGGAGCCGGGCAGGTCGACGGTCCACGCCGGGCGGTCCGGCAGGTCCGCGGCGGCGCGGTCGAGCAGCTCGACCAGGGTGGTGGTCGCAGGAGCCTCAAGCACGGTTGAAGCCCTCGCGCGGCGCCTCGCCCTCGCCGGACAGGGAGGTCAGCAGGGCGTGCTCGACCTCGCGCAGCATCGCGCCGTCGACGGTGGAGTCCAGGCCGGCGTCGAGCACCTGCTTGGCCAGCGAGAGCGAGAGCGCAGGACGCTCGGCCATCCGACGGGCCAGGTCCAGCGCCGTGGTCTCGTGCTCGCCGCTGGGGACGCAGCGCGCCACCAGACCCATGGCCGCGGCCTCGGTGCCGCCGACCCGCTCCCCGAGCAGCAGCAGCTCCTTGGCCCGGGCCCAGCCGACGAGCTGGGGGAGCAGCTTGGAGATGCCGCCGGTGACCGAGAGGCCGACCGAGACCTCGGGGAAGCCGAAGGTGGCATCCTCGGCCGCGACGACCACGTCGCAGCACAGGGCGAACTCCGCTCCGGCACCGAGCGCGTAGCCGTGGACCGCGGCGACGACCGGCGCGGGCAGGCGCCGCACGAGTCGGGTGACCTCCTGGATCTCCTCGAGCCGCTCCCGGGTCTGCAGCGCGGTCTCGGCG
>FWWL01007554.1_pt1 | contig 14719 bp, 13 predicted proteins | sample 2228331 | NCBI WGS metagenome assembly FWWL01 (sample SAMEA103939775, study PRJEB20133) | metagenome
ACTCGATATAGACCTCGATACGGGCGGGTCGGTCGACGGCGAAGGGCTGGAGGAAGAAGCTGGCGAGGCCTTCTTCGATCTCGAAGTACCACTCATAGCGGGGGGCCGCCGCCAGGGGGAAGGCGCTCAAGAGCAGGGCGAGCCATCCCGTGAGGGCGAGTTCGCGGCGCATGCATCGACCGCCTTGGTGGCCCTACCGGGATTTGAACCCGGGTTTGAGGACTGAGAATCCCCCGTCCTGGACCTGGCTAGACGATAGGGCCACGGTGCTTACTAATTTAGCCGTCTTTCCTGAGGGGATCAAGTCCGGGACCCTGGGGTCGGGACGAGCGATGGGACAGGTCCGGGACTCCCGGAGGCGACGCCTCCGAACGCCGGGCGTCTGCCCGAGGCGGGTCTTCCCGGGACGACCCCGAGATGCCCCATTTCTCGTCACGATTCCGGCGGGACCGTACCGCTGGAAGGGTAGACCTACGGAGGTCCCTCGCCCGCGGGCCCTCCCCCGCCGCCACCGCCGCAACCGGACGGCCACCACCACGGGATAGACGCCACCCGCCCACCCACGTCCGGGTCTCGGCGTACGGCCCCCCGCCGTCGGGGACGTCGGCGCGCGCAACCGCCGTTCTCAACCGGCGGAACGTCCAAGTCTCTTGTGCAAACTCCATGCCAATGCATCCGGAGGGACCCCAGAACGCCTCGCCCCCGGCCCCTGCTGAGGGAGCGCGGTCTTCAAGGTCCGGCGTCGGGGGTCAGACCTTTCCCGACCCCGGACCCCCGATTCCCTAATACGAGCGCCCAGATTCCGATGGACCGGCCAGGAAGCCCTCCGGGTGTCTAATCTGGTAAACACGGTGTCTAAAAAAATCGACACCGGACCGGGTCTCCCCCGCGGGGGTCGGGGCTCCATCTCGGAGGCGGCTCTCGAGGAACGTCGCCAGACCCACGTTCGGGCCCGCCAAGGTGCGTTGGGTGTACTTAGGATGTAAGATTCCGCCGTGTCGAGACCGAATTCCCCGAGGAGACCCGGGAAATGCGCATCCTCCTGTGGACCCTCGCATGGAGCGTGGCCGGGACGACGGCGTGGGCCCAGGCCCGCCTGGAGTTGGAGGGCCGCCTCGGGTCGCCCATCCTGACGGCCCACGCCCGGGCCGCCGTCTCCGGCGAGCCGGCGACCGACGTAGACCTCAAACGGGACCTGGGCATCGACGACCGGCAGTTTCTGGAAGCCCGCCTGACATGGCGGGTCGGCCGTCAGCACCGATTCCGGCTGTCTTACGCGGCGATCGCCTACCGGGGCGACCGGGTCGTCCAGACGACGGTCCGCTTCCGGGGCCGCACCTACGAATTCGGCACGCGGGTCGTCTCCGAGTTTCGGCTTCAGTACGCACGCCTCGGGTGGACTTGGCAATGGATCGGCTTGGGCGATGGGGCCGTCCGCCTGGGCCCCCTGGTCGACCTCAAGGGCCTCTGGGCAGAGGGATCGTTGGCGGCCCCGGACCTGCTCGTTCCGGTGTCGGCCGCCCGGACGTGGCGACTGGGAGTCCCGACGGCCGGGGCGGCCCTCGACGTGCGACCCGCCGCCTGGATCGGCCTGTTTGCGGAAGTCTCGGGCCTCCCCGTAGGCTCTCGGGGGGCCTTCTGGGACTGGGAGGTCGGCGTGGAGGTCATGCCCATCCGGTACCTCCGCCTCTCCGGGGGCTACCGCTACCTGCATGGGCGGGCCGAGTCGGCCGCCGACTTCGTGCGGGTCACGCTGGCCGGCCCCTTCCTGGCGGCGGCCCTGGGGTTCTGACCCCCGGGATGAGGGCCTTCACCGGATGCGGAAGATGCGGACGACCTTCTGGAGGGCCTCGACGAGGACGTCGACGTCTTCCTCGTCGTTGTAAATGTAGAAGCTGGCCCGGACGGTGTTGTCCATCCCGAGACGGTGCATCAGGGGCTGGGCACAGTGGTGGCCCGACCGGACGGCGACGCCGGATTCGTCTAAGATGTGGGCCACGTCGTGGGGATGGGCCTTCTCAAAGGTAAACGAAATGACGCCCAGACGGGGGCCCTCCTCGGGACCGTAGAGCCGGATGCCCGGGACGGACTTGAGGCGCTCCAGAGCGTACGTCAGCAGATGCCGCTCATGCTCGTAGACCCGGTCCATCCCCAGGTGCATCAGGTAGTCGACGGCGGCCCCCAGGCCGATCCCGCCGGCGATGTTCGGCGTGCCGGCCTCGTACTTCCACGGGAGTTCATTCCACTCGGCGCCTTCCGTCGTGACCTTCGAAATCATGTCGCCCCCGTAAAGGAAGGGCTCCATCGCCTGGAGGAGCTCCTCCCGGGCGTACAGAAAACCGATCCCCGTCGGACCCAGCATCTTGTGACCCGAGGCGGCCAGAAAGTCGCATCCCAGGGCCTGGACGTCGATCGGCAGGTGGGGCGCCCCCTGGGCCGCATCGACCAACGTCACGACCCCCCGCTCCCGGGCCGCCCGGACCATCTCCGGGACGGGATTGACCGTCCCGAGGACGTTGGAGGCCATCGTGAAAGCGGCCAGGCGCACACGCGGCCGGTCCAGGAGCTCATAGTACTGGTCGAGGCGGAGTCGGCCCTGGTCGTCGACGTCCACGAAGTGGAGCCGGACCCCCCGAAACTTCCGGAGGAAGTGCCAGGGCACGATGTTCGAGTGGTGTTCCATGATCGTCAGGACGATTTCGTCGCCCTCCCGCAGGTTCCACAGGCCCCAGGCGTGGGCGACCAGGTTCATCGCCTCCGTGGCGTTGCGGACGAAGACGATTTCCCGCCACGACCGGGCCCCGACGAAGCGGGCGACCTTCTTGTGGGCCTCCTCGTAAGCGACCGTCGCCTCGTGGCTCAGGGTGTGGACGGCCCGATGGATGTTGGCGTTGTAACACTCGTAAAACTGGCGGACGGCGTCGATGACCGCCTGGGGCCGCTGGCTGGTGGCCGCATTGTCCAGATACACCAGACGGCGGCCGTGGACTTCCCGACGGAAGATCGGGAAGTCGGCCCGCAGGACCTTCGCGTCCAATCCCACCGCCGGTCGGGTCTCCTGCATATGCACCCCCTCGTTCGGTGTCAGGTGCCGGGCGTTAGGGGTTGGGAGGTCGGGACCCGGCCTCTCTCCGACCCCTCAAAGCCCAGCGCCTCACACCCCAATGGCTCCCTGCCTACTCCGGTTCGATGTCGACCCAGACCTCCCGGCCCTCGAGGCGGACGGGGTAGGCCTGCACGGGGACGAAGGCCGGGAGGGCCAGGACCTCGCCGGTCCGGACGTCAAAACGGGCGCCGTGATAGGCACACTCGATCACGTAGTCCTCGACCGTCCCGTCGTGGAGGGGGTACTCCATGTGGGTGCACACGTCTCGCAGGGCGTAGACCTCGTTCCCTTTCCGGACGATCACGACGGGCTCGCCGTCCACATCAAAGGGGTACGGCACGTCGTCTTTCGGGAGCGCGTCCAGCGTCGTGACCCTCACCCACCGACTCATCGGACCCCCATGCTCGGGTGTTCGGTCTTGGGTGTAAGGTAAGAACCCAGTTCCATGGATGGATAAGACCGCCTTCTTAGGGACCAGGGGGTCAGGAATCAAGCCGTCTCCCCCCGACGCCCGGCATCCGACCCCTCTACTCCTCGTCCGGCCAGCGGTGGATGCCGTAGAGGCCGGCCTTCAAGACCTTCAGGCCCAGGAGGGCACACTTCAGTCGCATGGCGCTGATGGGAATCCCCAGGGCCTGGAGGACGTCGTCTTTCGTCATCTGCTTGACTTCCTCCAGGGGCTTGTCTTTCACGAGTTCGGTCAGGATCGAGGCCGACGCCTGACTGATGACACAGCCCTTCCCCGAAAACCGGATGTCGGCGATCCGGCCGTCCCGGGTCCGGACGTCGATCCGGATCACGTCCCCGCAGGCGGGGTTGCCCTCCTCGTAAGAGATGTCGGCGTCCTCGAGGGTCCCGTAGTTCCGCGGGTTCTCGTAGTGGTCCAGGAGGTATTCGTAAGCCTCGCTTTCATACAGGCTCATGGCCGTCCCCGGCGACATTGTACCACAGACGGGAGGGCCATCCGGCAATCAGGCCATCGGGGTATGGTCGCCGCCCTGACCCTGGCCCATCGCTCGATGGCCTGACGGCCTCACTGCCCCATGGCCTCCCCGGCCGACTACCGCTCCCACTTCCGGTCGATGCCCTGCTGGATACGGGCTCGCACGTCTTCCAGGGGGATGGCCTCGAGGGCCGGGGCCAAAAAGCCCTCGACGATCAGCTTCCGGGCCGTCGTCTCGTCGAGGCCCCGGGACTGAAGATAGAACAGGTGCTCCTCGTCGATCTCCCCGACCGAGGCGCTGTGGCCGCATCGGACCTGGTTGGCCTCGATCTCGAGGGCCGGGATCGAGTCCGAGTGGGCACCCGGGTTCAACAGCATGATGTGGTCCTGCAGGTAAGCGTCGGCGTTCTGGGCGGCCGGCTCCAGGCGGACCAGGCCGTAGAAGACGTTCCGGGCCCGGTCTTTCATGACGCCCCGCATCCGGACGTGACTCTTTGTATACGGACCCGTGTGCTGGACGAAGACCTGGGAGTCGAAGTGCTGTCGCTGGTGACCGAACACGACGTGGACGTCGCTGAGCTCGGCACCCGGCTCCGTCACCCGTATGTGGTGCCGGCCCTGGGTGATGCGACCGCCGAACCAGCCCGTCGCCCAGCTCAGACGGGCGTCCCGCCCGATTCGGGCATGGTGAAAGACGAAGTCGAAGCTCTCCTCAGCGTCGTTCCAGATGCACTGGATGTTCAGGTCGGACCGGGCCTCGGAGAAGACCTGCAGGCCCGTGATCAATATCCCGGAGGACTCGGGGTCGTCGCTCTCCGTCTCGACGAGGAGGGTCCCCCGGCTATCGGGATGGGCCCACACGACGACGGGAAAGACGAGGGCCCGCTGGGGCAGGGCCCGCTGGATCCGAATCCCCAACGCCGGGGTCGCCTCCGAGGCCCCGTCGGCCGGGTGGAACTCGACCCAGAGGCCGTCGACCCAAAGGCCGTGGAGATAGGCGGCCGGCCGACTTGTCCCGGGGTCGACGAGGTACCGACCGTCTTCCCAGAAGTGCCGCAGGCGTCCGTCCCCGTCGGCGACCATCTCCCGGAAGCGCCGGACTCGCAAGGCCGGTGCCCATCGGTCCGGGACGGGGTCGACGGCGAGGCCGTCGTCCCGGACGACGACCCACACGTACGAGGGGTCCAGGCCCCAGTCGGGCCGGGGCAGGGCCCGCCACTCCGTGGGGACTTCGTACGTCTCGGGCTGAAAGCCCCGGAGGCGCGTATAGCGGGACTCCGGCCAGCCCGGTTGCTCCTCGGCCCACTGCCAACAGCGCATGCGCCAGTCCCGGAGCCAGGCCGGTTCGGATTGGGCCCGGAGCCACTGCTCGAAGTCTTCCCGAGACCGCAAGACGCTACCCGTCGAGACGACCGCCGCCATCGTTCCGTACCCCTTCCTTACGGGATGCAAGACGCAGGAGGAGATACGGGACGCCGGGGATGCCGGCGGACCCCGGACCCTTCCGACGAACCGGGCGGGTGGGGCGTCACGGGTCCCCGGGGCCCTTCCCCGCCTCCCGTATCTCCGGTATCATGGAAAAGAAATAGGTAAGGGGCCGTTCCCTTATCGGGAGCGGCCCCGTCGGTGTTAACCGACCGCCCCCTCCATTTCGAGCTGAATCAGCCGATTCAACTCGATGGCATATTCCATCGGTAAGACTTTCGCAAAGGACTCGATGAAGCCCAGGACGATCAAGGCCAGGGCCTCGGCCTCCGTCAGGCCCCGGGACATCAGGTAGAAGATCTGGTCGTCGCTGATCTTGCCGACGGTCGCCTCGTGGGCGATCGTCACCCGCTCTTCCTCGATCTCCATGTAGGGGTACGTGTCCGAGCGGGACTTCTCGTCCAAGATCAGGGCGTCGCACCGGACGTTGACCTTCACGCCGACGGACCCCTTGGGGACCTTCACGAGGCCCCGGTACGTCGTCCGGCCCCCGTCCTTACTGATCGACTTGGACGTGATCGTCGAGGTCGTGTAAGGCGCCCCGTGGATGACCTTCCCGCCCGAGTCCTGGTGCTGGCCGGCGCCGGCGTAGGCGACCGACAGGATCTCGGCCTTCGCCCCCTTGCCCAGTAAGTACACACACGGGTACTTCATCGTGACCTTGCTGTTGTGGGCAAAGACCCCGTTGGCGATGAAGTTGGCCGTACCCTCGACCTCGATGTCGTAAGTGACTTCCTCACCGGCCGGCTGAATGTCCACGACCCGGGCAAAGTACACCGGGGCGTCGCTCAACGACTCCTTCGAGAAGTCCAGGAAGTACGTCTTGACTTCCTTCCCCCGGGGGAGCTCGTCCCGGCGGACGTCGGTGGAACTCTGGGTCGGGTTCATCCCGCAGGAGATGGCCAGATGCCAAACCTGCTCCAAGAGTTCCCCGTTCGCCCTCGGGACCGAGACCCGGCCGTGACCCTTTCGCCCGCGGCCGTCGGCGGCGATGTAGCCCTCGATGAAGGCCCGCTTCTGCGCATGCGGCAGGGTGAAGACCCACCGGGGGATTCGCCTCGTCGTGGCCGTCCCGGCGAAGCCGATCTGTCGGAGGAACTCGACGAGGTCCACCGAATCGACCCCCAGGGTCACGCCCCGCCGGTCCGCCTCCACGCCGAAGAGGTCCTTCAATACCTGCTGGACCTTCGGAGCCGCCGGGTCGTCCTCGGCGACCCCAAAGTCCACCCGAGAACGGTCCGTGGAACCGCCCCCGGTGTAGAACCCCAGGAGCCACATCAGCCGCTCGTCGGTGAATTCGGGGAACCGAAGGGGCTTCGGGCCCCGGACCGTCGGCGTGAACTCCAAGGGGTAAGGCCGCCCGGCGTCGGGGACCGTCCCGACGATGGCGACTCCGTCGCCGGGTCGGATCTCGGCCAGAGGAAGCCACCGCAAGACCTGAACCCTACCGACCCTCCGGAGGACCAGGAACGGGTGATTGTCGGTCGCCTTGACCCCTCGGCCATTCGCCAGGACCAAGCGGTAGACGGGACGCGGCGGGTTGACCTTCTTGGCGACGACCCGGCTCCGGACCAGCCGGAAGTCCGGCGTGAGCGACCACACGAAGTCGCCGACCTGGACGTCCCGAATCGGCACGACGTCGTTGTTTTTGTAGACCATGGCGTCGCCCGTCAGACAGCCCATATTCCCGTCGACCCACTCGACGGTGGCGTCTTCGTAAGCGACGGCCCGCTTGGTCACGAGGTTGTAGACGTTCTTGGACCAGTTCTGGATCGTCGTGTACCGGACGTGGGCACCCCGCCGGGCGATGATCTCGACGACGGCCGAGTGGAGCGAGTCCTTGGAGTAGATGGGCGCCGTACAGCCCTCGATGTAGTGAACATAAGAATTCTCTTCAGCAATAATCAGAGTCCGTTCGAACTGACCGACGTTCTCGGCGTTGATCCGGAAGTAGGCCTGGAGGGGGATGTCGACCCGCACGCCCGCCGGGACGTAGACGAACGAGCCCCCGCTCCAGACGGCGCTGTTGAGGGCCGCAAACTTGTTGTCCTCCGGCGGGACGACCGTCCCAAAGTACGGGCGGACGAGGTCCGGGTACTCCCGGACGGCCGTGTCGGTGTCGACGAAGATGACGCCCTTCTTGGCCAGGTCCTCCCGGATGTGATGGTACACGACCTCGGACTCGTACTGCGCACCGACGCCGGCCAGGAACTTGCGCTCGGCCTCGGGGATGCCGAGCCGCTCGAAGGTCCGCCGGATTTCCTCGGGGACCTCGTCCCAGGACCGGCCCTTCCGGTCCGTCGGCCGCAGGTAGTACGTGTACTCATCGAAGTCGACCCCGCTCAGGTCGGCCCCCCACGTCGGCATGGGCTTTCGGATGAAGATCTCGTAAGACCGCAGACGGAAGTCCCGCATCCACTCGGGCTCCCCCTTGATGGCCGAGATCTCGGCCACGATCTGCCGGGTCAGGCCCTTGGGGGTCCGGTAGACGTACTCGACCGTGTCCCGGAAGTTGTAGCGGCTGTAATCGAGGTCCAGAAAACTGGGATTTCGGGTCGCCATCGGTGTACCTCCTGAGCGTCTCGTCGGACCGAGCGGTGCCCGTCCTCAGGAGGGGGGTACCGTCGGGGTCGGGGCCTCCGGGAGGATTTCCCGGAGGAAGCCCTCGTAGCCGAGTTCCTCCAGCCGGAGGGCCAGGGACTTGTCGCCGCTGTGGACGATGCGGCCGTCGACCATGACGTGGACGTAGTCGGGCTCCAAGTAGTGCAAGATCCGGGGATAGTGGGTGATGAGCAGGACGCTCATGTCGCCGTCCCGCTGGCCCTGGATGGCCTCGGCGACGATGCGGACGCTGTCGATGTCGAGGCCCGAGTCGATCTCGTCGAGCAGGGCCATCTTGGGCCGGAAGACCATCATCTGGACGACCTCGGCCCGCTTCTTTTCCCCGCCCGAGAAGCCCACGTTCAGGGGCCGCTGGGCGAAGTCCGGGTTGAGACGCACGTCCTCGAGGCGGCTCCGGAGGAACTTTCCGAAGCCGAGCAGGTCCCGGGGCGCTGGGCTTCCGTCGGCCCCGGCCTTCCGACGGGTCGTCAGGGCCGTCCACAAGAAGCGGCCCATCGGGACGCCTTGGACCTCCTGGGGGTACTGGAAGGCCAAGAACATCCCGGCCATCGCCCGCTGGTGGGGCTTCATCTCGAGGACGTTCTGGCCGTCGAGCCAGACCTCGCCTTCCGAGATTTGGTACTTGGGATGGCCCATGAGGGCCAGGGCCAGGGTGCTCTTGCCGGAGCCGTTGGGGCCCATGATGGCATGGAGCTCACCGGGGTAAATCGTCAAGTCGAGGCCCCGGACGATTTCCTTACCTTCGACGACGACGTGGAGGTTACGGATTTGGAGCCGGGGTCGTCGGACGACGTGCATAGAGGACCTCCATGGGTCTCGAGGACTGGGGCAGTAGGTCGGCTAAGGTCGTCGACTCCAGGACCTTCAGGATGACCTGCTGGAGCTGATTCCAGAACTGGAGCTGGGCACAGTTTTGGGAGAAGAAGTAGCACTCTTCGGTCCCGAAGTAGCAGTCAAACAGGTGGAACTCCCCTTCGACGGCCTCGAAGACTTCCCGGACGGTGATGTCCTGGGGTCGTTTGCGCAGGACGTAGCCGCCGTCCCGGCCGACGGTCGACCGGACGAGGCCCTTGCGGACGAGGCGGTTCATGACCTTGGCCAGGTAGGGCTGGGGGACGCGGGTCGACTGGGCGATATGGTGGAGGTCGCCGGTCTGGTATGTACCCAGATAGGCGAGGGCCCGGATGGCGTAGTCGAGGGAGCGGCTGATGCGCATCGAGCCTCCCCGGTCCGGGACGGCCGAACCTGGATAATTTGGATTCAGCTTGTCTACTTTAGGATAGGCCCCTCGACTCGCCTTGTCAAGTCCTCTGACCGACGGCCCCGGCCCCCTCGGGGTCGATGGAGGTCATCCCGCCCCAAGGGTTCGGCCCGACCGCCCCCGACCCTGAAGACACCCCCTTCGACTCCCCGCCGGACCCTTCGGCCGTCTCGGCTATAATGCCTTATAATGCCGGAGAAGGCCTGCCCCCGCAGTTCCGAAATCGGCGACGAGCGCCCGGAGGTGACCGATGACCCGACTCGACGGAGAATATCTGGACCCGGAGAGGGTCCGCCGTTTCGGTCTCCTCGTCAAGTACCGTCATCCCCGGGCTTCGGAGACGACCGCCCGGGTCCTCCGGGAAATTCGGGTCTCGGGGGGGCAGGCGTACCTCTCCGAGGAATACCGGGGTCGCCTGGGCGAGGTCGTCGACCGGGAGGCCCAGTGGCTTCCCCCGTCGGAGTGGGCCGCCGCCGTCGACTGCATGGTCGTCATCGGAGGGGACGGGACGTTTCTGCAGGCCGTCCGGGCCATCGCCGGCCGACCGATTCCCGTCTTGGGCATTCACCTGGGGCGGCTGGGCTTCCTGACCGAGGTGACGGTCGAAGAGGTCCCGACCGTCTTTGAGGCCTTCCGTCGGGGCCGCCTGCAGGTCCAGCCCCGGATGCTTCTTCAGGCGACCGTCGAAGGGGCGGCCGGCCGCCTGGGCCCCTTCACGGTCCTCAACGACGTCGTCGTCAACAAGGCGGCCCTGGCCCGGATCATCGACCTGCGGGTGACGGTCGACGGGGAGTTCCTGACCAACTATCGGGTCGACGGCCTGATCGTCGCCACGCCGACGGGGTCGACGGCCTACTCGCTCTCGGCGGGCGGGTCCATCGTGTACCCGACGGTCCCCGTCGTCCTGCTGACGCCCATCTGTCCGCACGCCCTGACCCAGCGGCCCATCCTCCTGCCGGACACGGCCCGGGTCGAGGTCGTCCTGGAGGCCGAGCACGAGGACGTCGTCGTCACCCTCGACGGCCAGCAGGGATGTCCCCTGGGCTTTGGGGACCGGGTCATCGTCCAGAAGGCGCCCGAGCCGCTTCGGTTCGTGACCCACCCCGAGCGGTCCTTCTTCGAGACGCTCCGTATGAAGCTGAAGTGGGGGGAGTGAGGGGGGATTGCGGACTGGGGGTTACGATGAAGGCGGCGACGATGGCGTGGCCTCCCCTGACGGAAGACGTCCTGCGGCGCTACGAACGGCTCATCCGACGGGCCGAGGCGACCCACTCGATGGTCCTGGAGGGCTTTCGGTCCGTCCGGGAGGCCCTGGAATACGTCGACGACCCGCCCGTCGGCCTGGTCGTCGAGCGGTCTCGCCTCACGGTACCCGAATGGAGGGGCGTCCAGGCCGCCTTGAAGCGGCACCGGCGGGCGCCGGTCTACGTGTGTACCCCGGCGCAGATGGAACGCCTCTCGACCGTCGAGACTCCGCCCGGGGTCCTGGCCCTCTGGTCCCGTCGGCCCGAGCGGTCGTGGCCGCCCCCGGCCGAGGGCTATTACGCATACTTCTATCAGATTCGGGACCCCGGCAACCTGGGGACGATTTTCCGGACGGCCCTGGGGGCCGGGGTCCGGGGCCTCCTCCTGTCGCCGGGGTCCGTCTCACCCTACAACCCCAAGGCCAGCCGGGCCAGCATGAGCGCCTGCCTGCGGGTCCCCTTCTGGACGGACGTCCCGCCGAGCCTTCTGATCCGATGGTACCAGCAGGACCGGATGCCCCTGATCGTCGTCCATCCCAGCCAGTCCCGTCCCCTCTGGGACCTCCGATGGCCGCCCCGGGGCGTCCTCGTCTTCGGGGGCGAGACGGTCCCCCTGCCGGACCCCTTCCCGTCCCTGCCCGGTGGCCACGTCCCCATGCTGGCCCCGATGGACAGCCTCAACGTGGCCGTCGCCGCCACGGTCGCCTTCTATGAACGCCTCCACGCCCAGGGCCATAAAAAAGGGCCGCTGGGCAGTTAGGCGATCGACCGGGACCCCACGGACTTCCTGAGGAGACCTACTCGGCCTGCAGGAGGAGGGCCTGAAAGTAAGCCGTCTCGGGGACGCTCAGCAGGAAGGGATGGTCGGCCGGCTGATGCCGCCACGCCAGGACCCGAAACCGTCGGGGGAGGCTGGCGGCCGCCTGGTAGACGACCCGCACGAAGGCCTCCGGCCGGACGTGATGGGAGCAGGTACACGTCAGGAGCCACCCGCCGGGTCGGACCAGGCGCATCGCCTGGCGGTTGAGCTCCCGGTAAGCCCGAAGGGCATTGGGCAGGGCCCGGCGGGACGGGGCCAGGGGCGGCGGGTCGAGGACGACGACGTCAAAGCGCGTCCGCTGTCGGACCAGGTGCCGCAGGTAGTCGAATACGTCCGCCTGGACCCACTCGATGCGGTCTCGCACGCCGAGCCGCTCGGCCTGCCGCTCGCCCAGCTCGAGCGCCTTCCGACTCGTCTCGACGGCCACGGCTCGCCGGGCCCCCCCGACGACGGCCGCCAGGCTGAAGCTCCCCGTGTAGGCGCAGAGGTCCAGGACCTGTCGGTCCCGGGCGTGGCGACCGACCCAGAGACGGTTCTCCCGCTGGTCCAAGTAGAAGCCCGTCTTGTGGCCCTCGACCCAGTCGACGAGGTATTCGACGCCGCCCTCCCGAATCGTCAGGACCGACGGGACGTCGCCCCAGAGGACGCCGACCCGGTCGTCTAAGCCTTCGGCCTGCCGGGCCCGGCCGACGCTCTTTTCGGCGATGCCCCGGAGGGGAAACCGCCGCAGGGCCTCGACGATGGCGTCCCGCTGGACGTCCATCCCGAGGGTCAGGACCTGCAGGACGGCGTAGCCGTCGTAGTAATCGACGATGAGGCCCGGCAGGCCGTCGGCCTCGGCGTTGACCCACCGCCAGGCGTTCGTGTCGGGCCATTCGTCCCGCCAGGCCTGCCGCAAGTCCCACGCCCGCTGAAACCGACCGTACCAGAATTCGGCGTCGACCGAGACCCGCTCGTAGCGAACGACCCGGGCGACGATTTGACTGTGGGGATTGTAGTACGCCAGGGCGATGAACTCGCCGGACTCCCGCTCGACGAGCTGGACCCACGAGCCGGCCGGTAGGACCGGCAGACCGGCCGCCTCCCACTCGCCGCGGCGGACCCAAAGCTGACCCCGCCGGATCCGACGGGCCAGCGACCGGGGAAGCTGGACGACCGGACTCATGGGCACCTCATCGGGCGATACGGCAGTAAGGCCATCGGACCGTAAGGCGGCGCCGGCCGGGCCAGCCGGTCACCGGCGTTCCTGCAGGCGTCCTGAGGACGTAGGCCCTATCTCCCGACCTCCCTGTTTCCCTTATGGCCTTACTGTCCGCTTGCCCACGACGTCGGCCAACAGGGCGACCATCCGGGGGTCGTCGTTGGGCATACGGGTCCGGGTCAGATGGAGGCCCATCGCCCGGGCTTCGGCCTGAGCCTCGACGTCGATGTCGTACAGGACCTCCAGGTGGTCCATCAGGAACCCGATGGGCGCCACCAACACGTGGGTCCCGCCGTTCTCTCGATAGGTCCGCAGGACCTCCGCCAGGTCCGGCCCGAGCCAGGGACCGGGCCCGCCCCCGGCGCTCTGGTACGCCGTCGTCCAATGGGGTAGACCACAGCGCTCCGCCAGGGCCCGGGCCGTCGCCTCAAATTGAGCCGGATAGGGGTCGTCCCACGGACGGCCCCGCTCGGGCAGGCTGTGGTTGGTGAAGACGACGAGGGCGTCCTCCGGGAGGCCCCGGCGGGCGTCCTCGATGCGGTCCTGCCATAGGGACAGGAACAGGGGATGCAGGTGCCAGTCGTCAGCAAAGACCCACGTCATCGGGTCCGGCAGGCCCCGATTGGCTTCTCGGATGACCCGATAGTAGCCGTCCGTACTCAACCGGGACCGAAACGGGGCTAAGGCCACGCCGATGGCCTGTCGGAGGCCGGCCCGGGCCATCTCGGGGACGACGTCCTCGATGAAGGGCGGCGAATGCTTCATCGCCCAGTACACGCGAAAGCGACCCGGGGCGGCCCGGTCTAAGGCCCCCTGGAGGCCGGCGGCGAGACGCTCCGTGATGGCATACAGGGGCGAGCCCCCGATGGCCCGATAACGCTCCTTGAGGCGAGCCACGGCCTCGGGGTCGGGGTCGGTCCGGCGGTAAAACTGCAGGATGTGACGGAGATACGCACGGACGGCCTCGTCGTCCATCGAGGGCGGGCTTCCATAGGCCATCAAGAGGACGCCGACGGTCGGAAGCACCATAGACCGAACCTCCCGACGTCACCGGGACAAGAGCTTCCGGAGGCGGAGCAGGGGCTCCCACCGGGGGTCGATGAACTCCTCGGTACAAACGCACGGTTCTACGTTACGGTTCGCCCCGCAGGTCGGGCAGATGCCCTGGCAATCGACCCGGCACAGGCGCTTGAAGGGGACCTGCAGGAGGATCTGTTCGTGGATCATGTTCCAGACGTCGATGCGTTCCTGCTCGAAGAAGGTCGTGATGGCATCCTCCGGCTGAGTCAGCCGCCGGGAGTGAGTCGGCGCTTCCGACAGGGGCAGGTAGAGGGAGTCGAAGCGGACGTCGACGGCCTGATCGAAGTCGGCCAGACAACGGTCGCATTGCAGTCGGACCTGCGTACGGACCTGCCCCACCACCCGCACCCGCTGGGGGGAGCCGGAGAATCGGACCCGAAATCGGACCGGGGCGACCAGGCGGACGTCGTCGGCGGTCATCTCGAAACGTTCGGCCCGGACGCGCCGACGGAGTTCGACCTGGGGCTGGTCTTCCAGGGTCTGGACGGGGAACCACTCCCGGTAGTAGCGGTCTTCACCGACGACTTCCGTCATCGTCCGACCTCATTCCTACCGACGAAAGGCGGGGGCTCCGGGAACGGAGTCGGGACTCGGGGAGCAAACTTTTCCGACGTCCCCTGATCTCTAACACCGAACACCCCACACCGAACACCGAAATATAGTTAGGCAGTCCCGACTCCGAATTCAACGCCGGGACCCCCCGGATCGTAGGACCCTTTCCTGGGGCAACCCCTGCAGTGGGGAGCCCCGGGAATCGGCAAAGCTGGGAGCAGAGGTCGGGGCATACAGACCTGGCGTCCCCTCCCCTGGACGGCCCCATCGGGGCCTTGGAAAGGGTCCCCCCGTCGGGACGCCGTCCCGCCTGGAGGCGACGCCCGAACGGACTCCGGACGGACCCCCTCCGCCCGCGGGCCCTCCCCCGCCGCCACCGCCGGGACTCAGCTCCCACCCCCTCAG
>FWWL01007556.1_pt1 | contig 14713 bp, 18 predicted proteins | sample 2228331 | NCBI WGS metagenome assembly FWWL01 (sample SAMEA103939775, study PRJEB20133) | metagenome
CCGGCGTTGACCTCAGGGCCCCAAGGCCCTATCTTGGTCTTGACCCGAGCGTAAAGGTAAGGGAGGAGGGCCATGGGCCGGGAGAGGCTACCGGTCATCGTGGGGGTGGGGCAGGTGGTGGACCGGCCCCCCCGCCTGGAGGAGGCCAAGGAGCCCCTGGAGCTCATGGAGATGGCCGCCCGGGCGGCGGCCCAGGACTGTGGGCGGCCGGGCGTCCTTTCCCGCCTGGACTCCCTACAGGTGGTGAACATTATCTGCTGGCAGTATGAGGATGCTCCGGCCATGCTGGCCCAGCGGCTGGGGGCCAGCCCCCGCCACACCCTGTACACGGGCATCGGGGGCGAGACCCCTCAGCGGCTAGTGGCCCAGACAGCGGCGGCCATCTGGCGGGGGGAGATGGACCTCTGCCTCATCGTGGGGGCGGAGGCCTTCCACTCCTTCATGGAGGCCCGTCGCCAGGGCCTGCGTCTGCCCTGGACTCCCCGCACGCCCCCCAAGCGGGTGGACGACGAGCTACGCTCAGGCACCAACCCAATAGAGGACAGGCACGGGGCCAACCTGCCCATCCGCGTCTACCCCATGTACGAGAACGCCCTCCGCGCCCATCTGGGCCTCTCCCTGGAGGAGCACCGGGAGCGCCTGGGGCGCCTGTGCGCCCGCATGACGGAGGTGGCGGCCAAGAACCCCTACGCCTGGTTCCCCATACGCCGCACCCCGGAGGAGATCGTCACCGTCACCCCCCAGAACCGCATGATCTGCTTCCCCTACCCCAAGTACATGAACGCCATCATGGAGGTGAACCAAGGGGCAGCCCTCATCCTGGCCAGCGCCGCGGCCGCCCAGGCCCTGGGCATCCCCCAAGACCGGTGGGTCTACGTGTGGGCGGCCACCTTCCTGCAGGACAAGTGGTTCCTCAGCCAGCGCCCCCACTTCCATGGCTCCCTGGCCCAGGAGCTGGCCCTGCGGCGGGCCCTAGAGCTGTGTGGCCTGGCCCCCCAAGAGGTGGACATGTTCGACTTCTACTCCTGCTTCCCTTCGGCGGTGCAGGCGGCCATGCTCTGCCTAGGGATGGGGATGGACGACCCCCGCCCCCTGACCCTCACCGGGGGCCTGCCCTATGCTGGGGGCCCGGGCAACAACTATTGCTCCCACTCCATCGCCGCCGCCGTGGCCGCCCTGCGGCAAGCACCAGAGAAGAAGGCCATGATCACCGGCATGGGCTGGTACTTCACCAAGCATGCCGCCGGCATATACTCGGGCCGGCCACCCCGCGAGTTCCCTATCTACGACCCCCGCCAGGATCAGGAGCGCATAGAGGCCCAGCCCTCGCCCCCCTTGGCCGAGGAGGCCAATGGCCCCTGCACCGTGGAGACCTACACCGTGGTCTTCGGGCGGGACGGGGAGCCGGAGGAGGGCATCGTGGTGGGCAGGCTAGAGGACGGCTCCCGCTTCTGGGCCAATGTGGGGCCGGACAAGGAGCTCTTGTGGCTCATGTGCCGGGAGGAGTGGGTGGGGCGCCGGGGCCACGTCCGCCACCATAAGGAGAGCGGCAAAAACATCTTCTCCCTCTAGCCCCTGGCCCCCACCCGCCCGGGGGCGTATCATGGCCTTGGCCATCACAGAGACGGGGTGAGAGCATGGCCGAGGCCAGGACGCGTATCGAGCAAGACTCCATGGGCCCCGTAGAGGTGCCTGCCGATGCCTACTATGGGGCCTCCACCCAGCGGGCGGTCCTCAACTTTCCCATCTCTGGCCTGCGCATGCCCACCTCCTTTGTGCGCATGCTGGGCCTCATCAAGTGGGCGGCGGCCAAGGTCAACGCCGAGCTGGGCCTCCTGGCCCAGAGGATTGCCGGCGCCATCCAACAGGCGGCCTGGGAGGTGTACCAGGGCCGCCACGACGACCAGTTCGTGGTGGACGTGTTCCAGACGGGCTCCGGCACCTCCACCAACATGAACGCCAACGAGGTCATCGCCAACCGGGCCACGGAGCTTTTGGGGGGCCAACGGGGCTCGCGCCTCGTCCACCCCAACGACCACGTCAACCTGGGCCAGTCCTCCAACGACGTCATCCCCACCGCCTTGCACCTGGCCGCCCTGGAGGGCATGGCCCGCAGGCTCCTGCCGGCCCTGGAGGAGCTGCAAGAGGCCCTCTTGGCCAAGGCGCGGGAGTTCTGGGGGGTCATCAAGACGGGGCGCACCCACCTTATGGACGCTACCCCCATCCGCCTGGGACAGGAGTTTTTGGGCTATGCCGGCCAGGTGGCGAGGGGGATAAGGCGCCTGCGCTACGCCATGGACGAGCTCTCAGAGCTCCCCCTTGGGGGGACAGCGGTGGGCACGGGGGTCAATACCCACCCCGAGTTCGCCCGCCGCGTCTGCCGCCTCCTCTCCCAGGAGCTGGGGCTAGAGGTGCGGGAGACGGACAACCACTTCGCCCTCCAGGCCAGCCTGGACAATGTGGTCATGGCCAGCGGCTGCCTGCGCACGGTGGCCGTCTCTCTGCAGAAGATAGGCAACGATATCCGCTGGATGGCCTCCGGCCCCCGCGCCGGCCTGGGGGAGCTGAGGCTGCCGGAGGTCCAGCCCGGGAGCTCCATCATGCCCGGCAAGGTCAACCCGGTGATCCCCGAGTCCCTTATCCAGGTGTGCGGGCAGGTGCTAGGACACGACATGGCCATCCTCCAGGCCGGCCAGGGAGGATATTTCGAGCTGAACCTGATGATGCCCCTGGCGGCCCACAACCTCTTGTGGGCCATCCATATCCTGGCCACCGCCGCCCGCAACTTCCGGGAGCGGTGCGTGGAGGGGCTCACGGCCACCGCCCAGGGCCCACAGATGGTGGAGCGAGGCCTCATGCTGGCCACCGCCCTGGCCCCGGCCATCGGCTACGACGCGGCGGCGGAGATCGCCAAAGAGGCGGCCCGCAGCGGGCGCACCATAAGGGAGGTGGCCCGGGAGCGCACCAGCCTTTCGGAAGAGGAGCTAGATAGGCTCCTGGACCCGGCCCGCATGACCGAGCCGGGGCTGGGGGCCGGCCCTACCGCCTAGGCCAGCTCCGCCCAGCGGGGCTGGCGCTTCTCCAGGAAGGCCATCACCCCCTCCCGGTGCTCGGGGGAGTGACGGCAACGGTCCAGGATCTCGTTCTCCTTTCGGCGGGCGGAGGCCAAGTCGGCCTGGATGGAGTGGTGCACCAGCTCTTTCAGCCAACCCAGGGTGCGGGTGGGCCCGTTGGCGATCTGAGAGGCGAAGGCCAGCACCTCCTCCAGGAACCCCTCCTGGGGGAAGACCTGGCTCACCAGCCCTATCTCCTTGGCCTCCTGGGCATCGATGAGGCGGGTGGTCATGGCCAGCTCCAGGGCCTTGCCCAGGCCGATGATGCGGGGCAGGAGGAAGCTGCTGCCGAACTCCAAGACCAGGCCCACGCGGGCGAAGATAAACCCAAAGCGGGCCTGCTCCGAGGCCAGGCGGATGTCACAGGGGAGGGTCATGGTGGCCCCAATGCCCACCGCCGGGCCGTTGACGGCAGCGATGAGGGGCTTGGGGTGATCAAACATGACATCGAACAGATCCTCCCCCACCACCGAGCCCGGCGGTGCCTGGCCCTCGATGCGGGCGCGGAACTCCCGCACGTCGGCGCCGGAGCAGAAGGCCCGCCCAGCCCCAGTGATGACCACGCAGCCCACGTCCTTGTCCTCCCGCGCCTCTTGGAGGGCCATGATCAGCTCGTTGCCCATGCGGGTGTCCATGGCATTGAGGACGTCGGGCCGGTTGAGGGTGATAAGGGCCACCCGATCGCGCTTCTCGTAGATGATGCGCTCGTAAGCCATGTCCTACACCTCCTTGCCCTTATAGCTGTGGGGCGGCGTCCAGGGCCTGGTTGGCCAGGGCATCGGCCCGCCGGTTGGCCTCGCGGGGGATGGCCACCGCCCGGAATTCCTGGAACTGGCGGCGCAGCTCCAAGACCCGGGCGAAGAGGGGGCGCAGGTGAGGGTTGCGCACCCGGTAGCGATGTTCCAGCTGGCGCACCACCAGCTCGGAGTCCATGCGTAGCTCCACCTGCCGCGCCCCCAGGGCCAGGGCCGCCTCCAGGGCGGCGATGGCTGCCCTGTACTCGGCCTGGTTGTTGGTGGCCACCCCAATGCGCTGGGAGATAGTATAGACCTCCCGCCCAGCCTCGTCCACCAAGACGGCGCCGATGGCCGCCGGGCCGGGGTTGCCACGAGAGGCGCCGTCGGCATAGGCCACCACCTTCCCGGTCATGGGCAGGCCATCACCTCCACCCGGTCGTCCCACACCTCCACCCGCTCCACCAGGCGGAGGAGGGCCCGTCGCCGGTCAAGGGGGGAGAGGTGGTCCCAGGAGGCGAGCATGGCCTGGGCCTCCGCCGCCTCCGGCAGAGAGGGAGAGGCGGCAACCAGAGAGGTACCCTCCTCCCGCCACTCCTCGAAGGTGATGGCCCCCCTCAAGGCCTCCTGCAAAAGGCGGAGGAGGCGGCGGCGCAGGCGCTCCTCAGGCATGAGGGCTGGAGGAAGGCAGGTGCCGGGGCGGGCCTGCCCAGCGGCCAAGACCGCCACCACTTGCCGCTCCAGGTCATCGGCCCGCCAGGTGTGGTAGTCGCACAGGCTGCGGTTGAGGCGGGAGCCGCATTGATAGTAGCGGTAGAGCCCCTCCTGGCGGGTGCCGTCCCGACGGTGCCAGGCCTGGCGCCGCCTTACCCCTACCATACGCCCCCCGCAGTAGCCGCAGAAGGCCAGGCCGGCCAAGGGGAAGGGGTCCTCAGGGCCCCCACGGGCCCTCCTCCCCCTTCCGCCCTGCTCCAGGCGCTCCTGGGCCCTCTGAAAGTCCTCGTGGGAGATGAGGGGCGGATGGCTAGCGGGCACCCGCACCCCGAACCGGCGATAGGTACCCACGTAGGCCCGGTTGCGGAGGACGTCCCGCACGGCGGCCACCGTCCAGGTCTTGCCCGTGCGGGTGCGCAGGCCTTGGGCGTTGAGGTGCTGGGCCAGGCGACGCAGGCCCAGACGTTGCCTGACGTACAGCCGGAATATGAGGCGCACCACCTCCCCCTCCTGGGGGTGGACCTCTAGCCGCCGGTGGGCCCCCACCCGGTAGCCGAAGGGGGGCCGGCCCAGGACCTGGCCCCGCACCGCCCGCTGGGCCATGGCCCGACGCACCTGCTCCCCACGGGAGGAGAAGACCTCCAGGGCCAGGATCTGGGGGCCCACATCCTGACCGGCCACGTCCACCACCTCTGCCCCCCGGGCCAAGGCCCGGAAGTAGGCCCAGGCGGCGGCCAGGGCATGGGGGCCTAGGGCCTGGGGCCCAGGCACCACCAAGACATCGCCCTTCCCCAGACGGGACAGGAGGGCGTCCAGGGCCCCACCTGTGAGCCAGGGGCCGGCCTCCACCCCCCACCGCTGACAAAGGGCGAGAAAGCGTCGGCGGTCTTCCTCACCCCCGGCGGGGAAGTAACCAAAGGCCCGCATCTCAGAGCACCAACAGGATGCGCTCGCAGCTGATGCACTGGACCGGCGGGTTGCCCGCACGGGCCTTCTGGATGAGGGAAGTGGGCAGGGCGATGTGACAGCCTCCGCATAGCCCCCTCTCCACCTTGGCCACCGCCCGCCCTTGCCGGCGGGCCCGTAGCCCCTCATATAGGGAGAGGAGGGAGGCCTCCACCTCCTCCGCCTGCCGAGCCCGCACCTTTTGCAGGCGCTCCAGCTCCCGCTCCAGCCCCTCCTTCTCCGCCGTGAGGGCCTGTTGCTCCCCCTGCCACTGCTCTAGGAGGGCCTGGAAGCGGGCTTGCGCCTCCTTGAGGGCTTTTTCCTCCTCGTCCCCCTCTAGCATCATCTGGAGGAGCTGGTCCTCTTTGCGGGAGACCTGACGCATAAGGGCCGCCAGGTCGTCCTGGAGGCCCTGCAGCTCTTTAGGGTTGCGGACCTCGCCCCCGTAAAGCTTGCGCTCCACGGCCTTGGCCTTGTCCCGCAGGCCCTGCACCTCCAGCTCCAGGTCGCGTTGCTGGCGGCGGAGGCCCTCCAGGCGCCGCCGCCGGGCCTCCACCTCCCCCCGCAGGGCTCGCAGCTCCTCCGTCTCCCCCAGCCGGGCCGCGATCCCTGCCAGGCGCTGCCGGATGGAATCGATGGCCAGGATACAGAGCTCATGGCGGGCGAGGACTGGACAGGGCCTGCGTGGGGATTATAGACTGAACTGAGGGCCGCTGACAAGGAAAGCTGAGCCCCCAGGGTGGGACCCTCATGCGGTTTCACGTCGCCCAAGAGCTCAGGCAGGCCGTGGGGGCCTCTTCCCGCTATCAGCTACGGGAGGAGAGGTTGGAGCTGGAGGACATGTCCCTGCGCCAGGTGGAGGGCCAGGCGGAGCTGGTGCGCACCAACCGTGGCCTCTTGGTGCGGGCGGAGGTGAAGGCCATGGCCCGCGGCCAGTGCGCCCGTTGCCTGGCGGAGGTGGACTACCCCCTCGCCTTCCGGTTCGAGGAGGAGTTCCTGCCGGTGGCCGACGTCCTCACCGGGGCCCCCATCCCCCTGCCGGAAGGGAGCGATAACTTCACCATCGGGCCCGACTTCGTGCTCGACCTGCGGGAGCCGGTGCGCCAGTATGCTATCATGTCCCAGCCCCTGAACCCCCTATGCCGCTCCGACTGCCGGGGCCTGTGCCCCCAGTGTGGGGGCGACCTCAACGCTGGGGAGTGCCACTGCCCCCCTACGGTGGACAGCCGGTGGGCGGCCCTGCAGGCCCTGGCCGCCCAGCTACGGGAGGAATAGCCATGGGCGCCGTCCCCAAAAAGAAGCCTTCCAAGGCCAAGACCCGCCAGCGGCGGGCCCACTGGCACGCCCAGGTGGCCCCTTTGGTCCCCTGCCCCCGCTGCCGCAGCCCCAAGCTCCCCCACCACGTGTGCCCGGTATGCGGCACCTATCGAGGCCGCCAAGTCCTGCCTGTGGAGGGGGCCCCTTAAGGCCGCCTTCCCCCTGCTAGGGGGCCATGCTATACTGCGGCTGAATCCTTGGGGGATATGAAGGCCGTGGGTCGCAGGTACCTCCTTATCGCCCTGGTGCCTTTAGGTATGATCTTGGCCGCCGCCCTAGTGGTGGCCTACTTCCTGTGGTGGGATGCCACCCACTGCATCCTCTGCCGCACCCGCCTGGATCCCTTCGGCCGCTGCCCCAACCCCGACTGTGGCCTGCGGCAACTGACCTCCGAGTCCCGGCCATGAGTGGGCGCCCCTTGGCCGACCTTCTGGCAGAGCTGTGGTCTGCGGAGCCCCAGCCCGACTTGGCCTGGCTCTTCCCAGGCCAGGGCAGCCAGCGGCCGGGCATGGGGCGAGAAGTATGGGCGTCATCCCCCTCTGCCCGTCTGGTGCTGGAGGAGGCCGATGCCGTCCTGGGGCGCCCCCTCAGTCGCCTCATGTTCGAGGGGCCAGAGGAGGAGCTGCGGCAGACCGCCCATGCCCAGCCGGCCATCCTGGCCTGCTCCCTGGCCTACCTGGCGGCAGCCCTGGAGGGGGGGCTGCTTTCCCGTCCCCCAGCTTTTGTGGCCGGCCACAGCCTGGGGGAATACACGGCCCTGGTGGCCGCGGGGGCCCTGGACCTGGCCTCCGCCCTCCGCCTGGTGCAGAGGCGGGGGGAGCTCATGGCCCAGGCGGGTAGGGAGAGGCCTGGCGGCATGGTAGCCATCGTGGGCCTGCCGCCGGCGGCGGTGGAGGAGATCTGCCGCCAAAGCGGGGCCGAGCCCGCCAACTACAATGCCCCCCAGCAGACAGTGGTGGGCGGCCCGCCCCAAGCGGTAGAGGAGGCCATGCGCCTAGCGCGGGAGCGGGGAGGCCGGGCCATGCCCCTCTCCGTGTCTGGGGCCTTCCACACCTCCCTCATGGCCGCTGCCGCCCGTGGGCTAGATCAGGCCTTGGCCCAGGCCCCCATCGCCCATGCCCGCATACCCGTGGTGGGCAACGTCCACCCCCGGGCCCTCACCGCCGCCGAGGAGATCCGAGAGGAGCTCAGGGCCCAGCTCACCAGCCCCGTGCGCTGGCTGGAAGGCCTGCAGTGGATGGCCGCTGCCGGCGTGGGCCAGTTCTTGGAGGTGGGCCCGGGCCAGGTGCTCACCGGGCTGGTGAAGCGGGCCCTGCCCGGAGCTCAGGCCCAGGCCCTGGAGGGCCTGCTCCTTTCTGAGGTGCGCACATGAGAGGCTTGCAAGAGCGGGTGGCCCTAGTCACCGGCGGCTCCCGGGGCATCGGGCGGGCCATATCCCTGCGCCTGGCCCAGGCCGGGGCCCACCTAGCCATCAACTACCTCTGCAACCACCAGGCCGCCCGCCGCTGCCAGGAGGAGATCGAGGCCCTGGGACGCCGCTGCCTTTTGGTGCCCGGGGACGTGAGCAACCCCCAGGACGTGGAGCGGGTGGTGCAGGAGGTGGTGAACACCTTTGGCCGCCTGGACATCCTGGTGAACAATGCCGGCTTCCACCGCGACACCCTGGTCCTGCGCATGTCCCTGCAGGACTGGGACGAGGTGATGGATGTCAACCTCAAGGGGGCCTTCCTCATGACCAAGGCCGCCCTAAGGCCCATGATGCGCCAGCGGTGGGGGCGCATTATAAGCATCGCCAGCCTGTCGGGGGTAGCGGGCAATGCCGGCCAGGCCAACTATGCGGCGGCCAAGGCTGGGCTTATCGGCTTCACCAAGTCCGTGGCCCGGGAGATGGGGGCCCGGGGGATCACGGCCAACGTGGTGGCCCCCGGCCTCATCGAGACGGAGCTCATCCGCGACCTGCCCCAGGAGTTGCGGGAAGAGGCCATCCGGCGCACGGCCCTGGGCCGCCTGGGGCGGCCAGAGGACGTGGCCGGCATCGTGGCCTTCCTTGCTTCCGATGAGGCATCATACATAACGGGGCAGGTCATCTGCGTGGACGGGGGGCTTGTCCTCTGACATGGGCGGGAGGCGCAAGGCCCGCACCTTGGCCCTCAAGGCCCTATATGAGATGGACGTGGCTGGCCATCCCGCCCTCCAGGTGCTGGAGCGCCTCATCGGGGAGGAAGGGGCGCGGGGGGAGGCGGCGGAGTACGCCCGCCACCTGGTGCGGGGCGTCCTGGCCTCCCTCCCCCAGATAGACAAGGTCATCCGGCGCAAGGCCCCCCTCTTTCCCCTGGAGCAGCTCTCCCCCGTGGACCGTAACATCCTGCGCATTGCCATCTATGAGGTGCTCATCGATAATAAAGTGCCGGTGCGGGCGGCCATCAACGAGGCCGTGGAGCTGGCCAAGCGCTACGGCAACGAGAGCTCCCCCCGGTTCGTCAACGGGGTCCTGGGCTCCGTAAGCCTCATGGTCGCCCCTCGATAACCTCGGGACAGGAGGTGGGTCATGGCTACCGTATTTGAGAGGGTGCGTCGGGTCATCGCCCAACAGCTGGGGGTGGACGAAAGCCAGATCACCCCCCAGACCTCCTTCGTGGAAGACCTGAACGCCGACTCCCTGGACCTGGTGGAGCTCATCATGGCCCTGGAGGAGGAGTTCAGCAAGGAGGGGAAGACCTTCGAGATCTCCGACGAAGACGCGGAGAAGATCGTCACCGTGCAGGACGCCGTCAACTACATCATCGAGCACGGCATCGCCGAGGACGAGCCCGACTAGGGGCTGGGGGTGGAGCGGCGAGGCGTGGTGGTGAGGTAGGTGCAGTTCTTCGGCATCGGCCCCCTTGAGATCCTCATGGTCCTGGTGGTGGCCCTGCTGGTGCTGGGCCCCCAGAGGCTACCGGAGGTGGCGGTGCAACTGGCACGGGCCATCAAGGCCATCCGCCGCTACGCCGCCACCATGACCGCCGAGTTCCGGCGGGAGTTCCGGGAGGCCTACCAAGAGATTGAGCAGATGCGGGCCGAACTGCGGGAGCTCCGTCAGGCCCTGCGGGAGCAGGTGGCCCAGGTAGGGCGAGAGCTGGAGGAGGCCGCCCGCCAGGCCCAGGCCTCCATCCCTCGTCAGCAGATCCTGGAGACCACCGCCGAGCCCCTCCCTGACGATGGCCCCCCTGAGGCCCGGCCGTCATGAGAGGGGAGGCGGAGCCCCAGAAGCCCCCGCCGGAGGAGGCGGAGGGCAAATACATGACCATCCTGGAGCACCTGGAGGAGCTGCGCCGCCGCCTGTTCGTTGGCGCCCTCTGGGTGGTGATAGGCCTGGCCCTCTCCGCCGCCTTCGGGGAGAGGATCATCCAGTTCTTCAAGGAGCCGGCGGAGGCCCGCCAGCCCGACTTCTCCCTCCAGTATATCGAGCCCTTTGAGTTCGTCATGACCTATTTCCGGGTCTCCCTGTTGGGGGGGCTTATCTTTGGCATGCCCATGGTCATCTACCAGATCCTCATGTTCGTCACCCCTGGCCTCACCCGCCAGGAACGGCGGTGGGTGTGGGGCACGGTGCTGGGGGCCTCGGCCCTCTTCCTGAGTGGATGCGCCTTCGCCTACTATGTGGCCCTGCCTCCGGCCCTGAACTTCCTCCTGCGCTTCGGCAGGGACATCGCCCAGCCCAACATCCGCATCGGCAGCTATGTAGACTTTGTCACCCGCCTCATCTTCTGGACAGGGGTGGCCTTTGAGGCGCCCTTGGTGGTCACCTATCTGGCCCGCTTCCGCGTGGTCAGCTGGCGCCAGCTCTTGCGCTGGTGGCGCCTGGCGGTGGTGGGGGCCTTCGCCCTGGCGGCCATCGTCACCCCCAGCATCGACCCCGTAACCCAGTCCCTGGTGGCTGGGCCCCTCATCGCCCTCTACTTTTTGGGGGTGGCCCTGGCCTGGGCCATAGAGCCCCGCCCCCAGCTGGCCCGCCAGCGGCCGGCACCGCCACCGGCCTAAAGCCATAGATGTAGGGTTTTGCCTTATTGGTTCTCCCCTTGCAACGGTTATAATGGGTTTGTGAGGAGGTGAACGTATGGACAGGACGCGGTTGGCGGAGGTGCTGCGGCGGCGGGGGATCCGGGTCACCGCCCAGAGGCTGGCGGTGGCGGAGGCGGTGATGGGCACCCACGAGCACCTGACGGCCCAGGAGATATACCAGCGGGTGAGGGAGCGCTTCCCCCACATTACCATCGGCACCATCTACAACACCCTGGAGGTCCTCACCACCACGGGCATTGTCCAGCCCCTCCCCTTCCCCCGGGGCACCCGTTACGACACCAACGTGGAGCCCCACATCAACCTGGTGTGCATCCGCTGCGGGCACATTGAGGACTTTGAGGACGAGGGAGGAGATCTGCAGCGCCTGGCCCAGGAGGCCAGCCAGCGCTTGGGGTTCCGCACCATCTCCCAGCACATGGACATCTACGGCTTCTGCCCGCGCTGTGCCGAAGAGTAGTCAGTAGCTGGGCCATGGCGGGGCCCTTATACTGTGATGGGGCCCTGCCATGACCTCTGGCACGCGCATATCTTCCCGCTGGCAGGCCGCCTTTTCCGCCCTGCGGGTCCCTGCCTTCCGCCTCTATTGGGGGGGCGAGGCCTTCTCCATGACCGGCCGCTGGATGCAGACGGCGGCCAACGGCTGGCTGGTGACCGAGCTCACCGACTCCTCCCTGGTGGTGGGCACGGTGGTCATGGCCCAGTTCCTGCCCATCCTGCTTTTGGCCCTGGTGGCGGGGGCGGTGGCCGACCGGGTGGACAAGCGGCGGTTCCTTTTGGGCCTGGAGCTGGCCATAATGGCCCAGGCCCTCACCGTGGGCCTGCTGGTGGCTACAGGGGCCATAAGGCTGTGGCACCTCTACCTGCTGGCGGCCGCCCTAGGGACCATCAACGCCTTCGCCCAGCCCACGCGCCAGACCCTCATCGCTGAGCTGGTGGGGCGGGAGCTGGTGCCCAACGCCGTGGGGCTTTATACCATGGCCTTCAACAGCGCCCGCATGGTGGGGCCGGCCTTGGCGGGGGCGGCCATCGCCGCCTTGGGGCTGGGGAGCGCCTACCTCATACAGTCGGCCCTGGTGGTGCCGGCGGTGCTGGCCCTGGCCTTCCTGCAGGGCCAGCCGCTGCAGGCGGTGAGCCGGGCCGCCGGCCCCCTCCTGCGGGAGGTACGGGAGGGCCTGCGCTATGTGTTGGCCACCCCACCCGTGTTCCAGCCCATCCTCATAATGGCCTTCATCGGCACCTTCGGGTACAACTTCACTGTGGCCTTGCCCCTGTTGGCCCGCCAGTCCCTGCATGTGGGATCGGTGGCCTATGGGTTTATGAGCTCGGCCATGGGGGCGGGGTCCATCCTTGGGGCCCTGCTCCTGGCCTATGGGCGGCAGGCCACCGAGGCCCGCCTGCTTTTGGGGGCGGGGGCCTTCAGCCTCCTCCTGGTGGGGCTGGGCCTCTCCCCTTGGTATCCCCTCTCCCTGGCCGTGCTGGTGTTGCTGGGGCTTTGCGGCATCACCTTCACGGCCACGGGCAACGCCCGTCTGCAGGTCCTCTCCCCCGACCATCTGCGGGGACGGGTGCTGAGCGTGTGGTTCCTCCTGTTTGCCGGGAGCACGCCCATCGGCAGCGCCCTACTGGGGGCGGTGGCCAGCGCCACCCACATATCCACGGCCGTGGCCCTGTTCGGCCTCCTGTGCGGGGTGGGGGTGATGCTGGGCCTGGCCTACCGCGCCCGCCCCCTCCCCCTGGCCCGTCCGGGCCCTGGCTGGGAGCCGGCCCGCGACCCCGACGCCCCATCGGCCTGTAGGGGAAAGCCCTAACCTCTGTGGGCAGAATCCCTACTAGAGAAAGGGACTTTTGGCCTTATCCCTTTGGGACGAACGGCCCTATGGGGATCTTTCTCCCCGGGCCAAACTAGACCTGGAATGTCCCAAATGGGCACCACCACTCTGGGGCTAGGTCGGGGCATCAACTATGCCTTTCATGCCCTCCTCCTTATGGCCTGGGAGGGGCGGGGGCTATCGGCGCGGGAGATAGCCCAGGCCTTGGGGGTGCCGGTCCCCTACATGGCCAAGCTCCTACAACACCTGGCCCATGCCGGCCTGGTGATGGGCCAGCGGGGCCGTCGCGGCGGCTACACCCTGGCCTATCCCGCAGACTGCATCACCCTCTGGGACGTGGCCTTGGCCCTGCGCGAGGGCTGGGCCCACAGGAGGGCAGATCTGGTGCTCCCCTTCTGCGCCACCTGCCCCCTGGCCCCGCGCTGTCCTATAAGGCACATGGTGCAAGCGGCGCAAGAGCGGGTGGAGCAGGTCTTCCGGCAGATCAGTGTGGGTGCGGTAGCCCAAGAGTTGCGCAAGGCAGGAGGTGGCCAACATGAAGCGTCCATCTGACGACAAGGGCCGGTTCCGCCTCACTCGCCGCCAGTTCCTGTCCGCACTGCCCAAGGGGATAGCGGGGGCCCTGGGCGCCCTCTACCTCCCGCAGGACCTCTTGGACTTGGCCTTCCTCCAGCCCATAGAGCCGGGGCATAACCCCTTGGAGAGCTACCCTAACCGGGACTGGGAAAAGGTCTATCGCGACCTCTATACCCCAGACTCCACCTTCTATTACCTGTGCGCCCCTAACGACACCCACGGCTGTCTTCTCAAGGCCAACGTGAAGAACGGGGTGGTGGTGTACGTCGACCCTAGCTTCGGCTACGGCAAGGCCAAGGACATCTACGGCAACACCGCCTCCCCCCGCTGGGACCCCCGCATCTGCATCAGCGGCATCTCCTACCTCCACCGCTTCTACTCTGACCGCCGGGTGAAGGGGGCCTTGGTGCGCAAGGGGTTCAAGCGATGGGTGGAGGAGGGCTTCCCCCGCGACCCGGAGACGGGGCGTCCCCCAGCGGAGTACTTCCAGCGGGGCAAGGACGAGTTCGAGCAGGTGGGCTGGGAGGAGGCCTTTGCGCTGGTGGCCAAGGCCCTCATCAACGTGGCCCAGACCTACAGCGGCCCCGAGGGCCGGGCCCGCCTGGAGAAGCAGGGCTACGACCCGGCCATGCTAGAGGCCCTAGAGGGAGCCGGCACCCGCACCATCAAGCTCCGGGGAGGCATGCCCCTCCTGGGCCCCTTCCGCATCGGCGGCGCCTACCGGTTCGCCAACATGCTGGCCCTTCTGGACGCCCACGTGCGGAAGGTAGGGCCGGACCAGGCCAAGGGCGGGCGCCACTGGGACTCCTACAGCTGGCACACCGACCTACCCCCCGGCCACCCTATGGTCACCGGCCAGCAGACGGTGGACTTCGACCTATACACGGCGGAGAATGCCAAGCTCATCACCCTTTGGGGCAAGAACTGGATCGCCACCAAGATGCCCGAGGGCCACTGGCTGACAGAGGCCAAGCTCCACGGGGCCAAGGTCATTGCCATCGCCCCTGAGTACCAGTCAGCGGCCTCCAAGGCCGACGAGGTCATCATCATCCGCCCCGGCCACGACCTGGCCCTGGCCATGGGGGTGGCCCATGTCCTCATCCGGGACAAGCTGTACGATGAAGAGTTCGTGAAGGCCTACACCGATCTCCCCTTGCTGGTGCGTATGGACAACCTGAAGCTGTTGCGGGCGCGGGACATCATCCCCGACTACCGGCCCGCAGAGCTGCGCAACTTCGCCCGCGTCATCCGTCCCGGGGAGCCTGTGCCCCCGCCGGCCAAACAGGACGCCCAGCTCATCCCTCAGGAGATGCGGCAGGAGTGGGACGACTTTATGGTCTGGGACCGGAAGAGCGGCGGGCCCCAGGTGGTCACCAGGGACGAGGTGGGCCGCTACTTCCTAGACAGGGACCTGGACCCC
>FWWL01004750.1_pt1 | contig 14710 bp, 13 predicted proteins | sample 2228331 | NCBI WGS metagenome assembly FWWL01 (sample SAMEA103939775, study PRJEB20133) | metagenome
AAGTGAAGCGGCAGCTGCTGGAAATCGAACGGGCGGCCGCAGTTTCGGGTTGACTTCGGCGGCAGGGCGGCGTTTAATTGTTCAGGCCTTCCGGGCCGGAGCCCGGCAAATTCAGGCCAGAGAGGGGAATGCCGGGATGCACAAGAAACCTGTCGTCGCGATTGCCGGCGCCACCGGAGCGCAGGGGGGAGGGCTGGCGCAGTCCATCCTTCGGGATCCGCAGAGTCCGTTCGCCGTGCGCGCTTTGACGCGGAATCCGGAATCGGCCAGAGCGCGGGAACTCGCGAGACTTGGAGCGGAGGTCGTAGGCGCGGATCTGGACGATCCCGGCAGCGTGGAGAGGGCGTTCGAAGGTGCTTTTGCAGCCTTCTGCGTCACTTTCTACTGGGATCATTTTTCTCCGGAGAAAGAGACGCAGCACGCAGCCGTCATGGCGCGGGCGGCGAAGAAAGCCCGCCTTGGACATGTGATCTGGTCCACGCTGGAAGACACGCGGCGGTTTGTTCCACTGGAAGACGCCCGGATGCCCACGCTGATGGGGAAATACAAGGTGCCGCACTTCGACTCGAAGGGCGAGGCGGACGGGCTGTTTGAGGAACTTGGGCTGCCTGTCACCTTTTTGCTGACGAGCTTCTACTGGGACAACTTCATTCGATTCGGCTCGGGACCGGTGCGGGACCAGAACAGAGATCTGGTTCTGACCCTGCCGGTGGCGGACCGGAAGCTGCCGGGCATCGCCGCTGCCGATATCGGCGGGTGCGCGTACGGGATATTGAAGCGCGGGAGCGAATTCCGGGGCAAGCGCGTGGGCGTGGCTTCAGAACACCTGACGGGGGAGCAGATGGCCGCCGGGCTGAGCCGCGCCATCGGGGAACCGGTTCGCTACGCCCCTCTGCCCCACGACGTGTTCCGCGGGCTCGGTTTCCCGCATGCCGAGGATCTGGGAAACATGTTCCAGTTCAACTGCGAGTTTTCGGATCAGTTTTGCGCGGCGAGAGATACCGTGCTTTCGCGGGAGCTGCATCCGGGCATGCTGACGTTTGACGAGTGGATCGAGGCCAACCGCGGCAGGATTCCGGTGCAGTAGGGGCGGGCTCACCGGGTAAAATCAATCCAACCGCGGCGGGCGGCGGCATGGAGCAGCGTGCCGGCAATCATGCCCGTGACGTAGCCGTATGGCAGGAACAGCGCCGAGAGCCCGACCAGAGCCGCGACGGCGAACCCGGTTCTGTCGGCTGCCACGTCGCGCACGAGCAGCAGCAGCGCCAGGCTTTCAAAGAGCAACAGGATTCCGAGAACCGGAAGCGGGAAAATCTCGATGATCTTCTGGAATCCGTTGCTGAAAAACAGGCCCAGGACCAGAAAAATGCCGCCATAGATGACGACGGAGCCGCCGGTGCGCCCGCCGAAGGCGTAGTGGCCGGCCATGCCGCCGGAGCCGTGGCAGGTAGGGGCGCCGCCAAGGAATGGGTTGACGAGGTTCATCAGCGAATAGGTGAATCCGATCTGGCGCACGGTCAGAGGCCGGTCCGGGAACAGGTCGCGGGCCACCTGCCGCGTGGCAAGCACGGAGTTGGCGAGCGAAAGGGGCAGCTGGGGCAGGGCCAGAACGAGGAGCCCGGTCCAGATGTCGGGCCAGGAAACGGCGTGAAGGCGCGGCAGGCGAAAGCCGGCGGCGCTGACGAGGTCGCTCGCGTTCAGCTTGAAGGCGAACGCGTAAATGAGTCCCAGGGCGATGAGCGCGGCGGCTGCGGGGAAATTCCGGCGGCGCATGAGGACTGCCGTAATTGCGAACCCGGCGGCAGCGAGCGTCCAGCCTGCGAGGCCATCGGAGCGGACGTAGTCCCGCAGGGCGATGGAGGCGAGTTGCAAGCCGAGGCCGAACTGGATGCCTCGCACGACCGCTGTGGGAACGGCGCGAGCCAGCCAGCCGATGGCGCCGGAAAGGGTGAGCGCCAGCATCAGGATGCCGATGGCCAGGCCGCCTCCGTAGAGCGTGGCGGCGGGCAGCTTTTGTGCGATGACCAGCGCCGCCATCGCCTTGAGGGGCTGCACCGGCATGGGCATGCGGTACCAGACGCCGGTGAGGATCTGCATCAGTCCGAAAACTGCGAGCACGGAAGCGGAGTCGAGCCGGGCGGCGAGGATCATGCCGACCAGCAGGGGCAGGTCCGTGCCCATGTCGCCGAAGGCGCCGGACCACTCATGACGGTCGAATCGAAGGCGCGGCTTTTGCGAGGGTGCAGTCATGGATGCAGGCCGCAGCATGATTCGACAAGGCCAAAGAATGGTCTGGCTGGCCGGAATTCCCAGCATAACAGGCTTGTTCCACAGGCCAGAAATGGTATTCTCGGGCCAGAGCGAGGTGGCAGGATAGGCCGATGCGGACGCCGTTGCAGGCCATGGACGAGGCGCCCGAGGAGCTGACGCGCGGGCGGCTGAGGCGGATCGGCGAGGGCGTGGGCAAGGTGGTCTACGCCAGCGAGAACTGGGTGGTGAAACGGGAGCGCGGGGCCAGCGAGATCATTGCGCTGATCCTGATCTGGCGGATGATGAAGCGGCTGGAGAGGGTTCTGCCGCAACGGTTCGCGTCCCGGTGGACGTCGCATCCCTCGGCGGCGCTGCGCGCCTTGCGCATGGGGATGCAGGCGTTTGTTTCCGTGGTGCCGCGGGCGGTGTGGTTCAGCACGCACTGGGGGCGTGTCTGGCAGAAGTTCGTGCACAGGGACGTGCGGGGCGAGTATCTGGCGGTGAAGCATCTTTCCGGCACTTCACTGGTGCCGGAAACAGTGACTTTCCCGCCGACGCTCGTGAAAGTTTCCGGATGGCCCGGCTGGCTGGTGGTGACAGAAGCGACCGAGCGGGTGGAAGAGACTCTCTACGACCGGCTCAAGAAGCTCGCGGCAGAAGAGAAATGGGACGAAGTGGAACGGTGGCTGGAGCGGCTGTTGGAGCTGCGCCGCGCCGGTTGGCGCCGCGGGGTCTTCTCCGTGGATGCGCACCTCAAGAACTTCGGCGTGATCCGGAACCGCGTCGTGCTGCTCGACCCGGGCGGTTTGACTGACCGGTGGGAGGACGTGGAGCGGCACCTCGCTTCCCTGGCGAAGAACGGGCCGGTGTGGAAACAGTTCGGGCTGGAGGAGATCCTGTCGGGCGCACCCTGGCTAGCGGAGCGCTTTGAGGCGAGATGGCGCGAGCTGACCGCGCCGCAATCGATGCGGGACCTTTGGCCCGAGCGCCGCGTCTGAGACGACGTGAATGGCGCGCCCGACCATGCCGGCGTCATACAGAAGCTGATCCATCGGAGTCAGGCGGCGCACCTGCGCGGGCGTCAGAAGACTGGTGTGCGGGATGGCGGCGAGGTACTCGGGGATGTACCATACGTCGGTTTCGCTCGCCATCCAGCCGCGCGAATCGAAGCGGGAGAGGTTGACGGGACGGGAGTAGGCGCGCAGCGTTTTCTCGCCCTGAGGGTTGTAGTAGTGGGGGAAGTAGCTCATGACCAGCTCCCGCAGAGTGCGGTAGACGGGATCGCGAAACCGGAGCCCGGAGTAGCTCGACTTGGCGACGGCGCCCCAGCAGCCGTTCTCGCGGAAGACGGCCAGGACGTGGTCGTCGTCGCGCACGGCGGCGAGGTCCACGATCAGCGGCGGGCGGCCAGCGAGGCGGAATGCGGCTGCGGCGAGCAATGCGCCCTCCATGCAGTGGGCGCGGCCGTGGCGCAGCACAAGCCGGGGGGAGAAACACGTGTGCGGGCGCGTGTCGTGGTTGTAGGGGAGGGAGTCGAGAAACTGCTGGACCAGCTCCGGAGTGCGGAGGCGCCTGAGCTCCCTCGCTTCCGAACCGGAAAGCCCCCACGTTTCCATCGCGCAAATCCCTCGCGTGATCAGAATTCCGGCGGAGCGAACCCCTCGGATTTCACGGGGATCACTTTCATCGCAGGAGCATATTTTGACACTTCCTTTTCGATGGCGGAAGCGTTGCCCACGAGGCAGAACTGGAGATTGCTTTCCGTGAAGTGCCTGCGGATCGCTGCGTTCAGGCTCTCCACGGTGAGCGAGTCCAGTTGCTGGAAGAACGTGTCAATGTCGCTGCGGTCGAGGCCGAACAGTTCGAGATCTGCCAGGACATTGCACAATTGATCCGATGTTTCCAGGCGTTCCGTGGGGAAATTGCCCTTGATATAGGCGCGTGCGGAATCCAGTTGTTCGGCGGAAACCCCGGTGCGGAGGAACCGCTGCAGCACTTCCAGAGCGAGGTCGATCGCCTGGACCGTCGTGGCGGTGGGCGTGTAGGAGTTGATGGCGATGGCGCCCGGCAGGCGGTCAAGTTCAAGGATGGAGTTGGCGCCGTAGGTGAGTCCGGCGTTCACGCGGAGGGCGTCGTTGAGCAGCGAGGTGAACCTGCCGCCGAACAGCGTGTTGGCGACCAGCAGGGAGATTCGGTCCGGATGGCGGCGGTGGATGCCGGGCATCCCGATCCGGAAGTAGGTCTGCGTGGCGTCGGGCTTGTCCACGAGCAGCAGCCGCGGGCGCTCAAAGCGAAGCTGGCCGGCTTGCGGCGGCTGGAACGCCTCTCCGGCGGGCAAAGCGGAAGCTGTGCGGCGCGCGAGTGCGGCGAAGGATGCCGGGTCGAAGTCGCCGGCGGCGACAAGGATGAGGTTCTTGCCGCAAGCCATGCGCCGGTAGTACTTGACGATCTCCTCCCGGCTGATGCGCGCCACGGAAATCTCGTCGGCAGCGCCGGAGTGGCGGTAGGGATGTCCGGCCGGGTAGAAGAGTCCCTGAAAGTAGCGGCCGACGGCCATTCCCGGATTGTCCTTGGCGGCGCGGACGCGGTCGGCCGCCTGGGCGAGCACCTTCCGCACCTCTTCTTCAGGGAACGTCGGCGCGGCCAGGATGTCGCCCAGGATCGCCATTGCCTCGGGCGCGGTCCTGGAAAGAAATTCGAGGGCGAAATAGGCGGATTGGCGGTTGGCGCCTGCGGAGAGTTCCGCGCCGAGGAAGTCGAGGTCGTTGTCGATCTGCGCGGCGCTGCGTTTGCCTGCGCCGCGCCGCATCAGTTCCGCGGTGATGGCGGCGATCCCGTTATATCCCGGCGGCTCGCTTTCGGCGCCGCCCCGGAAGACGGCGCGGACGCTGACGAGCGGGACATCGTGCCGCGGGAGCAACAGCAGAACCGCTCCATTGGGGAGCTGCTCGCGGGTGAATTCCGGCAATCGGACCTGGGCTGACATGGGAAGGAAAGCGGACATCAGGAGAAGCGGGAGCAGGAGCTTCACGGTTTCACCTCCGCGCGCTGTTCCGGGATGAGCGTGGCAACCGTGCGATTGCGGGACGGGAAGATCTTCGCCGCCACGCGTTGCACATCGGCGGCGGTCACTTTCTCGATGCGCGCCGGGGCCTCGTTGATCTGGTTCCAGCTTCCGTAGAAGACTTCGTAGGTGCCCAGCAGGTTCGCCTTCCCGGCGATGGTTTTCAGCTGTCTGTAAAAGCCGGCGAGGATCTGGTTCTTGGCCTTCTGCAGCTCCTCTGCCGGCACAGGCTCGCGTGCGAGCCTGTCCAGCTCTTCATAGAGCGCCTTCTCTACCTCGCCCGGCTGCCTGCCGCTGCGCACCTGGAAATTGAACAGGAACTGCCCGGGATCCAGCGAAGGACGGACGCCGCCGCCGACATTCAGCACGAGCTGTTCCTTTTCCACGAGCCGCTGGTGCAGGCGCGAGCTGCGCCCGCCGGTGAGGATCGTTTCGATCACCTCGTAGACGGGGAAATCGGGATCCCGGGCGGAGCCGATGTGGTAGCTGAGCATCAGGAGAGGCAGGTTGGCAGGGCGCCGCACTTCCACGCGGCGCTCCCCGAGCTGCGGCGGCTCCACGGTTCGCACAGGCGGAGGCGGATCCTGGCTCGGGATCGGTTCCAGATACTTCTTCGCGAGGGCCAGCACCTCGGCGGGAGTCACATCGCCCGACACCACCGCAACGCAGTTGTTGGGCGCATAGCCCATCCGGTAATGCGCCTTCAGATCGTCCATCGTCCAGCTCTGGATGTCGGAAGCCCAGCCGATGACAGGCCACTGATAAGGGTGGGCGATGTAGGCGGTGGCGTTCAGCTGCTCGAACAGGGTGCCGAAGGGGCTGTTGTCGACCGAATTGCGGCGCTCGGAGCTGACCACGCCGCGCTCGCTTTCGACGATCTTCGGGTCGAAAGACAGGTCGCGGATCCGGTCGGCTTCCATGTCGAACATGAGCTCCAGCGCGGTGCGTGGAAAGAAGTCCGTGTAGACGGTGACGTCGCGCGAGGTGTAGGCGTTGTTGCGGCCGCCGGCCTTCTCCATCTGGATGTCGAATTGCTTGGGGCCGTACTTCTTCGCGCCGTTGAACATCATGTGCTCGAAGAAGTGGCTGATGCCGGTGACGCCCGGCCGCTCGTTCCGCGATCCGACCTTGAAGAAGAGATAGAAGGCAACGTTGGGAACGTCGTGATCCTCGTGAATGAGGATCTTCATGCCGTTGGAAAGAGTGTGCTCGGAGACTCGGATCATCTGGGCCTGCATGGCGAGGGCGGAAATCATGCAGAGAGCCGGAAGTCGGCGCATAGCCAGAAGATAACAGAAAGCTACCGGCCCAGGACTTCGGCGATGGGCGGGGCAGCGGCGGGGACAGCCGTGCGGAAGTCCTCGCCGAGAAGGGCGGCGATGGTGGCGGCGAGCTGCGCCTGCGTGACCGGCGCTGTGCCGGCGCGGACGCCCAAGGGCCGGGTGTCCGGCCCCAGGAAGGCCATCCAGACATATTGCGACTCGCGGATCCGGCGGCCGTGGCTGCGCCAGTCCTTCCTGCCCGCCCCGCGGCCGTGATCGGTGGCCAAAATCAGGGTAGTCGAGCCGCGGTATTCGGGCAAGGATTGAAGCGTTTCCCAGAGTTGGCGGGCGTACTGATCGAACCGGCGTGCGGATTTCAGGTAGAGATCGTAACGGCCTGCGTGGGCCCATTCGTCGGTTTCGCCCAGCAAGAGCGCCAGCACGCGGGGCTTCTGCAGGCGGAGGTGTTCGAGAGCCGTGTGGAAGGTGAAGGAGTCGAAGGCTTCGCCGTCCCAATACTCCGTTTCGGCCTTCAGGGTGTTGATCAGCTGGAGCTGCAGGCTGGATCCCGGCAACTGCAACGGCTCATAGCCGGCATTGACCAGGATGCCCGAGCGCGGCGCGTTCAGGATCCACGGAAACAGTTCCCATGCGCCAAAGGCAGCGACGCGCCCTTCGAATCCCGGGCGGCGGTGGAGGAACTCCAGCACGTTGACGTTCGGGTTGTAGCGCTTGTCGTTGCTGTCGATCCGCGGATCGGCAACGCCGCAGAACGCCTCGCTGTAACCCGGGTAGGAAAAATTGAGCCCGTTGGAGATTCTTGCCTCCGAGCCTGCCCGGCGGTCTCCAAAGACCTGCCCCTCGCGGGCGACTACACTCCAGAAGAACGGCAGCAGCGCGGCGCGGCGCTCTTCCGGCGTGCCGCGCCAGAACTCGCGCCGCAGCCGGTCCGGATCCGCCACGCCGCCGGTTTTGCGGTCGATCAGGGATGCGTCGGCGCCGGCGAAGACTTCCTGATGGCGCAGCCCGTCCGTCATCAGGACGACAACGTTCCGGGTGCGGCGTTCCGGCTGGGCCGAAGCGGAAATTGCCAGCGCCGCGGCGAGCAGAACAGGGGCGAGCCGCATCAGGCACCTCCCCCACGAGCCTACCACCAGCGGCCTGTCAGCCCGCCGGCAGGACCCCTTGACAAGCGGTTTGCGCGAGAGTAGAAGAATTCTTGATTCACGGCAATCAGATCTTTTTCTCTGTGGAGGGGACCATGAAGTGCTGGATCGCCGGCCTGTTGGCGGCCGTGCTGTGGGCGCAATCGCCGAATGCCAAGGCGCCGAAGGCGCCGGAGACCATCGCGATGAAGGACGCCGCCGTTGGCAGCGTCAACTTCCCGCACAAGGCGCATGAGGAGATGCAGGGTGTTCGATGCGAGACGTGCCACCACGCCTCCAAACCGGAAAAGCCGGAATTGAAGCCGAACCAGGCTTGCCGCGACTGTCACACCAAACCGCCCGCAGCGGGGATGAAGACTTCGCGGCAGGCGGCGTTTCACAATTCCACGGCGCAGAGCGGCGTCTGCGTCGACTGCCACAAGAAACAGCTGGCAGCCGGGAAGAAGCCGCCGCTGAAGTGCGTCGAGTGTCATCGAAAGGAAGCCAAGCCGGTTGCAGGAGGGAAGTATGGGCAACCATGGCATTCCACGACGGGAGTTCATGCGCTGGGCTTCGGCAGCCACGGCACTGACTCCCTTCCATGAGGCATTCCTGCCGCGCCTGGGCGCGGCGCTCGCCGACGCTGTCAAGGAATACCCGCTGATCTGGATGCAGCACTCCGCCTGCAGCGGGTGTTCGGTGTCGGTGATCAACACCATCCATCCCAGCATCAAGAACGTCATCCTCGATCAGATCCTGCCGGGGCATCAGCTGTTCCTGAATTACCACTCGACGCTGATGGCGGCGGCGGGGCGTCTGTCGACGGATGCGGCGATGGAGACGGCCCGGAAGCACAAGGGGAAGTACGTGCTCATCGTCGAGGGCGCCATCCCGACGCGCGATGGGGGGATCGACGGGACGCTCGGCGAGGAGGAAGGGAAGCCCGTGACGATGCTGGAGTGGATGCGGCGGCTCGCGCCCGGGGCGATGGCGATCCTCGCCGTCGGGACGTGCGCGGCATATGGAGGGCTGCCCGCCGCAGCTCCCAACCCGACCCAATCCAAGGGCGTCTCGGACGTGCTGAAGCTGATTGGCGCCCAGACCCCCGTGATCAACATTCCGGGGTGCCCGTGTCACCCGGACTGGTTCATCGGAACCGTGGCGCGGGTGCTGCTGTACGGGATTCCTTCGGCCAAGGAACTGGACGAGCACGGGCGCCTGAAAGTCTATTACGGCAAGAGCGTCCACAACCGCTGCATCTTCCGCGACTACCTGGACGACGGCATCTTCGCCACGAAGTTCGGCGAAGTGGGCTGCATGCTCGAGATCGGCTGCAAGGGGCCGTTCACGCATGCCGACTGCCCGATCCGGCAATGGAACAGCGGCGTGAACTGGTGTATCAACGCCAACGCGCCCTGCATGGGATGCACGGAGCCGGGATTCCCGGATGCGCACTCCCCGCTGTACCAGAGGAGGTGAGCCATGGCCGTCAAGGTCACAGTCGATCCATTGACGCGGATTGAAGGCCACCTGGGCATCGAGGCGGTGGTCGACGGCGGCAAGGTGGTGGAAGCGAAATGCGCTGGCACGCTCTACCGGGGATTCGAGCAGATCCTTGAGGGGCGGGACCCCCTGGACGCAGTACAGATCACGCAACGCTTCTGCGGCGTCTGCCCGACGGCGCACGCGCTGGCGAGTTCACAATGCCTGGACAATGCGCTGGGGATCATGCCGCCGCACAACGGTCGCGTCATCCGCAACCTGATCCAGGGTGCGAATTACATTCAGTCGCACATCCTGCACTTCTACCATCTGGCAGCGCTCGATTACGCGCGCGGGCCGGACTTTCCGCCCTTTGTCCCGCGATTCGAAGCCGACTACCGGTTGCCGGAGAAGGTCAGTCAGGAGATCATCAGCCACTACGTGCAGGCGCTGCACATCCGGCTCAAGGCGCACGAAATGTCCGCCGTATTCTCCGGGAAGATGCCGCATTGCGCCTCGGTGGTTCCCGGCGGGGTGACAGTGACGCCTACTGTCGACAAGGTGACCACGTTCCTGTGGCGGCTGAAAGAACTGCGGGACTTCATCGACAACGTCTACATCCCGGACGTGCTGACCATCGCCAGCGTCTACCGCGACTACGCCGAAATCGGCCGGGGCTGCCGGCGGTTCCTCTCCTACGGGGCGTTCGATCTGGACGGCGAGCCGGATGTGGGCAAGCGCGCGCGGTTCTTCCGGATGGGCCGCGTGCTGGACGGCAAGCTCGCGCCTGTGGATCCGTCGAAGATCACCGAAGACGTCAAATACTCCTGGTACAAGGGCGGGGCGCCGTTGCATCCATCGCAGGAGCGCACCGAACCCGACCGCGGGAAGGAAGGAGGCTACTCCTGGCTGAAGGCGCCACGGTACGATGGGGCGGCGTATGAGGTCGGGCCGCTGGCGCGGGCGATGGTGAACATCGCCGGAGGCGCGAATCCGGCGCTGGCGAAGGCCATCGATTCGGCGTTGGCGCAGTTGCGGCTGAAGCCGGAGAACCTGTGTTCGGTGATGGGAAGGCACCTGGCGCGCGCGCTCGAGACAAAAGTGCTGGCCGACGCGATGGCGGACTGGGTGCTCCAGATCAAGCTGGACGAGCCGGTGGCCGTGGGTCACAAGATCCCGGAGTCAGCCACGGGCGTGGGGCTCTGGGATGCCTCGCGGGGCGCCCTGGGTCACTGGATTTCGATCCGCAATCAGAAGATCGAACGCTATCAGGCGGTGGTGCCGACGACCTGGAACGCCTCGCCCCATGACAGCAAGGGGGCGCCCGGACCCATTGAGGAGGCGTTGGTCGGAGCGCCGGTGGATGACGTGAACAATCCATTCGCAGTGGCGCGGATCGTGCGCTCTTTCGACCCGTGCATCGCCTGCGCCGTTCATCTGGTGACGCCGCGAGGGCGTTTGCTGGCGGCTGTGCCGCTCGGTTGAGTTCCGGATGGAATGCAAGACCCTGGTCGCGGGCGTGGGCAACATTCTGCTGGGCGACGAGGGGTTGGGCGTGCATGCCGTGCGCCGGTTGCTGGAGGAGGGCCTCCCGGCCGGCACGGATGCGGTGGACGCAGGAACAGCGCTGGGAGACTTGCTCGCCGAACTTGGCCGCTATGACCGGCTGATCCTGGTGGACGCGGTGCGGGGCGGCGGGCGAGCCGGGGATCTGTACCGGCTGGAAGTACGCAGCAGCGGCGACTTGCGGAGGGCGCTCTCCCCGCTCTCCCTGCATGAGTTTGGCGTGGCGGACGCGCTCGAGCAGGCGCGGGCACTGGGGGCCTTGCCGCCACGAGTGGTCCTTTTGGGGATGGAACCGGAGCGGATTGAGCCGGGGATCGGGCTGTCGCCCCACGTTGCCGCGGCGCTGCCCGGGCTGGTCCGCCTGATTCGGGAGGAAGCGGGACTCACCGGGCCCCACGGCTTGAGATAATGAAATTTGGCGGTGGAGTCCGCCCTGAACCGCCGTTTCCAACGGCCAATGACTCCTACTGACAGCACGGCGCCGGGAGTGGATCTGCGATTCCCCGCCGGAGCGAAGCGAGCAGGACGAGGCAATGGATCAGGATCGGGCGGACACTCCTGGCAAGCAGCAGGCAAGCGGAATCTTTTCCCTGACTACCGGGCTCTCCAGCGGCGCGCCCGTGGGCGCCGCGCCTCCCTCGCGCATCTCCGTCAGCGAAACTCGGGAGGAAAACGTGGAGTCCGCCGCCGGGGCGGAATCCGCGCGCGGGTACGAAGCAGCCGCGCGGCTGCTGGAACAAGCCGCTGATCTGATCCGGAAGTACGGTCTCGAAGCACTGGGCGATTTTCTGGAAAGCTGCCGCCAATTTGCTGAGGAAAGGTCCGTCAACGTGGCCATTCTGGGCCGTTTCAAGGCCGGGAAGACGACGTTTCTGAATGACCTGCTGGGCCGTGCCCTGCTGCCGGTGGGCGTGATTCCGGTCACGAGCGTCGTGACCGAAATCGAATTCGGGAGACGGGAACGCGCGGAGGTCGAGTTCGCCGACGGGCACAGCGAGGAAGTCCGGCTCGAGGAGCTTGCCGGGTATGTCGACGAGAGCCGGAATCCGGGCAACCGGAAGCAGGTGGAGCGCGTGCGCGTCTGGCTGCCGGAGATGGAGCGTTACCGGGGCATCCGGTTCGTGGACACGCCGGGCATGGAGAGCGTGTTCGAACACAACACGGAGGCCTCGCGCGAGTGGCTTCCCAACGTGGGGCTGGCTCTGGTGGCGGTGAGCGTGGATCCGCCGCTGACGCAGCATGACATCGGGCTGATCGCGGAACTGGAGAAGTACACGCCGCGCATCGCACTGCTGCTGACCAAGATCGACACCCTCGACGCCGAGGGGCGGGCGCAGGTGGAGCAGTTCGTGCGCCGGCAACTGGCGGCGCGCTGGGACGGCGGGCTGCCCGTGTATCCTTACTCGGCCAAGCCGGGCTTTGAAGCGTTCCGGCAAAGGATCGAGACCGAGCTGCTGGGACAGCTCCGCAAGGACGGCGCCGGGCAGTGGGAGCAGATCCTGCAACACAAGGTGGAATCGCTGGCCGGGGAAACGGCCGAGTACCTGACGGTGGCGCTGAAAGCGGCGGAGCGGGCCGAAAGCGAGCGGGAGGAGCTGCGGCGGCGCGTCCTGGGGGAGAAGCAGGCGCTCAGCGACACGCGGCTCGGGCTGGAGCTGATCGTGCGGCATGCGGCGGCCATTTCGCGGGGCGCCATCGAGAGCCGGCTCCGGCCGGAAGCGAACGCGATCCTGAGGCGGCTGCTGGAGGAGTTCGAACAGAACTACCCGGCGTGGACATCGAGCCTGCGGACGGCCATGGAGCGCTTCGAGGAGTGGCTGGAAGGGGCGTTGCGACGGGAGCTGATGGAGGTTTCCGCCGCCCGCCGGCGGGAGTTCCTCGAGCCGGCGCAGCGGGCGAGCCGGCAGCTGGCGCAATCGCTGCAAGACTTCCGCAACCGGCTGTCGGAGCGGATGCTGGAGACGCTGGGCGTGCCGCTGAAGACCGCCGAGATGGAAATTGCGGTGCGCGAGCCCCGGGAGCCGGACATTCGCGTGGGCCGGGTCTTCGACCGGAACTGGGAGCTGTTGTCGTGGGCGATTCCGATGCCCGTCTTCCGCAACTTGGTGCGGCGGCACTTCCGGCGCAAGATCGAAAGGGCGGTGGAGATCAACCTGGCGCGGCTGGTGTCGCAATGGGAGGGGGCGCTGCATGCCGCGCTGCGCGCCATGCAGGATGAGGCGGCGCGGCGGCTGGAGGCGCTGATCCACACCGTGGAGCAGCTGCTGCAAACTGGCAGCGGGCAGGCGGAAGAGATTCGCGCGGACCTGGAGCGGCTCGAGGAGGCCCTCGAGAACGGGCGCCGGGGCTCGCGGAGGCGGAATGGATCGACTAGACTGGAGCCTTGACGGCGAGGCTGGAGCTTCCGAGGGTCTACCCGATTGTCGACACGGGCGCGCTGAAGCGGCGGGGCCGGGACCCGCTGTGGTTTGCCGAGGCGCTGCTGGAAGGCGGCGCGCGCATCCTGCAATTCCGGCACAAGGAACATTATTCGCGGGCCGTGTTTGAAACAGCCTCCGCGATGGCTGTTCTTTGCCTGAAGGCCGGGGCGCGGCTGATCATCGACGACCGCGCTGATATCGCGGCGCTGCTCGATGCGGGCGTGCATCTCGGACAAAACGACCTGCCGCCGCGGCTGGCGCGCCGCGTTCTGGGCGAGGAGCGCGTTCTGGGTTTCTCGACGCACAACGAGGAGCAGCTGCGCGCGGCGGCGGAGGAGCCCGCCGACTATCTGGCCCTCGGGCCGGTGTTCGAGACCTTCTCCAAGGAGAATCCCGACCCGGCGCTCGGGCTGGAGCGGCTGGCGGCGATGCGCGCGCTGACGGACAGGCCGCTGGTCGCCATTGGCGGCATCACGCGCGAGCAGGCGCAGGCGGTGCTGCGCGCGGGCGCGGACTCGATTGCGGTGATCGGGGATCTGCTGCCGGAGGAGATGACGAAAGCCACGGTCAGGGGGCGCATGGAAGAATGGATCGCGCTGACACGGTGACGCAGACGGGGCTGGTGCAACGGCTTGGGCTGCTGGACTCGACGACCATCGTGATGGGGTCGATGATCGGCAGCGGGGTGTTCATCGTGTCCGCGGATATCGCGCGGCAGGTGCAGTCGCCCGTGCTGCTGATGTCCACCTGGGCTGCCACGGCGTTGCTTACCATGATTGCCGCGCTCAGCTACGGGGAGCTGGCGGCGATGATGCCGCGCGCGGGCGGACAATACGTGTATTTGCGGGAGGCGTTCGGTCCGCTGTGGGGCTTCCTGTACGGCTGGACGCTGTTTGCGGTGATCCAGTGCGGGACGCTGGCGGCAGTGGCGGTGGCGTTTGCGAAGTTCCTGGGCGTGTTCGTGCCGGCAGTGTCGGCGGATGCCTGGATCGTGCGCATCGGACCGGCGGGCGTCAACACGCAGATGCTGGTGGCGATCGCCCTGATCCTGGGGCTCACGTGGCACAACACGCGCGGTATCGAGGCCGGCGCGCGCGTGCAGAACATCTTCACGATCGCCAAGATCGGCGCGCTGGCGGGGCTGATTGCGGCGGGCGTTTTCTTCGGGCGGCAGCCGGAGGCGATGGCGAGGAACTTCGGGCGGTTCTGGGAAGTGCCGTGGAGCGCCTGGGACGCCGCGCGGCTGACGGCGGTGGCGATGGTGGGAGCGCTGTTCAGCTCCGACGCCTGGAACAACGTGACGTTCACCGCCGGCGAGGTGCGCAACCCGAAGCGCAATCTGCCGCTGTCGCTGGCGCTGGGCGTGGGGATCGTGTCGGTGATCTATCTGGCGTGCAACACGGTGTACCTGATGGCGCTTCCGCTGGAGTCGATCCAGAACGCGCCGGAGGACCGCGTGGCGACGGCGGTGATCTCGCGGATTCTCGGTCCGGCGGCGACGCAGGTGATGGCGCTGGCGGT
>FWWL01007561.1_pt1 | contig 14708 bp, 13 predicted proteins | sample 2228331 | NCBI WGS metagenome assembly FWWL01 (sample SAMEA103939775, study PRJEB20133) | metagenome
TTTTATAAATAACAATATATTTTTATTATCTTTCGCACTTGGTGGTTTTGCATGGAGATATTATAATAATAAGGTCCTTCACAAAAATCTCTCCCTCGAATATGACTTAATGATTGAAAAGGAACGTCTCAAGAAACTCTCCGAAGAACTCGAAAAATATTCTCATCATCTTGAGGAACTGGTAGCAGAACGAACGAAAGAATTACAGGTTGCATATAAAAAGTATTTTTCTCTTTTTGAAGAGGCGAGTGATGGAGTTCTCATCCTGAATGAAAAGGGAACAGTCATAGATATAAACCAGAGATTATGCGAATACTTTGGTGCATGCAAAAAAGATATAATTGGCAAAGATTTTTTTAAAGAGATATCGAATGAAGACTATTCTATTAATCTTAAAAGATTCAAGACTATTCTGGAAGGAGAGTTGGTGGTATATGAACTTGAATATAAGAGAAATGATGGCACGGTTTATTACTTTGAGGTGAGTTCCAGTGCAATACATGTGGAAGGGCAGGTGTATGTGCAGTACATTTACAGGGATATTACTGAGAAAAAGAAATTGCAGGCACATCTCTTGCAAATTCAGAAAATGGAATCCATCGGAATACTTGCTGGAGGAGTCGCACATGATTTTAATAATTATCTGACAGGCATCCTCGGTCATCTGGAGATCATCATTCAGCAGCCTTCAATTGATGAAGAATCAAGGAAAAGACTCAAACATGTTGAAAATCTTTTGAGAAAAACAGGAAGTTCCGTGGTTAAGTTATTAAGCTTTGCAAGAGAAAAAAGAGATTTAGAAATGCAACCATTAAATATTAACGACATGATAAGAAACTTTTTTGAAGAAATAATAGAAAGGACAATCGCAAAAAAGAAGATTAATATTGAATATAAATTTGACGAAAATATTTCATTGATAAAAGGTGAACCCCATCAACTCGAACAGGTGCTCTTAAATCTAATAATCAATGCATCTGATGCAATGCCGGATGGTGGGACAATAATCATCGAGACCTCCTCACAAGTAATTGATGACCCATCTACGGTCCACCCGCTATTACAGAAAGGAGAGTATGTGATCATGAGAGTGTCTGATACGGGCACAGGGATTCCTGAAAAGATAAGATATAAGATATTTGAACCTTTTTTTACAACAAAAGAGCCAGGCAAGGGTACGGGTCTCGGGCTTGCCATGGTCTATAGTATTGTTAAGGCACATGACGGAGTTATCAAAGTAATAAGTGAGGAAGGGAAGGGCTCCACATTTGAGATATTTTTCCCTGCCATGAAAAATATCTTACCAGAAGCAAAAGAAGAGGATAAAAAGACTAAAAGGAAAAATATTATGGTAATTGCAGATAGAAGAGATTTTTATGTGATAATGGAAGATATCTTCCTTAAAAGAGATTATAGATTGATACTTTTCGATAATTATCTTACAGCCCTTGATACATTCAAAAATTTCCATATGGATATTGATATAGTCATTATAGATATAGAATCTCGACTTTTTGAATATAAGGAATTTATTAAAAATATTAGAGAGATAAGTAATAAGGCAAAGCTCATATATGTTTCTGAAGAAAAATATCAGACAGAAACAATACAGGGTGTTAATGCCACCATAACAAGGCCTATTGATGTTATTGTCTTATTTACTACCCTCCAGAAACTATTCCAGCCAAGTATTTTATGAAATTTCCTCACACATTGAGAGATTCAGGTTGAGAATGGACAGTCTTCCTGGGTTATAGATCCTTGAAGAGAAACTTCAACAAATGTTATTTTAAAAATATGAATACGAAATATTTTTATATAGAGACCAGAGGATGTCAGATGAATTTCCATGATTCTGAGCGTATAAAGGGAATTCTTGTTCAGGAAGGGTATTCAGAGGTGCATGATCCAGATGGTGCTGACCTTATAATATTCAATACATGCAGTATAAGGAAAAAACCAGAGGAGAAACTCTTCAGTGCCCTTGGAAGACTCAAATTTCTTAAAAGTAGAAAACCAGATCTCAAGATAGCGGTCTGTGGATGTATTGCCCAGCAGAAAGGAGAAGATATATTGAAAAGGGCTCCACATGTTGATTATGTCTTCGGTCCGCAGAATATCGGAAAACTTAAAGAGATTTTATCATTTGATAAGAAGATAAATATAGATGAAAATCCTGAACTTCCATATGAAGAGATTCCTGCTCTGAGAGAGGATGGTATAAGGGCGTCTGTGAACATAATGTATGGATGTAATAATTTCTGCTCTTATTGTGTTGTGCCTTACACAAGAGGCAGAGAGGTGAGCAGGCCTGTGAAATCCATACTTCAAGAAATAAGGCTTCTTGCAGAAAATGGGTATAAGGAGATAGTACTTCTCGGACAGAATGTTAATTCTTATAAAGGAGAGATTGATTTCCCAGACCTTCTTAAAGAGGTAAATAAAATAGAAGGTATTAAAAGGATAAGGTTCATAACTTCCCATCCAAAGGATCTGTCAGAGAAATTGATAAGGTATATTGCAGATCTTGACAAGGTCTGTGAACATATACATCTTCCATTACAATCAGGCTCTGACAGGATACTCATGCTTATGAACAGGGGATATACCTATAGTGATTATTTAAAAAAGGTAGAATTGTTAAAGAAATATGTTCCTGATATAGCGATAACAACTGATATTATCGCGGGTTTCCCAACAGAAACCGGTAAGGATCACAGATCTACAATTAATGCCCTCAAGGAGATCGAGTATGATGGAATATTTGCATTTAAGTACTCACCAAGGCCAAATACTGTTGCCTCAAGAATGGATGGACAGATCCCTGAAGAGATTAAAGGTGAGAGGCTCAAAGAGATACTAAAACTCCAGGATGAGATATCATTAAAAAAGAATAGACTCATTGAAGGAACGATTCAGGAAGTATTGGTTGAGACTATAGAAGATAATATGTCAAAAGGAAAGACAAGGGGTAATAAGATTGTATATATTAATGGCAATTATCCCCACGGGGAGATCATGAATGTTCTTATAGAAAAAGCCCGTATCCATAATCTTTACGGTCGTAAAGTATGAGATTCTCTATTATCACCCTTGGTTGTAAAACCAATCAGGCAGAAAGCTCTTACATTACTTCTGGATTGATAGAATACGGATATGAGATGGTGGAGCCAGAAGATAATCCGGACATCTTCATCATAAATACCTGCACTGTAACCTCAAAGAGTGATTATCAGTCAAGACAGATGATTAGAAGGGCATTAAGAACAGGCGCAAATGTTATTGTGACTGGATGTTATGCATTAAAAGCAGGGAATGAGTTTCAGGAGGAGAAGATCAGGATAATAGACAACAGCAAAAAACATAATTTTTTCAAAGAGTTAAATATCAATATATCAAATAATACTTTAAACCTTAAACCTGAATCCTTAAGGACAAGGCCTTCCATAAAGATACAGGATGGATGTGATATGCACTGTTCTTATTGCATTGTACCCCTTGTAAGAGGCAGGTCAAGAAGTTTTCTTCCTGATGAGATATTGAAACAGATAAAATTCCTTGAAGATTCAGGATATCATGAGGTGGTTCTAACCGGTATTAATATTGATTTATATGGCAAGGATCTTAAACCTGAGCTCTCACTTATAGACCTGATTAAATTTATATTGAAAAATACCAGAGATATAAGAATCAGGTTAACATCTATCTCACCGTTATCCATTAATAATGATCTCCTGTCATTGTTAATGACTGGCAGGGTCTCGAGGCACCTTCACATATCTTTACAGAGTGGCGATGACAGAATACTCAGGATAATGAACAGGGACTATAACGCAGAGATTTTCTATCAAAAAATAAAGATGATTAAAGAATATCTGCCTGAATGCAATATTGGTGTGGATATCATTGCAGGTTTTCCAGGAGAAGGCGAAGAAGAATTTAACAATACATACAATTTAATAAAAAACTCAGGAGTGAATTATTTACATGTCTTCCCGTATTCAAGAAGACCTGGTACAGCATCTTATTATATGAAAAATAATATCGCACCTGAAGTAATAAAAGAGAGGGTCAGTATCCTCAAAAACCTTGATAAGAGATTGAGACAGATTTTTATGGAAGGAATGATAGGTAGAAGATTTAAAATTGTGATAGAAAAAACAGAAAATGGTCTTTCGAAAGGAAAGACTGACAATTATCTTGATGTGTATATAGATAAGGAGTTTCCAAAAGGCTCAATGGTTGTTTCAGAGATAATTAACTTATCAGAAAAAGGACTTCGTGGAATGGCTTTATAAACTCAAAACACCTTGAAGAAACTTAATTTTCTCTATGCACTATAATTGTTCAACTTTAAAAAAATCCTTGATTTATGAGGTCTTATTTGAGATTCTTACATTAAACTTAACAATTTATTAACAGATGCTGTTTATATTTAATGTCTGATAAGATATATTATGTAAAATTTTAAATATAATAAAAAATATCTACTCCAGAACCTCTGTCTGTTTTGATTTTTTCACTCCTTCCCTCGCTATTGCTATCTTACCTGTCCGTATAAACTCCTTTATCCTGAAGGGTTTCATTAATTCGATGAATGCCTGTATCTTTTTTTCGTCGCCAGTAATCTCAATTGTATAGGTATTCGGACTTGAATCAACAACCTTACCCCTGAAGATCTCTGCGAGTCTCAACACCTCTGCCTTATCCTCTCGATCAGGGGCAACCTTTATCAGTATCATCTCCCTTTCCACATGGTCAATTTCAGTAAGATCCACCACCTTTATCACATCTATAAGTTTGTTCAGCTGTTTAATAATCTGTTCTATTACAAGATCATCTCCAGATGTTACTATAGTCATTATTGAGATCTGTGGATCAATTGTCTCTCCAACAGAAAGGCTTTCTATATTATACCCTCTGCCACTGAATAGACCGGAGATTCTTGAAAGCACACCAAATTTGTTCTCAACAAGTACAGAAATTGTATGTCTCATCTAACTACCCTCTTATATTCATTTAACAACCTTAAGTTTTTTCTCGGACTTTTTTTCCTCTTCTCCAAATATCATCTGATCAAGGGATGCGCCCGCAGGAACCATTGGAAAGACCTTTTCTTTCCAGTCCACAATCATGTCAATGAAAACAGGCATCTTTATACTAAAAGCCTCTTTTAAAACAGGTTCAACCTCTGATGGTTTTGTTGCCCTTAATCCAACAGCGCCATAAGATTCAGCAAGCTTAACAAAATCAGGTGCAACATCAAGATAGGTATGTGAGTATCTTTCGCCATAAAAGAGTTCCTGCCACTGTCTGACCATCCCGAGATATCTGTTATTAAGGATAACCACCTTTACAGGTAGTTTATTAAGAACTGCTGTTGCAAGTTCCTGTATGTTCATCTGAATACTTCCATCTCCTGCAATATCAATCACGAGTTTATTGGGGTGAGCAAGTTGTACACCTATTGCAGCAGGAAATCCAAAGCCCATTGTACCGAGTCCGCCTGATGTGATAAAAGTCCTTGGCTTATCAAATTTATAAAACTGTGCAGCCCACATCTGGTTCTGGCCCACCTCGGTAGTAATAAATGCATCGCCTTTTGTAAGTTCGTAGATCTTTTCAACCACATACTGAGGTTTAATTACCTCATCACTGTGCTGGTATGTAAGGGGCCTCTCTGACTTCCATGTGTTTATCTGTTTAAGCCATACCTTTCTTATCTCATGCCATTGTTCTTTTTTCTCTTCCTTAAGTATCCTGTTAAGTTCAGTAAGAACCCTTTTGAGGTCCCCCACTATTGGTATATCCACCCTTACATTCTTTCTGATAGAAGTTGGATCAATATCTACATGTATTATCTTTGCATTTGGAGCAAAGGTTTCAACCTTTCCTGTAACTCTGTCATCAAATCTTATTCCGAGGGCAATAATAAGATCTGAGTTCTGAACAGCCATATTCGCACAGTATGTGCCATGCATGCCGAGCATACCCATAAATAACTTATGGGTTCCAGGAAAACCACCCAGACCCATGAGAGTATTTGTAACGGGTATCTGTGTGATTTCAGCAAGTTCCCTCAGTTCCTTATGAGCATTAGAGATGATAATCCCACCACCACTTATTATGACAGGTTTTTTTGCCTTTAATATCTCATTTGCAGCCTGAGCAATCATCCATTTATTGCCTTCATATTTTGGATTGTAACTCCTGATCTTCACCTCTTCAGGCCATATGAATTCAGCCTTACCTGTGGTCACATCCTTAGGCAGGTCAATAAGAACAGGTCCTGGCCTTCCTGTGGTGGCTATATAAAAAGCCTCCCTTATGGTTCTTGCAAGGTCTTCTGTCTTTTTAACAAGAAAATTATATTTTGTACATGGCCTTGTTATGCCGATAATATCTGCTTCTTGAAATGCATCGTTACCTATAAGATAGGTAGGGACCTGACCTGTTAAAACAATCAATGGCACCGAATCCATATATGCTGTGGCAATACCGGTAACTGTATTGGTTGCACCTGGTCCAGATGTTACAAGCACAACTCCTGGCTTTCCTGTTGACCTTGCATATCCATCTGCGGCATGTACTGCACCCTGTTCATGTCGTGTCAATATCAATTGTATATCTTTTTCATTATATAGATAGTCAAATATATTGAGTATAACACCGCCTGGATAACCAAAGATGTGCTTCACACCCTCTCGCTTCAATGATTCTATAATTATATGTGCCCCATCCATTTTCATAGTTTCTATTTTAATAAAAATCCATTGAAATGTAAATATTATTCTTTTTCAAAAACTCCAAAACTACATAAGCATTTGAATTAATTACAGGGTTATTAAGCGTATGAGTAAATTTAAAAGAGAGGAAAGGGATAAAAATCCCCTTCCTCGAAACTGATAGATTATTTACCTGGCTGTGCTGGTGCCTGCTGTGGAGCTGCTGGTGCCTGACCCTGTTCTGCTGGTGCCTGTTGAGGTGCAGCCGGAGCAGGTGCTTCAGCAGGCTTTGTCTCTTCAGCTTTTTTGCAGCCTATTGCCATTGTAAAGGCCATGAGTAATACCACTGAAAGCAGTATGGCTAAGAACTTCTTCATCTGAACTCACCTCCTTTCATTAAGATGTCTTTAATTTGTGTAGTATAAAACTTTTTTCTGCTATTGTCAAATTTACCTAAAAATTGCTCTCTGAGGATGTATTTAATTTGTGTAGTATAAAACTTTTTTCTGCTATTGTCAAATTTACCTAAAAATTGCTCTCTGAGGATGTATTTATAAAGTTCTCCAAGGTCTTTACCTTTGAGTCCACTTATGAATGACAGTTCATTCCCCCTTATAACAGGATTCTCAATAGTTTTCTGAAATCTTTCAGCCTCCTTCAAGATCCTTCTGTTGCACACAATAAAGCCAATATCATCTGGATATTCCTTTATCTCCATAAAATAATCAAAAAGATTCTCCCTTCTTATTCTTTTTTTTATTTTTTTGAGTTTTTTAAGTATGTTATGAATACTCTCGAGCCTATTTGAGATCTTTCTGCTCAATCTGAGAAGGGAACTTTCTGGATTGAATCCATATGAGATCACAGCAAGATTCAAAAAACCCCTGTGATTTAAAGATTGAGAGATCTCTTCATCAAGCCTGTATTTTGATCTTTTTATAAAACTATTGAGTTTTCTGTACATTGCATAATTCTCCATTGTTCTTTTCTTTCTTATATTAAGTATAATCTCAAGAACCCCGTCATCTATTAACATCTTTATAATCCTATCAGAATCTGGAAGATTCAAAATTTTAAAAAATTCTTTTGTTACACGCTCTTTTGAGACATATTTAATATATCTTTTAAGTTTTTTGATATAATTTCTTGTTTTATAATCTATTTTAAATTTGAGTTCTCCAGCGATTCTATATGCCCTTAATATCCTCAAAGGGTCTTTTCTGATATTATCTTCTGATAAAGCCCTAATATACCCCCTTTTTAGATCATTTATACCATTAAAAGGATCGATAAGCCCATCCATATCTGACCATGCTATTGCATTTATTGTAAAATCCCTTTTTTTGAGATCCTCAATAATGGGATCCTCTGTAAATGTTATATCCACCTCCTTACCATTACTGAGGATAATCCTGGCAAGATCCTTTATAAGAATGAGTTTGCCATCAAGTCTTATAGCAATATCTCTGAGTTTATTAATGTCACTTTTTTCAGTGATAATGAAGTCCCTGTCCACTGAAGGCCTACTCAGAAGAAAATCTCTCAAATATCCTCCCACAAGGTAGGCATTACAAAAGAAATCGAGGATTACCTTATTTACAGGATCGTTCTTTAAAAGTTCAGTATTAAGATTTATCAATCTTTTCATCACCTACAGTGATGGAGATCATAATTTCAGAGGGTACTTGCAACGATCTGTTTTATATCTTCAGAAATAAGATGGATTTCCAGTTTGAGATTCATATCGCGTTTTATATTATCCTTTACTATATTGCATAATTTTCTTAAAACCCTGAATCTCCTGCCATAGTAAAGCCAGGGAAATATATCATTGATACCAAAGTCTTTAATAATCTCTCTTTCTTCTTCATTGAGACCCGCTCTTTTCATCAGTTCAGTAATATTAAATCTGTTCAGAGCTCCATCCTTGGTGGAAAGTTCGAGTAAGGAAGTCCATGATACACAGATATGTAAGGATTCTATGTTTCTAAACCTACTTAATCTTATAAGTTCTTTCTTGATTGATTCCATACCTGAAATCACATAACATGAGTCATCATAACCAAAGAGTTCCCTGTGCGCCTCCTTTGCTATTATATTTTCACATAAAATCAATGTATTTATTTCATGTTCATTCATTTTGTAACATTTCATGCTATTTTTTTCGTCTGAGTACGGTCAGTGATTCTATATGGTATGTGTTGGGAAAGAAATCATACATCTCAATACTCTCTATCTCATAAATATCATAAATCTTTTTTAGATCCCTTGCAAGGGTCGAAGGATTACAGGATATATAAAGTATCACTTCCGGTGTTATTTCTCTTATTTTTTTAATGGCAGCATCTGTCATGCCCTGTCTTGGTGGGTCAATTATTATGAGATTGAATACACCAGATGGTGTGAATCTCTCGACAGAGATATTGAATGTTTTGCAGTTTTTTATGTTATTGAGTTCTATATTATTTTTCAGGTCATTGTAAGCATTGCTCTCTTCTTCCACAGAGATTATCTCATCCATATATCTTGAAAGAGGTATGGTGAAATTACCGGCACCTGCATAAAAATCGAGCATCCTTCCAGAAAGACCTGTATGTAAGATATATTCTTTTATTCTTTTTATCAGTTTTAGATTGAGTTTCCAGTTGGACTGAAAAAAACTCTTCACAGATATGCGGTAACTAAAACCCTCATCCATCTCGAAAAGGATAGAATCCGAGCCAATCCTGTGATCTTCAAATACAATATTTATATGGTTATCAGAAGTAAAACTTTCTCCTGTCCATTCTTTAAATCTGGTATTTTTAAAATATGTAACCACATTGTTTCCGTCCGTTATAATATGGACATCCTTCAATGAACTGAGAGTATTCCTGTTCAAGAAATGCAGAAAATTATTTATTCTGTCATGCATCAAAAGACATCTCTCTATAGATATGAGATCCCTTGTACCCTCTCTGTAGAATCCAACTTTTATTCCATTCGATTTGAACTGGCCTCTATACCTGTATCCAAATGGTTCTGAAAGGACTGTATTATTCAACTCCATATTAATCTTGGCAATTCTATTTAATGTCTCTCTTAATACCCCTGCTTTCAATATAACCTGATAATCATAACTGATATGTTGTAACTGACATCCTCCGCATCTATCTGCAATCTCACAGGAAGGTTCTACTCTAAAGGGTGATGGTTCTATAACATTCCTGACCTCCCCTATAGAATAATCTTTTCTCTTTTCTATAATTTCCACCTCAACAAGTTCATCAGGAAGTGCACCCTTTATAAAAATTATACCCTCTTCTTTTGCGAGTACATAACCACCATATACAGGATAGAGCGTTTTTATCTTCATAAACTGCATTCATTATTTTACCATAATGATTTTAAAGCGATTAACACATCTTTTTCACTGAGATCATACCAGACATTGTAGGCATCAGCCACAGCAAATGGAATGCCAGTTCGTACATTAAGACAGTATATAACATCGACCTCATTTGATATGAAAATGAGTGTCTTCAATAAACCAGTTGGTACTGCAATAACTATTTTCTCAGGATTTCTCTTTTTTAAGAACCTCACTGCTGAAAGCATGGTATATCCTGAAGCAATTCCATCATCCACTACGATGACATTCTTATTTTTAATATCCGGATAAGGTCTGCCTTTTCTGAAAAGTAGTTCTCTCCTTCTCAAAACATTAAGTGCCCTTTTTATCTCCTCCTTTGTCTCAAGGTCAGAGAGTTTCAGATCAGTAAGAAGTTTTTCATTCAGAATAACGCTGCCATCGGGGTCGATGGCACCGAAACCAGCCTCAGGATTATAGGGGATCTGTAACTTTTTAGTTATTATTAGGTCAAGTTCGATATTAAGTCTTTTTGAAATTTCGACAGCAACAGGTACACCACCTGATGGTATTGCAAATACAATAGTTTCAGTATTCTCAAATTCCTTCAATCTTTCAGCAAGAATCTTCCCAGCAGCCTGTCTGTTTTCGAATACAAATATCTTATCCCTCAATGAGGGTTCCTCAATAATTTTTTTTGAATCCATTATTTTACTTTAGACTCCAATGACGATAGCGGTATTATGACCGTAAGGATCTGAAGAAAGGATTAAAACCCTTCTTATTTTCCTGTACTCAGGTGTCCCTGGAACATAATATAGATCACATTGAGGATCTTTTTCAGAATAATTTATAGTTGGAGGAATAAACCCTCTCTGTATTGAGCCTGTTGCAGCAGCAACAGCAATAGCGCCTGATGCAGAATATGTCTCACCGATCATTGATTTGATCGCACTTACAGGAATCTCATATGCCATTTCTCCGAATACCTCCTTTATGACCATTGTCTCCATGCTGTCAAGTCCAGGTGTAGAATTTGCCGATGCATATATACAATCTATCTCCTCAGGATGTGTATCCGATTCCTTCAAAGCCATTGTTATAGCCATCCTGAGTCCTGTTCCGGATAAATGATAATCCAGAGAGCCATTATAATCAAAGACACTCGCATATCCAAGTATTCTTGCAAGTATTGCAGCTCCCCTTTCGGCAGCATGTTTCTCACTTTCTAAAATAATTGCACAGGCACCTTCTGATAGAATAAAACCGTTTCTTCTTCTATCGAATGGACATGATAAAGGTTTGGTTCCATCTATTCCGGACAGATAACCAAGGACATAAAAACATCTGAAGATATCCTCCGAAAGTTCCTCCACCCCACCTGTTATAACGGCACTGATTCTATTCAGTTTTATCTGATCACATGCATATGTGATAGCATCAAGACCAGAGCACGAACCTGTAGAAATGGTGGTATTAAATCCTTTTATCTTGAAATATATACCAACTCTGCTTGCAGGAGAATTTATAACAGTATTGGGAAAATGTGATGGATTCACAAATTTTGGTCCTTCAAGAAGGGATATTCTATCGAAAGTGGCAACACTTTTCAAACTCCCGAATGTCGTTCCGATACATACACCGATATTATGGGTGTTTTCATCAGTAATGTTTAATCCTGCATCTTCAACGGCAAGTTTAGATGCAGAACAGATTAATCTTGTGCTTCTGTCCATATCCCTGAGACCACGCTTTCCGAGATATACCTCTGCATTGAAATCTCTGATTTCACCTGCTATACGAACATTAAAATTCGATGTATCAAACATGGTTATCTCTGAAAACGAAGATCTTCCTTCTCTAAGGGCATCCCAGAACTCTTCCTTACCTTTTGCAATAGGTGTAATTACGGAAATACCTGTAATAACAATGTCATGCATTTTAGATATTTAAACTCAAGCCTCCATCCACTATTATAACCTGACCTGTAATATATTTCGATTCATCACTGACAAGAAAGACCACAACCCTTGAAATCTCCTCAGGATAACCAAATCTGGCGCATGGGATAACATCCATCAATCTCTTCTTATAATTTTCATTAAGGCTTGAAAGCATATCAGTCATTATAAACCCTGGTGCAACAGCATTAACCCTAACATTATAGGATGCAACCTCTTTTGCAAGAGCTTTTGTAAAACCTATAACCCCTGCCTTCGATGCTGCATAATTAACCTGACCTGACAGAGGATGAATTCCACTGACAGAAGAGATATTCACGATATTCCCTTTTTTCTGTTTGAGAAAGGTTATTATACAGGCACGCGTCATATTGTACACACCATTGAGATCTGTATCGATTACCTCATGCCACTCCTCCCTGTTCATCATTATAAATGATCTGTCTCTTGTTATACCGGCATTATTCACAAGTATATCAATTCTGCCAAACTCTCTCTTTGCTATCTCAACAACAGTTCCTGCATTTTCAAAATCTTTGACATTGAGTCTAAGAGGTATGGCTTTTCTTCCAAGCGACTCGATCTCTTTCTGCAGAGAGATAGCGAGATCATTTCTGCTTACATAGGTAAAGATACAATCAGCACCTGCCCTGCATAAATCCCTCACAATTGCACGACCAATGCCTCTTGTACCACCAGTTACTATCGCAACACTCCCTGAAAGTAAACCTGAAGACATTATGACTTTTTATAGATGAGGTAAAAGATTATAATTCCTGTCTTATCTCTTAGATCTATAACATTTGTAAAATCTATTCCAGCATCACTGAGTATCTTTATGAAATCACTTTCATTTCTCTGTAAAAATCCATCCCAGTCAACAAACCAGTGAAAAGGTATATAATCATACATATCACAATCCTTAAATGCAGCAACAAGAATTCCGCCCGGGTTCAGCAAATCATATAAGTTTCTCAACATAACTGTAAGAAAATCGCTCGGCAAGTAATCGAAAAATCCCACACTATAAATAATATCCTGTTTACCAAAATGATTCATATTCAACTCAGCATCAAACATTCTGAGGGCATTGTATTTTGAGAAATTCACATAATCCAGAAGTCCTATCGAAGATCTTTTTTTTAATGCATAATTTATGGTATCAGAATCATTATCAATACAGTAAAACTCTGCCTTTGTCTCCTTGATATCTTCTGAAAGTTTTATGATCTCCCTGCACGAACCACAGGCTATATTCAACACCTTTGGTTCCTTCCTTCTGTAGAGTTCATATCTAATGATATTCTCGAGCAATCTCAATCTATTCCTGACAGCCTTTGCAAGAGGTACATTAAGTATATACAGATCAAGATAATAACCTATTCCCTTTGAAAGGGGGATGTTCCTGTAGATTGTCTCGAGGGTCTTATAATCACCCTGATATCCTTGTGGCCACGTCCTTGTCCTTTTAAAGCAATAACTTTTGGAAAACATATAATCTGTCTTTTCTCTAAAAAATTTCTGAGCACTTTTTATGAAATATGGATCCTTTACACCCATCTCGAATTCCCTTAATGCAGGAGATACACTATCTACAAGTCTTGATATCTTATTAATTATCTCTGCATTGGTATAATTACCGTCTTCACAGATTATTTCTATCATCTTCAATTCCTGATTTACCCTTTCAATGGTATTCTGAAGCAGATTTGTATAACCCTTTTTCCTTTCACCGATAAGATAAAAATTTCTTTCCCCCTCATAATACATATCCATATTCTTCATCCTTTAAACCCTCCTTTTTTATTTAAAAAACTAAATCCAGACAGGTAGTTAATATATTGAAAAGTATTGATTATTGACATGATATTTTAACCCCCTCTTTTATTAACCCGCCCCATTGTTTAAATACATTATATTAATTTTTGATAATCGAGTCAACACCCCGCGTTTCCTCAAAAATAATCTTTTCGAAAAGTTATTATTTCCTCGCAATTGACAAAGAAGGTGACATTCTTTTAAATCCCTTGAGCCAGGTATATCAAGGGGCTCTGTGCCGTCATCTACTGTTGGCGGTGTCTTAACAAGTTTACTGAGTACCCTCACCTCTCCTGCAAATATATGCTTTGTATCAAGTTCTCCATTTCTTATGGTGTAAAATCTATTCACATAGATCGTCTCTCCATGCTCCCCTCGCTTCACCACCCTCTCGCCTGCATCGTCATACAGGAAATAGGTGTTCTTGCCCTTGTCGTCTATCTGTTTTACTCGGTTCTCTTCGTTCCAGCTCCGGGTTTCCTTTCTTCTTTCTCGAACTTACGGCTATTTTAATCCGAATCAACAAAAAAGTGGACTGGATTATTTTGACTTATACAGGGGATCTATGGACTGAATAATCTGGGAAGTAACCTGTGGCGTGTCCAGTCCTATTTGGGGCAGTATAATTTGATAATCATAGGTAGGCACCCAAATTGGTGGTATCACTTTGCTCGAAACTCGAGTATCTTAATAAAAGGCAGTGAATCTATATCTCTGTAAATATCAAAGCCAAAATCAACATACATAAAGAGTATGTGAAGTTTTCCAAGTTCTTCATATGTTTCAATATTGATCCAGTCGGTGATTAACTCATTTGTGGTAAGAGAATAGATTTTTCTAACGTGAAGGCTCGTA
>FWWL01006799.1_pt1 | contig 14700 bp, 5 predicted proteins | sample 2228331 | NCBI WGS metagenome assembly FWWL01 (sample SAMEA103939775, study PRJEB20133) | metagenome
AAAATAAAACATAAGGAGAGTTGCAATGGATTTTAGAAAGTTGTTGTTAGTATTATCAGTTATTGTTGTATCTGCGATTGCGTCCGCAGAGTCCTACTGGGTATATTCTGCACGCTGGGAAGGGGAAAATATTCCATCCGACGCAAAACTGCAATTAATGGCGAAGGAAGAAGGTTCGCTGGAGTATATTGAGTTTGGAGAAGATGGAATTGTCCGTCGTAGTATAGTTCAGTTCGGTAAAAAGGGAGTGGGATATGCGGGCTTTACATCTTTAAACCGAGCGTTACTGGAAAAATATTTTGATAAGGTTGAAAAATCAATTTCGGAAGATGGGATAAATAATTTTCGCATCCAGATGGGTGCAATAACTCTGGAATGGTCAATAGTGCAGACTAAGGGATGTGAAGGAGTATCAGAAACGAAGTGTTATGTAAAAGATAATTTTTTGTATGTTGAGCAAAGGAAAGAGATTTATTCTGGGCAAGGTGTTCGTCCTGTATTTATCCGCTGGGATTATCAACAAAATGGTAAATCTGGTGTAATTGTGCAGGTATTTGAACCTTGTTCGGGTGTAAAGTCTGCAAATGAAGAATATATTGTTTCTGGCGGAGTTGAAGAGTTAATCAGGGTGGATGCAAAAGGTGATTTTGGTAAAGCGATAGAAACACAGCCTGTTCAATTTACTGCCCCAATGAAGGGATTAAACCTTAGTTTTGATTCAGGCTGGTGGCCCAATGGTAAGGGTGAAGGAGGTTTTGAGGAAGAACCGGGAGGTTTCCCTGTTCAGGTGCGTATTCGTGCGGCCGGAGTGGCAAATTATCAGGCAGATGTGCAGGGATTTTTCCACCTAAGTCCACCGTGGTTAAAAGCAGGGAGTGCAAGTGGTTTCTGGGGATATGACTTCGGAGCGGAATTGCTTATGAAAGCCGGTTTTGATATTGGTTTGATACCTCCATTTGTGGTGGATGTTCCTTATGTTCCCGATGTAAATTTCCGAACAACTGCTTATGATTATTTTAATAGTTTCCTGTTGGATAGTGTGTCAACTCTCCATGATAGCACCCCGAAAACTCATTTGTTTGATGTAGACCTTGTAGATGTAATACTGAATTTAGCGGGCGTTTCGCTACCTTCCTGGCTAGAATGGATACCATTTTCCGCAGGTGCAGGAGTAGATGTATCTTCGGAGGCGGATGGGTCGTTAGAGTGCGATACAATAAATCTGCAAGAAGGATTATTCTTCTGGGAGGAGGGACAGGTTGTCCCTGTGCAAGTTGGCGAAGATGGTTATCGCACTGTGATGAATTATAACGAGATATGCAATTTAACATTAACAGTTAAGTTCTATCCCAATGTATTCATCAGTATTTTCGGTGGGAGATGGGATTTGCCTATTATGACCATTCCTTGGACACCATTTAACGGTCCATTAGACTTAGAATTCCGTCCATGTGAGGCTAATTTCACCTCTGGTCCACCATCTCAGCCACCTACGGATTGGTTTACAGAAGATTTTGTTGTAGATAATGATTTAGATAATTTGCGAGTGTTATTAACACCCGCTAACAATGCCAATGGATATTTCGCATGCACGAATCCAATTACGGAGTTTCCAGTTGACCCAATACTTCCCACAGTAGTAACTCTGGGTGATGATGAATTTGTTGAAGTCCCGCTAAGTGATGGAAAGCAGGTAGTTCTTTATGGTATATCATACGACCGAGTGTTTATAGGTAGTAATGGTTATCTTACTTTTACAGAAGGGGACATCCAAAATAAAGAGAGTCCTGAGAATCATTTTCGTATCCCTCGTGTGTCAGGAATATTTGATGATTTGAAGCCGAATAAATGCGGGCAAATCTGGTGGAAACAATTGGATGACCGTTTCGTGGTGACTTTTGATGGGGTTTGTGTAGATGGAAACTTTACTAATGATACGGTAAGTTTCCAGATAGAATTGTATTTTGATGGTCGTATCGCAATTAACTGGCTAAATATTGAAGCATACGATGGACTGGCAGGGATTTCTGCTGGTGGCGGAGTTTCAGAAGGATTTAAAGAGAGTGACCTTTCTCGGTATGCCCCCTGTATTGAACCTGAGGGAACTGTTGAAGGGATGCCCGAAGGTGGATTTGAGGGAGAAGGGACTGTTGAAGGTTTGCCAGAAGGTTCGGTTGAAGGAGCATTAGAAGGTGAGGGAGAAATTCCGGAAGGATGTCCTAAACCGTGTGCTATTTCATCTTGTGGAGACACTCCGGTTCAGGGGAACGCTCGTAATGCATGGGAGGCATATTGCTCAATGGTAGGTATAGATTCTGTCTCTGCGGACCTGGATAGTAATGGGATGATTGAGTCTGCACAAATGCAATTACTGGATATTATCCTTGCAAATCCAGGTGTCCGAAATCGGTGCTGTGTATTATCCGCATGGCAGAGTAACTACTCTTTGGTTACTCCGATAATTGATACCGCAATTTCTCAGGGAGTAATTCCTCCAACAGTTCTTTCTAAGATGGATGCCAATCAGTTAAAAGCCTTATTTGCTAGTTTGGCTACATTAGGAGAGAGTTCTACTTTATCCCTGGTTTCGTTAATAGCAAGTCAGGTAGGGATATCCATCCCTATAAATCAAGTAGATACTTCCGCAAGTCAATATTTAGGTGCGTTTGGTGATGCGGATTTGGATAGAGTCTGTAATTTAGCAGAATACAATGCTACATTTAACGGAACAGCGGAGAGTATTATTACATTTGTAGTTTCCGCGGTAGATGAGACGGCAAGGAGCAATGGAGGAGGATGTGGTGCTCCGTGTTTTAGCGAAACGAATGAAGGGGAAATCCTGCCGGTTTATCAATTATCTGTATTAACAGAAGGGAATACTGCTCCTGTTTCGGTGCAAATATCGCCTATTAGTAGCGAAGGGCTTGCACCTGGAAGTTACTATTTGGGAACGACTGTCACCGCACAGGTGACCTATAATACTTCCAAAGACATCTGGCAGGGCTGGATGTTAAACGGCACCTTTGCAGGATATAACAATCCTATTTCTTTTAGTATTACACAGAACACAGTTTTGAAAGCGATGTTCCTTCCTATTGTGTCTGAAGGTGAAGGTGAATCGCCTCTGGTTGTGCCTATTATTAGTCCGTTTGTATTGGAATTAGGTACGGTGAATTCAGGAGATTGTGTTGAAGGAACATTTACGATTATGAATTCAGAGTTAAGTATTGGTAGGCTAAGAGGGACTGCAGTCATAACTGCTCCAGAGCTCTCGTCAGATGTATTTCAGATAACATCTGGTTCCAGTTATAATCTTGCCCCCGGAGAAAGTCAATCTGTAGTGGTAAAATTCTGTGCAGGGGACCTGTCATCGGGCGAGTATCTCGCTATTGTATCTTTTACAGGTGGTCCTGATATGCTGGTTTACCCTGTAATAGTTACAGTAATTTCCAGCGAAGAAGGAACTTCAGAAGGCTCACCCGAGGGTCTAATCGAAGGTTCACCTGATGGTGAAACCGAAGGGACTCAAGAAGGAACATCAGAAGGGACAACGGAAGGAGAACCGCCTATACAGTATAGTAGTGCCGATACAAATATGAACTGGAAGATTGAATTGCGTGAGTTATTGCGTGTAATACAAATATTCAATTCCTGGGGCTATCATTGTGCAGAGATACCAGGCTCTACTGAGGATGGTTATCAGGTAGGACCCGGTGAAAATCATAATTGCTCATATCATACTTCGGACTATAATCCGAAAAACTGGAAGATAGACTTCCCTGAATTGTTGAGATTGATACAGTTATTTAATTCTGGTGGTTATCATATTGACCCAACTACCGAAGATGGATTTGGAGTAGGTTTACGAAATTAGTTTATTAAACAAATGGACAGAGGTGACGGGGAAAGGAAACTTTCCCCGTTTGTTTTAAATCTGAAACAAAGAAGAAAGGGATAAATTATGTTTGACATCCTTATCAAAGGTGGGAAGATTGTAGATGGTAGTGGGACGGAATCGTATATTGGGGATGTTGCGATTGAACAGGATAAAATAGTCGCTATAGGGAATTTGAAGGACGCTGAGGCTAAAGAAGTAATTAATGCACATGGGAAAGTTGTTTGTCCTGGGTTTGTTGACCCTCATTCTCACGCGGATATAAGTTTGCACAAAGAGAATGCGGAAGAGTTGCTAACACCATTAATCAAGCAGGGGATTACCACCTTTATCGGTGGAAATTGTGGTATGGGATTGTCTCCCGTGTTGGAACCCGGTAAAGAGGCTATTTATACCTACATAGAAGTATTTTCCAGTTTCAATCCGGAGAAGGAGTTTAAGTGGCAAACGACTGCGGAGTATTTTGATTTTTTAGAAAACAAAGGGATTCCTCTTAATTCGGCGATTTTGGTTCCTCACGGATTATTGCGGTTACATGCTGTTGGAATGGTTAATAGATATGCTACAGATGAAGAGATACAAAAGATGTCTTGTGCTCTGGAATCGTCATTGGATGCTGGGGGGATAGGGATGTCCACAGGGTTGCAGTATTTCCCGGGTAGTCAAAGTGATACAAGAGAACTGATAGAATTGGGTAGAGTTTTAAAGAAATATGATGGAATCTTTACCAGCCATCTGCGAAGTTATAGCAATACGCTGGACAAGGCAATAGATGAAGTAGCAACCGTTGCAAAGGAAAATGAAATCAGGGCTCAAATTTCCCATCTGTTCTGGGTTCCGGATATGGGTTTTATAGGACCTTTTGTTCGTTCGTTAATTCGGTTGATGGCACAATTAGCCCAATGGATTCCAGTTCCCATTCCTCTGGAAAAGCCTATAAAGGAAGCCATTGAAAAAATAGTAGGTAATCAGGAAAAAGGGGTTAATGTGAGTGTGGATGTTATGCCTACAACAACCGGATTTACTCACCTATTAGCTTTTTTCCCACCGTGGGCATTGGAAGGGGGTAGGGCAGATGTGTTGAATCGTTTGAAAGACCGGGATTTGCGAAAAAAAATGTTACATAGTATTGAACATGGTAAGATGGAATGGCCCCATACAGGACCCGATTCCTGGACTTTGAACCTGTTCCGACTTATGGGCTGGGAATGTGCTCATATCATGGCGGTAGTTTCCGAAAAGAATAAGCGATACGAAGGGATGAATCTCGTAGACATCGCTAAAGAGAGAGGTGTTCATCCTTTTGATGCGGCTTGCGATTTACTTCTGGAAGAAGAAGGACATGTGCTCGTATTTGAAAGTATTGCGGAGCCGGACGATTTGTTTACAGAGCGAACAACATTCCCTTCAATGGCACATCCAGATGTAATGATTTCTACGGATTCTATATTGATGGGTTTTGGAATGCCTTCACCCCTGTTTTATGGATGTTATCCCAGATACCTGCGAAGGTATTGTAAGGAATTGAAATTGGTGAAGTTGGAAACTGCAGTTCGCAAATGTTCCGGCTTGCCAGCGGAACATTTCCGACTAAAACAAAGGGGATTATTGAAAGAAGGTTATTATGCCGATGTGCTTGTTATAGATATGGACAGAATAGATTCAAAAGCATGTTTCCGAAAACCGACCGAAACGCCTGTGGGTGTAGATGAAGTAATTATCAATGGAAAACGAGTAGTTAAGGAAGGCAATTTCCAGAAAGGTCTAAACGCAGGGAGTCTCCTCCGCCATACAAAAAACTAAAAACCATATCATAACAGGGAATATACTATTGAGACCTCTGAATAATTACGATTTTATTTCCTCATTGAAAAAGATTACTCCACAACCTATTGAAATGATAGTTTGAATCTTTTTATCTTTTGACCTGTCTGATTTCGTTTTACTACGTACATCTTTCATTTTGCGATATTCTGAAGTTTTTTATTTCTTACCACAGAGAACACGGAGAAGTATGGAGAACCACAGAGGGACTTGCATACCTTCTCCTATTCACCCCTCCCATTCTATTGTCAATCGTCTATCTTAGAATTCCCCTCCCAATCTCTTCATCCCTTATTTGTGTCCTTTGTGGTGAAAAGTAGTTACTTCTGACAAGGCGAAAAAATGAATTACGAACAGGAAAGAATGAACCTAACCATCCCAATCCCTCTGTGGCTCTTCGTGTTATCTCCGTGTCCTCTGTGGTAAAAAATAAGAATCCGATGACAGAGGGTTATACTCTTTCGGTAGAGGCAAAACAAAAGAGGAAGGAATAATTAAAAATAATATTGCAATATATTATGGTAATAATATAGTTTATTCCAACAAGATATATGGTATTTATTCAGAAGTATCAAAATCAGAAACCAATAGTTTTTTCCAGAGTCCAATCATATAGAGGCATAAAAAATAAAAAATAGAAGGAGATTTTTTATGAAGAAGAGTTCTATTTTTTTGTTGAATCTTATTTTTTTGTTTGTTTTTTGTGCACTGACAGTGCCTATTTTTTGTGAAAATTATGCACCTACTCCATTGACGCAGTTGGATAGACCCATTGTCAGACACGAAGTAAAAATTCCCAATATTGAGCCTTATACTACATTGAAATGCGATTTCCACATGCATACTGTCTTTTCCGATGGGTATGTCTGGCCTGATTTGCGAGTTATTGAAGCTTGGGCAACTAGTTTAGACGCAATTGCTATAACTGACCATATTGAAGGACCGATTGAAAGACCTTTTCTCACCGGAGATGATAACTCTTCATATGAATTAGCAAAACCCATAGCAGAACAATATGGATTAATTCTTATACGAGGGGGAGAAATTACAAGAAAACAACCGTATGGACATTTTAATGCCTTATTTTTAAAAGACGTAAATCTTGTAGACCATGAAGACCCGTTTACCGCTATTGAGAACGCGGTTAAACAAGGGGCTTTTATTCAATGGAATCATCCCGATTGGAATTCTGCAACGAAAAATCAATTTGAGTTTCAAAAAAAGTTGTTAGAAAAAGGTTATTTGCACGGTGTTGAAATATCTAACGGTTCCGATTGGTATCCTTATGTGATGGACTGGGCTATTGGAAATAACCTGACTATGATGGGGAATAGTGATTTACATGGACTAATTATGGCAGAATTTCAACTGGATAAGTTTCAAAGACCGATGACGCTTGTATTTGCTAATGAGAAAAGTGAAGAGGGAATTAGGGAGGCATTAGATAATAAAAGGACAGTTGTATGGATAGCAGATTTGGTATGTGGAAGAGAAGAATGGGTGTCAAAATTGTTTTCCGCTTGTATACGATTTGGAGAAATACAGGTAACCAATCCGGAAAAGAAAGAAGGCAAGATAACCATACAGAATATATCCGATATTCCATGGGCAATAAAGTTTTTAGGACCGGTTGTAGGAGGGTCATATCGTCTGGAACCGCAATCTTCTCTGGTGGTTAAGACACGAGGTCAGGGGAAAACAAAACTCGTTGTTACCAATGCGTGGATAAAGACAGGTGAAAATTTACAGACAGAGATAGAACTGAAATAATTGACGGAATATTTATTCAATAGTTTTTTGGCGGATGGTGAAGTTTTTCTGAACGCGAGGTGAGATATTTGGTGGTTTTTGTCTATCCTGTGTTGTGGAAGAATCTTTTTTGCTTTCTTTATATGGAGATACTTTATCACTTAGTTCGTAGCCGATGTTAATTCTTCTTTTCATTAGTTCAGTGATAAAATTCTCAGAGGTGATATTCCATGGGACAAATTTTTCAGGTTCCATAAACATATAACTATATAATTCTTCATTTTTTAATTTTTGTTTTTGTGCTTTTTGAGCAAAAAGGAGTAGATATTCATAATCTTCCAATCCATCTCGTAACCTTTCTAACCGGACAGAGGAATAATAAGTGTCTCTGGCGGGATATAGTAATGTAGTCATCTGCAAAGTATTTTGGGGCTGAAATAAGAAATCCACATTATTTGGCAGTTTTACTATTGTGTTTCCCCACGAAATTACGGGAGTTAATACTATGCCTCTGAAGTTATAGTTCCAGCATATCCATGGAATCATCCGGGACTCAATTGGCACCGTGTCATACCGAAGTGAAGGGAATTGTTCGGGTGTCGTCCAGAGCCAGGGTGTAATCACAGGTGCTATTCGAGGTGAAGGGTTTTCATCTGATTGGTTTAATTTTATTTCTTGAATGTGGATAATATCTCCTTTCTTTAATTTTGGGAATTCAAAACGAATAGCGACAAAGTCTGGATTATATTTAAATGTTCCGGTGGAGATAGGAGGGTCAAATAAGGTTCCTGAAACATGTCTCCAATTTACAGAAGAGGTCATAAAGTGGAAACCATCTCTGGAGATGAGAATATCTATGGATTGTGGGGTCTGACCGGGTCCCCAAATAATGACTATTTTTTCTCCAATAATTTTTTCTTTTAATTGTATTTCCAGCCATTCTTTTTTACTTTCCTTTTCAGCGGGATATGATAGCCAGCCGGTGTATGGGGAACCATCTATGGCATGCCAAGGAGAGCATAAAGTTGCAGGGTATGAGCCTGGAATGAACCCTGTCGTAGAAGATGAAACAGATTTTAATGGGATGGTGCTTTCATCAGCAATGGATAGACCTTTTACAAGTCGTTCTATTAATCCCGGTGAAAAGGAGACATAAGGTAATGCCCAGATGTCCGTATAAAAATTATACTGTGGTGATGGAGGACTGCATAAGACTCTCATAACAAATGGAAGTTGCTCTGAAATGGAATTTAAGTATCGTTTTAAGACTTCATCTTCTCCAGCGTTTCTGCTTGGGGAAAAAATAGAGACTAAAGATGTATTGCTATCCTTCAAACGACTTATAATATCCATCTCATAAGGCTGGAGGTTCCTGACGGTTTCCAGCGGACCCGGAGGAAGAATTAAAGGGGTTATGTCTACAATATTTTTATTGTCCCTATTTTTTATTTGTTCCAGGTAGTTTTTCCAGATACCTTCTGGTATAGGTGCAACATCCGAATTTAGGGTTTGCAGATATGAGCCTAAGGAAATTTGCAATCTTTTTTCAAAAAGGAAGGCAAAGAGGTTTTTCCAGTAATCCTCGCCAGATGCCTGTTGTGAATGTGTTAGCATTAATGTTTGCCAGTCTAAGAAACTTATCGCAGGGAGAGAAGGAGTTTCAGGAAGTTCGAAGTCAAAAACTTCTATGGTGATGGGAATTTGTTTTATTTTTTTTTCTCCCGAGTTAATTTGTAATTCCGTTTTGTATTGACCTGATTTTATATCACGAGGGGTTTTGAAAGTTATCCAGAGGACTACTTTTTGCCCTTTCGATATAGTAAGTGGCTGGAAAGGCTTTAATACCTCAAAAAAAGATTGTGAGCGGTCAAATCCTCCCTGAGGTAGTGGAATACCCTGGATAGGTAAGACCTGATATATAAGGGGACTGGGAAATTTTTCAGGTAATTTATTAAAAGAGAGGGATATGTTGTTCAAGTCAGATTTCTCTGCAAGGATGTGAACTTGAAATGATTCTTCTTCACCTTTTGCAGAGAAAAGATATGCTTCATAACTTGAATTAGGTGATGGTTGGGATAGATTTGAGGAAACCCATGATGGCTCTATCCATATATTTGCAGAATGGAAGTAAAAAGTTAATAATAGTAAAATGTATGTGCTCATAGTTAACTCTGTCTGATGTCAATTTTAATAAAGTATCTATAATATAATAACTATAATAGATAAAGGTATGGTAAACAAAAGGAAGTAAAGTTATGGAAAAAGACGAGTTGTTAAGTAAAACAAAAGAGGAGTTGGTAGAAGAAGTAATTCGCTGGAAGACACAGGCGGAAGAGTTAAGAGATACTCTGTTGGGAGGAGAAAAACAGTATTACACAGTTTCTGATTTACAACCTTTATTTAAAAGTATGAGTGCTATTGATACGGCGGTATATGTTGCAGATATGGAGACTTATGAAATACTCGCTGTTAATGAGTATGTAGAAAAATTCTGGGGAAAAGAGATCATAGGTAAGAAGTGTTATGAGATATTACAGGCAGGTCAAAATGCTCCGTGTAGTTTCTGCACAAATGACCGTCTGCTGAATGAGAATGGGGAACCTTTACCTCCTTATGTTTGGATGTTCCAGAATACGCGGACAGGTTCGTACTTCCAGTGTATTGATTTTGCGATACCCTGGGAAAATGGAAAATATGTGCGAATGGAAGTTGCAATCAATATAGACAGGCTGATAAGCATTCAAAAAGAGAGAGATACACAGGCGGAACTTATCAAAACGATTATTGATAATATTCCACAAGCAGTCTTCTGGAAAGATAAAGACGGTGCTTTCTTAGGGTGTAATATGCAATTTGCAAAGGATGCAAATTGTTCATCTCCTGAACAAGTCATAGGCAAGACAGATTATGATTTACCATGGACAAGAGAGGAAGCAGAAAAATTCCGGACAGATGACCGGAAAATTATGGAAACAGGGGAACCGATGTTAAATTTTGAAGAGCAGCAAACTCGGTCGTCAGGAGAAAAAAAATGGTTGTTGGTTAGTAAAGTTCCATTGCGGGATAAGGAGGGGAATATAATTGGGGTTTTGGGAACCTACGGAGATATTACGGAAATTAAGAAAGCACAGGAGATTTTAAAGCGAGATGAACAATTATTAAATAGTATTATGCAAACAGTTCCTTTTGGTGTGATATTTGTCAGAAACAGAGTGATAGAATGGTGTAATGATGGTTTATGTAAAATCTTAGGATATGATAGAGAGGAAATTATCGGTAGGTCTACCCGTGAATTTTATGAAAGTGAAGAGGAATTCAATAGGATAGGTAAAGATTTGTATGGAAGACTGGTAGGTGAGAATACAAGTTGGGTGGAGACGAAATGGAGAACAAAGAATGGTGAATTTGTGGATATAAGGATTAATGCGGGGCTTAAAAATCCAGAGAATCCAGAGGAAGGAATAGTAGCAGGAATAATAGATATTCATGAGCAAAAAGAATTTGAGAAGGAGAAAGAGAAAATGCAGGAGAGAATGCACCAGATACAGAAAATACAGAGTTTAGAAACGATGGCTGGAGGGATAGCTCATGATTTTAACAATCTCTTGATGGCAATGATTGGGAGTGCGGAATTGGCAATTCATGAACTTCCGGAAATTTCACCCGTGAGGGAATATCTGAACAGTATTATTACCGCAGGAAAACGAGGAGCGGAGATGGCTCAGCAAATGTTGACATATGCGGGTAAAAGGAAGATATTAACCAATCGGGTGAGTTTGAATAAATTAGTGGAAGAGATGCTTCAAATCATCAAGTCTTCCATTTCAAAGAAGGTTGTTTTAAAATTAGACCTTGCAGAAGAAATTCCTATGGTAGAAGGGGATGCAACACAACTTTCACAATTGATTATGAATCTTGTAATCAATGCGAATGAGGCAATTGGAGAGAGAAGCGGTGTTATTATAGTAAGGACATCAGCAAGACTTTGTGATAGAAAATATCTGGATACACTATTTTTACCCGGGGAAATGAAAGAAGGTTTGTATACAGTTCTTGAAGTGGTAGATACGGGCTGTGGGATGGATAAGGAAACAATGAGACATATATTTGAACCCTTCTTTACTACTAAATTTACAGGTAGAGGTTTAGGATTAGCATCTGTAATCGGTGTGATTAAAAGTCATCACGGTGGAGTGAAGGTTTATTCAGAAAAAGGGAAAGGGACTACTTTCAAGATATTCCTGCCTGCTGTGGAATGGATGGAAGAGAAAGAGACGGTATTTACAGAAGAGAGAAAAGAAGAAAAATATAGTGGGAAGATTCTATTAGCAGAGGACGAAGATACTGTTCGTGCGATTACCCAACGAATGCTGGAACATTTAGGTTTTGAAGTACTGTCGGCGATAGATGGCAGAGAAGCAGTGCAAATATTTAGGGAACATCACAAGTTCATTCAGTTAGTAATGCTGGATTTAACTATGCCCCATTTAGATGGATATGAAGCATGCATGGAAATAAAGAAGATAAGAGAAGATATTCCAATTATTCTGACCAGTGGCTATCCCCACGACCAGATTGAAACGAAAATAAAAATGAACGCTTTCATAGGGTACATCCAGAAACCCTACCGCTTTGAAAACTTAAAAGAAATATTGAACAAAATCTGGAGTGAATAATAAATAGAATTTTGTGAGGTAAATCATTATGAAGAAATGGTGTTTTGTCATGATAATTATATATCTCAGCATGAACACTTTTGCGGTGGAATATAGATTTTCAAAAGGTTATTTTGAGAAGAGGTCAGAGGTTCAGAAGTTGATATTGAATACGAAAGAATGGCAGGCAGTAAAAGGGGAAGGAAGTATAAAATTTCTGTATGAGGGGATGGTGAATTTAGAAGAGTATAAGTTAATTAGAGTCCAAATAAAATCAGATACGGAAGGGTTAGTAAAATGGGGATGGAAGAGTGGGAGAATTGCTGAGGAGTTTTTATATCCATCTAATCCTTTGGGGTTGATAGGTGATGGTAAGGAACATGCGTATGTGTTTCCATTGCGTTGGATGGATTTGGATAATGGGATAATGGATAGGACGGAGAAATTGTGTGTTGAAGTGAGTGGGATAGGACAAAGTAGTAAAGTAGAATTGGTTTGTGTGGAACTACTTCCGAGGGAGGGGAAGAAACCAGGACAGATGACAATAGGTAGTGTATGTATGGATGTGATAGGGGAAAAAGAATTAAGGGAGAGGAAGGAGATAAAAGGGAGTAGTTATTTTGAGTTTTACACGGGGATATACAATCCGTGGATAGGTGGGTTTAGGAGGCATACAGTTGCGGAGGATTGGAAGACGAATGGAGTGGGATTTCGGATAGAGGTGGCGAGTGGGGATGGGGAGATAGAGGAGATATTTTGTTATGAAATGAAGCCAAGGGAAAGGGAAGAGGATAGGTTTTGGCGGAGGCATGTGGTGGATTTAGGGAAATATAGTGGTAAGGAGATGGAATTTTGTTTTGTTATGGATACATTAGGGGATGAGGTGGGGGATTTTGGGTATTGGGGGAATCCAATGATAATAGAAAAGAGGGATGAGGATGATGGTATACCGATATTTATTATTTCTTGTGATACATTGAGGCCGGACCATTTATTGCCGTATGGTTATCATTTGCCGACGAGTCCACGATTGGATGAATTTGCGAGGGATGCGGTAGTATTTGAGAATGCCTATACGACGCAGACATTTACGCCTGTTGCACACATGAGTTTATTGACGGGTAAGTTTCCGGAAAATCATGGAGCAGGTAAAAGTAATGATTTGTATTCGCATGTATTGACATTGGCAGAGATACTGCGGGAACAGGAATATGAAACAGGAGGTTTTGCAGGATTCTTATGGTGGTTTTTGCCGTCGCGTGGTTTTTCTCGGGGGATGGATATATTTACAGTGCCGGAAGGTGGAAGACTGGGAGATAGGAGGTCTGTATTTGAAGTGCACAATGAGGCGAAAGAATGGATAAAGGAGCGAGATGAAAGAAATCTATTTGTCTTTATGCACAATTACGATGTACATTCCAGAGCCTACGGTGATTTGATATATGATGCGGAGGAAGAGAGATACAGGGTATTTTCAAGTTTATTACAATCGCCACAGGTGAATTATCCGGGATGTGAAGATATTCCTGCGGGGGCGTTGTATCTAAATCATGCAACGAAGGGTGAAATAATACCATCTATGGGAGAGATAGAATATATTCGTGCGCTTTATGACGATTGTGTGTATAAAGTGGATGATGCATTAGGGGATTTTTTTGATTTTTTGAAAGAGCAGTCTTTGTATGACAAAGCGTTTATAGCCGTTGTATCGGACCACGGGGAGTCATTAGGGGAGCATGATTATTATGGACACGAGAATGTATATGAGGAAAGCATGAGGACAGTAATGGTGATAAAATTTCCGAAGAATCAGTTTGCAGGAAATAGAGTAAAGAAACGGGTAATTTTAGAAGATATTTTTCCAACAGTCTTAAATTTGGTTAATTCGGGAGAGAAGATTGAGACAGATGGGGTTTCATTATTGGATATTTTAGAGAGCAAAGAAGAAATGTATCAGAGAATCGTGTTTTCAACAAGTTCGGGGTTAAATATGAAAGCAGTCATTAAGAATAATTACAAGTTTTTGGAAGATATCCCTCGTGGGACAAGATTCCTATTTGATATGAAACAAAATTTTCCGGAATACACCGATGTAAGTTCTGAATATCCAGAAATATTCAGCGAGATGAGGAATTTATTGCAAGGAAAGTACGGATTGAGCAAGGAAGGATGGCATCTTTGTTTTATTAATCCCTTATCGTTTTGGGTAGGTTTTATTTATATTGAATCCTCTGTTCCTATAATAACATCAAAAATTCAGGGGGGAGTGTTAAGAACAAGTAATGATAGGACTACTTCAGCAGAAATAAAAGCCAGTTTTTTTATAAGTGTAGACAAAAGTCCCACAATAATTCAGGTAATACCTGCAGAAGAACCGAGTGAGATAAAGGTTCATATCGAGAAGTGTCCGGAATTAATATATCCAAAGGAATACAAAGTAGTTGAGAGAGGATTAGATAAGATATTTTATTTTAATAGTAAAGAGATTAAACACATGCAAAAAGAGGCTATAAATGCAGGAGAAGGAAGACATTTTTGGGTAGAGTATTATCCTATAAAGAAACAGGAAGAAAGGCA
>FWWL01007566.1_pt1 | contig 14700 bp, 9 predicted proteins | sample 2228331 | NCBI WGS metagenome assembly FWWL01 (sample SAMEA103939775, study PRJEB20133) | metagenome
GCCTGCTCGAACTCGAAAACGACGAGACGCTTCTCGTCCAGTCGGGCAAGCCCGTCGGCGTCTTCCGGACCCACGAGATGGCCCCCCGCGTGCTTATCGCCAACTCGCTCCTCGTCCCGGCCTGGGCGACCTGGGAGCACTTCTGGAAGCTCGAGGCGATGGGCCTCATCATGTTCGGCCAGATGACGGCCGGGAGCTGGATCTACATCGGAACCCAGGGCATCCTGCAGGGGACCTTCGAGACGCTGGCGGCCGTCGCCCGGACGCACTTTGACGGGACCCTGGCCGGACGGCTCGTCCTGACGGCCGGCCTCGGCGGCATGGGCGGCGCTCAGCCCTTGGCCTGCACGATGAACGGCGGCGTCATGATCGCCGTCGAGGTCGACCCCCAGCGCATCCAGCGGCGCATCGCCACGGGATACCTCGACCGCTGGACGACCGACCTCGACGAGGCCCTCCGATGGGCCGACGAGGCCCGCCGGAAGCGGGCGCCCCTGTCCATCGGCCTCCTCGGCAACGCGGCGACCGTCTACCCCGAGTTCGTCCGCCGGGGCATCGTCCCCGACGTCGTCACCGACCAGACGTCGGCCCACGACCCCCTGAACGGCTACGTCCCCGACCAGGTCCCCTACGAGGAGGCCCTCCGCCTGCGGCAGGCGGACCCCCGGCAGTATGTCGAGATGGCCTACGATGCGATGGCCCGCCACTGCGCGGCGATGGTCGAGATGTACCGCCGGGGCGCCGTCGTCTTCGATTACGGTAACAACCTGCGGGCCCAAGCCCAGAAGGCCGGATTCGCCGACGCCTTCGCCTATCCGGGGTTCGTCCAGGCTTACATCCGACCGATGTTCTGCGAGGGCCGGGGACCCTTCCGGTGGGTCGCCCTGTCGGGAGACCCCGCCGACATCTACCGGACGGACCAGACCGTCCTGGAGCTGTTCCCCCACGACGAGACGCTCCGTCGGTGGATCCCGATGGCCCGGCAGAAGGTCCGCTTCCAGGGCCTGCCGGCCCGCATCTGCTGGCTTGGCTACGGGGAGCGGGCCGAGTTCGGCCTCCGGATCAACGAGCTGGTCGCCCGGGGCGAGCTGAAGGCGCCCGTCGTCATCGGCCGGGACCACCTCGACGGGGGCTCGGTCGCCTCGCCGAACCGGGAGACGGAAGGCATGCGGGACGGCTCGGACGCCATCGCCGACTGGCCGGTCCTGAACGCCCTCCTGAACGCCGTGGCCGGGGCCTCGTGGGTCGCCGTCCACCACGGCGGGGGCGTCGGCATCGGGTACTCGATCCACGCCGGGATGGTCGTCGTCGCCGACGGGACGGCCGACGGGGCCCGGCGGCTCGAGCGGGTCCTGACGACGGACCCCGGGACGGCCATCGTGCGGCACGCCGACGCCGGTTACGAGCGGGCCATCGCCGTCGCCCGGGCCAAGGGCATTAAGGTCCCGATGGCTCCATAGGCAGTAAGGCCGTCGGGCCTTATCGCTGGGCGCTCCGCGGGCCGAACGGAGTGACGGCCGAATCGGGGGACGGGATTCGAGCAGGGGGCGGGTTTCTGACCCGCCCCTACGGGGATAGGTCCTCAGCAGTGCGGGAGTGGGGGGCGCTCGGGACGTTATATGCCCGTCAGGCGTACCACCGGTGGCGGACCTGGCCCCATCGGTGGACGTGGACGTTCTTTGGGGCGGTCGTCGCCCTCGTGTTCGGGGCCCTGCTGTTTGCCTTCTTTGCCCGGACCTTCCACTACCTGAATCAGCTCCCGGACTTCACGCGGCCCTTCGTGATGGGCTTCCTCCAACGCCTGATGGCGGCCCTCCTGCTGGCCCTGACGACGATGGTCTTCCTGAGTAGCGTCCTCAACGCCCTCAGCCTGCTGTACTTGAGCGATGACCTCGAGTTCCTGCTGGTCCTGCCGGTCCGGCGGTCCGTCCTGCTGGGGTTCCGGAGCCTGGGGGTCGTCTTCCAGAGTACCTACATGGTCTACCTCGTGCTCCTGCCCGTCTGGTTGGCGATGGTCGGGGAACTGGGCCTCCCGGGCGTCTTCGTGGGCTGGGCCTTTCTGACGATGACCCTGTACGTCGTGCCCGTCGCCCTCCTCGGCGTGGCGGCGACGACCGTCCTGGTCCGGGTCTTTCCGGTCCGCCGGCTCCATCAATTCGGGGCGGTCCTCCTGGCCGTGGCCCTGACGGGCCTGCTGTTTTACGTGCGGATGATGCGACCGGAGCGGTGGGTCCGTCCCTTCGACCCCGCCGAGCTGTGGGGCCTGCTCCGCCAGTTGGAGACCCCGGGGTCGGCCTGGCTCCCCTACGGATGGGCCTCGGTCGCCATGCTGGCGCCCTTCGTTCAGCCGGCCTGGATGACGCAGGTCCCGTACGCCGGGCCGGCCCTGGTGGGGTGGGGCGTGGCGGTCCCCGTCCTGGCGTGGACGGTGACCCGTCGGTCCTTTTACGGGAGCTGGCTCAAGGCCCGGGAGGCCCTCAGCCGCATCGGGGGTCGAGGCCGGCGGGCCCGTCGGGACGTCCGGCGGTCCAGCGTGGACGCATGGCTCCTGGCCAAGGAATGGTGGTTCTTCTCGCGGGACCCCGCCCAGTGGGGCCACCTCCTCCTGGTCGGGGCCGTCCTGGCCGTGTACTTCTTCAACGTCCGGTTGATTCCGGTGCCCCATCCGGCGATGGTGTACTTCGTGTGGGCCTTGAACGTGGCGATGACGGGCTTTATCCTGAGCGCCCTGGCGGCCCGGTTTGTCCTGCCGGCTTTCAGTAGCGACGGGCCGGCCTACTGGCTGGTGTATGCGCTTCCCCTCGACCCGGGGCGCGTGTACTGGGTCCGGTGGGCCTTTTACACGGTCGGCCTGACGGTCCTGAGCGAGGTCCTCCTGCTCGGGAGCCTCCGGCTTCAGCGGCTGTCCCATCCGGCCTTTGTCGCCCTGAACGCCTACATGGCCCTGGCCCTGGCCGTCGTCTTGGGGACGATGGCCCTGACGGCGGGCGTCCGATTCCGGCGGCATGAGGAGGCCCACGCCTCGGTCCGGCTGGCCGTCGGGGCCGGGGGCCTGCTGTACATGCTGGTCGGGTTCCTCTGGGTCGTCTGGACGCTGGCGGCGGCCCTGCCGTGGGTCTGGTTCCACGTCCGGGCCGCGTGGTGGGGCGGTCGGCCGCCCCTGTGGAGCTACGGCCTCTTGGGGTTGCATGGCCTGAGTACGGTCCTGAGTACGGTCGGCCTGATCCGCCGGGGCCTCGCCGGGAGTCGGACCCCGCCGATGTATAATGGGTGATCCGGGAGTTCGGCAGTATTCCCGAGAGGTCGCCGGGATGGACTTCAGCCGATGGCGAGTACCGCCGTCTGAGCTTCGGGTCCAGATTTCGCTGGACGAGTACGGGGCCCTGGAGACGACGGCCCCGATCCGGGCCCCCGTCTATGTCATCCAGCAGAGCCGGGCCTTCGAGGCGCTCCAGATGGGCCTGGAGCAGACGAGTCCCGGCTTCCACGTCTTCGTCGTCGGGCCGGCTGGGACGGGCCGCCGGACGCTGACCCGCCAGTTCGTCGAACAGTTCGCCCGCACGCGACCCACGCCGCCGGACCTCTGCTACGTCCACAACTTTGAGGACCCGGACGTACCGATGGCCCTGGTCCTCCCGACGGGACGGGCCGCCCACCTGCGGGACGAGGTCCGCCAGCTCCGCCGGGCCATCGAGGAGCGACTCCCGAAGGTCTTCGAGAGCCCCGACTACGAGGAGTTTCGCCAGCAGGTCCAGCAGGACCTGAATCAGAAACAGCAGGAGGCGATGGACCGGCTCCAGGCGCGGGCCCGGGCCCTGGGCTTCCTCGTCCTTTCGACCGACGCCGGCCTGCGGCCGGTCCCCCTCTGGCAGGGCAAGCCGATGACGCCGGAGGTCCTCCTGTCGCTCCCCGATTCGGTCCGCCAGGAGCTGGCCAAGCAGGAGGCCCTGGTCCTTCAGATGATTCAGGAGTTTTTGCGGGAACAGCGGCGACTCCAGCGGGAGGCCGTCGAGCGGGTCCGGAATCGGGAGCGGGAGATGGTCCAGCAGTTCCTCCAGCCTTACCTCGTGGACCTGGCGGAGGAGTACCGGGACCAGCCGAAGGTCGTCGCCTGGCTCGAGATGATCCGGCAGGACTTCATGAACAACCTCATGGAGGTCGTCCAAGCCATCCAGGCCGTCCAGCAGGGGACCCGGACGGGGACGTACCTGGACCGGTACGACGTCAACATCCTGGTATCCCATGCGAGCCGGCCGGGCGCCCCCGTCGTGTACGAGACGAACCCCACGTTCTACAACCTGTTCGGACGCATCGAGCGGCGGGCCGTCGAGGGCTTCTACGTGACGGACTTCACGCTGATCAAGCCCGGGAGCCTCCACCGGGCCAACGGGGGGTTCCTCATCGTCGAGGCCCTCGAGATGTTCAAATACCCCTTTGTGTGGGATACTCTCAAGCGGGTCCTCCAACGGGGGGAGTTGAGCATCGAGGACTACGGCCAGCAGTTCAGCCCCATCCCCCTGGTGACCCTCCGGCCCGAGCCCCTCCCGATTCAGGTCAAGGTCATCCTCATCGGCCCGGCTTGGCTCTATCAACTCCTGTACCTTCTGGACGAGGACTTCGGCAAGCTGTTTAAGGTCAAGGCCGAGTTCCAACCGACCTTCGAGGTCCGGGAGGGCGGCGTCGAGGACACGGTCCGGTTCATCGGCCGGGTCTGCCACGAGGAGGGTCTCCTCCCCCTGAATCGGGAGGCCCTCCAGGAGGTCCTGACGTACAGTAGCCGTCTGGCCGGGGACCGGGAGGAGCTTTCGGCCCGCTTCGGCGAACTCGCCGACCTCGTCCGGGAGGCCTCCTATTGGGCGCAACGGGAGGGCCGGTCCGTCGTCGACGGCGACGCCATCCGGACGACCCTCGAACAGCGGCGCTACCGGAGCAACCTGCTCGAGGAACGCCTCCAGAAGCTCATCGACCGGGACGTCCTCTTCGTCGACACCCAGGGCGACCGGGTCGGCCAGGTCAACGGCCTGGCCGTGTACGCCGTCGGGGGCTACGAGTTCGGCAAGCCGAGCCGCATCACGGCCTCCGTCGGCGTCGGCCGGGAGGGCATCATCAACATCGAGCGCCAGGTCCGCCTGAGCGGGCCGATCCACGACAAGGGCGTCCTGATCCTGTCGGGTTACCTCAAGAACGTCTTTGCCCGCAATAAGCCCCTCAGCCTGACGGCCAGCATCTGCTTCGAGCAGTCCTACGAGGGCGTCGAGGGCGACAGTGCCTCCCTGGCCGAACTCCTCGCCCTGCTGTCGGCCATCGGCCAGGTCCCCCTCGACCAGGGGATCGCCGTGACGGGCTCCGTCGACCAGCACGGCCGGGTCCAGCCTGTCGGGGGGGTCAACGAGAAGGTCGAGGGCTTCTTCGACGTGTGCGCCCGCCGGGGCCTGACGGGCCGACAGGGCGTGATCATCCCGGCGGCCAACCGGCGCCACCTCTGCCTGCACCCCCGGGTCGTCCGGGCCGTCGAGGAGGGCCGGTTCCACGTCTACGCCGTCCAACGGGTCGAGGAGGCCATCGCCATCCTGACGGGCCGGCCGGCCGGCGAGTGGAACCCCGAGACGGGCCAGTGGGAGCCCCCCGATTCGGTATTTGCCCAGGTCGACCGGCGTCTGATAGAATTAGCCCGGTATGAAAGAGATTTTGCTAAGGAGCCCTCCAAGGCCGAGGCCCCCGGGAATCGGGAGGAGGGGAATTGATGGGCCGTTCGGGGTCGGGGGGTGGAGGCTGGGAAACGGCTGGATCCCCGACCCCCGCCCCCGGACCCCAACACCCGGGACCGAATCCCTGAGGACCCGACCTCGAAGACAGGCATGACCCCAGACCGAGACGTCTACATCGTCACTTGCTTTAACTGCACGGCCGAGTTCGAGGCCGTCGAGGCCGCCTGGTGCAGTCACGACCCCCAGAACCCGACGAAGATCTGCCCTTACTGCCTGCAGTGTTTTTGTGAAGCCCCCCTCGAGTACGTCCAGAAGTTCTGGCAGGACGCCCCGGCGTCGCTCCGCCAGGAGCACGAACGCTTCCGGAGGACCCGGCACCCCCTGGGGAACCTCCTCGTCCAATCGGGCCTCCTGACCCTCGAGCAGGTCGCCATCGCCCTGGCCGAACAGCGCCGGACCAACGAACGTCTCGGCGAGGTCTTCATCCGCCTCGGCCACCTGACCCCGGCCGAGCTCGAGTACTTCCTGAAGCTTCAGGATTTCCGTCTGCCCCAGCCCCTCCGACCCGACCACGTCCACCGAGAAGCCCTCAGTAAGCTCACGCCGACCTTCTGCCTCCAGAATCGGCTCGTCCCCGTCGCCTTGGACACCGTCGGCAAGCGGCGGTTCCTCGTCGTGGCGACCGTCCACCGGGTCCAGCCGGAGGTCATGGAGGAGGTCCGGGAACAGCTCCTCGCCCATCCGGTCCCCTTCCTGTGTGAGGAGGCCGACGTCCTGCGGGCTCTCCGGCCCTTCTTGATGACTTCCGCCCCTGTGGAAACCTCGGCGACCCTGGCCTCGACCGCCGACGCCCGCCGGTGGTTCACCCAACTCTTGAAGGTGGCGACCTCCCGGAATGCGACAGAGATTTACATCGAACCCGGGCCCTCGGAGGTCAGCGTGCGGCTTCGCATCGACGGCGTCCTCTACAAGTCCCAGGGCCTGGCCCCCTCGGCCGGGACCGCCCTCTTTGAGTACATCCGCCAGTTTGCCCGCCTGCCCCAGACGGCGCCCGGGACGCCCCAGAATGCCGTCCTGGACCTCAAGCTCCAGGGCCAGCCGTACCGCCTGCAGTTCCACGTCCTGCCCGGCACGCGGGGCGACCACGTGGACATCCGGGTCATCCACACGGGCCGCTTCCTCCGGCCCCTCGAGAGCATCGGCTTCCTCCCCGCGCAGTGGGACGCCGTCCAGACGGCCTTGGCCCGGACGCAGGGGTTCGTCGTCGTCTCGAGCCCGCCGATGCATGGGGCCATCACGACGGGCTATGCCGTCCTGAACTACCTCCGCCAGGCCCGCCGGCGGGTCGCCATCATCGAGACGGTCGTGCGGTACCCCCTGCCGGGGGCGGTGCACTTGACGATCGACCTCGGCCCACAGCAGGACATCTCGGCCCTGATCCGGGAGGCCCGTCTGCGGTCGGTCGACGTCGTCTACCTCGAGGCCGTGCCGGGTCCCGAGACGGCCCGGGCCGTCTTGGAGGCGGCCGCCGAGCGGCTCTGCATCGCCGAGGCCAACGCCAACAGCGTCTGGGGGGTCCTCCACTGGCTCCGGGAGCTGGCCGTCGACGCCCGGACGACGGCAGAGCGTCTGACGCTCGTCCTCAACCAGCGCCTGGTCCGTAAGGTCTGCGACGTCTGCGTCCGGGAGGCCAGCATCCGGCCCGAGCTGTGGACCCGCATGGGGTTCCGGCCCGAGGAGCTCGCCGGCCTGGCCGTCCGGGTCCCCCAGGGCTGTCCGACCTGTCACTACATCGGCTACCGGGACCGCATCGCCGTCTTTGAGGTCCTCCCGTGGTCGCCGGAGCTTGCCGAGGCGTGGGTCCAGGGGGCGTCCATCCAGCGGCTCCGGGAGGTCGCCGAGGCCCAGGGCTTCGTCCCCCTCCGGGCGGCCTGTCTCCAGCGGGTCCGGGAAGGCGTGACGACCCTCGAGGAAATCCAGCGGTGGTCGATTCAGTGACGGTGTCGGGGGCATCGGGCGTCGTTCAGGCCACGGGCCGTAATCCCGGTACCGGGCCCCCAAAGGTCCCCTTCGGATGCAAGCCTCATGGCTATTCCCCCCTCACGCGTCTGTACATCTCCTCCAGGATGGTGCGCTGGCGAGATGCGAGAAACACCCGGAAATCATCTCGCAACATCGCCTGGTAGGCTTCCTCGGAAATCAAATGGCTCCGAAGGGTCTGGCGCAGGCGTTCCATACCCCCACCATGGCTTTCCAGAAAGAGGGGGAGATACTCGGACGGTTTCTTGTTCCCCTTGATCTGGTTGGATGAGATCAGCGTCCGGTTGATGATACAGTCTACCCCCCGCTCCGACTTGTATCGCGACCTGGGGAAGATGTGATCGTCCTGGCAGTCCTTCAAAGAGGGAGGCTGGCCGTTGATAAAATCGCGTGCGCCGGCCAGTACGATCAGGCACATCACGCCGCGATAGATGGCCGAACGCTGGTCCTCCACGTCCATGAGGTCAACCTGATCCACCCGTAGATTCTCCAGCCAGTTCGGACACTTCCCGCCTTCTAACCACTCCCTCACGTCCCGCACATCGCGGTAGGACGTTGTATCTACGGCATGGTCGTAGCGCTGCGTGAAGATACTCCCCCAATACCAGCGGTCCAGTTGGCGATACATAACTTCTCCGCCCCGGCTTTCCTCCACAAAGTGGAGCAATGCGGCCAGGGGAACCAACATAGTGCTGTAGGGGATCCATCGTTGATGAACTGCACCGTAACCATTGGGCGAAGTCACACGCTGATAGGCCTTCGCCAGCGAAGAACACGCCTGTGCCCACAACGCCTCAAAGCGGGATTTCTCAAGTCCATCGATGACGTCCAGCAACGCGCTCTTCCGTACTTCTTTACCTTCCAGAAGGGCGATCGCTTTGAGGACAAACTCCGGCTTGATGATTCCTGCCAGTTCCCTATTGCCCGCGGCGAATTCCTCCCATCGCTCGCGCAGGTTGATGCCTTTCTGATAGAGACGGGCAGCGGTGAGGTCGAACAGGGAGAGGCTGACCCCTGTGCGGTTGATGCGCTCGAAGATGTTGACGATGTTCTCCGGCCCGGTTTCCGGAGGGACCGAGACGACCGGCACCATGAATTCGGCGAAGCGGCGATAGAACCCCTCAATGATCCCCTTCTCTTCCGGAGCCCTCCATTGCTGTTGCTCGTTGTATAGCCAGCGATAAAACCTTCCAGAATCCCGGAACAGGGAAAAGGAGATGGCCTCTCCTTCCCGGACCATCTTCTCCATTTCGGCCAGTCGCCTGCGGTCAGCATGGGAGATCCCGTAAACGGCGTCATCGGGGTTGCCGTCCATCAGGGCATCCAGGCGCAAGAAGAACCGATACGGATGGCGGCTGTTGCGCAGGGGGATGCCCGGCTCGTAGAGCACGTAAAAGAGAGAGGTAATGCGCTGCTGCCCGTCCAGGACCAGTTACTCCCATTATACTGAAAATCACTATCCATAGCAAATAGACCATGGGCAGGTGACTGTTCCAAAATGGGTGGGTCCGTGAGCCGATCGCCTCGATAGGACTTGCAAAACGGGAGGTCTAAGGGTGAGCTCCCCAGGATTCCCCATCCGAACGAGGTTTCCCAGGCATTCACCCACCAAAAATGGAACAGTCACATGGGCAGGCGGAGAAATCGGCAGGTCGGGGATAGGAGGCCATCGGTCGGGATGTCCGTCCTGCCTCCCACCTCACCGGGCTTCGGCCTTTCCGCCACCGGCCCGAGCACGCGGCCCTGACTGACGTCCTCGCTCAACTCCGGGCCAAGGGCTTGCGTCCGCTATCTATCCGGCGGTGCGATTTAAGGTCAGAAACACTGGGTCCTCTACCGAGCACGAATGAACAGGAAATCTATCGTGTCCTTAACTCCTTGATCAGGTTGATCAGGCTTCCATCCAGCCAGGACGGTAATCCCCCCGTTCTGGCTTAACTTACGTTCGGGAAAAATCATGAAACCAAAATATATAGGCCTTTCCAAGCTGGGTCTCTGTAAGGTTAGCATCGCTTGCCAGCCATCAACGAACTCCGGTGCCCAGCCATTGCAATACACTACAACTCTCAGATTCTCGCAGTCGTCAGATTCGATAACACAGTCGAATTCCGGGCCCTCGGTTTTTATCTCTCTTGTATATGGTGCGAGTGAGTCCAGCGAGTCCGGCACGACGGAGGCAATATGTTGCCCCCTCCACTCGGGAAGAGGAGGAGTATATAGAGGACCGGCTAAACGATCACGCCCGTAATACACGTGAACGCGACCGGATTGGTGGATGGAGAGCTTCGGGACCCCTTCTGTGTCGAATTGGTCTGCATATGAAAATGTCTTCCTTACCTCGTGTTCCCCGAGTGATTGACGGCCGTAGAAGTATCTCCCTCCCTGCCCGTAAGGAAAGAGGTACAAGCTTGCATCTTTATTAGACACAGCCACTTTAAAAAGTGCCCTGACAGTGCCGCGCCGTTCCACGAGAAAACGCATTTCCCTCATATTCACGAGACTCATCTGATTAGTCATATTATTTACATTTTAGATTAAAATAACCCAGTTGCTATCTTTAGAGGTATTGAAAGAAGTTCCCTCCGCTTAAGGTAAGGCTCATCCCTGTGACCAGAGGAAATAGTCATATAATATATGATTATCATCATTCATTGCTTTGTAAAGAATGTTGGCGATAAACATTCATGACGACCCCTAAGCGACGATGACGACGGCTCGGGTGGCGGCCCGCTTCTTGGGTTGAACCTTGTATGAATAGATATAATAGGTCGGTCCGGGGAGGTCGGCAAGTCCCGGGGATTCCCCCGGACCCAGAAGGCCGGCGGCGTCAGGCCGGGGGAATGTGGCTGTCGAGATGGGGAATGAGGGCGGATTCGTCTTCAGAGGGGACCCCGGGGTCGACGGCCAGCCGACCGACGAAGGCCGCCAGGCGCCGCATGACCTGGACCGTGTCCATCGGGACGAACAGGCTCTCGTGGGCGTGATGCCACAGGTCGCTCAAGTCGAGCCGGCCCTCGCGCAGGGCGTCCAGAAAGGCGTTCACCCCGCGGACGAAGTCCCGGCGTCGGGCGGCGTCCTCGTGGTTGTAGTAGTCGTAGAGGGCGACCCGTAGGACCTCCTCGACCCGGTCGACGGTGAAGCGGTCCTGCATCTTGCCGAGGACGGCGGCGGCCGCCGTGGCGATGACGGCGGGGACCGTGATGCAGTCTTCCGGGATGCCGAGACGCTCGGCCTCCTCGGCGGCCCAGTCGTAGAAGCACTTCTTCGTCACGTCGTCCCTCCGCGATGCCTCGGACGGGCTCGATTTATAGTTAGGGCTTCCCGTCCGGGATGCAACGTCCGTCGCCGAGTCCCTCCGGACCCCTTTTCCCGAAGACGCATGGAGATGGGGAGACCCGGGCGCGGCCCTCTGTGGGGGGCCGCCCCGGCTTCTGGACGACGGAGGCGACGGCCATGACAGGAGTCCGACGGGTCGGGAGTGGATGGACGGGGCCGAATCCCGGCCCTACGGGAGCTTGGGGAGAATACACGGTCCAGCCGGGGGACACGCTGTGGGGCATCGCCCGGCGTTTCGGCGTCTCAGTCGGGGCACTCCTGCGGTGGAACCCCCAGGTGAAGGACCCCGACCGCATCTTCCCGGGCCAGGTCCTCCGCATCCCCAAGGGACCGCCGAAGGCGACGTCCTCCCCAGGCGGACCGAGGGATACCTACGAGAAAGCGTCGACTGGGGGCCTATTCGGGAACCGGCCGGCGCCCCCGGCCGGCCGTCGGTCCGAGACGACGGGGGCACCCAACGCCTGTTCTGCGTTTGAAGAGGCCTTGCGTATCATCCTCCGGTTCGAGGGCGGTTATTCCAACGACCCCAAGGATCCCGGAGGCCCCACCAACCGGGGCATCACGCAGAAGACCTATGACGCATGGCGAAAGGCTCATGGACTCCCCCTCCAGGATGTCCGCTATATCACCAACGATGAGGTCCGGGCGATCTACCGGGAGGGGTATTGGCAGGCGGCCCACTGCGACTCGCTACCGGCCCCGCTCAATGTGGTAATCTTTGACATCGCCGTGAACTCAGGGGTACAAAGAGCTCTTCGGTTCCTTCAAGAGGCATTGGGTGTGCCGGTGACGGGCCATTGGGACCGGCGGACCCGAGAGGCGGTGGAGGCCCTTCAAGCGGAGGACGTGCGGGTCGTGGTCGAGAGAATCCTAAACCTACGGGAAGGTTTCTATCGCCAGATAGCGCTCAAAAATCCGAACCTACAGCGCTTCTTGCAGGGGTGGCTGAATCGCATCAACCATCTACGGAGTTACTGTGCCCAGTTTTGGGCCAGTCCGCATTCGGCCATGGGCCGATAGGAAGGTAGGGTCTCGGTCGGGATGCCGACGGTCGCCGACACCGGGCGTCATCCTGGCGTCCGGGGAAGCAGTCGGTAGGGAGGGACGACCATGAGGGAACGTTTCTCCATTCGGGACCGAGGTACGGCACGCCATACCCTTGCCTCCCCGTGGGCTTACTGGGGAAGTCTCGGCCTCCTGGCCGGCTGGGTCGTCTGGGCCGTAAGCCCTCTGGGGCGGATACCGGGAGCCCTCGGCCAGGGGACGACGGGCGAGGCCCCCGAAACGCCGATCGACCGGCAACTCGAGGAGTGCATCGACCGGGACCCATCGACGGCCGGCATGATCCGGTGCGCCGAAGAGGCCCGGCAGGCCTGGGACCGGGAACTCCGGCAGACGTATGCGGCCCTGACGCAGGCGCTGGACCCGCCCGGCCGGCAGGACTTGCAAAGGGCTCAGACGGCCTGGGTCGCCTTCCGCAGTGCCGAGTCGGTCTGGCTGGACCGGCTCTATGCCATGCCCACAGGCACGATGTATCCGGTCATGAGGGCCGGCGATGAGGCGGACCTCGTGAGGGAACGGGCCTTACGGCTTCAGTCGTATCTGGAACTCGTGCGGGCGGGGGGGACCCGGCGAGAAGAGGCTTTCGAACGGCCGATCGACCGACGGCTACGGGCTTGTAGCGAGCGCAACCCGACGACGGCGGGCAGGGTCCGATGTCAGGAAGAGGCCTTGCGGGCCTGGGACCGGGAACTCCGGCGGGCATACCGAGCGCTCCTGCGAGAGCTGGACCCCCAGAAGCTACAGGAACGATTCTGGGACTGGCACCTGAAGCCGGAAGAAGTGGTCGAGGCCCGCCGGGCCTTGGAGTCGGCTCAGCAAGCGTGGGAGGCCTACCGGGACGCCGAGTTTGCCTGGCTCCGTCGGCTCTACGGGCAGAAGGCCGACCCGGCTCGTGCGCTGACGGAGGGAAGCCATCGGCTGTCCCTCGTGAAGGCGCGCGTCCAGGACTTGGAAGGCTACTTGGGGATTTTGAGGGACGTATTCTGAGGAGGTCCTCCCCCGAGGGACGCCGTCGCCCCACCCACATCCCGCATAGTCTATCTTGCATCCTGGGTCTTGCATCCTGTATTTTACATCGCCTCGCGTCGGGCCCCGTAAAGGGAGTCGTATCGATGTGGCGTGGGGTCATCCATGCGTACCGCCCCTTTCTGCGGGTCGCCCCCGTCGAGCCGGTCACCCTCCATGAGGGGGACACCCCGCTGATTCCGGCGCCCCGCCTGGCCCGGGCCATCGGGCTTTCGGCCTCGCTTTACCTCAAGTACGAGGGCCTGAACCCGACGGGGTCCTTCAAGGACCGGGGCATGACGGCGGCCCTCACGCAAGCGGTCGCCGACGGGGCCCGGGCCGTCCTCTGCGCCAGTACGGGCAACACGGCGGCCTCGGCGGCGGCCTATGCGGCCCGGGCGGGTCTCCGGGCCTTCGTCCTGGTCCCGGCCGGCAAGGTCGCCCTCGGGAAGCTGGCGGGGGCGATGGCCTACGGGGCGACGGTCCTGGCCGTCGAGGGCAACTTCGACGTCGCCTTAGAGCTGGCCCGACGGACGACGGCCACGTATCCGGTGACGCTCGTGAACTCCCTGAATCCCTATCGGCTGGAGGGCCAGCAGACGGCCGCCTTCGAGGTCTGCGACCAACTCGGTCGGGCGCCGGACTGGCTCTCGATCCCGGTCGGCAACGCCGGTAACATCACGGCCTACTGGAAGGGCTTCCGGGCGTATCACCAGGCCGGCCGGACGGAGCATCTGCCGCGTCTGTTGGGCGTCCAAGCGGAGGGGGCGGCGCCCTTGGTCTACGGCCGTCCCTTCGAGAACCCCGAGACCATCGCCACGGCCATCCGGATCGGACGTCCGGCCCGGGGGTCGGAAGCCCGTCAGGCCGTACAGGAGTCCGGCGGGATGTTCTTGGCCGTGTCGGACGAGGAGATCCTGCAGGCCTGGCGTCTGCTGGCGTCGCTGGAGGGCGTCTTCGTCGAGCCGGCCTCGGCGGCGTCGGTCGCCGGTCTCCGGCGGGCGCTGGTCGAGCGGCGGGTCGAAGTCTCGGCCGACCAGACCGTCGTGGCCGTCCTGACGGGCCACGGGCTGAAGGACCCCAACATCGTCCTTAAGACTCTTCCCGAGCCGCTCCGGGTGAAGCCCGAATGGGACGCCTTCCGGGCCGTCCTGGAACGGGCGATGGAGGCATGAGCGGGCCGACGCCATTCCCGAATCGCCGAGTCCCCCTTCACTCCCACTGACCGAAGTCGACCAGGTCCAGCAGGCGGGGGCGGCCGTCGTGACAGCCGACGGCCGGGGGCTTCTGCATCGTCCCCAGGGGGGCCAGGCGTTTGACCCCGCTCCGGGCCAGCCGCCGGGCCAGGTCGTCCCAGGGCCGTCCCAGGGCGTAGCCGACCGTCTGGAGGTGCCGCCGCTGGGGGGCGATGACGTCCGGCAGGCGGTCAAGGGCCTCGACCGGCTTGACGAAGACCGACCGGTAGGTGCACGTCGGTTCGAGGTCGGGCCGGGGGGTCCAGACGACTGTCCAGGCCGTGTCGTCACTCATCCAGACTTCAGCCTCCGGG
>FWWL01007412.1_pt1 | contig 14688 bp, 13 predicted proteins | sample 2228331 | NCBI WGS metagenome assembly FWWL01 (sample SAMEA103939775, study PRJEB20133) | metagenome
GCGGACTGTTACCTCCACAGGGCGGACTGTTACCTCCACAGGGCGGACTGTTACCTCCACAGGGCGGACTGTTACCTCCACGCGATCGCAATACATCCTTAGAACCTTTTCCATCTCATGGTTTTCATCAGCCACCACCTCCAAGAGAACTACCGAATCAAGTGGGTAATCGACCGGGAGAAAGACCCCCACAAGGAAGACTTGGTGCGGAAATTTCCCGCAGTCCACAACAAGTCGATCGCCCTGCTTATGAAGCACAATTACAACAGATTGATCCAGGTACGGCCATTCAATTAATTGAAGAGTATCAAGCGATAGAATTTAGCGAATATTTAGAATTAGAATTGTTTGGCAAAGCCCCTTCTTTTGATGAAATTTCTGCCATTTTGTACGACCTATGGCAAGCCACGGGACAAAAATCCGCATTTATTTATGTTTCTGCCGGTGAGAGTCAACTGAATTTATTTACAGTCATGCCCAGTCCTGATGGCAGAATAGAAAATACCGCCCAACTGTTAGCATCAAGCCAGCAAATTCCCGGAGTAGTCGCCCAAACTCAAGGCCCAGTTAACCATGTACAATTACTAGGGGTGAATGGAAAAGAATTGCGCGAAACCATTCGGCAATTTAGAAACGAAATTACCGATCCAAGATATCGGCGATCGCAGAAATATTTGGCCAATGCCCAAAAACTTTATCAAACCCTAATTGCCCCCATAGAAACACAATTACAAGCCGAAGACATTGATATTATAGTCTTATCAATGGACTCTGGTTTACGCAGTTTTCCTGTAGCTGCCCTCCATGATGGTAAACAGTTTTTAGTTGAAAAATACGCCATTGGTTTAGTTCCCAGTTTTGGTTTAGCTGACGTTAGCTATTTTGATGTGAGGAATGTTCCAGTCCTAGCTATGGGGGCTTCAGAGTTTATCGACCTAAACCCCTTACCTGCCGTTCCTGTTGAACTGAATAATATTCTCCGATACTTCCGGCAAGGAAAATCATTTTTAAACCAAGCATTTACCGTAGAAAATTTCAGGCAGCTTAACCAAGCCGAACGATTTGGGGTTATTCATTTAGCTACTCATGGAGAATTTCGGCCTGGGAAGTTGACAGAATCATATATCCAGTTTTACAATCGAAGAGTGAATATGTTAGACATCAAAGAACTGGCGAGTGAACTAGGCTGGACTCAAGCGGAAAATCCCCCGGTTGAACTGTTAGTTTTATCCGCTTGTCAGACCGCCGTAGGTTCTCCGGAGGCAGAATTGGGATTTGCGGGGTTAGCGATACAAACAGGAGTCAAATCAGCCTTAGCTAGTTTATGGTATATCAGTGATGCGGGTACTTTGGGATTAATGAGCGATTTTTATCAGAAATTAAGTAAAAATCCCATTAAATCTCAGGCACTGCGGGCAACACAAGTCGCTATGATTAAAGGCGAAGTCCGACTGGAAAATGGCCAATTAAGACTATCAAATGGGGAGGTTTTACCTCTTTCTGAAGAATTAGCTAAAGAGGGAAATATTGATTTATCTCATCCTTACTTTTGGTCAGCGTTTATGATGATTGGCAATTGGAATTAATTTAATTATTTGTTGTTATTTGTTGTTATTTGTTGTTATTTGTTGTTATTTGTTGGTTGATTGTTGATTGTTGATTGTTGATTGTTGATTGTTAGTTAAAGTGTATTTGGCAACTAATAAATAATAACTGGAAAACAATAACTGATAACTGATAAATAATAAGTTTATTTGATTGTCAATTATTGTCAATTATCAATTGCTAATTTTTATCCTCTGCTCCCCCTTGGAAAGCTCCGCGGGGCAACCATCGCCAATGGGAATTGCCCCTACAAACTTATGACACAAACTTATGACAATTTCTATAGGGTTGCTATATGTCTCCACGGGTTGTCTTGGGGGATCGCCAGATTTGTTGCCATAACTGAGACATAACTGAGAAACCCTACCCCTAAAATTACTACAAGTGTCACACGGACTGCTATAGGAATAGTTAAGACCAGTAAAACTTGCGGATAGACAAATTTAACTTATGTTAACTTATGTGCTATTCTTAGCGTTAGTATGGATTAGCTTTTTTTGAGGAGTGCTCTATGAATGCTAAATACTTTAGGACTCTTGTTGCTGCTTCTATCTTAAGCATAGGATTACTAGCTGGCTGTTCTAAGCCGGAAGAAGGCGCAGCCCCGACGGGTACCAATGAAGCGGCACCGGCTGATACCACCACAAGTCCGACCACTACCCCTGATGCCACTACAACAACTCCAGGAGCAACCACTCCCGGTGGCACCGGCACTGATGCCACTACAACAACTCCAGGGGCAACCACTCCCGGTGGCACCGGCACTGATGCCACTACAACAACTCCAGGGGCAACCACTCCCGGTGGCACTACAACAGGCACTGGAGGGATGGGTACTGGTACCACCACAACTCCCGGCGCTACGACCGACGGCGCGGGAACTAAAGGCACAACCCCAGGAAATAGTCAGTAATTTGAAAAGTGATGAGACAAAATAGATGAGACAGAATATCGATAGTAATTGCCAGATAAAAAGAATAGAGTCGTAAAAAATTATGTCTCTATTTCTGTTTCTATTTCTGTCTCTATTTTCAAAACGGCGGCATGAAAAATCGGAATTGGTTGTCGATCTTTGCCCGCTGTTTTTTGTGTGTTTTTTTCCGGACTGATGTAATATCTGATTTTTTCCTTGATTTACTTTATTTAACTTAAAATTTAACTCATAAAATTTAACTCAGATATTTTCAGATATTTAACTTAGATGCAAAGGGTCAACATCAATGCTGAGACTGACCGATTTCGGGCAATGCGATCGCAACTGTTCCAAGGGGGGCAAGTCCACGGGAATTCCTGGGGCAAATTTCAGCAATATCTGCCATCGATAGCGATCGCCGATGCGCATAATTGGCGCTGGGGCAGGGCCGAGTAACTCAAAATCATTAAAATCATTGGTCAATAAATCATCGGTAAATAAATCATCGGTTGTGGGTTCTATCGGTCTTTCAGGGTTAACTAATGTAGGGGTCAACGGTTTGCCCTCGGTTAGGGATTGGCTATTTTTTAATATTGTGGCTATAAGTTCCGCAGTGGCAGCAACTTCTCCTTCATTGCCCCCAGAAATGCGGAGTAAAATTAATCGACCATAAGGGGGATAATTCAGGGCTGCCCGTTGCGCCAGTTCATTGGCAACAAATCCGTCCAAGTCATGCGATCGCACCGCCGAAATCACGGGATGTTCTGGGGTATAGGTTTGAATAATCACTCGTCCGGGGTCGCGACCCCGACCGGCCCGACCCGCCACCTGAGTTAAAATCTGAAAAGCCCGTTCTGACGCCCGATAATCCGATAAATTCAGCAATCCATCTGCTGCCACCACCCCCACCAGAGTCACTTGGGGTAAGTCCAACCCCTTGGTCAACATTTGCGTACCAATCAATAGATCCGCTTCTCCTTGGGCAAAGCGAGAAATCAGGGCACGGTGGGCGCCTTTGGTGCGCGTGGTATCGCTATCAAAGCGAATTAACCGCAACTGGGGAAAATACTGCGCTAAATGTTGGGCAACTTTTTGGGTGCCACTGCCAAAATGCTTAAAATAAGGAGAACCACATTCCGGACAACGGGTCAAGGGCTGCTGAGTATAGCCGCAATAGTGACAGCGCAACAGTTCCGCCGCGTTTTCGTGGGGGTGATGATAGGCCAAGGAAACATCACAATGGGGACATTCCATCACATAGCCACAACTGCGACAAGAGATAAAACTGCTATGTCCCCGACGGTGAATAAATAAAATCCCTTGTTGCTTGGTTTCGATCAGATCGTTTAAAGCCTTTTGCAAAGACTGACTAAAAATTGTCCGGTTGCCTTGGCGCAATTCCTCGCGCATATCCACTATTTCAATGGGGGGCATGGCTTGCCCGTGAATGCGTTCTGGTAAGGAGAGGTAATAAGTGGGAATGGCGGCGGTTTCTTGGGCTTCGGCGACTTGTACCCAACTTTCTAAAGAGGGCGTGGCAGAACCGAGGACGAGAGGACAGTTGACTAATTCCGCCCGCCATTGGGCAACGGTACGCGCATGGTAGCTTGGGGCGGGTTGGTCTTGTTTATAGCTGTCGTCGAATTCTTCATCGAGAACAATCAGTCCTAGGTTGGGGAGGGGGGCAAAAATAGCCGACCGGGTGCCAATGACGATTTGCGGGGTGCCGGTGAGCATCACCCGCCAACTATCGTACCGTTCCCCGTCCGATAGTCCGCTATGATAAATGGCGATTTGGTCGCCAAACCGCGCCCGGAAACGGTCTGTGAGTTGTGGGGTGAGGCCAATTTCTGGGACGAGGACTAGGGCGGATTTTCCCTGGGCAAGAATCGGCGCGATCGCCTGCATATAGACTTCGGTTTTCCCGGAACCCGTGACCCCATGCAATAACACCAGGGCAAATTCATGCAGAGATTGAATCAGTTCTAATGCCTGAGTTTGATAACGGGTCAAGGTTTTGGCTTGGTCGGGTTTTTGGGCTGGTTCTGCCAGAACACGCAACCGTTCCTGAAGCGAAATAGCTACATAGCCTTTTTCTTCCAAGGCTTTGACTAGGGAGGAACTGGTTTGACAAATTTGCAATAATTCCGTCATCCATAGTTCCCCACCCCGACGGCGCAAAATTTCCACTACTTCTTGCTGTCTGGGGGTGAGGTCATGGGCTAGACCTTCTCCGATTAATGTCACCGCTTGACGCATTTGCGCCCTAGGGGGTTTAGGGGATTCTAGATAACTTTCTACCCAACCCCGTTTGAGTAATTCTTTGAGTCCCGATGTGGCTTTGGGGACTTGGCGGCGGATATACTGCCAAGTATAGTCTCCGGTTTTGGCGGTTTGCAGTAAATTCAGGATTTGGCGACCGGCTGCACTGAGGAAAACATCAGCCCCCGGAGGGATTTCCCCGCTGAGTCTGATCCGGCGTTGCGATCGGGCTAAAAGTCCCGGTGGCATAGCGGTGCGAATTACCTGGATTAAGGGAGTATAGTAATAAGCCGCGACTCGTTCCAGCAGTTGCCAATAACTCCGAGGGAAAAAACTGGCGACTACCACATCTTCCACATTTTTTACCTGAGTCGCCGCTAAACCATCGGGTAATTTGTCCAAAAGTTTAATTGCGATCGCGCCGATTTGCTGTGAACCAAAAGGCACAGATAAAATATCTCCGGGTTGCACTGGTAAATCTGGCGGTATCCGATAAGTAAAGAGTTTTTCCTCCGTTCCCGGTACATCGACCAACACAGAAATCCACTGCGGCTGAGGGCTGGAGTCGTGACGGACTCTGCCGAAATCGTAAACACCCCCAGGTTCGGCCACCCCCCAGGAAAGTAACGGTAATTCTGAGGTGTTGGTCTGGTAATTCATCGCGGACTATTAACCCTGTAGCTGAACATTCTAAATGTTAACATTCGGGCTGTTTTTTTTGTTGGTTGTTGGTTATTGGTTGATGGTTATTGGTTGATGGTTGTTTGTTGATAGTTAATATTCGTCAGGAAATGTTGATTTTTAGGGAAAATCAAATATATTTTCGGAAATTTAGTTAAATAATAATTATTATACCCCCTATAAATCTTGGATGTACTATAAGCAATATCAAAAAATTAGCAATAATATTACAGGCAAAAAATCACGCATTTCTCCCAAGCCAAGAAACCGGGTTTCTGTGGTGAATATTACAGTTAACTGTGAAAGCGAGAAAGAAACCCGGTTTCTGGGGTTTTTCCAGGGAGCGATCGCTTTTGTAAGACTAAAGTCTTTACTACAAACGAATTTTTTGCTGGGCGATCGCATTTTAGTGGGCGATGATTTCATAAAACAACTCTTTTTCTTGCATTCAAAATGTTATTCGCCTAAAACTATCTGTAAAGCATTGCCCAGTGCTTCCCTATCCGTTTCTTGCAGTTGTCCGAGTTTTCTCACCACCAGTCCTTTCTCCACCGTAGCCATAATGGCTTTAATTACAGAAGGTTTCAGTAACCCCGCCTCATTCCAGTAGGTTACGGTGACATCGCCTACCATACTGGCGATATAGCGTTGACTGGTAATAGCCATCACTATTAAATCGGGGTGTTCTTGGTTGTAAATATCTGAGCTAATGACCACTGCCGGACGTTTTTTCGAGCTCGTTTGATCTGTAAAGGGAAATGGAACCAAGATAATATCGCCGAAGCTATAACTGGTCATAGTCAGCGTCTTCATCGTTATCCCAAATCTGGGCAAAAGCGGTTTCCGAAAGTTTCGCCGCTGCACGAGTTAAGCGAATATTGTCACTTTTTTCTAACAGGAAGTCCACAAAATCTTCTACTTCTGTAATTTTATCAGGAGGTAAATTGCGGATTTTTTTTATTAAGCTGGTTTCGGAATAAATCCCTGAATTCATATTCTCTATAATTTTTTATGATAATTTTTTTATGAGAGTTTTGACTTGCGCCATAAATCAGCGTAAAATAGCTGCTTTTTAGCATAGCACACAACGGCAAAGTGGGGCAAAGTGGGGTGTCGCGAGTTGAAACGAAAAAGGGCGATCCCCATGAATGGGGTCAGTAATGCGAGCGATCGCACATTTTCTCCCAACCAAAGAAACCGGGTTTCTTCTGCGAATATAACAGTTAACTGTGGCAGCGAACTTAGAAACCCGGTTTTTGAGTCCTCTTCCCAACACCGCACCCCTGCACCCTAGAGCGCAACGCTTGCGCCCCTACACCCCTGCACCCCACACCCCACACCCCCAAATACAAAAAGACCAACCAAAAAGCTGGTTGGTCTAACAGAATACTTGTCGTTGTCGTCTGAAATGGAGGAAACCCAAAGTAAGCTTTCCCAAGCTACAGCGGGTTTAAGAGATAACTTATCTTGTCCTCAGTCTTATTGTAGCAATAAACACGAATTTTTTATCACCATAATTGATGGTTTGTTAAAAAATCAAGAAATCGGCAAATCTTGGGGCGGTTTACTTTACAATCAGTACGGTTAACCGTATCATTATCCTCAAAATTTCGCTGCGCCCCTCTGTGTCTGAAGTGGCACAAGTCCCCTATCTTCTCTACTTTTTATTCTCTGCCCCTTTCTCTCTATTAGACTATAGGCTAGAACTAAAATCCCTTCGCTTACGCCATTCTTGGGGACGCCCCCAGATGATTCGCTCATGTTTATAGACTACCATGCCCGGTTTCGCCCCTTTGGGTTTATAAACATATTTGGGTTTGGTGTACACCACGGGGACTTGTTCGCTTTGTCGCCCGCGACTATAATAAGCAGTTAAATCGGCGGCATATTGTAAGTCCGCATCATCAGCAACGGTTCCCGGATTTAGTCGCAATAAGGTATGACTTCCGGCAATTTCTTGGGTATGAAACCACAGGTCATAGTCCCCAGCTAATCGAAAACTTAATTGATCGTTTTGGCGGTTGTTTCTACCAATGAGAATTTCAAAGCCACTGGGAGATAAATAACGGTGAAAATCCGTAACTGGGGTTTGGTTTTGACTGCGACGATCGCGGTCTGGGAGATAGCCTTGCTGCATTAGTTCATCGCGAATTTCTTCTAAGGCAGAAAGGTCTTGGTGATTCTGATAGCGCTCGATTTGAGCGATAGTTAATTCCACTTGCTCTAAGTAGTCAATTTCGGCTTGCACTTCTGCTAATAAAGGTTCTACAGCAATGCGCGATCGCTTTAATTTCTGATGCTTTTTATAAAGTCTTTGGGCATTTTGCACCGCATTTTTGTCCGGTTCTAAATCAATTTTTACGAGTTTACCTGTGGTAAAATCCGTTAAGGTAATTGAGTCCATCCCCGGTTGCCATTCATGCAAATAAGCCATTAATAAATCGCCTTTTTCCCGATAGGTTTCTGCCTCGTCTGACTGTTGTAAGCGAGCGCGAAATTCTTGGGCTTTTCCTCTTAGTTTGGCGAGCAAGTTTTTGACTTTCTGCTCTAGCTGATGATGTAATTGTTGAAAATTTTGCTCATCTAGGCGATCGCTGTAATAGCGGTTAAGAATTTCTTGAAGGGAATTAGTATGAGGATAATGAACTACGGCTGTATTGGTTGCGGCATCTTTCCAGGGAATCAAACTATAGCCATTTGCGGTAAATCTTGGCTCAATTCCTGATAAGTCTCCTTGGGATAATTGCTCTAAAATATATAACCACTCCTGCCACCGTTCAAACAACCGCCCCCACTCCTCGTCAGTCAGAGAGTCGGTAGCGCGATCGCTACTTAAACCCGCTGCTTCTATCATGGATTTAACTAAATGACCGCTCAAACCTCGATAAGCTTTTAGCAATTGTTGGCCTAAATTACCGGGAATTAGAGCTACCCGTTCTTGCCAACGAGACTTCTGTTCAGTTAAACTGGGAATAGGCTCAGTTAGGGCTGGAGGAGGCTCATAAGGTTGCCCGGTGAGCACTGGGCGAACGCTGGATTGTTTTTCGTTGACTTGGTGGGCGGTAGTGACAATTTGGTTATCTTGATTGGCTAAAATCACATTGCTGCGTTTGCCCATAATTTCTACGTACAAGTGCCATAAAATAGGGTCGCCCGGACGTTGGGCAAATTGCAAGTCGATCACCCGTTCCCAAGGAGCTAAAGCTTCAATTCCCACCAGGGCAAAACCACCGATTTGATGACGCAATTGATCACTAAAAGTAAAAGTGTCTGGAGTCCGAGGCGGTGGATCGCCAATACAAATACAGGCAGCTTGAGGATGCCAGGAAATCGTTAGCCAATAGCGTTTTTTCAGGGTACGCAGGGCAAGACAAATCCTATAGCGATCGCGCTGAATCACTTGTTCCAGGCGGGCTGGCAAGAGAAAACTCCGCAGTTCACTACAAGCAGCGGTGAGGGTGGTAAAGTCAACTGGTTGCATAAGTAAATGATGATAGGAATAGACGATAAGAATAGACGATAAGAACAATCAGAACAAAATATAAAGGAATTACAAGGAATAACTCAAAATCAGAGTTATCCGTTTAAGCTGGATATTAACATAGTTAGACTTGATTCCGAGGCTTTTTGTGCAGTATCGCACGGAACGGCGGAGGTGTGGGAGCAGGGGTGTAGGAGAGCGGGGGGGCGGGGGAGCTTTTGGAGAAAAGAGGAAAGAGGAAAGAGGAAAGAGGAAAAATCCTCTCTCTTTCCCCTTCTTCGTTCTCTCTTCTCTCCTCTACCCCTCCGCCCCGAAAGCCCTTCTACACAAGACGCTTCCCCGCGAAGAGAGATACATGGAAGAGAGAAAAGAGAATGAATATTCAGTTAATTAATGTTGGCTTTGGTAATATTGTTTCTGCTAACCGAATTGTTGCGATTGTTAGTCCGGACTCAGCCCCGATTAAAAGAATTATCAGTGAGGCAAAAGATGCTAATCGACTGATTGATGCTACCTATGGACGGCGCACCCGTGCGGTGATTATTACCGATTCTAATCATGTGATTTTATCGGCAATTCAGCCGGAAACTGTAGCCCATCGATTTCTGAATAAGGATTTGACTAATAATTCTTGACTAATAATTCTTGAATAATTCTTGACTAATAATTTTTGACTAATAGTTAGTTATTACAGTCAGTTATTACAGTCAGTTATTACACCGGATTTTATACTTAGGAAGTGTGGTAGGGACACGGCATTGCCGTATCTCTGCGAGATTCGCTTAGTGAGTTGGTGTATCTTGTAACGGCGAAAACCGCTGTATTTACTGCTGTATTTGATTTATAGGTGAATCTAGGTAAATATAGGTAATAAATGTAGGTAAATTATGGGTGAATTATGGGTAAATTAGTTGTTTTGACCGGACCAAGTGGGGTGGGCAAAGGTACTTTATTAAAAACACTTTTGCAGCATCATCCAGAGATTTATTTGTCGATTTCTGCCACTACGCGATCGCCTCGTCCGGGAGAAGTTCACGGCCAAAATTATTACTTTATGACCAAATCGCAGTTTGCAGAAATGATTGCTGCTGGCGAGTTTTTGGAATGGGCAGAATTTGCAGGCAATTACTACGGCACTCCCCGAAAAGCGATCGCCGAGCAAATCGCTAAAGACAAAATTGTCCTATTAGAAATAGAGGTACAAGGGGCAAGACAAGTGCGGCAAAGTTTTCCCGAAGCCTTGCAGATTTTTATTTTACCTCCCTCGGTAGCAGAGTTAGAAAAACGCATTCGCGGACGCGGACAAGACTCAGAAGCAGCTATCTTAAAACGCCTGAAGCAAGCAGAAACAGAACTCGCAGCCGCTGCCGAGTTTGATATTCAAATTGTCAACGATGACCTAAATCAAGCTTTATGTGCGATCGAGGCTGCCATTTTTAATTAGTTTTAGTTAGTTCTAGAAACCGGGTTTTTGCGTTGAAACCCGGTTTCTCATCTCTCTGTGCCTCTGTGTCTCTGTGGTGGTTGATTATTGCTTATTCTTTGCTAACGACCAGCCATCAACCATCAAAAAAAATAGTTTTTCCTATTGACAATTTCCCTGACTTCTGGCAAAATACTCTTATAAAGATATAATGGGAATCCGTGTCAGCCTACGGGGTATTGATGACAGCGTAGAAAACGGACAATATAAAATAGACCGCAGGGGAGCTTTCGGTGCAGGGGTGCTTCTGGTGCAGGGGTGCTTTCGGAGCAGGGGGGCTTCCGGGGCAGAGGGGCTTCCGGGGCAGAGGAGAGAGAAGAGAGAAGAGAGAAGAGAGAGAGATAAGGGTATAAAATGATGAGCTATTTAAAATACCCGTTGAATTAGGAGAAAGGCGACCATGACTCCCAATGAACAAATTATTTTTACCGCGTTTATTCAATCTTTAAACCGCTTTCCAGATCAGAAACTGCCGATGATCTGCAAGGTAAGTTAAATAACTTGTCAAATGTGCGGGAGAATGCCCTGGAGTTGGAAAAGCTGATTCAGACTAATGCGGATTTAGCTAAGTTATATCAGGAAGAATGCGATCGCCTCATAGCTGAAGCCAGCGATCGCAAAAAAGGCTTTTTCCCAAAACCTGAACCCGACCCATATAATACAGAATTGGGCAATTTAGTGGAGACAATTTGTTACGCCCCTGACTCAGCAGGAAAAGCTAAAGAAATATTAAAATCCAAGGCAACGGGAGGAATTATTGGCTGGTTGAAGCAACTTTTTATAAGTCAACTGCATTCCCAGTTAAGAACTATTACGATTAATTTAGCTAATTATCAAGAACGGTTAGAAAAGCTGAAAGAAGTTGACCCCAATTGCCAGTTAACTTCTTTGGCAGAGTTTGCGGATTTTGCCAGTAAAAAATATCAGCGACAAGTCGAATCCGACTATGAAAGTTTAAGCCCAGGGATGACTTTGTTGGAAAATCTGATTACGACTATTTCTGGAGTGGTAGAAATTAACCAAGCGAAACGAGAAAAACGCATTGAAAACGCGATCGCGGCTGCGAGTATTGGGGTAGGGACGGCTTCTGCTGCTGCCTCTTCCATTGCCAACTATGCGGAAAGAATAGTGATAGAAATTCCCCCGTTTAAACCTACCGTTCACCCAGGAATTCTGGCAGGTTTTACTTTTGTTATTAGTTGCTTAATTAGAGTCGGCTTTGGTGGTTTTATTTGGTGGTTTTTAAATAGAAAATAATAGGAAATAATACCGTTTGTAATTAATCCCAAATTCAATTAACAAATTCAAAAATTATTGCTACAATTTCGAGGTTAATTTGGGCGCAAGCATTGCGCCCCTACAAAAATTGCTGTAAAGGGGAAAACTTTTACAATGAAAAAGCAGGTCTATTTTTTCTTTTTTTCCTGTTTTTTTGTCCGTTTAGCGGCTGTTTTGGCTGCTTGGACGGCGGCAATTTTTTCCTGTTCAGCTTTTAATCGTTCTGCTTCTATTTTATCCAAATAATAGTAGTAATCCCCGGCATATACTCTAAATTCTCCATCCCGAATTTCAACAATTTTATTTGCCACTTGGGAAATAAAATAGCGATCGTGGGAGACAATTAATACCGTTCCCTTATAACTTTGTAATGCGTCTTCTAGCATTTCTTTGGCGGGAATATCTAAATGGTTAGTCGGTTCATCGAGAATAAGTAAGTTCGCCGGTTGTAGCAGCATTTTGGCTAAGGCAAGGCGAGCTTTTTCTCCACCACTTAAAGACTGCACTTTTTTAAACACGGTTTCCCCACTAAAGAGAAATCGACCTAATAAAGTCCGCACGTCTTCATTTTTCCAGTCGGGAACTTCATCATGAAGGGTATCCATGACAGTTTTTTCTAAGTCTAGGGCTTCCGCTTGATTTTGTTCAAAATAAGCTGGAATTACATTATGTTTTCCTAAAGCTACGGTGCCTTCCGTGGGCTTTTCTATGCCCATAATTAGGCGTAGTAGAGTCGATTTTCCTGTGCCATTTGCACCTAAAAAGGCAATGCGATCGCCTCTTTTAATTTCTAAATTTGCCCCTAAGAATAAAATCTTTTCACCGTAAGCATGGGTTAAATCTTTAATTGTCACCACTTCTAGACCACTGCGAGGAGCAGGTTTAAAGTGAAAGTGTAAGGTTTTTAAGTCACCAATGGGGGCATCGACTAATTCGATTTTTTCCAATTGTTTCTCGCGGCTTTTTGCCTGGGTACTGCGCGTGGCACTTGCCCGGAACCGCTCAATAAATTGCTGTTGTTTTTTGATTTCTTTCTGTTGCCGTTCAAAGGTAGTTTGCTGCATTTTTCGGTTGAGAGCTTTTTGTTCTAGATATGAGCTATACTTTCCCAAGTAAGTGGTAGAAACTCCTCTTTCTGTTTCGACGATTTGGGTACAAAGACGATCCAAAAATTCCCGGTCGTGGGAGACAATTACAATCGGGATATTTAACTGTCTTAAATAGGTTTCTAGCCATTCAATGGTTTCCAGGTCTAAATGATTAGTCGGTTCGTCTAAGAGCAAAATATCCGGGTCTTGGAGTAAAATTTTGCCTAGATTGATCCGCATTTGCCAGCCCCCACTAAAGGCACTGACTAAGCGATCGCCGTCTTCGGCAGTAAATCCCATTTCTGGTAATATTTTCTCAATTTTTGATGCTAATCCATAGCCATCTAAAGCCTCAAATTGACGATGTAAGCGATCAAGTTTATGAATTAAGGAATCTAAGTTTTCCGGAGGGGCGTTTTCCATCTCATGTTGCAGATGGTGTAGTTGACGTTGAATGTTGTCTGCTGCCGTAAAAACTGTCCAAAATTCTTCTCTAACGGTGCGCTGAAAATCCAGTTCAAACTCTTGGGATAAGTAGGCAATCCGCAGATTGGCTGGTCGGATAATTTCCCCGGATGTCGGTTCAATTTGCCCCGCAATAATTTTCAGTTGGGTGGATTTTCCGGCGCCGTTAACCCCCACCAAACCAATGCGATCGCCGGGTTTAACTTCCCAGTTGACATCCTTGAGGACTTGCCCTGTGGGGTAAATTTTACTGATATGTTCTAGTCGCAGCATTTTTATCCTGATTTTAATTTTTTTGTGGCAGTGTTGCCGTATTTGTTGCAGTATTTATTTTGGCCAAATTGTTGCCGGTTTATTGCCTTAAATTACCAAAATATATCAGAACATATATCAGAACATATATCAGACAAAATTGTAACATAATTCAATGATAAAGCTAGACAATTAATCAGACTAAATATCAAAACAATTATAACACAAAATTTGCCAGGATGACAATTTTTGCGGAGCGATCGCGGATATATCAGTGAAGCGATCGCGTTGCAACCGGAAAAAGCGATCGGGTTTTATTCTCAGAGTAGAAATCAGAGTGGAAAATTGACTAATTTGGGATGAATATTTGCCGAAATACGCCGGTCAAACCCACAATAAAGATATCGCTAAAACCGTTGTCACAGCCAAGACATTTCATTTGAAATACAGTTTTATTCCGTTAGGAAATGAGCTACTTTCTCTCCACTTTCTCTATTTATTCCGTTCGCAAAGTGTCCCGGAGGGAATTATTTTGATTGCCTATGGAAATAAGCCGTAATTTGTCTGTTCCAATTATTCAGTGATCGCGTATTCTAGGCGTCGAGTAGATAATTATACTTATGATTACACTTATGAGTGATTTTAAACAACTTTATATATATCTATATATGTATGTAACGAAAAATTCAGATTGCGCATCATGAGCGTCAGTGGAGGAGAGTATTTTTACTTACGCGGCCTCCAACAAATTTTTGTAATAAAACTTAATATAAAGAACGTAAAATACGTTGTATAGTCGTTAGCTAATAGGTCAGAAAAGAAGGCAAATTATTACCCCGATTTGAATTGAGGGAAATTTTTCCATCTAATAAAAGAGGAAAAAGCTCTCATGATTTTCTGATAATTTTCTGAAGTCAGTTTTAATTTTCTGATTTCTTTGCCAAAAACCAATGGTCAACTGGATAATAACAACAGAAGACAGCCAATCGGAAACACGATCTCTGTCCAGACCTCTGTAGTACATAAGTCTGAACCTGTTGTGAAAAAATTTTAGTTCGATACCAATCCAATTAACATAGGAGGTTTAGTAAATGCTAGACGCATTCGCAAGAGTGGTTTCCCAAGCTGATGCTCGCGGTGAATTCCTGAGCACCGCTCAATTAGATGCTCTGTCTGCTAT